>JACCDJ010419549.1_pt1 | contig 10670 bp, 8 predicted proteins | sample 7444481 | NCBI WGS metagenome assembly JACCDJ01 (sample SAMN15323435, study PRJNA562643) | freshwater metagenome | isolation source: river surface water | place: USA:Blue River Watershed | collected 2017-08-15 | reverse complement strand
ATGGTGGTGGAGTTGAAGTTAGATGATGTAACTGCCAAGAAACGCTCGGGTGAAGCGGATGATCCTGATGATGCTTCGTTGCCAATCTGGGCAGGGGTTATTCCAGTAGAACTGAAATTTGGTGAACCAATCACAAACAAAGATTCAAAACATGTTGAGGTTCCGGATTACATAATTAATTTTGAAAGTAATCGAAAAGAAAACTAAAGGGATTGTGTCCTTGGCCGGAGTTGAACCGGCGACCTACCGCTTAGGAGGCGGTTGCTCTATCCACTGAGCTACAAGGACTTATGTGAATCTGACAATAATAAACGAGCGTATTTGAACGGTAAATTGCGAAATACCTACCTATCGGCTAACCTACGCACGAATCTCGTTTGGAGTTGATTTCATAATGAAAGCCCTAGTAATTGGTGCGGGCGGCGTTGGAAGAGCGATAGCAAATATCGCAGCACGTAGATCATTTATCACCTCAATGGTGATTGCTGACCGAACCCTAGCCCGCGCAGAAGAAGCTGTTTATCGCGTAAAAGACCCTCGTTTCTCGGCAGCCCAGGTAAACGCTGCAGAGCTCGAGGATCTTCGCGAGTTAATCCGCAAAGCCGATCCAGATGTTGTCATTAATGCGGTCGATCCACGTTTTGTGATGCCTATCTTTTTGGCATGCGAAATTGAAAACACAAATTACATCGATATGGCGATGTCATTGTCCCGTCCACATCCACATTACCCACACCGTGAAACTGGTGTGAAGTTAGGTGATGAGCAGTTTGCCCGTGATTGGAACTGGGAAGAGCGCAAGATTTACGCACTTGTCGGAATGGGTGTCGAGCCCGGCATGAGCGATATCTTCGCCAAGTACGCAGATGATCAACTATTTAGCCGTATTGACTCCATAACCGTTTTGGATGGCTCCAATTTGCACGTCGAGGGCGCCAACTTTGCTCCTTCGTTTTCAATTTGGACCACTATTGAAGAGTGCTTAAACCCACCTTTGGTTTGGGAGGATGGTCGCGGTTGGTTTACTACCGAACCATTTAGCGAGCTTGAGACCTTTGATTTCCCGGAAGGGATTGGACCTGTTGAGTGCGTCAATGTTGAGCACGAAGAGGTTGTCCTAATACCCCAAAAGATTGATGCTAAAAAAGTTAACTTCAAATATGGATTAGGTGCTGAGTTCATCCAGATTTTGAAGACCATCAACATGTTAGGAATGGATCGTAAAGAGAATGTTGAGGTGCAGGGAGTTTCTGTTGCGCCGAGAGATCTACTCGCAGCTTCACTTCCAGATCCTGCAACTTTAGGTGCCCGCATGAAAGGTAAAACCTGTGCGGGTACATTGGTTCGCGGATTAGATAAATCGGGTAAACCTAAGGCGGTCTATCTATACAACGTTATCGACAATGAATGGTCGATGAAGGAGTATGGCGATCAGGCTGTGGTTTGGCAGACAGCGGTTAACCCTGTTGTTGCGATGGAGTTGATTCATAAGGGTCTTTGGCAGCCACTTGGCGTCAATGGACCGGAATGGTTTGATCCAAAGCCATTCCTTGACTTGCTACCAGAGTATGGAACTTCATGGCATATTCGCGATGAGGATGCCAGCGGTATCAAGCCTTAATCGAATCTATGACTAGACCAATCGCATTAATAACCGGCGCTACCGTCGGAATTGGTGCGGCCTTCGCCGAGCTTTTGGCTCAAGAAGATCATGATTTGGTTATCGTGGCACGAGACCTCAATCGGCTCAATGAGAAAGCTGAGCATTGGCGAAACAAGTTTGGAGTTGAGGTTGAGGTTATCCAAGCTGATTTATCGCGGGATGAAGATATTCGTCGTCTTGAGTTGCGCCTTCAAAACATCAGCAGACCGGTTGACGTGTTGGTAAACAATGCTGGCTTTGGAATCAACAAGAGTTTCACAGTTAGTGACACCGCAGAAGAGATCGCTTTGCTGGATGTATTGGTTACCGCACCGATGAGATTGATGCACGCGGTCCTGCCCGCTATGAAGCAGAGAGATAACGGCACGATTATCAATGTCTCAAGTGTGGCCAGCTGGATTGCTGGCGGAACCTACAGCGCAGCGAAGTCATATCTAACGGTTTTGAGTGAATCACTACATACTGAACTTCGCGATACAAATGTGAGAGTCCATGCACTTTGTCCAGGTTTCACTAGGACTGAGTTCCACCAAAGAGGTGGCATGAAGATGGGTGCGGTTCCAAACTGGCTTTGGTTAAGCGCGGATGAGGTTGTGGCTGATGCATGGAAAGCGGCAAAAGCTGGCAAGGCAATTTCAGTACCGGGTGGGATTTACAAATTGATCTCCTTCATCACCCGATTTGGACCTCGTCCACTGATTAGAAAGATGGGCATGAACGTTCGTGTCCGACAAAGGCGCTAGCTCTCAGCAAACTCTGTGAACTCTGTGGAGTTTCCCTCACCTAATTGTGAGTTCCATACCTTTAGTATTGGGACATATTTAGCGGCTGTAAAAGGCTTTAACAGGAGGAATCTGGTGCGCAATTCATTCAAGTTCATGGGCAAAGGTGCAACCCTTTTAGCCGCTTCTTCATTGCTGATGGCAATGACCGCCGTAATCCCGGCTGAGGCTGCGAATAAAGCTGGAGCTCGTTGCACTAAGGCAAATGCCAAAACAAAGATTGGTGGCGACAACTACGTTTGTACCAAGAACCCAACTGTTAAGAATGCTCGACTAACTTGGGTTTGGGTTGGTTGCATCGAATCAAACCAGCTTTTCAGAGAATCAAGCGCACGCTTGAAAACCATTACAGATTCAGCAGCTCAAGCTGTAACCATGTTGGATACAGAGATCGCCTCGCTTAAGGCAGAGGCTCCAAAAGATGAGGCTGATGCAAAGGTATTTGATCAGAAGGCTGCCGATGCCAAAACCAAACAAGCAGCTGCTCTGGCCGATGCAAAGACCAACTCTGACAATGCAACTAAAGCTGGTTTAACGACAGCGGCTGGCAAACAGTTCACTGCAAATGCAGCGACCTGGACCAAGGCGGCTCGTAGCTATGAGTTGGCGGCAAAGAATTTTGAAAGATCTGCTGCAAGCCTCCGAGACAAGATTAATGAGGTTGCCAAGAAGGAAAAGCAGAAGCTGACCGTCTTGCAGACAGTTGAAAACACCAAGGTTGAGGTTGCCTCAACTCAGCAGAACAGAAGAAACGCCTGCCGACCAGGTCTATACAAGGCCTTTAAAAAGCAAGCCTTAAATAAAGGTCACGGTTTAACCAACCGTGACCTTTGTCTTTGTAACTCTAACTGGAATTGATTCAAGATTTCTCTTTGCGGGGCCAATCTTTACATCACCGTTGATGCCAAACTCTGCGCGATGTTCTGGGCAAACCCACTTGCTTCCACTCTTTACAACGGTCTGACCTTCATGGGTACAAGAGAGATTCAAGGCGCGGTAGGCATTAGCGGCTTTACCGGTTCTTACTAATGCGATTTCTTGGCCTGCACCGTTAGTAAATTGGACTACGCCACCAACTTTACGGAGCGCCGGATTTCTAGAGAGCGTTACATCAACCTTTCCGTTGGCTAGCACCCTGACACCGGTTGCAGCAATAGCTTTATCAGGAACTAATCCCAGCGTGAGTACCGCAAGTCCACACAAGACTGCCCGACGAGAAACCTCTTTTTGATTTTCCATTTGCTTCTCCTAAATACGATTCAATGGTGAGAACTTATCTGACTTTTAGGGTCATGGCTATTGTGGCGCTAACTGCCTATGTGATTCTCAGAAATGACACAGCACCGGTTTGGCAGCTTGATCTATTGCTCTTCAACTTAGTGGCGGTTTTTGCAGCTTTAACATTGCTGTTCTCCCCTGTTCCAGATGATTGGCCAGGACGTCTAGGAGTTACCGCAGCGATATTGGTGTGGAGCATTGGTTCAATCGCCTCATCTCTAGAGAGTTTCTTTGCCTTGGATCTGCATCAACTAGCGCAAATCTCATACGCTCTGTTTTACCCAATCGCCCTCTATGGAATAACTAGAGCAATTCGATTTAAAGTTTCAAGTAAATCTCTGGAGATATTAGATACTTTGATTATCGCGTTGGGCTGCACCACGATTCTCTCTGCATTTCTGATCCGTCCAGCAATGACCAGTATTTCAGGAAGTAGTTTTGAGGTATTTCTAGCGATTCTTTATCCGGTTGGCGATGTCATTTTGTTGGTGACTGTCTTTACTCTGTCCATGCTCCATAGATTTTCGCTACGAAACCTACTTCTGACTTCTGGGGTATTGGTATATACAGTCTCAGATTTCTACTTCCTATACTCATCACAAGCTGGCAGTTATGAATTTGGCTCCATGACAGATATTGGGTGGTTAATAGGGTTCATTCTTATCTCAGAGGCTATTTGGCACCGCGGTGATGAAACCAATGCTCCACGTAGTTTTAATCCAACCGCTGCGACCCTGGCTTTGCTTGGTAGCTCTACCATCTTGGCTATTGCAGTATTTCAACCACAGTACTTCCCAAGATTTATCCTGGTTCCTGCCTTTGCAACAATCGCACTCTCCTTTATGCGAATGGGCGTTGCGATTAATGATGCCCGCAATATGAGCAATGAACAGATCCTGGCCCGCACCGATGAGTTAACAGGACTCGCGAACCGAAGAAGATTTATGGTGGAGTTCGAGGAGTTCCTACAGAAGCCCGGCTCGGTTTTGATTATGGATTTAGATGGATTTAAGCCAGTAAATGACAACCACGGTCATGATGTTGGTGATCAACTCTTGGCGCAGGTGGCAAATAGATTAAAGCGTTTGATTCCTGAAGGTTCATTGCTCGCCCGCCTAGGCGGTGATGAGTTTGGGGCGTTGATTGCCGGCGAGGATGGCTTTGAAATAGCGCAAGCGCTTCGTGCCACCTTGTCCTATCCCTTTATCTTGGAAGGGCTGGAGCTGAAGTTAGATGTTTCGATTGGGGAGGCAAAAAATCTTCCAGGTGAGAATCTGGCGGATCAGCTGCTGCGCCGAGCTGATGAGGCGATGTATCGAGCCAAACGGAGCAAGGCTGGAGTTGTCACTTGGACTCCAGAATTAGGCTCACAAGGCATGAGGTTGTAAATTTCTGCTGTCCGTATAAACCAATGAGCCGCAACCCAGATTCCCTGGGGGCTCGACATATGAGGTGAGATCTAAAACCCCTTAAGGAGGTTCCCTAATTGGCAGAAAAGTTCGCTAATCGAGTTCTAATTCTCGGCGCAGGTTCAGTTTCACAATCTGTTTTACCACTTCTTATCGAGCATCTAGTTGATGCAAAACAAATCACAATTATGGATCAGCGAGACAATCGTGCTCGCGTACAAGATGCGTTGAATAAGGGCGCGACTTATGTACAGGATGTCATTAACCGTGAAAATCTAGATGCCCAACTTTCGAAGTATTTAAAGGCCGGAGATTTCCTTCTTGACTTGGCTTGGAACATTGATGCCAACACAATCCTTACTTGGTGCTATGACCATGGTGTCATGTACCTCAACACCTCTGTTGAAGAATGGGATCCATATGAAGGTGGATCAAATAAGCACCCACTAGAGCGCACTCTTTACTACCGTCACATGCGGATGCGTGAGATGAAATCTAAGTGGACAAAGACAGGCGCCACAGCAATCGTCGAGCATGGTGCGAATCCAGGTTTGGTTTCACACTTAGTTAAGAAATCACTAGTTGATATCGCAACCCAAGCATTGAAAGATGGCAAAGCAGCAAATGGTGTTGAGGCTGCACTAACCGCCGAAAGTTACAACCAGCTGGCGCATCTTCTTGGAGTTAAGGTCATTCACATCTCAGAACGTGACACTCAGGTAACCAATAAGCCAAAACAATGGGGCGAGTTTGTTAATACCTGGTCAGTTGAAGGTCTTTACGAAGAGGGTGTTGCACCAGCAGAGCTGGGCTGGGGAACCCATGAAAAGACCCTGCCAGTAAATGCTTATGAGCATCAAGTTGGACCAAAGAACCAGATTGCCATCGCACAGCCAGGTGCAACCACTTGGGTTCGTTCCTGGGTTCCTAACTTTGAAATCCACGGCATGGTTATCCGACATGGTGAAGCCTTCACCATCTCAGATCACCTAACAGTGTGGAATGGTGACAACGCGCTCTATCGTCCAACCGTTCATTACGCCTACTGCCCTACCAATGAAGCTATCTCTTCATTAAAAGAGCTAGAGATGCGTTCTTGGGATCTTCATAAGAACCAACGCATCATGAATGATGAAATCACCGAAGGTGATGATCGTCTTGGTGTGCTTCTAATGGGCCACCCATACAAGTCTTGGTGGACCGGATCATTACTTAATATTCATGACTCTCGTAAGTTGATTCCTGGTCAATCAGCCACGACTGTTCAGGTTTCCTCAGCTGTTTACGCAGCAGTTGCTTGGGCAATGAAGAATCCTGACAAAGGATTGTTGGTGCCAGATGATCTTCCATGGCGTGAAGTTTTGGGTTATGCCGAGAAGTATTGGGGCGGAATCCACTCCCAGGCAGCTGATTGGGATCCATTGATGAACCGTAAAGATCTCTTTGAAGGATGGAATGACAAGAAGGTTGATCGTAACGATCCTTGGCAGTTCACTAACTTCTTAGTTTAAGTAGCGGAGTTTAAGGCTTGAGTGGTTTGGCCGCTTTGATTTCTTCAAGGCGAGCTAACGACTCAAGCCTTTCTGCTGCATGGTCAACGATGCGTTTCACGTATCCCTTTTCATAGCCATCATCTGCTTCCCATGGCTCATGAACATCTTCACCACTCAAGTGCGATAACTCTGGAATGAATCGCTTTATGTAAATGCCATCTGGATCAAATCTCTTGCCCTGCTCTATCGGATTGAAAACCCGGTAATAAGGCGAGGCATCGGTGCCACACCCTGCGGTCCATTGCCAGCCATGTGAATTAGATGCCACATCATTATCAATTAGGTATTTCATGAAGAAATTCGCACCATGTTGCCACTCAATGTGCAGATCTTTGACCAAGAAGGATGCGACCACCATGCGGGTGCGATTGTGCATCCAACCCTCTGCGACCAGTTGACGCATAGCGGCGTCAACAAATGGAAATCCGGTCTGACCCTTACACCAAGCCTCAAACTGCTTACCTGGCTTGTCATATTTCATCTTCTTGAACTTCGCATCGTAATAATCTCTAGAGGTATGAGGGTTGTGATGCAATACATCGGCATAAAACTCACGCCAAGCTATTTCTTTTCGGTAAACCTCGTGACCCTTTGAATTCCCAAGCGCGGCCAAAATAGTACGCGGATGTATTTCGCCCCAGCGAAGATGAGGGCTTAGTCGACTTGTTCCCTCAACTCCAGGGATATTGCGGGCATCACCGTAATCATCAGCTGCTTTCTTCAAAAAGTTCTTGAATCTAGCCAGAGCAGCTTTTTCACCTGCTTCCTGAATTACAACTCCATTTGGAGATTTCCAATTAGGAATCTTTTGATCCACACTCTTTGGTGTAACCCATTTTGGATTCTTAGGAGCGGCAACTGGTGCCCGCCATCCATGCGCTAACCAAGCCCGATAAAAAGGGGTGTAAACCCGATATGGGGTGCCATCATCTTTACGAACCCGGCCTGGTGCAACCGCGTATCCACTGCCTAGTTGTTGAATCTCTAGACCGGCAGCTTTTAGATCCGCATCTCTCGCCTCGCCATATGGAGCAAATGGAAAGGCGCTATGTACTGAATCAGCTTTGTACCGTTTCATAACATCATTTAAAACATTGACTGGATTCCCGCTGATTACAAAGAGATTGCCACCAACAGATTCATTCAAAGCATTTAATGATTCAGCTAAGTACGCCCTGCGATGTTCCCCCGCGCGCTCTGAGATCTCATCATCCAAAATGAAGAGGGGAATTACCTCGTCAGCTTCATCAAATGCGGCCAGCAATGCTGGGTTATCAGCTAGCCGGAGATCTCTGCGAAACCAAAAGATGGCTCTTTTGCTCATGGCATGATTCAACCACCATGAAGGAGATTAAGCGCTTCCAAGTTCGGGGTATCCCTGACCAGGTAACTAGGGTGGATTTTGATGGTCGAATCGTGGATTTTTGGGGACCGGAAGGTGGTTCAGATTCGGTGCTAATCGCACATGATGGGCAGAACATCTTTGATCCAAGGAGTGCAACACATCTGCGTCAAACCTGGCGCTTGGCACAGAACGCAATCAGAGTTGCAAAGGAATACCAGAAGAAGCCCCCTTTGATAATCGCGGTCTTTCATAGCTCCAACAAACAAAATCCATATGGTCGAGTCAAAGATCTATCCCCTGAGGATGCATTTCGTAGCGGGATTCAACCTAGCAAACCAATCGCAGAGCTTGACATAACAGATCTACGTGGAAATGAATACTTAACTCAGATATTTCACGAGATCTTGCCTGCTATTTCCAAAGCAACCAGTACGGTCTCCTCGCCAAACAACACCGCCATGTTGGGTTCATCCATGGGTGGCTTAGCAACACTTTATGCCGCGGCAAAGTTTTCTGACTTTTTCCATACCTCATTAGCCTTTTCACCACATTGGGTTTTAGCTGGTAATCCACTTGTTGAATATATGATCGAGAATCTCCATCAACATCCTGAGCGAAAACTATGGATGAGTCGTGGCACCAAAGGACTTGATGCTAGCTACCAGCCATTTCAAGAGCTAGCCGATAAATTGGCACGCAAAAATGGCTGGCACACCAATTTTGTAACTAAGGTTTACCATCGCACCGGACACAATGAAAGATCCTGGTCCAGGTATGTTGATGATGCTTTGCGTTTCTGGCTTAGCTAACTCGGTAGATACCAATTGAGGCATCTGAGCTGCGATAGACCCCATTAAATAAATCGGTGCCATACAACGCAATTAGATTGCCATCCAGATGGGGTAGCGCTAGTTGCATCGCCTTGCGGGTAATTACAACCAAGATGCTTTCCTTAGAGGACTCTCGGATAAATGCAATGGCGTCATCATCCACCACTAACCACCGCAGGCCGCCATGGGCAAGAGCATGGGAATTACGCCTGATTTTGACTAGCTTTTGCACCTCTGCGAAGAAATCATGATCCCAATTAGCGCCGCTCCAATCGATAGTTCTGCGGGCATCCTCTCCCCAAGCGCCCTGCAAACCAATCTCATCTCCAGCAAAGATTGATGGAACACCTGGGTAGGTGAGCAACAATCCCATTCCCGATAAATGAAGTTTTGAGTTCGCGCCAACTACATTTCTAAAGCGCGCTGTGTCGTGAGAATCTAGCAATAACATCGATGCAACAAAGTTGCGCCAGGGAATTGTGGAGGAAAACTCCTTCATAGCAGCGACCATCTCTTTGCCACTAAAGCGGGGAACTTCTACTGGAACCCCAAAAAAGCCTGAGTCAACCTGTGGCTGATTCTTCAACCAACCCCATACAGGTCTCATAAATCCGTTGTAGTTCATGGTTCCATGCCAACCAAAACCATCTAAATCAGCAGGGAAGTGATCAGCGTTTTCCGCTAGAAGCCAAGCATCTGGATTGCTCTCTTCCACAGCTTGTCGAATACCTAGGATTACCTCACGGTTCATATCCTCACCGCGGTAACGACCTGTCATGTTTCCAACATCGATTCGCCAACCTGAAAGTGAGAAGGGCTTACCCAGCCACTTCTTCACTACTGAGTTCTTTCCGGCATACATCAAATCTCTTAGCTTCTTGGAGTTGTAATTCAACTTTGGTAATGAGGCAAGTCCCCACCAACCTTCGTAACCATGCTTGACTGTTTTGTCCCAGTAGAAGAAATCACGCTCTTTAGCCTTCTTATTGGTTAAGGCCTTCTTAATCCAGGTATGTCCCGCTCCGCAATGGTTGGTTGTCAGATCTCCCATGATGTGAATCTTCTTGGTGCGCGCTAACTTCAACAACCTTAAGAAAGCTGAGTTGCCTCCGAGTAGCGGATCAACCTCATCAAAAGAGCTGGCGTCATATCTATGTGTAGATCGGGCTTGGAAAAAGGGCGTGAAATATATGCCATTTGCCCCCAGTTTTTGAATGTGAGAAAGCTGCTGTGCTACCCCATCCATATCACCACCAAAGTACTCAACCCCTGTGGTCTTATCTCTACCTTTTGGTAACTCGCTCCATTCTCTTGACACAAATTCTTTCGGCATAAGGTGCTTGTATTTGCCAGTAGTTGCAAAACGATCAGGAAAGATCTGATAAAACACTGAGCTGCGGATCCACTTTGGAAACTCTGGGGTAGCAAGTAATTGAAAATCATGGGTACTCGTTACATCATTACTATGAAATCCCTGTGCATTTAGCCAGGAGTAACGCTCGCCATTCACTATCAAAAATCTATAAGGGGTCTTCGGGTTCAAAATCTTTACTTTTACCTGCCACCACTGCTCTTTACCCTTAACCACCTTGCTCATGGGAAAAAACCTTGGTTCCCCATCATGGTACAAACGCAAAATCGCTTTCTCAATGCTTATCTCTATACCTGCACGAAACTTGAAATTTACCTTATCTCCCAATTTGGGTGCGGTAGAACTTAGGTAATACTCACTTCCATCATGGTGTGGCAATGCGTAGAGCGGTGCTTGGGAGCTCATATTTCCTTCCTGCTGAGTTAGTGATGATGGCTT
>JACCDJ011161771.1_pt1 | contig 10672 bp, 6 predicted proteins | sample 7444481 | NCBI WGS metagenome assembly JACCDJ01 (sample SAMN15323435, study PRJNA562643) | freshwater metagenome | isolation source: river surface water | place: USA:Blue River Watershed | collected 2017-08-15 | reverse complement strand
AATGTGCGGCGATTACCAGGCTTGCACCATTTGCTAAGAGCGTTTTGATAGTCGGCAGCGAGGCGCGAATGCGTCCATCGTCAGTGATCTTTCCATCCTTTAATGGAACGTTGAGATCACAACGGAGAAAGACTCGCTTTCCTGCTACATCAATTGTTGAAAGATCTGGCATTACAGGGATTTGCCAACGTAATCGATCAAGTCAACGAGACGGTTTGAGTAACCCCATTCGTTGTCATACCAACCAACAACCTTCACTGTTGTACCGATTGCCTTAGTCAGCTGTGCATCGAAGATACAAGATGATGGATCGGTGACGATATCTGAAGAGACGATTGGGTCTTCTGTATAAGAGAGGAAGCCCTTGAGTGAACCTTCCGCCGCTTTCTTCATAGCTGCGTTGATCTGCTCAGCTGTCGCTTCCTTTGCAAGCTCTACTGTGAGGTCGGTTGCAGATCCTGTTGGAACTGGAACGCGCATTGCAAATCCATCAAGCTTGCCCTTGAGCTGTGGGAGAACGAGTGAAATCGCCTTAGCGGCACCAGTTGAGCTTGGGATGATGTTTGTTGCAGCAGCACGAGCACGGCGGAGATCCTTATGTGGGAAGTCCAAAATAACCTGGTCGTTTGTATATGCGTGAATTGTTGTCATCAAGCCACGAACAATTCCGAACTCTTCGTCCAAGACCTTCGCCATTGGCGCAAGGCAGTTAGTTGTACATGAAGCGTTTGAAATAACATTATGGTTGGCTGGGTCATACTTCTCGTGGTTTACGCCCATCACGATTGTGATGTCCTCATCAGTTGCAGGAGCTGAGATGATGACCTTCTTAGCACCAGCAGTGATGTGCTTCTTAGCATCAGCAGCCTTGGTGAAGTGACCTGTTGACTCGATAACGATATCTGCGCCAACTGATGCCCATGGAAGGTTTGCTGGATCGCGATCTGCAAATACCTTGATTGTCTTTCCACCGACTGTGATGGTGTCTTCAGTGTGTGTTACCTCAAGGCCGAGGCGGCCGAGGATTGAGTCATACTTCAAAAGGTGAGCAAGAGTTGCATTATCTGTAAGGTCGTTAATTCCGACGATATTGATATTTGGGTTGGTAAGAGCTGCACGGAAGAAGTTGCGTCCGATGCGACCAAAACCGTTGATTCCGACATTAATCATGATAAACCTCGTCTATAAGAGTGGATTTCCCTAAATAAGCCCATATAAATAGGTGGCTAAAAAGCGCCACAACGCTGGGACTTATGCGAAGGATACCAGTCAGGAAACTACTGGCAGGTTACTCGCCAAGCAGGTCAGGTGAGAGACCCGCCTCAGTATCTGGAATTCCAAGCTCCCCCGCACGCTTATCTGCCATCGCCAAAAGGCGACGAATGCGGCCTGCAATAGCATCTTTTGTCATAGGCGGTGTAGCGAGTGAGCCAAGTTCTTCAAGGCTGGCCTGGCCATGGGCGATGCGTAGCTCTCCAGCCTCTTTGAGGTGATCAGGCACGCTATCTCCAAGAATCTCCATCGCTCTCTGAACTCTTGCCGCCGCTGCAACGGCAGCCCTGGCAGATCTTCTGAGATTGGCATCGTCAAAATTGGCAAGGCGATTTGCGGTGGCACGGACTTCTCGACGCATTCGTCGCTCTTCCCAAGCAAGCACTGACTCATGAGCCCCAAGTCGGGTAAGAAGTGACCCAATGGCATCTCCATCACGAATCACCACTCGATCGATGCCACGAACTTCACGAGCTTTAGCGGCAATATTTAATCGTCGAGCAGCTCCCACCAGTGCTAGAGCAGCTTCTGGACCAGGACAAGTAATTTCAAGGGATGAAGATCGACCAGGTTCTGTCAATGAACCATGTGCGATAAATGCACCGCGCCATGCAGCTTCTGCATCGCACACATTGGCAGCAACCACCTGAGGAGGAAGCCCTCTGATAGGGCGCCCATGAGAATCGATCAAACCTGTTTGACGAGCTAGCGCCTCTCCAGATTCGATAACTCGAACAACATAGCGTGAGCCTTTTCGCAATCCGCTCGAAGTAAGGACTGCAAGATCACTATCGTGGCCATAGATATCGGCGATATCTTTCTTTAATCTGCGTGCAGACTGAGAAGTATCCAACTCAACTTCTATAACGACCTTACCTGCGGCAATATGTAAACCGCCTGCAAAGCGCAGCAGAGATGAGACCTCAGCTTTGCGACAACACGGTTTGGTAATCGTGAGTCTGCTGAGCTCGTCTTTGACCGCAGCTGTCATTGCCATGGGGCTATCCAACCAGTATTTCTCGCGCTATGTGAGAGAAAGTTGAGGCTAATTTTTCCTGATTGTGATGAATTGCCACCTTGGCATCGCGTAAATCGGCCTTATAGAAGGCTGTTCCCCGCTCGGAAAGGTGAGTTAGGAGCTCTTGCTCCCCTGAAAGGTGTTCATCTGCCACCACAAGGTCGAAGTGCAATTCAGGGGCATAGCGGCTCAAAATCTCAAGGTGTTCTAAAGGTGAATAACCAGCATATTCACCTTCGCCTTTGCGAGCTTCATGAGCATCGAGGTTGAGAAGGAGAATTTTCTTTGCGGGAGACGAGACAATCGCATCACGCAATTGCGGAACTAAAAGATGTGGAAGCACACTTGAAAACCAAGAGCCTGGACCCATCGTAATCCACTCTGCTTCAGCGAGTGCGGCCAATACTTCAGGTCGCACCTGAGGATCTTCGGGAATGATTCTCAATGACTCAAGTCGTCCAGATGTCGTTGCAACTGCAACTTGACCATGGGCATGGAGAATTTCTCCTCCATCATTGAATGTGGCTTCGATATCTAGAGGCTCACCAGTCATTGGCAAGACTCTTCCAATTACCTTCAATAAAGCGGCAACTTGATCCAAGCCCGCAACTGTATCTTCACCGCGATCCCAAAGAGCTGCGAGAAGTAAATTGCCCACTGCATGCCCGTCTAAAGCTCCACCGCTAGTGAAACGATATTGCATAATTTCAGCCCAGTTACGACCCCACTCATCATCGCTGCAGAGAGCTGCTAAAGCCATGCGCAAATCTCCTGGTGGAAGGATGGGGAATTCTTCCCTCAAACGACCACTGGAACCGCCGTTGTCTGCAACTGTTACGACAGCGGTGATGTCAGAGGTCAACGAACGCAATGCGGTAAGTGTTGCCGCTAAACCATGTCCTCCGCCGAGAGCAACTACTTTTGGCGAGAAACTCATTCACGACCAACATCTCGATGAGTGGCATGAGCTGAGATAGAAATATCACCTGAGTCATGATTGAGAAGCGAGGCAATCTCCCGCGCAACAGAAACTGAACGATGCTTTCCGCCTGTGCATCCGATTGCAATCGTCACATACTTCTTACCTTCACGAAGGTATCCAGGAATCATCTTCTCAATGACCGAAACATAAGATTCCACGAAATCTCTGACTCCATCACTGGCTAGGACATGGGAGTACACCTTGTCGTCAAGACCTGAAAGTGGTCGAAGTTCAGGAATCCAATGAGGATTGGGGATAAAGCGGCAATCGAGGACAAGATCTGCATCAACTGGAATTCCATACTTATAACCAAACGAAAGAACATTGATTCGAAGTGCTTGGGCCATCCCCTCAGCAAAAATCTCTGCAGTGCGCTTTTCTAGTTGATGGACATTGAGATTTGAAGTATCGATAACCACATCGGCTTGAATGCGTAGCTCTTCTAGTTTTGCTCGTTCTCTAGAAATTCCATCGACAATTCGATCCGTTGACTGAAGAGGATGCGGTCTACGGGTTGATTCAAATCGCTGAACTAGAGCCTGGTCTGTGGCATCTAGAAATAGAAGGCGATATTTGACAGAGCTGTTCTTGAGGTTTTCCATGGCACTGCTCAATGCATCGAAGAATTTTCCTCCACGAACATCGACCACAACGGCAACGGAGGACTCTGTCTTCTCCATCTCTGTGGCAAGTTCGGGTAAGAGAGATGGCGGCAAGTTATCCACCACATGCCAACCCAGATCTTCCAAGGCATGTGCCACTGTGGAGCGACCAGCACCTGACATACCCGTCAGAATTAAGAGTTCACGATTGCTCATGGCTTTATTCTGCCCTATCCGTCAAGTATCGAGAATCTCGCCTGTTTCCATATCGACTCCAGGATTCGAGAGCGCGCTCAAATGAGAGAAGATGATTCCCGCGATTGTTGAGCCTATTCCAGGAGTAGTCTCTAGCTCTTCCAAACTCGCTTTACGAATGGCTGAAACAGAGCCGAATCTCTCAAGGAGCGCTTTGCGGCGAGACTCCCCCAATTGAGGGATTTCATCTAAGAGTGATTCCAACATAACTTTTGAGCGCTTGGATCTGTGGAATGTGATTGCAAATCTATGTGCTTCATCTCGCGCTCTCTGCAAGAGATACATTCCCTCACTTGTTCTAGGAAGGATGAGCGGATCTTGACTATGTGGGAGCCAGACCTCTTCAAGGCGTTTTGCTAAACCAACCAAGGCGATATCAGTAATTCCTAATTCATCCAGCGCTCTCTGAGCCGCGGCGACTTGTGGTGCACCGCCATCGACAACAATGAGTTGCGGCGGATATGCAAACTTTGAAAGTTTTCCACCGCTTTCAGCAACTTCAGAGTGATTGACTTGGCGATCTGCCAAGAGTCTCTTCATTCTTCGAGTGATAACCTGATGCATAGCTCTGGTGTCATCGGAGGCCATCTCTGTATCAATGGCAAATCTTCTATATTCGCTCTTTTTCGCTAATCCATCTTCGAATACCACCATAGAAGCCACCACGGATGTGCCAGAAATATTTGAGATGTCGTAACATTCAATGCGAAGCGGAGTGCGAGGAAGTTCAAGTACTTCTTCGAGCTCAATGAGTGCTTTGCCCGAAACTGCAGCATCAGTAGCTCTCTTACTCATAAATTGAACAAGAGCGTAGTGAGCATTGCGCTCAACTGTCTGAAGAAGTTCCACCTTATCTCCGCGCTGAGGCACCTTCAAAGTTACTTTCTTACCTGCCATGGAGCCGAGCCACTCCCCTAAAGCTTCTCGATCTGCGGGCTCTTGATTAATATGAATGGTCGACGGAATTTCAGTGGTCCCATCGCCATAGATGGAGAAGAGAAGTGAGGACCACTGATCATCTCCTTCCAAGGTTCTCTCCTGGTCAACAATCCAAGATCGAGAGCCTTTGATGGAACCTCTCCTGACAACAAAAATTGACCCTGCAGCATGGAGACCTTCTTCATGGATTGCTATGAAGTCACCATCTAGTTCATCAGAGAGATTGCCTTGAGTAGATTTCTGCGCCTTTTCAAATGCCTCAATCTGATCTCGAATTCGTGCAGCTCTTTCAAATTCTTCTCTCTCTGAGGCAAGAGCCATCTCTGCTCTAAGTGTTGGAAGGATGTCCTCCATTCCCGCTTCCATAAATGCATCAAGCTTGACTGCGATTTCTCTGTGCTCCTCTGGTGTCACCCACCCCACGCAAGGCGCAGCACACTTACCAATATCACCCAAGAGGCATTGCCTTTTAGATTTCTGAGCTCTCGCAAAGTTTCCAGCTGTGCAAGAGCGTACGGGGAATACTTTCAGAAGTACCTCGTATGTATTTCGCAGAGCCCAGGCGTTTGTGTATGGACCGAAATACTTAAGTCCAGATCTCTTCTCTTTGCGAGTGATGAAGATTCTCGGAAACTCATCCTCCATAGATATTGCTAGATATGGATATGACTTATCGTCTTTAAATTGAACATTGTATGTTGGGTGATATTGCTTGATCCATGAAAACTCAAGTGCCAGTGCTTCGAGTTCTGTGGCAACTATCGTCCAATCCACCCGCACAGCTTCATGCACCATGCGATATGTCTTCTGAGCAAGATTTGATTGAAAGTAGGAACTTAAACGATTCTTTAAGTTCTTCGCCTTGCCAACATAAATCACCTTGTCGCTCTTGTTGTAGAAGCGATAGACACCTGGTTCTTCAGGGATGTCGGTTGGCCTATATGTGGCTGGATCTGCCATCGCTACTTCTTCTTCGCAGCTGGAGTCTTCTTTGTAGGAGCCTTTGAGGCTCTATTACTTTCAAGAATCTCCGCAAGGAACTGACCGGTGTAGCTGGCCTTCACCTTTGCCACTTCCTCTGGAGTGCCTTGAGCAACAACCAGACCACCACGGAATCCGCCCTCTGGGCCCATATCAATGACCCAATCAGAAGATTTGATGACATCCAGGTTGTGTTCGATAACAACCACGGTGTTACCTGTTTCAACAAGTCTTTTTAAAACACCCAAGAGCTTATTCACATCTTCAAAGTGAAGGCCAGTCGTTGGTTCGTCAAGAACATAAATGGTGCGACCAGTTGATCTTCGCTGCAGTTCGGTTGCAAGCTTGACGCGTTGTGCTTCCCCGCCTGAGAGTGTTGGAGCAGATTGCCCTAACCTCACATATCCCAGCCCCACATCACAGAGGGTCTTGAGGTAACGAGCAATTGTCGGAACAGATTCAAAGAACTCATGAGCAATTTCAATTGGCATATCGAGTACTTCTGCAATTGTCTTGCCCTTGTAGTGCACTTCAAGTGTCTCTCGGTTATAGCGAGCCCCATGGCAAACCTCGCACGGTACATAAACATCAGGAAGGAAGTTCATTTCGATCGTGATAGTTCCATCACCCGAGCAATTCTCGCAGCGACCACCTTTCACATTAAACGAGAAGCGACCCTGCTGATAGCCACGCACCTTTGCCTCAGATGTTTCAGCAAAAAGTGCTCGAACTTTATCGAAGACACCTGTGTATGTTGCAGGGTTAGATCGAGGCGTTCTGCCAATGGGAGATTGGTCCACATGAACGACCTTGTCGAGTTGATCAATTCCCGTGACGGTTCTATGGCGACCAGGAACTAATCTTGCACCGTTGAGCTTATTCGCAAGGGTTGTGTAGAGAATGTCATTGACGAGTGTCGACTTTCCAGAACCACTGACGCCAGTAACAGATACAAAGAGTCCGAGAGGAATTTCAACTTCAATATCTTTGAGGTTGTTCTCCTTTGCGCCTTTGACAACCAACTTGCGCTTTGGGTCCACAGGTCGCCGCGTCTCTGGGATTTCAATCGATTTACGCCCTGACAGATAAGCACCCGTAATTGATTCTTTGGAAGCAATGAGGTCTTCATAGGAGCCAGAGACAACAACCTTTCCGCCGTGTTCACCCGCGCCAGGTCCAATATCGACCACCCAATCAGCGGTGCGAATGGTTTCTTCATCGTGCTCAACCACAATGAGTGTGTTGCCTAGATTTCGAAGGCGAGTAAGGGTATCGATCAAGCGTCGGTTATCTCTTTGATGAAGACCGATACTTGGCTCATCCAGCACATAGAGAACACCGACAAGCCCTGAACCAATTTGAGTTGCTAAACGGATGCGTTGAGCTTCTCCACCTGAGAGCGTTGCAGCAGGGCGATCAAGTGAGAGGTAATCCAAGCCAACATCGAGAAGGAAGCCCAAGCGTGCATGAACTTCTTTCATTACTCGCTCAGCGATTTGAGCCTCTCGAGAGTTAAGTTCAATACCTTTGAGGAAAGTTGCACAGTCATCTATGGATAGAAGACACACTTCGGCAATCGATTTTCCGCCAATTGTGACAGCTAGTACCTCTGGCTTAAGGCGAGCACCTTTACATGCAGGACATGGCGTCTCGCGCATATACGCTTCATATTTCTCGCGACTGTAATCGCTGTCAGTCTCAGAGTGGCGACGATGGATAAATGGAATTACACCTTCAAATCCAGTGGAGTAGTTGCGAACTCTTCCATAGCGATTCTTGTACTTCACATGGACCTCATAATCGAATCCATTAATGACAGCATCTTTAGCTTTGACGGAGAGCTTTTTCCATGGGGTATCAAGACTGAACTTCATCTCCCCTGCAAGAGCCTCGAGGAGGCGAAGGAAATACTCTGATGACTGTCCACCAGCCCATGGAGCAATTGCTCCATCGTTTATGGAAATTGAGTCATCAGGAATGATGAGTTCTTCATCCACCTCTAGCTTTGTGCCAATTCCTGAACACTCAGGACACGCACCAAAAGGTGAGTTGAAAGAAAATGATCGCGGTTCGAGCTCCTCGAAGGAGAGATTGCAGTCATGGCATGCAAGGTGCTCGCTAAAGACGCGCTCCTTTTCATCACCCTTTGCATCAACAAAATCGAGAATAACAAGACCACTGGCTAGCTTGAGTGCGGTTTCAATTGAGTCGGTCAATCGAGATTTACTCTCTGCCTTTGCTGTGAGGCGATCGACGACAACTTCAATCGTGTGCTTCTCCTGCTTCTTTAATTTAGGAGCTTCTGCCAATTGAATCGTCTCTCCATCAACACGAGCTCTTGAATAGCCCTGAGTAATCAGGTCGCTAAAGAGATCTACAAATTCTCCCTTTCTCTCGCGAACTACTGGAGCAAGGACCTGAAACTTTGTGGTTGCAGGCATTGTGAGAATTTGATCAACAATCTGTTGTGGAGATTGGCGAGAGACTGCCTTGCCGCAACTTGGGCAGTGTGGACGGCCAGCACGAGCAAAGAGAAGGCGAAGGTAGTCATACACCTCTGTAATGGTTCCAACCGTGGATCGCGGATTTCGATTGGTGGACTTCTGATCGATCGAAACTGCAGGAGAAAGGCCCTCAATAAAATCAACATCGGGCTTATCCATCTGCCCTAAGAATTGACGGGCATATGCTGAAAGTGACTCCACATAGCGGCGCTGTCCTTCAGCAAAGATTGTGTCGAAAGCAAGAGAGGATTTACCAGAACCTGAGAGACCGGTAAAGACGATGAGCGCATCTCGTGGGAGCTCCAGTGAAACATCCTTGAGGTTATGTTCGCGTGCTCCGCGAATAACCAATTTTTCTATGCTCACTAATGACCCGCCTCTTCCATTGATCTCAACTCTCGCTTCAACTCTTTGATTTCATCTCGAAGTCGCCCAGCAAGTTCAAACTGAAGTTCATCTGCCGCGCCGCGCATCTGCTCGGTGAGGGAGCCTATCAATGCAGCGAGCTCTTGGCGTGCCAAGGTTCCCTTGCCTCGCTCAACGAATGGAATTCCTTTAGCGGCTCCCTTTATTCCAGCGATAAGTTCGTCTGTGTCATCACTCTCACGGGCAATCAGGTCGGTTATATCGGCAATCTTCTTTCTAAGAGGCTGCGGATCCACTCCCTTTTCAAGGTTATAGGCAACTTGCTTTGCTCTGCGTCGATTGGTCTCATCAATAGCCTTCTCCATGGATGCGGTGATGTTATCTGCATACATATGAACCTCACCTGAGACATTTCGGGCAGCACGGCCAATGGTCTGGATGAGTGATGTGGCAGAACGCAGGAATCCTTCCTTGTCTGCATCCAAAATGGAGACTAGAGATACCTCAGGAAGATCCAAGCCCTCTCTGAGCAAGTTAATTCCAATCAACACATCGTATTCACCAGATCTAAGCTCCCGAAGAAGTTCAACTCGACGCAAGGTGTCAACCTCTGAATGGAGGTATCGAACTCTCACTCCCCTCTCCTGTAAATAATCCGTGAGATCCTCTGACATCTTTTTGGTAAGGGTGGTGACTAGAACTCTCTCATTGCGCTCTGCTCGAATATTGATTTCATTGAGAAGATCATCAATTTGACCCTTGATTGGCTTTATGACAATTTTTGGATCTATAAGGCCAGTTGGGCGGATAACTTGCTCAACAACATCTCCCTTGACTTTTTCGAGTTCATATTTGCCTGGAGTTGCAGACAGATAAATAGTTTGGCCAACTCGCTCTTGAAATTCTGGCCACTTCAAAGGTCTATTATCGAGTGCACTGGGAAGTCGGAATCCATGTTCCACGAGAGTTCTCTTGCGGGAAGCATCCCCCTCATACATAGCGCCTATCTGTGGGACCGTCACATGGCTTTCATCGCTGACGAGAAGGAAGTCCTCAGGAAAATAATCGAGAAGACAGTTAGGGGCCGAGCCAGGTTCGCGACCATCCAAGTGGCGAGAGTAGTTCTCAATTCCTGAACAAAATCCAAGTTGCTCCATCATCTCAAGATCGAATGTAGTTCGCATTCGCAGACGCTGCTCTTCAAGAAGTTTGTTTTGTTTGATGAAGGTGTTGAGCTGAATTTGCAATTCATCTTGAATATCGCTCATCGCCCTCTTCATAGTCTCTGGGCCAGCGGCGTAGTGGGTAGCTGGGAAGATATACATCTCCTCCTCATCCCTAACAATTTCACCTGTTAATGGATTAAGAGTTGTAATCTGCTCAATCTCATCCCCGAACATCTCAATGCGAATGGCAAGCTCTTCATACATGGGAATGATTTCGATTGTGTCACCACGAACTCGGAAAGTTCCACGCTCGAACGCGACATCGTTTCGCTTGTATTGAACATCTACAAATCTGCGCAGAAGAGCGTTGCGCTCAATCTCATCCCCCACCTTGAGATGAATCATTCGGTCGATATATTCCTGAGGGGTACCTAGTCCATAGATACACGAAACAGTTGCAACGACTATGACATCTCTGCGAGTCAGCAACGAATTGGTCGCTGCGTGACGAAGGCGCTCCACCTCGTCATTTACACTTGAATCTTTCTCAATAAATGTATCCGTCTGAGGCACATATGCTTCAGGTT
>JACCDJ010017039.1_pt1 | contig 10674 bp, 8 predicted proteins | sample 7444481 | NCBI WGS metagenome assembly JACCDJ01 (sample SAMN15323435, study PRJNA562643) | freshwater metagenome | isolation source: river surface water | place: USA:Blue River Watershed | collected 2017-08-15 | reverse complement strand
GGTTTGAAATTGATGTCTCGCACGACCTTGCCCCAGTTGGCCACGTCGCGGGTGAGCAGTTCGGTGAAGAACTCGGGCGGTTCGGTGTGGATGTCGAGCCCCATTTTCTTCATGCGTTCCCGCACATCGGGTTGCTGCAGGGCCCAGTTGATTTCCCGGTTGAGCAGGTTGACGATGTCCTTGGGCAAACCGGCTGGCGCAATCACGCCAAACCAGCCGCCCGAGGTGAAGCCCGGCACGGTCTCTGCGATGGTGGGCACGTTGGGGTATTCTGGCAAGCGGGTGGAGCGGGCAACGCCCAGCAAACGCAACTTGCCGGAATCCACCAGGGGTTGCAGCGAAATGAACGAACCCACAGAGGCCTGGATTTCGCCGCCCAGCATCTGGGTGAACACATCGCTCATGGCGCGGTAGGGCACGTGCATGTACTCAAAGCCTGCCATCAGTCGAAACTGTTCGGTCGCAAAATGCAGGAACGCACCCTCGCCGTTGGTCCCAAAGGTCAGCTTGCCCGGGTTGGCTTTGCCATAGTCGATCAACTCCTGCACGGTCTTGAACGGCGTCTTGGGGCTCACCACCAGACCCAGGAAGTTGGAGGCCATCATGGCGACCGGGGTGAAGTCCTTGCGCGAGTCATACGCCACCTTGGCATACGCCAGCGGCACGATCACCATGTTGCCACCCTGTCCACAGCCCAGGGTGTAACCATCCGGGGCCGCTTGTTTGATGAGGGTCAGGCCGAGTTGGCCTGCCGAGCCCGCTCGGTTGTCGATCACGATGGCCTGCCCCAGGCGTTCCGTGAGTTTGGGGGCTATCAGACGGGAGAGGATGTCGCAGCTGTCGCCACTGCCAGCTGGCACGATGATCCGGATCGGTTTGTTGGGGTAGGACTGCGCCTGAGCGGTGCCCACCAGGCTGAAGCACAGACTGGCGCCCAACAGAGCAAGCGTGACTGAGCGGGACACATGACGAAACACACGACGCATGATGGACCTCGAATTGTCAGGGGGCGCTGCTGCGCCAGTTGCGGCAGTTCCGCTTCAAGCAGCGGGGCGATGGGCGAAATGTAGCGCAGCTCTGGGGCTGACATCGAGCAGAGTCCCTGCAGTTCCCTGGGCTATCTTGCTGGTGACAGGAAACCAGGGGCGGCGTGACTCAGAATCACACCACTTTTGGCCCCTGTTTGGATGGATGTCATGCGCCTCGGTTACTTCACCATGCCCCTTCACCCGCTGGAGCGGGACACCACCCAAACGCTGCAGGAAGACCGCGAGATCATCATCCTGGCGGACCAGCTGGGCTTTTACGACGCCTTCGTGGGCGAACACCTGACCGACAAAGCTGAAAACGTGACCAACAGCCTGGTGTTCCAGGCCACGTTGATCAATGACACCAAGCAGATCATGCTGGGCACGGGGACGTCCAACCTGTCGCACTCGCATCCCACGCTGATCGCCTCGCAGTGTGCGATGTTCGACCATCTGGCCAAGGGTCGGTTCATCTTTGGCATCAGCCCGGGCGCACTGGCCTCCGACGCCGAGGCGCTGGGCATTCTGGACCAGGACCGCAACAAAATTTTTGCCGAGGCGATTGACGTCATCCTGGCCATCTGGGAGCGCGATCCGCCCTACGACATCGATTTCCCTGACAACCGCTTCAAGGTCAGCACACGCATCACCAGCGTGCCAGCGATTGGTCGCGGCGAGTTGATGAAGCCTTACCAGAACCGCCGGCCCGAGATTGTGGGCACGGTGGTGGCACCACACTCCAAGGGCGTGATTGCCATGGGGCAGCGTGACTTTCACCCCATGTCGGCCAACTTCCTGCTGTCGCAATGGCTGCCCAGCCACTGGGCCAACTACGCCCAGGGCAAGCAGTCTGTGGGGCAGGTGGCCAAAGCCAGCGATTGGCGCGTGGCCCGCACCATCTTTGTCGCTGACGATGAGGCCACAGCATTGGCCTACGGCAAGGCCGACGCCAACAGCCCCTACCGCTATTACTACCGGCAGATGCTCACCAAGATGAAGATGTCCAAGCGCCATGTCATCTTCAAGCGCCACGCCGATGAGGACGACAGCCTGCTCACCCTGGAGCGCGTGCTCGATGACCTGGTCATCTGCGGCACTGTGAACCAGGTGGTGGACCAGATTCTCGCGCTGCGCGAGGAGGTGGGAGATTTTGGCGAGCTGGTCTATGCCGGCATGGACCAGGTCGATCCGCGGCTGGCGCGCCGCTCCATGGAGTTGATGGCGCACGAGGTGATGCCTCGCGTGAACGAAGCCATTCGACAGGGCTGGAAGACCAACGCCGTCGCCACCGCCTGAGCGCACCGCACCGACAGAGGTCGGGATTCCCTCTACAATTTTCTTTTTTGAAGGGGGAACGCATGCTGAAGGGAAAAACCGCCCTGGTCACCGGATCGACCAGCGGCATTGGTCTGGGCATCGCCCTGGCATTGGCCAAAGAGGGCGCACGCATCATTCTGAACGGGTTTGGCGACAGCCAGTCCGCCATCGACGCGGTCAAGGCCCTCGGCGTGGATGTGCGCTACCACGGTGCTGACATGTCCAAGCCCGAGCAGATCGCCGACATGATGGCCTTTGCTGCCGCCGAGTTTGGTCGTGTGGATGTGCTGGTCAACAACGCCGGTATTCAGCATGTGTCACCGGTGGATGACTTTCCTGTCGAACGCTGGGATGCGGTGATCGCCATCAACCTCTCCAGCGCCTTTCACACCACCCGTCTGGCCTTGCCCGCCATGCGCGAGGCCCAGTGGGGGCGCATCATCAACGTGGCGTCGACCCACGGCCTGGTGGCGTCGGCCAACAAGTCGGCCTATGTGGCAGCCAAGCACGGCATCGTGGGCCTCACCAAATCGGTGGCCCTGGAAGCGGCCACCTCCGGGGTGACGGTCAACGCCATTTGTCCCGGCTGGGTGCTGACCCCGCTGGTCGAAAAACAGATTGAGGCACGGGCCCAGGCCACCGGCATCAGCCGCGAGCAGGCCGAGCGCGAGTTGCTGGGCGAGAAACAGCCCTCTTTGCGCTTCACCACCCCCGAGCAGTTGGGCGGACTCGCGGTGTTCATGTGCTCAGCCGCTGGCGACAACGTCTGCGGCGTGGCCTGGAACGTGGACGGCGGCTGGGTGGCTCAGTAACGCCAGCAGCAGCCTGCGCCGCTGTCAGAAGCCGACGTTCGCGCCGCCCTTGAGCTTCAGGATTTCGCGCGCTTCATCCGGCGTGGCGATTTCGAGCGAGAGCGCTTCGATGATCGAGCGGATACGCCGAACCTGCTGGGCGTTGGTCTGCGCCAGTGTGCCGGGGGAGTCCCACAGCGAATCCTCCAGCCCCACCCGCACATTGCCGCCCAGGACGACCGACATGTTGGCCGTGGGCATCTGGTGACGCCCCGCGCCCAGCACCGACCACACATAGTCGTTGCCAAACAGACGGTCGGCGGTTTGCTTCATCTGCATCACATGCTCGGGGTGTGGACCAATGCCGCCCAGAATGCCAAACACCGACTGGATGAAGAGCGGTGGTTCCACGATCTGGCGCTCCAGGAAGTGCGCTGCTGTGTAGAGATGGCCAAGGTCATAGCACTCGATTTCAAAGCGGGTCTGGTTGGCACGGCACGACTCCAGGATGTACTGGATGTCGGCAAAGGTGTTCTTGAAAATGCGGCTGTCTGACCCGGCGAGGTAGGGCTCTTCCCAGGGATGCTGCCAGTTTTTGTAGCGGCTGAGCATGGGGTACAGACCGAAGTTCATCGAGCCCATGTTGAGCGAGGCCACCTCGGGCTTGAGTTGCAGCGCCGGTTGCAACCGCTCCTCCACGTCCATGGTGGGCGCACCGCCGGTGGTGAAGTTGATGACCACGTCGGAGCGTGACTTGATGTCACCGGCGAACTCACGGAAGTAGGCCGGGTCCTGGGTGGGCTGCCCGGTCTTGGGGTCCCGAGCATGCAGGTGCACGATCGCCGCGCCAGCCTCCGCCGCGCCGACCGCGGCATCGGCGATCTCCTGCGGGGTGATGGGCAGATGCGGCGACATCGTCGGCGTGTGGATGGCGCCCGTCACAGCGCAGGTGATGATGACTTTGCGTTTTGGGCGATAGGCCATGGAGCACTCCTGTTGAATCAACCGTGTTGCAGGCCCACCGACTTGACACCGGCGATGCAGATTTCCTCATCCTGGTCGCCGGTGCCGCCGCTGGCACCGACCGCGCCGATGATCTTGCCGCTGGCATCCTTGATCACCACAGCACCGGGTTGGGGCAAGAATTTCCCCTCGGACGTGGCCGACAGGGAGACAAAGAAGTTGGGGTTGTCCTTGGCGCGCTCGGCCAGGGTGCGGCTGGAGACGCCCATGCCCGCGGCGCCCCAGGCCTTGGCCCGTGCGATGTCAAAGCGGAACATGCTGGCTCCATCCTCACGGGCGTAGCTGATCAGTTGTCCAGCGGCATCGAGCACCGCCACCCCCATGGGCTGATACCCGGCCTTGTTGGACGCCTGCAAGGCGGCCGTGATGATGCGTTGGGCCTGATCGAGGGTGAGTGTGGTCATGGTGATGGTCCTGTAAAAGGGGTTGAAATGGTGTTCCCAGCCAGGCCAGGCAGCCCGGGTGGTGACCCGTCCAAATTATGCGGGAGCCCACAGGCTTGTGCTGTAACCCGGGTTTCACGCAACGTGGGGGAGGCCCCCTCAGGTCATGCAGCCCTCAGGGACTGGAGAGCCCAACCGTGCGCGACCCTTAAAATTCCAGCCTACATGAACATTTCCCCCTGGCGACTCTCGGTGGCTCCCATGATGGACTGGACCGACAGGCATTGCCGGTACTTCCATCGTCAGATCACCCAGCACACACGGCTCTACACCGAGATGGTGACCACCGGTGCGCTGCTGCATGGCGATGTACCCAGACATTTGCGTTTTGATGTCAGCGAGCACCCGGTGGCTTTGCAACTCGGTGGCAGCGAGCCCGAGGATCTGGCACGCTGTGCCCGGTTGGCCCAGGACTGGGGCTACGACGAGGTCAACCTCAACTGCGGCTGCCCGTCCGAGCGGGTGCAACGGGGTGCCTTTGGCGCCTGTCTGATGGCCGAGCCCCAACTCGTGGCGGATGGCGTGAAGGCGATGCGTGACGCCACCTCCTTGCCCATCACCGTCAAACACCGTATTGGTCTGGACCAGCTGGAAAGCCTGGACATGGTCGTGGAGTTCATCACACGGGTGAGCGAGGCGGGTTGCTGCCACTTCATCGTGCACGCCCGCAATGCCTGGCTCAAGGGCTTGTCGCCCAAGGAAAATCGGGAGATTCCGCCGCTGCGGTACGAGGTGGTGTATCAACTCAAGCGCTTGTTTCCCCAGCTGACCCTGGTGCTCAACGGAGGCCTCAAGACCAACGAGCATATTCAAGCCCAGCTGTCGCAGGTGGATGGCGTCATGGTGGGTCGCGAGGCTTATCACAACCCCTGGCTCATGGCCGAGTGGGATGCTCGATTTTTTCGCGAGACCTCACGCACACCGGTTCGAGAAGCGGTGGAGCACGCGATGGTGGACTACATGGAGCGCGAGGCGCGCGAGCATGGTGTGGGGTGGTCTGCCATCGCCCGGCACATGCTGGGCCTGTGGCACGGAGAGCCCGGGGCACGGCGCTGGCGTCAGGTGTGGAGCGATCATCATCTGAAGGATCGCTCGCCGCGCGAGGTGAGCGCCCGCGCGAATTCGGCACGATTGGGGCTGGTGTGAGGGGTCAACAGGCGAATCAATTCGCCGCTTCCAGCCCGCTGTGAAAGTGCTCGCGCATGCGCTGTGCACTCGCCACGGCATCCCGCGACTGCAAGGCCTGCAGCAGCAGCCGATGCTCCTGCAAGGATTCGCTGATGCGCCCGGACTTGAGCAGAGACTGGTGCCGGTTGAGCTTCATCACCTTGCGCAGGTCCGCCACCATTTGCTCGCGCCAACGGTTGTCCGCCAGTTGCAGCAGGCGCTGATGAAATTCTTCGTTGATGCGAAAGAAGGCCTCGCGGTCGTTCTGGGCTGACTCCAGCAATTGGTGCAGATCGGCCAGCGATTGCATCTCTGCCTCACTGGCGCGCTCAGCCACCACGCCGGCAGCGTCGGATTCCAGCAGCGCCAGCAGGTGGTAGACGTCGGTCAGGTCTTTCTCGTTCACCTCGGTCACATAGGCGCCGCGCCGCATCTTCATGGTGACCAGCCCCTCGGTGGCCAATACCTTGAGCGCCTCGCGCATGGGCGTACGGCTGATGCCGTAGGCCTCTGCAATCTTCACCTCGTCGATCCAACTGCCGGGCTCGAGTTCGCGCGAGAAGATGCGCTGGCGCAGCAATTCCGCCACTTCTTCGTAGAGTGCGCGGGGGGTGAGGGTGATGGCGGCCATGAGAATTTGTCAGTTTGTATCAATATTATGCATCAATAATTATGAATAACGAATCGAGATTTGACCTAGAATCTGGTCTGTTACATCGTTGCGGGCTGGCAACTCACCCGTGACGGTCGAGGGTTGAAGACCCTCAACGTCCGACATTTCACTGACCAAAGGCCATCGACATGACCGCCAAGACGCCTGAATTCACCCCTGCCACCCTGGACGCCTGGCACAAGGCTGCCAGCAAGTCGGCCCCGGGCGGGGACGTCAGTCAACTCGACTGGGTCACCCCCGATGGCATTCGAGTCAAGCCGCTCTACACCGCTGCTGACACCCAGTCCTTGCCTCACGCCGACACGCTGCCGGGTTTTGAGCCCTTCCTGCGTGGCCCGCAAGCCACCATGTACGCGGTACGCCCCTGGACCATCCGCCAGTACGCCGGCTTCTCCACCGCCGAAGAATCCAACGCCTTCTACCGCAAGGCCCTGGCCGCTGGTGGTCAGGGGGTGTCCGTGGCGTTCGACCTGGCCACGCACCGAGGCTACGACTCCGACCATCCGCGCGTGACGGGTGACGTGGGCAAGGCCGGCGTGGCCATCGACTCGGTCGAAGACATGAAGATCCTGTTCAACGAGATCCCGCTCGACAAGGTGTCGGTCTCGATGACCATGAACGGCGCGGTGCTGCCCGTGCTGGCTGGCTACGTGGTGGCGGCTGAAGAGCAGGGCGTGAGCCAGGACAAATTGAGCGGAACCATTCAGAACGACATTCTGAAAGAGTTCATGGTGCGCAACACCTACATTTACCCGCCCGAACCGTCGATGAAGATCATTGGCGACATCATCGAGTACACCAGCAAGAACATGCCCAAGTTCAACTCGATCTCGATCTCGGGCTACCACATGCAGGAGGCCGGCGCCAACCAGGCCCTCGAGATGGCCTTCACGCTCGCCGACGGCAAAGAGTACGTGAAGACGGCAATTGCCAAGGGCATGGACGTGGACGACTTTGCCGGTCGTTTGTCGTTTTTCTGGGCCATTGGCATGAACTTCTACCTGGAAGTGGCCAAGATGCGCGCGGCGCGCCTGCTGTGGTGCCGCATCATGAAGGGCTTCAACGCCCAGAACCCCAAGAGCCTGATGCTGCGCACCCACTGCCAGACTTCGGGCTGGTCGCTCACCGAGCAAGACCCCTACAACAACGTGGTGCGCACCACCATCGAGGCGATGGCGGCCGTGTTTGGCGGCACCCAGTCGCTGCACACCAACTCGCTTGACGAGGCGATTGCACTGCCCACCGAGTTCAGTGCCCGTATCGCCCGCAACACCCAGCTCATCATCCAGGAAGAAACCCACATCACCAACGTGATCGACCCCTGGGCGGGTTCCTACATGATGGAGAGCCTGACACAGGAGATGGTGGACAAGGCCTGGGCCATCATCGAGGAGGTCGACGCCATGGGCGGTATGACCAAGGCGGTGGACAGTGGTTGGGCCAAACTCAAGATCGAAGCGGCCGCTGCCGAAAAACAGGCCCGTATCGACTCAGGCAAGGATGTGATTGTTGGCGTCAACAAGTACAAGCTGGCCAAGGAAGACCCGGTGGACATCCTGGAGGTGGACAACGTGAAGGTGCGCGAGGGTCAGGTTGCTCGCCTCAAGGAGATCAAGGCCAAGCGTGACAACGCCGCCGTGCAGGCTGCACTCCAGGCGCTGACCGCTGCCGCCGAGAGCGGGCAAGGCAATCTGCTGGATCTGTCGATTCGAGCCATTCGCCTGCGTGCCACGGTGGGCGAGGTGTCCGATGCGCTGGAGCAGATCTATGGGCGCCACCGCGCCGACACGCAAAAGGTCACGGGCGTGTACGCCGCGGCCTACGACTCCGCCGAAGGCTGGGACAAACTCAAGGGCGAGATTGCCCAGTTCGCCGAGCAACAAGGCCGTCGCCCGCGCGTGATGATTGCCAAGCTCGGCCAGGATGGTCATGACCGCGGTGCCAAGGTGGTGGCCACCGCCTATGCCGACCTGGGCTTTGATGTCGACATGGGGCCGCTTTTCCAGACACCGGAAGAGTGTGCGCGACAGGCGATCGAAAACGATGTCCATGCCGTGGGCGTGTCCACGCTAGCCGCGGGGCACAAGACGCTGGTGCCGGCCATCATCGCCGAGCTCAAGAAGCAAGGGGCGGATGACATCATTGTGTTTGTGGGCGGTGTGATTCCGCGCCAGGACTACGAGTTTTTGTACGAGTCGGGTGTCAAGGGCATCTACGGCCCGGGCACGCCGATTCCAGCCAGCGCCAAGGACGTACTGGAACAAATCCGACAGGCCGTGGGCTGAACGCGTCCACGCACACACACAACTGCCTGGTGACGCGTGACGCCTGACCAACTCCTGCAAGGCTTGCTGCAAGGTGATGCGACCGCGCAGCGGCGTGCCATGGCCAAGGCCATCACCCTGTTGGAGTCCACCCGGGCCGATCATCGACTCTCGGCCGATGCCTTGCTGTCGGGCGTGCTGCCGCACACGGGGCGATCGTTTCGGCTGGGTATCAGTGGGGTGCCGGGCGTGGGCAAATCCACCTTCATCGAGGCCTTGGGCCTGTATCTGATCGGCCTGGGTCATCGGGTGGCGGTGCTGGCTGTGGATCCCTCATCCACCGTGTCGGGCGGCTCCATTCTGGGTGACAAGACCCGCATGGAGCACTTGTCCGTGCACCCCAAGGCCTACATCCGCCCCAGCCCCTCCAGCGGTACCTTGGGGGGCGTGGCCGAGAAAACCCGTGAGTCCATGCTGGTGTGTGAAGCGGCTGGGTACGACGTGGTGATCGTGGAAACCGTGGGGGTGGGGCAAAGCGAAACCGCGGTGGCCAACATGACCGACATGTTCTGCCTGCTGCAATTGCCCAACGCGGGAGACGACCTGCAGGCCATCAAGAAGGGCGTGATGGAACTGGCCGATCTGGTGGTGATCAACAAGGCCGATATCGACCCCAACGCCGCCACGCGCGCCGAGGCGCAGATCACCAGCGCCCTGCGGCTGCTGGGCCTGCACGGCAATCCCGATCACGCGCACCATGACGAGTCCCTCTGGCACCCTCGGGTGGTGAAGATCAGCGCCTTGCTGGGGCAGGGCGTCGACACGTTCTGGGCTGCCGTGAGTGAATTCAAACGCCTGCAAGCGGCCAACGGCAAACTTGCTCAACGCCGCGAGCGCCAGGCCCTGTCCTGGATGTGGGAGCGGATTGAAGCGGGCCTCAGGCAGTCGTTCCGCGCACAAGCGCGCGTGCAAGTGCTGTTGCCCGAGTTGAGTGAACGCGTGCGCCATGGCCAGCTGGCCGCCTCCACCGCCGCAAGACAACTGCTCGACGCCTACCGGGCGGCGGGTTGACCTTATTTTTTCTGGAGAACAGAGAGCATCACCATGCAAGACATCAACGAACAACTGGACCAAAAGCGGGCGGCAGCGCGCTTGGGCGGTGGCGAGAAACGCATCGCCGCGCAACACGCCAAAGGCAAGCTGACTGCACGCGAGCGCATCGAGGTGCTGCTCGATGAGGGCACCTTCGAAGAATGGGACATGTTTGTCGAACACCGTTGCACCGACTTCGGCATGGCAGACAACAAGATTCCTGGCGACGGGGTGGTGACCGGCTACGGCATGATCAACTGCCGTCTGGTGTTTGTCTTCAGCCAGGATTTCAGCGTGTTTGGCGGTGCCTTGTCGGAAGCGCGTGCCGAAAAAATCTGCAAGATCATGGACCAGGCCATGAAGGTCGGCGCTCCCGTCATCGGACTCAACGATTCAGGTGGCGCCCGCATCCAGGAAGGTGTGGCGTCTCTGGGTGGCTATGCCGAAGTGTTCCAGCGCAATGTGATGGCCAGCGGTGTGATTCCGCAGATCAGCATGATCATGGGACCGTCGGCTGGTGGTGCGGTGTATTCGCCTGCCATGACCGACTTCATCTTCATGGTCAAAGACAGTTCCTACATGTTCGTGACCGGCCCCGAGGTGGTCAAGACGGTGACGCACGAGGAGGTGACGGCGGAAGAGCTCGGCGGGGCACTGACCCACACCACCAAGAGCGGTGTGGCCGACAGGTCGTTTGAAAATGACGTGGAGGCGCTGCTCATGCTGCGTCGCCTCTACAACTACCTGCCGCTCAACAACCGCGAAAAAGCACCGGCGCGCCCAAGTGGCGACCCGACCGACCGTGCCGACCTCAGCCTGGACACGCTGGTGCCCGAGAACCCGAACAAGCCGTACGACATGAAGGAGCTGATCGCC
>JACCDJ010253867.1_pt1 | contig 10680 bp, 11 predicted proteins | sample 7444481 | NCBI WGS metagenome assembly JACCDJ01 (sample SAMN15323435, study PRJNA562643) | freshwater metagenome | isolation source: river surface water | place: USA:Blue River Watershed | collected 2017-08-15 | reverse complement strand
CATAGAAAGAGTCTTCAAAACAGATGCAAGCTAAGGGTGAAGTATGCAATGCAGTAGCACAATCTAAATAAACTTGCGGATGTGGTTTGGCATAAGGCAAATTTTGCGCTGAACAACTCGCATGAATTAAACTTCGGATGCCAAGTTTGTCTTTTACCCATTCAATTAGAGCGGTTGGAGAAGAGGTGGCCAAGCCAATTTTAAAATCTTTTTCCATGAAAAATTGAAAAATATGTTCCACGCCAGGCATTAATGTTGCTTCTTGATCGATATACAATAAGGCTTGATCTACGACTCTTTGTTCTGCTCTTCCATATTCAGATGCAGGAATTTTGTATTCATGAAGCCAATGTGCTACAAATTCTTTTGACCTTAATCCAGTTGTAGAGGCGTATTGCGCCTCCGTTAGGCTGATACCGTATTGTCTAAAAATTTCATTTGCAGCTTTATTCCATAGTGGTTCGCTGTTGATTAACAATCCATCAATATCAAAAATTACGGCGGTCTTTTTCATTGTTTAAAGATACAATTTGTTGCTTAAACAGGAGGGGACATTTATAAGATTATGTAGTATATTGTGCGTCTAATCAGTAGATTATTTATGCGTTTATTGGATTATTTAAAGCAAATTCGAATTTTTAGATCCGTTATCTACGGGGTCGTTGGATTGTTCACCTATCCTGGGCTTGCTTTATTTAATAAGATCAACATCGAAGGAACAGAGCATCTTGAAAACTTACCTAAGCACAATGTCTTGTTTGTAAGCAATCATCAAACCTACTTTGCAGATGTCATTACTTTTGTTCATATTTTCTGTGCAGTTAAATGGAGAAAGTTTAACCGATTAGGTATTCCTTACTATTTGTTGAATCCATTTACCAATGTGTATTTTGTAGCTGCCGAAGAAACCATGAATGACAATTGGTTGACTAAGCTTTTCAAATTGGGCGGCGCTTTAACTGTCAAGCGTACTTGGAGGGCAGAGGGGCAGGATGTCCAAAGACAAAGAGATGTGGTAGATACACAAAAAATAGACAAAGCATTAGCACATAGTTGGGTGATTACTTTTCCGCAGGGCACTACTAAACCTTTTGCGCCAGGCAGAAAAGGAACGGCACATATCATTAAGAACAATCATCCTATTGTGGTACCTGTTGTGATCAATGGGTTCTGGCGTGCCTTTACTAAAAAGGGATTGACCTATAAGAAAGTGGGCACACCTTTATCTATTCGTTTTAAAGCGCCATTGACAATAGATTATGCAGCCCCTGTGGAGGATATATTAGAACAAGTTATGGATGCTATTGAGCAGAGTAAATCCTTTATGTTAAAAGGAAAGCACCATGTGATAAAGGAGGTTGAAAACTAAATCTTTGGCAAATCTTATTCACCCTCTTCTTTAATAAACAAAGCCTTTAATTCTGTTGCATCATCAGGCTTCATTTTGCCAGCTAAGATTAAACGCAATTGTCTTCTTCTTAAAGCACTTGCAAAGTATTTTTTTTCTTCTTCTGTTTCTGCAATGATAGGAGGTACCTTAATGGGTTGCTTTTTGTCATCTAATGCGACAAAGGTAAAATAGGCTTCATTGCTTAAGACCCTGGTTTGTTCAATGATATTTTGATTCCAAACTTTTAAATGAATTTCCATAGAGGTTGTGAACGCTCTGGTTACTTTTGCTTCAATACAAATAACGTTACCTAACTTAATGGGCGTTTTGAAACTGATATTGTCAACAGAAGCAGTCATGGCTGCGGAATTACAATGTTTCGCAGCAGAAAGATAAGCGGCAATGTCCATCCAGTACATCAACTTGCCTCCCATTAAATCGCCATGGGTATTGGTGTCATTGGGTAATACCAATTCGTTCATTGTGGTATAAGAGGAGCTGGCTGTTTTTGCTTCCATGGGTTCCATTTTTATTGAACACAAAGGTACAACTATCCACTTTACAAGTTCATTAGATGGTACAAGATTCCAAATTCCGTAAATAGCTAGGATCCACTTCTGCACCGATGCCGGCAGCTTCGCCAATGCTTAAATGCATGCCATTGAATTGTACACCACCAATAACAGGATCTACGGTGTGTCCTATCAAACAAGTATCCATATCATAAAAATGAACATTGTCCATCGCCATGGCAAAATGCATTTTTGCACTCAATGCCACCCTGCTTTCTAACATACCGCCCATCATACAAGGAATATGATTTGCTTTTGCAAGGTCATGAATTTTAATGGCTTCGTGAATTCCTCCGCTTTTTGAAAATTTAATATTGATAGAGTGACATGCTTTATTTTGAATTAATTTTCTGGCATCGTGGTGTGTAAACACGGACTCGTCTGCCATGATTTTTACTGGCGACTCAGCGCAAAGTGCGGGCAGAAAATCATCATAATATTTGTGCATGGGTTGTTCGCAGAATGCTATGTCAAATGGAGCCAATGCGGTTAAAACTGATAATGCATCTTCTGGTGCCCATCCTTGATTGGCATCAATTCTGATTTGAATGTCTGTTCCAATAGCTGCCCTTATTTGTCGAATGCGCTCCACGTCTTCTGCTGGAATTTTTCCTAATTTCACTTTGATCATGCGCACCCCTTTTTGGACAAAATCAATAGCTTGCGCTGCCATAGCTTCTGGCGTGCCAATGCCAATGGTTAAGTCGGACTCTATGGGTTTTTGCTGCCCTCCTAAATATTGGTATAAGGGTTGATTGGCTGCTTTAGCAGCGATGTCGTAAAGGGCTAAGTCAAAAGCACTTTTTGCGGTATAATTGCCTGCAATCACCAAGTCTAATTCTTTTAATCTCGCTGGTATATCTAATGGGTCTTTTCCTTTCCAAAATGTTGCAAAATCTTTTGCATGATGGTAACAACTCAATTGCGTTTCTCCTACGATCATAGGAAATGCAGAACATTCACCTATACCAACGATCCCTTCATCTGTTTGAATTTGAATCAATATGTTTTGTGCATATTCCATGGTACCTGTAGCAATAGTGAATGGCACCATTGGAATTTTAAATTGGTAAATAGTGGTGGATTGTATTTTCATAATGGGCATAAATATACTCAATTTGAACAATTTGCCCTTTGGGATTGTTATGATAAAAATCACAAGCAATGGAAGGTTTAAAGCAAAAGAAAGTATTGTTATTAGGTGCTACGGGAGGCATAGGCGCGCAATTAGCTACCTTATTACATGGTAGTGGTGCACAGCTATGGTTGGCAGGGCGAGATGCGGGAAAATTAAACCAATTGGCTGCTAATTTAGGCCTCTCTGCGGATCGCTTTTTTCAGGTGGATCTGGCAGATGCATCAGCGGTGGAAAATTTCACCAATCAATTAAGACAAATTGATTTTGCGTTTGACATTTTCATCAACGCTGCTGGCATAGGTATTATCAAGTCATTTGATAAGTTAACAACAGCAGAAATGCAACAGTCTTTTCAGGTGAATACCTTGAGTAGTTTTGAAACCATACAAGCAGTGTTGCCTAAGATGATGGAATTAAAAAAAGGTTTAATCATTAATATTCCAGGCATATTGGGTAAAGTGCCTATGGCTGGGGCTGCTGCTTATTGCGCAAGTAAATACGCATTAGTGGGAATGATGCATTCATTAAGAGAAGAATTAAAACGCACCGAAATAAGAATTACACAATTGTATTTAGGAGGTGTAGATTCTCCTTTTTGGGATACCATTGATTTGCGTGTGCAAAGAGATAAGATGGTGGTAGCAGAAGAAGCAGCAAGAGCCATCTGGTTTTTATGTCAACAACCAAGCTCTGGTGTGGTGAGTGAAATGGTCTTACAGCCATTTAACCACCAAGCGATTTAAACTTTGTGAACTAGAATTTTGTCCCGATATTTGCGATACGAATGAATGTTAGCATGAACCTATCTTTAAACAATACTCAGAACGCTTTTGCGTACAAGTCGAATACAGATTTAAAAAAAGCAAAATGGCTTTTTACGGTGATTCAAAATCCATGGATTGTTTCATTAGGCACTAGGTTCACACCCATGTTAATGAAGTCTGGTTTGCCTATTAATGGTATCATTCGCAATACTATTTTCAATCAATTTGTAGGTGGAGAAACATTAGAGGAATCTGCTAGAGTTACAAAAATGCTTGGTGCATACGGGGTTCAAGTAATTTTAGATTATGGTGTTGAAGCAAAAGAAGGCGAAGAGAGTTTTGATGCAGTGACGGATCAATTTATTGCAGCCATTGAGTTTGCTGCAACTCAAGATAATATTCCTTTTGTAAGTGTAAAATTGACTGGACTTTCTAGCATGCATTTGTTAGAACGTTTAAATGAAGCGCCAAGACTAAGAAGTGGCGTGCACGATAGTGAATCAGACGATGCAGCATGGAGCCGTTTGCGTGAAAGAATGTATGCAATATGTGATGTGGCAGAAGAACATGGTGTTGGCATTTTGATTGATGCGGAAGAAACATGGATACAAGATCCTATCGATCGTTTAGCGATTGAATTGATGGGTGTGTACAATAAAGAAAAAGTAGTCGTATATAATACCTATCAATTATATCGTTCCGATCGGTTGCGTTTTTTACAACTATCACACAAAATAGCACAAGAAGGTAATTTTATACTAGGTGCAAAATTGGTGCGCGGTGCTTATATGGAAAAAGAAAGAGCAAGGGCGATTCAGATGGGCTATCCTTCTCCTATTCAAGTAGATAAAGCTGCCACAGATAAAGACTTTGATGCAGCAGTGGCCTATTGTTTAGAAAATATTGGTCAGATCGCTTTGATCTTGGCATCGCATAACGAATCAAGCACTATGCAGTGTGCTCAATCCATGCAGCATAAAGCTTTAGCGAATGATCATCCAATGATTCATTTTTCCCAACTCTATGGAATGAGTGACCATATTAGCTTTAATATGGCTGCGGAAGGTTATAAGGTGAGTAAATATTTGCCTTTTGGACCATTGCAAGACGTCGTGCCTTATTTAATGCGTAGGGCGCAGGAAAATTCAAGCGTTAATGGGCAAACGAATAGAGAATTGCTCTTGATCAGGCAGGAAATTGCCAGAAGAAAAGCAAAATAATCCAATATTTAGCCCTCATGTTGTAAATTGCAGCATGCAACAATATTTACAATTAGTCCAACATATTATTGATAATGGGACCGAGAAAACAGATCGTACTGGCACAGGTACTAAAAGCTGTTTTGGCTATCAAATGCGTTTTAATTTAGCCGAAGGATTTCCTTTGGTGACCACTAAAAAATTACATTTAAAAAGTATTATTCATGAATTGTTATGGTTCTTGAAAGGAGATACTAACATTCAATATTTAAAAGACAATGGTGTGCGCATATGGGACGAATGGGCAGATGAAAATGGAGACCTTGGTCCTGTTTATGGAAAGCAATGGAGAAGTTGGGAAGCGCCCAACGGAGTGGTGATTGATCAAATTTCAGAATTAATCCAACAGATAAAAAAAACACCAGATAGTAGAAGGTTAATAGTAAGTGCATGGAATGTGGGTGACTTGTCTAAAATGGCATTGATGCCTTGCCACAATATGTTTCAGTTTTATGTGGCAGATGGCAAATTGAGTTGTCAATTATACCAAAGAAGTGCGGATGTATTTTTAGGTGTTCCATTTAATATTGCCTCCTATGCATTATTAACTATGATGATTGCACAAGTTTGTGATTTAGAATATGGTGACTTTGTGCATAGTTTTGGGGATGTGCATTTGTACAATAACCATGTGGAACAAGCGCAATTACAATTGAGCAGAGCGCCTTTCCCACTGCCAACCATGAAGATCAATCCGGCTGTGAAAGACATTTTTGATTTTAAATTCGAAGACTTTACTTTAGAAAATTACGAATGTCATCCAGGTATTAAAGCACCAGTTGCAGTATAATTATAGTCACATGAAAGTATCCTTAGTTGTAGCAGCCTCAGATAACCACATGATTGGGAAAGACAATCAATTGCTTTGGCATTTGCCCAAGGATATGAAATTCTTTAAAGATACGACCTGGGCGATGCCCGTTATTATGGGCAGAAAAACTTTTGAATCATTAGGCAAGCGTGTATTACCAGGAAGATTGAATATTATTTTAACAAAGCAGACTGGGATACAATATGACCATACGGAAGTAGTGGGTTCTTTAGAAGAAGCAATTGCATTGGCTGCCAAAGAGCAATATGCAGAGGTTTTTGTCATAGGTGGTGGTCAAATATACCAGGAAGCGATGCCGATGGCGGATACCATTTATATGACTAGAGTGCATACTCAAATTGAGGGGGATACAAGCTTTCCAATCATGGATGGCCAATGGGAATTGATGTATAGTTATCCAAATCAAGCAGACGAGAAACATGCTTTTGCATTTGACTTTGAATGTTGGAAAAAGAAATAAATGGGGTATTCAACACCAATTCAATTTTTTAAATACCTACGTTATTATTGGGTAGCCTCTAATTCAAAAGGTCATGGTATTCATTCTCCTTTTGTTTTTAAACTTATTCAAGAGCAATTCAACGTTTCAAAATCATTGGAAGTGCCTGAGTCTACCACACCAGCTATGCAGCAATTAGTGCAGGAGCTTCAATTAGCAACTTCAAATCTATTGCCAAATAAAATAAGTCATTTATTGGTTCGTTTGCTCCATAGGTTTAATCCAGTTGCATATTGTGTTATTAAAGCGCACGAGAATCAAAATAATTTTTCAAACATCGAAACCCTAGATTTCGCTTTCTTGACTGCAACAGATCAAATGGTGGCTTTTTTGTCGAACGCAAATAAGGCATTACAAATGATGCATCCAGCAGCTTGGATGGTCGTTCAAGGCATTCATTCTAGTAAGGCGATGGAGACTGCATGGTCAACACTGAAAGCAAATGCTCAAGTAAGATTAACCATTGATTTATTTTCTATAGGGATTATATTTTGCAGGAAAGAACAAAAAGAAAAAGAACATTTCATTATTCGTTATTAATTTATAAACTACCATCCAATACATTGTTACCAGAAAAATTCATAGCATCATTGGTCGGGCTGCCAGGATTTGATCCAGCTGCTTTTATTCAAACGCATCAAACGCAGGCTGATTTTACGTCGCTAAGAATCAATCCTTATAAAAAATTTGATACTGCTAATCATCCTTTTCTACATGCAGTGGAACCTATTCCATGGTGTGCACAAGGCCACTATGTATCAGGTAGACCTAGCTTTGTGTTGGATCCATTATGGCATGCTGGCGCATATTATGTACAAGAAGCGAGTAGTATGTTTTTAGATTGGATCATTCGACAGATTTCCGCGCCTGATCAATATTATAAAGTATTAGATCTTTGTGCCGCACCAGGAGGTAAGACGACCTTGCTTGCGAATGCATTTAAAAATGGGTGTGTCGTAGCCAATGAAACCATTAAATCTAGGAATGCCATATTAGAAGAAAATTGCATTCGCTGGGGAAGTGATCATATTGTGGTGACTCAAAATGATCCAAGTCATTTTAAGGCTTTGCCAAATTTTTTCGATTTTATTGTAGCAGATGCGCCTTGCAGTGGTAGTGGTCTGTTTAGAAAAGATCCACAAGCAATACAAGAATGGAGCGAAGAAAATGTTACGCATTGCAGTCAAAGGCAAGAACGTATTATCGAAGACAGTATTACTGCTTTGCAAGAAGGAGGCTATTATATTTATTCAACTTGTTCTTATTCTTTTGAAGAGGATGAGAAAATAATGGATTTCATTGCAGCTTTAGAGGGCATGACTTCTGTTGCCATTGAACTTCCTGTAAATACAGGAATTGTTGTAACATATAGCCCAAAATACCAAGCTCCAGGGTATCGATTTTATCCTGATAAAATAAAAGGAGAAGGGTTTTTTATTGCAGTTTTTCAAAAACAAAAAGCGGTAGCAGTAAGTCAGTATTCAACACCTTTTCAATTTACCCCTTTGTCTAAAAAAGATGCGATTACTTTGGCTTCTATTTATCCAATCCCAGATTCGATGCAGCTTATACAACATCAAGAAGAGGTGATTGCATTGCCTGGGCAATGTATGCAAGATTTACAAACCATTCGTGCGCATTTATATGTCAAGAAGATGGGTATGCGAGTGGGTACGCTCAAGGGGAATGACCTTGTTCCAGCACATGATTTAGCAATGAGTCAATGGGAGAAAATGCCCTATGCAGACCTAGCTGTTGACCTGTCTGATGCCTTACAATTTCTTAGAAGAGCTGATTTTACATTGGATGCTCCAAAAGGATGGCATAGCCTGAGTTATATGAATTGTCGCCTTGGTTGGGTTAAAGTCCTGCCCAATAGATTGAATAATTACTATCCAAATTCATGGAGAATATTGAATTACTGATTATTACAAATAGTAAAAATATTTAATAAGCAATTTTATAAGTTTTTTTGCAATTAGATTTTGTAAATTTGCCCTCCTTGAAGCAGTTTATTGTATACCTGTTCCTAGCGTTTGGTCTATTTACACAAACGGATGTCCTTGGGGCAAAGGCTAAACAACTGCCTAAAAAAAGTCAAGTTGCTGCAAAATCCTCCAAAACTTCTAATAAAAGTAAAAAGCCAACAAGTAAGGGGAAAAAGAAAAAGAGCACAAGTAAATATTCAAAAGGGAAGAAGAAGAGCAGTAAATATAAAAAGCCAATCGTTAAAATTGCACCGGTCGTTAGGACTGCACAATGGGCAATGATTGCGCAAAATAAAGAGCAAACAAGGATCAAGGACAGTATTCAGAAAACGAATATGGTTCAAGTAAAAACGACAGAGAACGAAGGCTATTTTGCAAGTTTTTTTTCCAATCAAAAAAAGGCTGCCTCTTTTCAAACACTAAATGGCACTGCAGCAGTTTTTAAAAGTGTGAGTGGTTGGAAGGATAATAAATTTTACATCCTCACCAATGAATTGCCAGTAGGTACCATTGTTCGTATCACTACTTCAGACTTTAAAAGCATCTGTGCCAAAGTGATCAATGCTTTACCAGAAGTGGGTAATGCCATTCAATATCGCCTGAATGATGCAGCAGCAGCTATTTTGGGTGTCACCAACAAGACTTTTCAAGTGTCTGTGACCTATTAAAATTTTTCAAAAATAAGTATGAAATTAAAATGTTTTGCTAGTTTGTTTTTTATAACAACTACTTTAGTGAGTTGCGCGCAACAGTCCAATCAACAAAACGGAACAGCTCAAAATAATGCGATGGAGTTAACAGTGGATGCCGCTAAATTTAGTCAAGCCATTGCTGCACCAGGTGCTCAAATATTGGATGTAAGAACAGCGGGTGAATTTCAGTCAGGTCATATCGCAAATGCATTACAAGCAAATTGGTTAGACGAAAAAGAATTTAAAAATAGAACCCAACATTTAGATAAAACTAAAACCATCTTTATTTATTGTCAGTCTGGTGGTCGAAGTGCCTCTGCACAAGAGGCTTTAATGCAGGCCGGCTATCAGGTTGTTAATTTAGAAGGCGGGATGAGCAATTGGAAAATGCAACAAATGCCCGTTGAGGGATCTGGAAATGGCGTAGAGATGCGTGTTGCAGATTTTCAAAAATTAATTCAAAGCAATGCCTATGTATTAGTGGATGTGGGTGCTACCTGGTGTCCTCCTTGTAGAAAAATGCAACCGGTAATGGATGCCTTAAAGCAGACGCCACCTAAGCCTTTTTATTTTTTATCAGTAGATGGAGGACAGGATATAGAAGTCATGAAATCTATTCAGGCCTCTGAATTACCTACATTTATTTTATTTAAAAATGGAAAAGAAGTGTGGAGAAAAGTAGGTGTTGCACCACAAGCAGATTTTGAAAAAGCCTTTTCTTTATAAAGGTTTATAGCCTCTTAAAAAATCGGTAATCGGCATTCTCTTTTTGCCTTCCCACTGAATATCGTTCAGTTGAATGTAGCCATCAGTGCAAGCAAACCTAGCATAGGTTTTGCCGTCTGTTACAAAACTGCCTATTGCTTCTTTAGGTATTTCAAGAAGGATCGAAGTGCTAAATAGTTTTACAATTTTTCCGTCCACTTTTGTCAAGGCACCAGGGAATGGGGCAAGGCCTCTAATTAAATTGTGCACTTGATCCACTGGCTTTGTCCAATCGATTGTACAATCTTGCGTAAATAATTTAGGCGCATGTTTCAAATGTGTTGCATCAGCCTGAGGTGTAGCTAAAATTGATCCTGCAATTAAACCTTTCAATGTTTTTACTAAAGTGGTAGCGCCTACTTCCATCATCGTATCATGTAATTCACCGGCTGTCATTGTTGGGGTGATGATAATTTTTTCTTGTAATAAAGTATCCCCCGTATCAATAGCGTGTTGTAATCTAAAGGTGGTTACGCCAGTTTCTTTTTCTCCATTTATGATTGCCCAATTGATTGGAGCAGCACCACGGTATTGAGGCAATAAAGAGCCATGTACATTTAAGGTTCCCATTGGAGGGAAAGACCAGATAGATTCAGGCAACATTCTAAAAGCGACCACTATTTGAATATCCGGTTGCCAAGCTTGAATCTGTGCAAAAAAATCAGGTGATTTTAGTTTTTCTGGCTGTGCGATAGGTAAATGATGCTCGAGTGCAAATTGTTTGACCGCACTTTGTTGGAGTTGCATGCCTCTTCCTGCAGGCTTATCGGGCGCCGTCACT
>JACCDJ010257227.1_pt1 | contig 10686 bp, 11 predicted proteins | sample 7444481 | NCBI WGS metagenome assembly JACCDJ01 (sample SAMN15323435, study PRJNA562643) | freshwater metagenome | isolation source: river surface water | place: USA:Blue River Watershed | collected 2017-08-15 | reverse complement strand
GGGCAAATCGGCACAAATTCAAAGCGTGCTGCAAACTGGCGCGGCGATTGGCATGCAAACCATGGCGCAAGCCTTGCAAGAGGCCGTGGCACAACAACGCGTTAGCTCAATACCATCCGTGCGTGAGTGACACATGCATACATCAAGCGCAATTTATGATTCGGATCTTTGTCATCAACCCTCGTCATTGAGCACACCATGTCCAGCATCAACCCCAAAACATACGAACCCGCTTCTTCCACCCGCGTCGCCTTCATTGGCATGGGCGTCATGGGCTACCCCATGGCCGGTCATTTGGCCAGCGCAGGTCATGCGGTCACGGTGTACAACCGATCCGAAGCCAAGGCCAAAGCTTGGTGCACTGAGTTTGCAAAAACAGCTGCTGCCAACATCACGCACAAAAGCGCACTCACCCCACGCGAAGCTGCTCAGGGTGCAGACATTGTGTTTTGCTGCGTGGGCAACGATGACGACTTGCGCTCGGTGGTCTTCGGTGCCGATGGCGCACTCGCAGGCATGCAACCCGGCGCGGTGTTGGTCGATCACACCACTGCTTCAGCTGATGTGGCGCGCGAAATTTACGCAGCTGCGAAAAACCTCGGCATCGCGTTTTTAGATGCGCCTGTTTCAGGTGGCCAAGCCGGCGCACAAAACGGCATGCTAACGGTCATGTGCGGAGGCGACAGTGCGGTGTTTGACCGCGTCAAACCTGTGGCCATGGCCTTTTCTCGCGCCTTCACCTTGATGGGTGAACCTGGCGCGGGTCAGCTCACCAAGATGGTCAACCAAATTTGCATTGCTGGTTTGGTGCAGGGCTTGAGCGAAGCCATTGCCTTTGGTCAAAAAGCCGGACTCGACATGAACTTGGTGCTCGATGTCATTGGCAAAGGTGCTGCACAAAGTTGGCAACTCGACAACCGCGGCAAAACCATGGTGGCTGACAAATTCGATTTTGGTTTTGCAGTAGATTGGATGCGCAAAGACCTCGGGCTGGTGTTTGACGAGGCCAAGCGCAATGGCGCTGTGTTACCCGTCACACAAATGGTGGATGGTTTTTATGGCGAGGTGCAGCAGTTGGGCGGCAACCGCTGGGACACCTCGAGCCTGATCAAACGCTTGCGCTGAGCCGTTGATGCATCACTTGATCGGCTTACCCACCACCACGCCACCGCTAGCGGGTGCGTTACCGCCGGCAGGCGCACCCGAGCTCACAGGGGCCGGTGCAGGTGTGCTGGGCTGATTCAAATCAACGCCAGATTTTTTCGGTTGCAAGGCACGCAACTCATCTTCCGTCAAAAACTCAAACACACGCACCACGCGTTTGACACCACTCACACCACGCGCCACTTCGGTTGCGCGTTGTGCTTCGCGCTGCGTCACACGGCCCATCAAATAAACGGTACCGCGCTCGGTCATCACTTTGTAAACATTGGCGAACACGTCTTCGCTGTCCACCATCGCGGCCTTCACTCGCGCAGTGATCAGGACATCATTAGAGCGCTCTGACAAACTGGCAGCAGGCCCCACCGCCAACTCATTGATAATGCTGCGAACGTTAGGCAACTTACTCACCAGTTGCTCGGCTTGCAAGCGTTGTTGGTCATTGGCCACTTCACCTGTCAACAGCACTTGCCGGTTGTAACCTGTGATGTTGATGCGCGAGTTGCTACCAAAATTTTCTCGCATGGCGGATGCGCCGCGTATTTCAATCGCTTCGTCATCAACCTGTGCACCAGAGGTGCGACGGTCGCTGGCAACCATGGCTGTACCAATGACGCCACCAAACATGGCGGGCGCACAGGCCGATAACAATATGCTCAACAACATGGCACCCATCACCATGTGCGTGGTTGACTTTTTGATCATTCATGACCTCCTTGTTCACCTAACAATTGAATGTCGACACCATCGCAAATGCAATGGATCGTCAACAAATGCACCTCTTGAATGCGCGCGGTACGCTCGTGAGGCACACAAATATGCACATCGGTTTCGCGCAGTGCTTGGTTCATCTTGCCACCGCCGCGTCCGGTCAGGGCCACCACCGTCATGTCGCGTTCGTGCGCGGCTTCGATCGCCAACAACACATTGGCAGAGTTACCACTGGTGGTGATGGCCAACAACACATCGCCCGATTGCCCCAGCGCGCGCACTTGTTTGGCAAACACTTGGTCGTAGCTGTAATCGTTGGCAATGGCCGTCAAAATAGAGCTGTCTGTGGTGAGCGCTATGGCGCCTAACTCGGGCCGCTCTCGCTCAAAGCGGCCTACAAACTCGGCCGCGAAATGTTGCGCATCTGCCGCTGAGCCACCATTGCCACAGGCGAGCACTTTGCCGCCACTGGTGACGCTGGCCAACACAGCTGAAATAGCGGCTGCAATGGGTTTGGACAAAACTTGCGCGGCTTGGTATTTCAAGTCGGCGCTGTCAATGAAATGTTGTTCGATGCGTTGTTCTAGCATAGCCCACATGATACCTTTGCAAGCCGCTGCTTGGGATCATGAAACCCCATCAAAAGCCCCCCTATACCAAGACAATTGCGAGCCATCGATCGTCACCACATCAAACCGGCAAGCCGGCATGCTGGGCAATCGCAACAAAAAATAGCGTGCTGCAAACACGATGCGTTGCTGCTTGGCCCAAGTCACACTCGAGGCAGCCCCACCATGGTCACCCCGCGCACGATGTCGCACCTCCACAAATACCATCGTGCCGTTGGCATCTTGCATGATCAAATCAATTTCGCCGCCTCCACGGCCAGGGGTTCGATAATTACGCTGTAACACTTTCAAGCCTTGGTCTTGCAAGTGCCGCAATGCACGCTCCTCTGCTGCATCACCGGTTTGCTTGGTGGTTGGCTTGCGAGGCGCAAGGTCTTCGTTTTTGTTTGTCGCATTTTTTGGCATCAGCCCTCCTTCATGAGCACTCTTTTTGAATCCGCCCTGAGCACCGCCCAAGCCGCTGCTGGCTCGCAGCACTACCCCACAGGTGCGCTGTATGTCGTTGCTACACCCATCGGTAACTTGGCCGACATCAGTCTGCGAGCGTTGCAGGTGTTGAATTTGTGCGATACGGTGGCCTGTGAAGACACCCGCCACTCACAAAGTTTGCTGCGCGCATACAAGATCGACAAACAACACGCCCAATGGCTGGCGGTGCATCAACACAACGAAGCCGAAGCGTCACAAGAAGTGATTCGCCGTTTGCAAGCAGGCCAGCGTGTGGCCTATGTGAGCGATGCCGGCACACCCGCCGTAAGCGACCCTGGCGCACGCTTGGTCTGGCAAGTACAACAAGCGGGCTTGCGCGTGGTGCCCTTGCCCGGCGCAAGCAGCATCACCGCCTTGCTGAGCGCCTGCGGCACGCCTGCCCCCGACACGCAAGGCTTTGTGTTTGTCGGCTTTTTATCTAGCAAAGCAGGTGAGCGCACGCAAGCCGTGCAAGAGCTTGCCAACGAATCACGCACGCAGGTTTTGCTAGAGGCACCGCACCGCATTGAGGCCTTGGCCAATGCTTTGTCGGCATTGGGCGATCGCCCCATCACCCTTGGCAGAGAACTCACCAAACAATTTGAAGATGTGGTCACGCTGCCAGCCAACGCATTTGCTGAATGGTTACAAGCCGATGCACAACGCAAGCGCGGCGAGTTTGTGTTGGTGATTCACGCACGCGCTGAAACATCGAGCGCAACAGGCGACACGCCACGCATATTGCAATTGCTATTGGCCGAACTGCCGTTGAAAACAGCGGTCAAACTCGCTGCAGACATCACCGGCGAATCACGCAATGATGTGTATGCAATGGCACTGGCTTTGAAAAAACAAAGCGACGCGCCAACACAAGATTAATCAGGCGTTTCTGATTTGCTGCGACCGAATGGGTTGGGCAACCACGACTCCACCTTGTCGGTCACCATTTGCAAGGTAGAAGGTGACAACAGAGGCACCTTCAAGCCCTGCGCCACTTGTTGAATGCGTTTTTGTTCTGCCAATACCTTGCGCACATAGCCGCCATCGGCGTCGGGCACGCTAGCCCCTACATAACAGCGCAAGCCCTGCTCGCTAGAACCGTTGGACTTGATGCAATCTTTCAACACCTGCATGCCCACATGCAAATTGGTGATGGGATCAAACGCCGCCAACTCACCCCCGTGGTCTTTGTATTTGGCCACATGCACCTTGGTCATCACCTGCATCAAGCCCTGCGCTCCAACAGAGCTTTGCGCAAACGGATTGAAGTTGGATTCAATCGCCATCACTGCCAACACCATCGTTGGGTCTAACTGATACTTTGGCCCGGTGGCATAAGTCTCTGCCACCAAGGCGCTGATGGGCTCTGGAGCCACCTTGTATTTGTTACTCAGCCAGGTCGCCACTTTAGCTTGCTCACGGCTCAAATCATGCGGATTGATGGCGGTGGCTCGGTCCGCGGCGTCCACATCGGTCAACATCACATCGCTCTCGAGTTGACGCTCTTCCAGCCAGTCGCGCAAGCGCACCTCAGCCACCGCACGCAAATCTGCCCGCAAATTCAAGGTGATGATCACGCACAAGAGCGACAAGCCCAACAGCGCGAAACCGTTGCGAATGATGAGCGTGAAACCTTGCACCACATCCTGCGCAAAGGCGCGCATCATCTGGTGGAGAAGGTGGAGGTGGTTCATGAGATTTGTAATGCTACAATAACGCTCTTGGCCCGGTAGCTCAGTTGGTAGAGCAGCGGATTGAAAATCCGCGTGTCGGCAGTTCGATTCTGCCCCAGGCCACCAATTTAAAAGCCCAACTGTTCGCAGCTGGGCTTTTTCTTTGTCTCATCACACGACAAAATCAGAAGTGAATTCTTTGGTATTCACCGCCTAGGCTCGCACTGTCTCCCTCTGTACAAAAAGCCCAAGCCACAATTCATAAAATATAGATTCTGCTGTTTCGCGTATCTGTGGTTGTTTGAATGATCGAAAAAGACAAGTCCGTCTTTGCACTTTTAATGGCTTCCACTTTGGCCGGCGTTGTGTTTTGCGCCTGCCATTTGCTTAATGGTTGGCTTTTTCAGGCCATCGCCATTTCAGATCACATCAGCCTGATTTATTTGCCAGCATTCTGTCGCTTGTTCAATGTGTTGGTACTAGGCCTTTTTTGGGGCACCTTGGGCACCGCCATGGGTGGCATCTTGCTGTTGGCATGGTCGCAAGATGCCACACTTTGGATCAGCTTGTTAAACATGTGCGTGTCCGCAGGCGTTGCGGCCATTTCGGTCGTACTGCTTCAAATGTTGTTGCGCCGCCGTTTGTCAATCACCCGCTTGAGCGACTTGTTGAAACTGTCCGTGACATACGCATTGATGAATGCCTTGATGCACCATTTGCTGTGGACTGTTGTCGACCCTTCTCAGCTGCTTTACCCCAGCCAAGTGTTTGAAATGATGCTGGGCGATTTGTTTGGCGCGATGTTGGGTGCTTGGCTGTTGCGCGTTTTAGCGCGCAACACCGGTTTGATCAAACTGGTGCGTGCACGCAACAACGCCTATCGCTAGGCGCTCTCACCAAATGCACGCATCACGTCGTGCGCTTGGTTTTTGACAAATCCACACCCAGTTGTTTGAGCTTGCGGTACAAATGCGTGCGCTCCAAACCTGTTTTCTCAGCAACGCGCGTCATCGAGCCACTCTCTTTGCTTAAGTGGTATTCAAAGTAAGCGCGCTCAAAAGCATCGCGTGCATCGCGCAGCGGCAGCTCTAAATCAAAACTCTGGTGCGTGGGCGGCAACACCACGGCTTGTGGGCCTAAAGCAGCGGGTGCATGGGTCAGCACTTGCCCAGTTGCGCTGAGTGTGGGTTTGACTGTTTGCGGCGCAGCGGCTTTTTTGTTCAACCCCTGCTCCACCGCTTTGAGCAGCTTTTGCATGGTGATGGGTTTTTCTAAAAACGCATGCGCACCAATGCGGGTGGCCTCCACTGCGGTGTCGACAGTGGCGTGGCCACTCATCATGATGACGGGCATGTTCAACAAACCAGCGCCCGCCCATTCTTTGAGCAAGGTGACGCCATCGGTGTCAGGCATCCAAATATCTAACAGCACCAAATCGGGTTGGCTGGCAAAGCGTGCAGCTCTGGCCTGGGCTGCGTTTTCTGCCAATTCAACCGCGTGTCCTTCATCATTGAGAATTTCAAACAAGAGGTCACGTATGCCCAGCTCGTCGTCCACCACCAAAATATTTGCCATGAAAAAAGCGTCTCGTTGAATTTATAAAAGTTGTGTTTGTTGCATTTCTGCAACTTGGAATGATAACGACACTTGAGCCCCCACGACGGCACCGGCCAATTCTCTGTTTTTGAGGTCAATGCGGGCGCCGTGCTCGTCCGCAATTTTCTTGACCACGGCCAAACCTAGCCCTGTTCCACGGGTTTTGGTGGTGACATAGGGTTCAAAGGCGCGCTTGAGAATTTTGGCGGGGAAACCAGGGCCGTTGTCGCGCACCACCAAGCGCACACGCCCCGAAGCAGGCACCCATTGGGTGATCAAGCTGACCTCTGGCTGCGGCTGATTTTCACAGGCGTCTTGTGCGTTTTGCAGCAGGTTGTGCACCACCTGACGCAACTGTTGCGCATCGCCCTGTATGGCGGGACAACTTGCATCGAGCTCACACGTCACTGGCACGGCTGCGTTTTCGTGGCCGTACAAATGCAAGATGTCTTTGACCAAAGCATTCAAATCGAGTTGCACCAACTCGGCCACGGGCAGGCGCGCGTAGTCGCGAAACTCGTTGACCAAACGCTTCATGGCATCGACTTGATCGACGATGGTTTTGACGGATTTGTTCAACACCACTTGTTCGGGCTCTGCCACTTTGCCATCTAACTTCATGGCCAAGCGCTCAGCTGACAATTGAATCGGGGTGAGCGGGTTTTTGATTTCATGCGCCAAACGACGCGCCACTTCGCCCCACGCTTGTGCGCGTTGGGCCGACACAATTTCTGAAATATCGTCAAACACCAACAGCCGTGCTTGGTTTGGCAACACCGCCCCACGCGCCAAGAGGGTGATGTGTTGCCTTGACTCATCGCTCATTTGCAATGCGGGGTTCATGGGGGTTGCATTGAGTTCAAACGATTGTTGCCAGTGGTCCAAGCCATGCTGTGAACGCTCGCCCAAGAAACTTTCAAACTCTGTTTGCACATGTTTGGCAAATTCAGCCATGCCGTCGATATCAACCAATGCGCGACCTTCCCACGCTGCCAAAGGCACGCGCAGAATACGCGTCGCGCCGGGGTTGGACGACTGAATGACGCCGAGCTCATCCAGCACGATCACACCGGCGGTGAGGTTATCCAAAATGGTTTGCAAGTTGGCACGCGAGGTGTGCACTTGCAACATGGTTTTATCGAGCGCAGCGCGTGCGTCTGACAGTTGTTGGGTCATGAGCGCGAATGAACGGGTCAGGCCATCGAGCTCATCGCTGCCTTGCAAAGTGGGTTTGGGGCTCAAGTCGCCTGCGGCCACATCGCTCACACCTCGGGCCAACATCAGCAAAGGGCGACCGAGTTGATTGCCCAATAAGGCGGCCAGCAACACCGCACCAAAGACGGCCAAAAACAAACTCAAGGTCAAGGTGCCGATGTACATGGTGCGCAAACCTTCGCGACCCAATGCGCGTTCTTGGTATTCGCGGTAAGCAGTTTCAACGGCCAAGGCATTGCTGACCAAGGTAGGGGGAATGAGTTTGATCACTTGCAACACGCGTGGCTCTAACATCAGACCCAAACCACCAGGGGCAACCTGCACCAGTACGCGAATGCGGGCTTTACCAGTGCCCTGTTCATCGGCATCTTCCAGCCCTTCAATGAAGCTGGCCCACCCTTGTTGACGGGCATGTCTTAGTTGAGCACCGCTGGGACGATCGGGCGTGATTTTGAAACGTGATTCACCTACGCTGGCCACCGCTTGCCCGTTGGTGCTCCATAAGATCACATCATCAGCGCCCACTTGCTCGCGAATACGATCTAGCACGAGGCTGACAGACGCATCAGGCGCATCTTGTAATTGCGTACTGGCTGCACGTGTTTTTTGGGCCAAGTCATTGGCCAAGGTGTCGAGCGTGGCACGGCCTAAGCTCAGGCCAGCGTCAAGAGCGCCTTCCACTTTCACATCAAACCAACTCTCAATAGAGCGCGATACAAACTGGTAAGACACGCCGTAAATCAACAGGCCCGGCAAAAACCCGACCAAGGCAAAGGTGGCTGCAATTTTGAGCAGCAAGCGGCTACCAAACTTTCCTTGGCGCAAACGCATCAGCAAACGCAGCACCATCCAAGCAATGAGCAAGATCAAGGCAACAGCCACCACCATGTTCAACACGAACAACTGTTCGTAATTGCGCTCATACAGTTGACGGTTGTCGGTGGCTTGCGTCAACAAAAACAACAGTACCAAGCTGAGCGCCAAAATCACTGCGGCACCAATCACCATCAACCAACGCCGCTGCACACCTGAGAGTTGCAGACGACCCTCGGTTTGGCTGCTCATCGTGTGGACTCCACGACCAAAGGCATGCGTTTGGCAAACGTCAAGCTCCAGTCATTCGAACCTGTCGCACCAATTTGCAGAGGGCGGGGCAACTGGTTCAAGTCGAGTTTGAACTTCATCTCCAAGGTGTGATTGGCGTCAGCATCGAGGTCTGACACCGAAGCAACGCGCCACTGGGTCATGCGTTGCATGGTGGCGGTCGCTTCTTCTAAACTGTCAAAAGTTTGTCCCAAAATGACACCCAAACCATTTACAGAGATAGGTTGATTGGCGATGTTCAAACGCCAACGACGTGTCAATGGCAAGTAGCTCAAGCGCATGTAGCGCTCAGCACGCGCCACACGTTTGTCGTAAAAATACCAACGCTCGCGGGTGATGTCGACCTCGCTCACAAAATGCAAGGCTATGCCTTTGAGCAATGCCTCTTGCATGGCGGCTGAGAGTTCGTAATGCCATTTACCTGACAGCACCAGCGCACCTTCTTGCCGTTCAACTCGCAGCCCCTGCAATTCAACGGTTGGCGCAGTTTGTGCCAATGTGCTGGTTTGCCAACCAAAGTTGCAAAGTGCGGCTAGCAACAAAACACGCAAGCACGCGCCCCAAACTTGGTGCGGTTTAGGAGGGCAGAGTTTTCTCCAGCAGCGCGTAATAAAAGCCATCGTGATCACCCGCTAGATTGTCGGTGAGAGAGGCGCTAACAGCATGGTTTTGCGGCCTTAAATGCCCCACACTGGGCAATAAACGGGCGTCGGTGTTGTGTTGAAGAAACGCTTTGACGGGCAACTCGCCCTCCAACTTAAAAACCGAGCAAGTGCAATACAACATCCGGCCGCCAGGCTTGAGCAGCGGCCACAAGGTGGTGAGCAACTGGGCTTGCACTTGCGCGAGTTGGGCGCTGTCGGTTTCGCGGCGCAACCAACGCACATCGGGGTGTCTGCGCACAATGCCCGAGGCGGTGCAAGGTGCGTCTAACAAAATGGCATCAAAGGACTCGCCATCCCACCATGTTTTGGGGTGGGCGGCATCGGCCACCACCACTTGTGCATGCAGTTGCAAGCGTTGCAAATTTTCTGCAATGCGTTCGCAACGCGCGGCATCGATGTCGAGCGCTAAAACTTGGTCTCGTTTGTCTAGCAACTCGAGCAAGTGCGCTGTTTTGCCTCCTGGGGCTGCGCAGGCGTCTAATACGCGCAAGGTGTGCTGTGATTCTGCATTTGCATTTTTTTGTCGGCTAACAAGTCCTTGCAACAAACAAGGTGCCGCATATTGCGCCGCAGCGTCTTGCACCGAACATTCGCCTTCGGCAAACCCCGGTATGTCGTGCACCGCGCGCGCTTTGGTCAGCACCAATCCCTGCTCGCCCACCGCCTGTGCCTCAATGCCCTGCGCCAACCACCGTTGTTGCAATTGTTCGCGGGTGGTTTTTTGGGTGTTCACCCGCAAGGTCATGGGTGCGGGTTGGTTGTTGACTTGCAAAATGCTTTGCCAGTGCTCTGGGTAGTCTTGTTGCAAACGCTTGACCCACCACACCGGATGGTTCCACACCGCCTGTAAATCGCTTTCAGTGGTTTGCACCAACACATCGCGCTCGCGCAAAAAACGGCGCAAGCAGGCGTTCAAAAAATTGGCTTGTGCTTGCAGGCTTTTTGTTTTTTTTGCCGCTTCTACGGCTTGGTTAACAAGCGTATGCGGCTCGTAGGGCGCTTCTTCATCGCGCCAAGCCAGCGCCAAGGCTGTGCACAACAAGGCATCGGCTAAGGGTGGGGGCGCACGCTTAGCCAACTGCGAACGCAACGCTTGCGCACGCCCGAGTTGGCGCAGCACTTGAAACAACAAGGCCTGCACACCCGCGCGCAAATGCTGCGGCACGGCTGCCACCGCCACGGTGGCAGAGGTGCCTTTGCGCACTTGCACCAAGGCTTGCGCCACGGCTTGCAGCTGCTGCCACAGCGCCACCGTTTGAGGGGCTTGGTTCATTCGAGAGGACGGCCCGGTGTGAATTTGAGCGCGCGTGCCATCCAACTGGCAGGAAACAAATCGATCGCTTCGTTGTAGTTTTGCACCGCTTGGTTGAAGCGCTGAATGTCAGGTTGCACCACGATGGTCAATTCTTTCCAGCGGGTGGTGAGCTCTTCGGGCACGCTGACATAGTAGGTGTCAGGGTGCGT
>JACCDJ010530902.1_pt1 | contig 10691 bp, 6 predicted proteins | sample 7444481 | NCBI WGS metagenome assembly JACCDJ01 (sample SAMN15323435, study PRJNA562643) | freshwater metagenome | isolation source: river surface water | place: USA:Blue River Watershed | collected 2017-08-15 | reverse complement strand
CTTGGAGTGGGTGCGCGCGTTGCGCGCATAGGGCCGAAGCGCAGAGATATCGCGTTCGACCACCTGGCAGGTGGTGCTCATCATGTCATTCCTTCCATCAGCTATCTCAGCGAGGGAGACGTGCCCATGGCACAAGCCGATCGATTTGTCAAGATCAAACCGGGAACAAACTGTCCCCAGGGTGTGCAAGACTGGCAGGATTATTGGCCGCGGCGCTGGGCACAGCAGCCCGGCGGCGTGTCACACAGTCGCCCATGCGACTTCACTGCTCGGCGTTGTTGAATTCGCTGCTCGGGGTGGGCCAATTCGCTGTTCGGCGATGCCAAATTCCCTGTTCCGCGCTTAGGGAATTCGGGGTTGGAATGGCGCTTTTCTGCGGCTTGCGGGCAGCGCAACGGCGTCTAACAACTGCCAAATTCAAAGCGTTTCCCTGTTAATTCCCGGAAAACAGGGAATTCAGGGGCTGAGTGTGGTTCCCTTCACACTGCGTCGCGCACCAATCATTCCGAAAGAGCCCCGTTCTCCAAGGTGCCTGATACAGGGCAGGACGGTGGCGGTGCGGGCTTGTTAAGCTTTGGGCGCGGCCTGCCAGGCGATCAATCGTTCAGCCAATCGGCGATGATCTGGCCCTGGTGCCCATCTGGTGCCAGTGTGACACGCAGGGCTTCCAGCAAGGGCGGCAGCGCCTGGGTGAAGGCATAGGGCGGATTGATGATGAACAGGCCGGCGCCGTTGTAGAGGCCCGGTTGATCGCTATCGTAAAGCCAATGCTCCACGCACAGGAATTTCGGCAGGCCGAGCCTGCGCAACTGCTCTTTCCAGCGCTCATGGGTAGCGCGGTCCTTTAACGGGTACCAGATCACCGTCACGCCATGCGCCCATTTGCGATGCGCAGCAGCAAGGGTTGCCACAATCCGCGCGCGCTCGTCAGTCTGCTCGTAAGGCGGATCGACCACCACCACACCCCGGGGAGTTCGGGTGGGCAGCATCGCCAGCCAGAATTCATAGGCATCGCGCTGATGCACAGCGGCAGCGGTACCGCGCATCACACGGCGCAGGGCCTGGACGTCTTCGGGGTGCTTCTCGTTCAGAATCAGGGCATCCTGCGCGCGCAGCAGCTGGGCGAGCAGGCGGGGCGAGCCGGGGTAGAGCCGCGGCGCAGCCACCGCATGATCCCCGTCATTCACCGCTGCAACGGCGGCCTGATAGTCAGTCAACAGGGGGTGTGGATCGGCAAAGGCGCGCAGCACGCCCTCCGTTGCCTCGCCGGTGCGCTGGGCATCGGCGCCGCCAAGGTCATAAAGTCCGCAGCCGGCGTGCGTGTCGATCAAGGTCAACGCCGTCTGCTTTTGTTGCAAGGCGCGCACCAGGGCGATCAGCAGGCTGTGCTTCACGACATCGGCGCTATTGCCGGCATGGAAAGAGTGGCGATAATTCATTCTGTCTCAAAGCCGTGACGATTTGCGGTCTAAAGCCCGCGCCTGCCCGTGTCATCCTCTGGCTGGGTCGGCGCCGGTTGGCGCGGCTCTTGTCGCTGAGCGCGATTTTCCGCTTCACGGTCAATCTGCGCCGCCTTGGCCTTTAGCTGCTGCTCGACCGCGGCATAGCGCTGATCAAAGCTGGGTTCGCGGCTGCAACCGGCCAACAGCAAGGCCAAAATGAGGGCTGTGCGCATCAGTACCGCTTCTTGTAACGCAGGTTGATATTGGTCACCCCAGCCCCGCCGGTCTGACTGAGGATCGAAAGCGTGCGGCTGAGTCCGACTTCCATCTGCGTCGCCGTATAGCCGCGGGCATCGGTGATGACCTCAAGGTAGATGTTGTTCGAGATATAGCGGCCGGCGGCAAGCGCGGTGCCGCGGCCCGCCGCCTCATCGGGCGCGAGGATGCTTAGCCGCGATACGCCGGTGGCCGCCCGCAACCTGCCCAGCGGATTGAAGCCACCGCCGGTTGAACGCAGGCTGTTCAGCGAGGCTGCCAGTTGGACCGCCTGCAGAGGTGCAAGCTGGCCAACCGAATTGCCGAACAGGATGCGTGAGATGATCTCGTCCGCAGGCAGCGCCGGAGTTGAAGCGAAAGCGATCTGGGGGCTCAGCGCCCGCCCGGTCACATTGATGCCGACGGCGATATCGTCAATTTCCTCGCTCGCGCTGAGGACAATCTGCGGGTTGTTCACGGCACCGCCGGTGAACAATAACCGTCCGTCCTGAAGCTCGAATTGTCGCCCGGCAAAACCCAGTTTGCCGCGCACGAGGTTAATGTCACCAGTGACCAGCGGCGCCGCGCTGGTTCCGACGACGCGCAGATCTGCGCTCCATTCGCTATCAAGCCCCATGCCGGTGACAAACAACTGGTTTGGTGCCGTCAATTGCACATCCAATCGCAGGCTGCGGAACAGGCCGGGCGGGGGTGGTGCCGGTTCGTTGCCCGTCACGCGCGGAATGCCGCGCGACGGCTTGAACCGTACACCGGTCAATTCCGGCACTTCGGCGGCACCCTGGCGGACCAGTTCATAACGGGTTTCGGGCAAGAGTAGTTTGCCAGACAGCAGTGCTGCCTCACCAGAAGCTTTGCGCAGGCGGAGTTGCCCGGTGGCGGCTGAGGACAGGGCATCGCTGCGGGCCAACCGGGCATTATCCAGATCAAACGAAAGATCCATGGGATACCCGCTTTCAGCGGCTAAGCTCAGGTACCCGCGCCCGGCAACGGTGCCCGAGCCGGCCTTGGCGGCAAGGCTTGAGAATTCGATCCGGTCCCCGTTCAGCCGCCCGGCAACGCCCAAGTTGGTCAGGCGCGTGCCATAGGTCTGGTTGTCATAGATCAGGTTGTCACCGCGGACGATCCCGGCCAGTTGCGGTGCGCGCAATCGGCCCGAAAAATCGGCACCGACAGTGATCGCGCCTGACAGATTCTGGTCCGGCTGGCCGACGAAAGACCATAGCGTGTCAGCCGGGCCGTTGTAGCGGATACCCCCGCTAAGCTGGCCGCCCCGGATGCGATCGGCAAGATCACCCGACGCTAGCGGTGTCAGCGCGGCGTTCAGCCGGCCGATAATCGCGCCGCGTTCCCGGATCACGGCACGTAGTCCCGCTTTGGCGGGATCGAGTTCGCCCGCAAGGTTGATATCGACCGGCTGGCTAACTGCCGCGGCGGTGCTGCGAGAGAAACCGTTGATTGTCAGCCGGGCCTCGGCGCGGGGGAACTCACCCAGCCCGGCCTGTTCGAAATCAAGGCTGCCGGTGGCCTTGCCGCCAATGCCATAGCCCGGGAAGAAGGCATTGAACAGCGACACGTCGAGCCGGTCCATGCGGCTTTCGATCCGCAGGCCAGACCCGTAACGCCCCGCCAACCGAACCGATCCCTGGCCGAAATCGATCCGCGTCGGCAGCAATTCATAGCCGCCCTGCCCCGGAACAATGCGGGCGGGTGTCGCCGTGGCAAAAGCAACCCCGCGCACCCGGCCCTGAAGCGAGGCCCGCCAAAGTGCGGGTTCGAGTAGCGCATTTCCGGCAAGGCGGAACGGCGCGCCGCTGACGCCTTCGGCCAGGAACCGGGCCTGCCCTCGCCCCGCGCGATAGGCCACCTGCGCCCGCGCCGCAGCCAGATCTAGATTGCGCAACCGCATCTGTGCCAATTGGACATCGGCAGTGACTTCTGGCTGGTCATAAAGAACCACCCGGGCATCAACGATCCCCCGCCCGACCGCGAGCCGGGCTGGGCCGGGCAAGACGGTATCCTGCGCGCGCGCGGCAATGCGCATCTCCTGGTATTGCCCAGCGGCGGCCAGACGAACCGTGCCGGTCAGCCCCTGACCGTCAGCGGCCAGCGTGCCAGCATAAGGCCCGGCGGCGGTCTGTTCGATCCGTCCAGAAAAACTGATACCCGACAGATCGCCGCGGTTGATCTGGAACGCATTCTGCGCCCCACGGATCAGGCTGACATCTGCACTGAGCGGGCCGAGGTCCGTATCCCCCCTGGCATTGAACCGGAACGCGCCATTACTGCCAACGATCTCTGCCCGGAGATTGGCAAGGCCGATCCCCAAGCCAGGACTGCCCGCCAGCAGAATGGCCCGCGGGCTGGCCAATGTTCCGGTCAATTCCAGCGCGAGCGGGCCGTAACGCGTGGAGCGCCCGTTCGCCGTCAGCGTCAGTGCCCCGCCCGGCACATAGCTGCCCCGCCCATCGAACACCTGCAATTGCGGCGCGGCGAGTTTCAGGCCAGCGAACCGCACTACCCCGTCGGGACCATAGGCGATCTGGCTGGAGCCAGACGCCGGCCCGCCAAGGAAGTCCCGCACGGTCGGGTTGACCAGATTGGTAGAGCGCGCGCGGATGGTGCCCGTCAGGGCAAAGCCCTGCCCGGTTCGCTTGAGATCCGCCGTGGTCGTTACGGCGAAGGTGCCGACGCTATCGACGGTATAATTGTTGATCCGTCCCTCGAATGCGCCGGTGTAGAAACCGCGGCCCATATCGGCGAGGACGATCGCCTTGGCATCGATCCGGTCTGACCGCAGCTTCAGATTGTCCGACAGCAGCCGCGCCCCGGCCAGTGCAAGGTCACCATCGATCCGGACATTGGTGAGTGCGCCGCCCGCCACGCCATCCAGCCCGGTGATGCGAGCAATCCGCGCAGCGACCGGCACGACCACCTGATCAGCGCGGACTTGGGCCCGGCCGCTGGCATCGAGGTTCTCAAACACGACATCGTTGATGGCCAAGGCCCCGGCCCTCAGGCGGTACCGAACTTGCGGGGCCTTGAAGGGCCCATCCAGTTCCAGTTCGGCGCGTAGCGCGCGTCCCGTCAGGTTTGGCGCAAGCGCAGCCGGCCGTTGCAGCGCAATGTCGAGCTTGAGCGGGGCAAAGCGGTTATCGCCCAGGTCGATTGTCCCGCTCGGAATGATCGCCAGCGCATCCGACCGCAACGAGCCGCCCAACTCGGCACGGCGCTGGTTGAGCCGGGCGGTCAGATCAATCTGGGTCGTCCGGTCCAGCAGCGCCTCTGGAATCCCGCCAAGCAGGCCGCCAATTTCTGCCGGCCCCTTGACGGCAAAAGTGCCATTGCGCGCCGTCAGGCGCAATCGGGCGATCGACAATCCCGAGCGGCTGCCCATCAGCATGCCGTCCCATTTCGCCCAATCGCCCGCCCCATTCAGCTTGAACGATAGCGGCCCTTTGATCCGCGTCAGCGCGGCAATTACCCCGCCCTCGGGCGCATCCACCGCCAGTTTGAGGGCCAGCCGGTTCTTTTCCGGCACAGCGTCGAGCACCAGGTCAAGGCGGTCTCCTCCCTGCCCGCCCGGCGCAGCAAGTGTCAGGGCCTGCGCCGAAACTTGCGCCCGACGATCAGCGATATGGGCCGTGCCGGTCAGCCGTAAATCGCGCCGCGTGCCCGCGACCGCAGGTTCCGCAACCAGCCGATCGATCCGCAGCTGCCCGATATCGATATCAAGGTCGGGCAGCAGCGGCGCATCCGGATCGGTCACCTTAAAGGCCGGGACGCGTTGCAGCACCACCGTGGGTGCTATGGCGGAGCGGATGTCGACATGGTTTGACAGGTAGGCAAGCGGCCGCCAATCGAGGTCCACGCTGGCCGATCGCAAGAACGGCCCCTTGGCATCATAGGCCACGAGATCGACCAGCCTGGCCGCACCATAAAGGGAGCCGTCAATCCGGCCCACCTCGATCCGCAGGCCATTGGCAAAGGTCATGCCGGACAATTGCCGGGCGATAAAGCCACGGCCGGGACCGGTATTCAGTGCCAGCAGCAAGAGCCCCAGCAACAGCGTCGCCCCTGCCAGAACTCCCGCAATCCAGCGCGCGATCGGCCGGCGCGGCAACGCGACTTGCTCAACCGTGGGCACGGCCTCGTCCATCAGAACGCCTGCCCGATCGAGACATAAACGTTGATGCGGCTTTCTCCCGCACGTCGCCGCAAAGGCGTCGCAATATCGAGCCGCATCGGGCCGAAATTGGTATAGATCCGCGCACCAAGCCCGACCCCGACCCGCAGGTCCGAAAAGTCCGGCAGCTTGCGGGTATAAGACTGACCGACGTCGACAAACCCGGCCACGCCGTAATCTCCGAAACGATAGCGCACTTCAACCGCAGCCTCATTCAGGCTGCGGCCACCAGTGGGATCGTTGTTGCTGTCGCGCGGGCCAAGTTGCTGGTAGCCAAACCCCCGCACCGAGCCCCCGCCCCCTGCGTAAAGCCGGCGCGATGGGGCGATATCGTCCAGCGCGGCACCCAAGATCGTTGCCAGCCGCAGTCGGCCCGCCAGCACGATGTTGTCGGCGACCTCGTAATAGGCCGAGCCATCCAGCCGCATTCGCGCATAGGGGGTGAAACTGCCACGCACCGAACCCTCTGGCTCAACCAGAGCTGTCAGACGGAACCCCTGGGTGGGATCGAGCAGGCTGTCGGTCCGGTCCCAGCCGACCTGCCCGGTCAGCCCGGCAATGGCATAGGTGCGCCGGGTCCGAGCCCGCAGCCCGGGATCAAACACGCTTTCATCGGTGCCGATCAGCTGCGCGCCATAGGCATAGGTCAGGCGCTTTTGCCAGATCGGGGTGGAATCATAGCTTACCCGCGCCGCCAGCCGTCCAGTGTAGGCCGAATAGGCATCGGTCGAGGCATGGCGTAGTTCGCTGGCCAGTTCGAATGTGCGGTCGCGCTGGCCGGCATTCGAGCGGCGGAAGGTTACACCCGCTCCCTGTTCCTGCGTCCCGGCGACGCCACTGACGATCAGCGCGCCCTCCGGCTGGAACAGGTTGCGGTGGGTCCAGCTGCCTTCGATCCGAAAGCCCTGGCCGGTGCCATAACCCGCCGTTGCCGCGATCACGCGCGGCGGCCCGGCTTCCTGCTTGACCACCAGATCGACTTGCTCGGTTCCATCGGGACCGGCTTCGCCTGTCCGCCGTGGTTCAACGGCGATCGCACGAAACAGGCCGGTCGCGATCAAGGCCTGACGCAGGTCATCGACCATCCGGCTGTCATAGAGCTCTCCAGCCTTGAACCGCGCCAGGGTTTGCGCATGGCTGGCCGAGAAGGCCTCGCGTCCTTCGCTGCGGATCCTGCCGTATGTTCCCCGCGGACCGACGGTAACAGGCAAGGTATATGCCGCCTCGCCGGTGTCCTGATCCAGCAGCACGTCGCGGGCGCCCAATTCCGCAAAAGCATAGCCGTTCTCAGGCAGGGCCAGCGCGACCTTGGCTTCGGCCGCAAGAACCTTTTCGGCGATAACCGGTTCGCCGGTGGCCAGCGCAAGGTTGTTGCGGATCAGATCAGAAGGCACGGTTGGCGTGGCATCGATCACAATGCTGGAAAAGACAAAGCGCTTGCCGGGTGTCACGCTCATCGCGACAACCAGCGGCCCTTGCTGGTCGGGGCGGTCAATCCGGGTCGAAACCTGGGCGTCAAACCAACCACCGGCCGCCAGCAGCTTCTTCAGGACCAGCACGTCTTCGGTCGCCCGGCTGGACAGCTGGGCCGAATTGCGAGCCGCCCCCTTGCGCCGTAGCACGGAGAGACGGTTGAATTCCCCCACAAGGTCCGCCTCACTGGCGGCAGCGACCTGATCCAATCCGCTCAATTCGACCCGGTACGCCACTTCCGGACCATCCGCTGACGCGGCCTGCTCGGCAAAGACCGCCGGTTCGGCCTGGAACGTTTCAAGCGGGGGCAAGGGAGCCGCCAGCTCCTTGTCCTGGCCGGGCGGAACGATCGTATCTGTTGGGGCCTGCAGCTTCCGTTCGAATGTGTCGATCGGTTCCAGCTGGCGGCCAAGTTCAGGATCATCCTCGGCAGAGACAGAGGGAACTGCTTCTTCGAATTCGCGATCAGTGATGATTGCCTCATCGCCGGATTTCGTAGGGGGCGTCTGGGTCTGCCCATAGCCAGGCGCAGCACCCGCCAGCGCCAGTGCGACAAACGCACCGAACTTTACTGGCCTGCCGGTCGCACTGCGCATTCATCACCTTCGTTATCGCCGAGGCCGCATATCACCCCTATCGCGACGGCAAAAGCCAAGCGGGGACAACATCGGTGGGCAATGTTCCGTTCCTTGCCGTCTCGATGGTGCGCTGCCTATGAAGGGGGGACGATGGGAGATGGCGCGCGATGGCGGGACTAGACCTTGAGCTGAGCGAACAACAGGCGCTGCTCCGCGATGCCGTTGCACGCCTGACGAGCCATGTCGCGCAGCCCGGCTGGCACGATCTGGCCGGGCTTGGCCTCACCGCGCTTACCTTGCCCGAGGAACAAGGCGGCTTTGGCGGCGGGCGGGCCGATCTTGCCCTGGTCATGGCGCAGCTTGGCCCCGCACTCGCCGGGGCAGACTGGCTGAGCCACGCCGCCGCCACTGCAATACTTCCTGCCAATACCGGACGGGTCGCACTGGTTAGCCATACGACCTCGGCCGGGATGCCGCAGTTGCAGGCCGGCAACCGGATCGAGGGCACGGCACGCTTGGTCTTTGGCGGCGCCGAAGCTGACCTTTTCGTCCTGGCACTTAGCGGGCAGGTTTACACTGTGCCGCGCGATGCGATCGGCTTATCGGTGGAGCCAGGGCAATTGCATGACGGCTCGGTCGTGGCCGATCTGCATTTCAACAGCGTTGTTGCCGCTCCGGTAGCTGGTGACCCAGCCATAGCCGACAACCTGGTCAAGATCGGCCGCTGCGCCGAGGCGGTGGGCCTGATGCAGCAGATGCTGGCCGACACGGCCGACTATCTGGGGCAACGCCGCCAGTTCGGCGCACCCATTGCCAGCTTCCAGGCCCTGCGCCATCGGCTGGCCGATATGCAGTTGGCCGCGATGCAGGCCCAGGCCTTGACCGAAGCGGCTGCGGTATCGGGCGAGCCCAGCGATCTTCTGGCGGCCTGCATTGCCGTTCGCGATGCGGCAAAGCAGGTTGGCGAAGGTGCGGTGCAGTTGCACGGGGCGATGGGCCTGACCGAGGACTTGCGATTGGGCGCCCGGTTCAAGCGGCTGTTGGTAATCGCTGCGGGTCTTGGCAGCGAGGGTGGATTACTGGCTGAATTTGCCGCTATCGCATAAACCTCAAGCGAGGATGAGCTTTGCCATTAGGTCACGCTGAATCTCGTTCGATCCGGCGTAAATGCTGGCGGCACGGTCATTGAGGTAACGCGGGACGGCGACGGCCAGATCAGCTGGAGTCTGCCCGGTCGGCATGGCCCAGGCGGCCTGGCCTTCAATGTCACAGGCCAGCGCATCGATCCGCTGCATCGCTTCGGTCCCGAGCACTTTCAGCACCGATGCGTAAAGCGCGGCGCTGCCGCCGACCCCGCGCATGGCCTTCAGCTCCAGCGCCTGGAGCGCGCGCAGGTTTACCGCTTCCTTGGCCACCCGCGCCATGACCAGGGGGTCCAGCCCCTCGCGCTGGCGCAACCGGGTCAGGCGTTCGATCAGCGGTGGAGCATACTTCCCGCCGCGTTCGAAGGTCAGCAGATGCTTGGCAACGGTCCAGCCATCGTTCTCCTCGCCCAGCCGGTTGGCCACCGGCACGCGGACATCGTCGAAAAACACCTGGTTGAATTCATGATCGCCCGCCAGGGTGCGGATCGGCTTTACCATGATCCCCGGGCTGGCCATATCGAGCAGCAGGAAGCTGATCCCGGCCTGCGGCTTGCCCTCGGTCGAAGTGCGAACCAGGCAGAACATCCGGTTCGCGAAATGGGCGTGGGTGGTCCAGATCTTTGAACCATTCAGGACATAGTCCTGGCCATCGCGCACGGCACGCAATTGCAGCGAGGCAAGGTCGGAACCCGAGCCCGGCTCGGAAAAGCCCTGGCACCAATAGTCTTCACCCGAAAGGATGCGCGGCAGGTAATGGGCCTGCTGATCCGGCGTGCCGTAATGCATGATCACCGGGGCCACCATTTTCAGCCCCATCGGCGAAAGGCTGGGCGCCCCCGCCCGCGCGCATTCCGCAGCGAACACGTAACGCTGCATGTCATCCCAGCCCGGGCCGCCGAACTGCGCGGGCCACTCCGGCGCCGCCCAGCCCCGCCGATGCAGGATGGCCTGCCACGGGAGCGAGATCGACGGATCGACGAACACGCTGGTCGTCCGCGCCGCGCCTTCGCGCAGTTCCGGCGTCAACTCCGCGTCCAGAAAGGCGCGAACTTCAGCCTGAAAGGCAGCAAGGGCGGCGTCTTGGGTCTCGATCATGCGATGATCATGCCCAAGCACCGCCTGCTTGCCAAGCGCCTCACGCTGGCCGGCGCGCGTACCAGCCGAAGCCGGCGATCACGGCATAGCAGGCCGCCGGCAGGATGAAGGCGAGCGCCAGGCTGCCGGTGGCATCGGCGATCATGCCGGTCAGCAGCGGGATCACCGCGCCGCCGAAGATCGCGACGTTGATGATGCCCGAGCCGTCGGCGGCGCGTGGGCCCAGCTTCTCGCAGGCGAGCGTGAAGATCGTCGGGAACATGATCGCGTTGGTCAGGCCGATCGCCAGCAGGCTATAGCCCGACAGCGTTCCGGTGGTGTGGGTGGAAATGGCGATGAGCGCGATCGCGCCGATCGCCACGGCTGCCAGCACCTTGCCCGGGCTGATCACGCGCAGCACGGCCGAGCCGATGAACCGTCCGACCATCGCCCCGCCCCAGTAATAGGCGATCAGCTTGCCCGCGGCCTGTTCGGCCAGGCCCATGACATGGTCCTGCAT
>JACCDJ011403848.1_pt1 | contig 10693 bp, 7 predicted proteins | sample 7444481 | NCBI WGS metagenome assembly JACCDJ01 (sample SAMN15323435, study PRJNA562643) | freshwater metagenome | isolation source: river surface water | place: USA:Blue River Watershed | collected 2017-08-15 | reverse complement strand
TCTGATTGACACTGTGTCCACCAACCTATCCAAATAACTAGGTTAAGGGAAATACCTAGAGTTGTCATTTCCATTGAGCGACACCCCTCTTTCATTTCAGCCCGACATCTACTCTTGTATGCACCCCCTCTCTCCCCGTCTCTTCCACACTTCTTGTGCTATCACCAACGCAACACTTAGACAGCATGGCTCGCACCAAGCAAACTGCTCGCAGATGCACTGGAGGAAAAGCTCCTCGGAAACAGCTTGCAACAAAGGCAGCACGTAAGTGTGCCCCTGCTACAGGAGGTATCAAGAAGCCTCATCGCTATCGTCCTGGCACTGTTGCACTCCGCGAAATCCGTCGCTACCAAAAAAGTACAGATCTTCTTATCCGCAAGTTGCCATTCCAGCGCTTAGCGAGGGAACTTACACAGGATGTCAGGGGAGACTTGCGTTTTCAATCTACAGCTTTGTTAGCAGCACAAGAGGCCTCCGAGGCGTATCTTGTTGGACTTTTTGAGGATACAAACTTGTGTGCAATCCATGCCAAGAGGGTCACCATCATGCCGAAAGACATTCAACTCTCTCGACGAATCAGAAAGGAACCTGAACGTGTGTAATCGAGGTAACGCAACGTGTTTCTGAGTGCAAGCACTATCAAGAAAAGAATCCAGACAAGTCACTAGGAACGGGGAGAATATACTATTATAGGAAGGATTGAAAGTACGATCAAATGATGTGAACGTTTGCACTTTGGAAGTTGTGAATCTTGACCGAAATATAATATTGGGAATAATATTAAAGGCATAACGACTGCAAAACCACATGTAATGACGCATCATTGAGTGCAAAATTGTTTATACGATTTAATTCTTATTATGTTTTCTGTTTCAGCATTTGACCATGCCAAATAATACACGTATTATTATATAACAAAAACAGTAACCCGACTTTCAAATGTCCATACATAATTGTTTTGAGATGCGATCTCATCATAGGTTGGCCCTCTTCCGATCAAAGGCATAACCTGCGTGTGACAATTGCCGCGACGGTCAACAAAGCAGGCTGCGGAACACTCCATCCCGCTTTCATTTATTCATTAAGATAGATTACCCTCTTATTCGTAGTATAAGTTGCATGTCTTTTGGCATGATTGTAAACCTCCTCGCGTGGATTGCACACAAGTTTGCATCCTAAAAAAGTCCAACGCTAAAAGCCTCCACAGACTCGTGCATAGCCAACAACGTCGACCTAAAACGTTCCACGTCATGATGTCGAAAACCGGGCTGATTTAAATCCTGTACGACTTCCTTCCCTGGCAATACGTTGGAATGGCATCTTGCGGAAGAGAAGGTCTGTGCTATTCTGGTAGCGGCGGATTTCGCGTAGCGCAACAGTTCCAAGGCGATACCGGTGAGGCTTCTTGATACCTCCGGTAGCAGGGGCACTCCTACGAGCCGCCTAGGTCACAAGATGTTTTCGGGGAGCTTTGCCTCCAGTTGATTTGCGAGCATTTTGCTTGGTGCGAGCCAGTTATAGGAAAGGAAATAATGAAAGGCGCCATGGTTGTGTTTTCAGTATGTTTTGAGTTTGTGAGACTTGCTGGCTACCGATACATGCGTGATGGTGCGGGACATCAATAATTGCGTACATAGGATTTAGTATTTTTTGTGTGGCGACACAAGCCCAAATTTCAGCCCCAGCGCATTCGACTACCTAGGTAGGTATTTCAGCCCCCAACGCTTCTTGACTACAGGGTGTACACTGACACCATAGCGAAACCCCTCACGCTGCACACACAGACATTGCATCTACCCTGACTGTCCGCGAGGACGCCCGAGTTATGAATTCAACCACGGACGGAGAGGACGAAGAATCAAGGCTTTCCAGAAGGAAGGAGAGGCAAAGGATTCAGCTCAAGCTTAAGCGTGAGCAAGAAAAATACCTCAGCATCATTCTCAAGACGACTCAAGAACAATTCTTCGAAGCGCGGAAGACATCATTTTGGGATGGAGATAAGGATACCGGGGAATGGCGAAGTGTTATACAATGTTCTCCCGTTTGTGAAATAGTTCCATATGGGGATAGAAGCCGCCAAAACAAAATAACCGGGGTGATTGCCAAACTAAGGGAGTCCTCTCCTTATTTTGTGCTTGAAGAATGTCGACTTAGAAGAGATGAGTGTGCTTTTGTTGGAAGCAAGAATTCTTATTTGGCTGTACGGCAATTGACCGGTTTCATCACATTTCAGGGCAAAGAATATGTCAGGCTAAAACGCGCTAACAAGAAACAAGAGGAATGGGTCGAAAAAAGTGCATACATTCAAGAAAGACCATCATCTGAGAGGAAACGTCAGAAGCCGGACGTTTTGACTTCTCACAAGATAGGGGAATTGTCGGACAAACCATCTGATAGGAAGGAAAATGACGCAATTGTGTTATCCGACAAGCAAGAGACTTGTCTCAAGGACATTTTCCGCAGGATGCCAAACGAGGCAGAGCAATTGATTGCCGATGGATTTCACAATGATGCATTCGACGTTGTGCTTCAGAAAATGCGTTTCGAACGATCTGTGGATTTTTGGACGAGAGAAGTTGTTAACGCATATCAAACGGTTTTAAACAATATTTACATTGCTGAAGGAGATGTTTTTGATGGGCATGCTGTCGATTTATTGGAGGAAATTGAAATGGATGACCAATTGAAGCTATATGCATCAGTATGGGAAGTTGACAAACATGGCGAGATGGTCCGTACAAAAGATGGCAAGGTTGTAGTTAGCAAAGAACCTTCGGCGACGCTCATGAGACTACTCGAGGATCAACTTGACCCAACAATATTCCTTATGATACAGCATGGCACTTCTAGATCACTTGTGGATGCGCAGAACCTTGTTCACCAACATGTTCTGACCAAAATGAATGGAGACAGGACATATTTTGAGACAAGAGGTGCATGGAATAAAGTTAAGGGTGACTCTGATAATGATGGCCCCCGGAAATTAGCAAATCTTTCACTTATGTGGGAAAAGATTGTCGGTTCCAGGCAAGGAATGATTTTGGAATGCAACGGTAGAAATCCTCATGAAATGGTGAAAGGTGCGGTGAAATGCGTGAAAGCGGAACCTGTGAAGAACCTCCCCGTCGAGATGAAGAAACGCAAGATGTGTTGCATCGAATCTTGTAACGCTTTTGTCCATTCCGTCTGCAAATCAAAAAAGTTTTGCTACAAACATGCTAATCCAGAGCACAAGAAAAAATGCATCAAATGTTCTAAAAGGTATGCTCAAATTGGTGGGGGCTTTTGTCAAGGATGCTTTGGAGGAAAGAAGAAAGCGAAGGAGGCATTAAAATGTTTCGTTTGTAACTTGAGCGCAGCCAGTCGAATTGGGGGGAAGTGTGAAGGCTGCATTGACGTGAAGTGCTATGATAAGAAGAGGAACAAGAGAACGAGGACTAAGACAGGAAATTGATAGTGAATTAAGATTAATTATTCATGTTATAACTGTTATCTGTTGAAAAAAATTAATATATTTAGATTAAATTGAGGTCTGGATTGCTGTGTCAGCGAATTATTGAATACAGATTACGTGTATCTCCCGTTAAGCAAGGGCTATTAACATCACAACTATCTTCCGAATCCATGGTGTTGTTTCCCCCTGGCGAACCAAATATTATCATCAAATGCTCGAGCTCAGATGCTCAAATATTGTTAGTTACATTGGCGCGAATACAAAGGGCTTCAAATTCATCCCAATTTACCAAGTCCCTCAACAGACTACTAAAACCATGCTGGCGAGGCCCAAACCCTAACCGAACACTCTTTGAATATCCTCTGGAGATCTTTCCTTATTTTCATGTCATGATTGTTGAATAAAGTCTAAGCATGTCATAACTCCATCAAAAATCTTACGTAAAATACACTCACCCATATGTACCCAATTAATATTGCCAAGCTTGTTAGCTCCAGCAATGGTTTAATGTCCAAATAATCTGCCCCAGCATGCATTTGAAAAAGCGTGTCTTGGTCTACGTCCACCATTTGTGTATATATGTCCTGAACAATATCTCCGATGTTCGAAGATATAAAGGGGGTGGTGATTGTTCGCACTTGAGACAATCACCTTAAACGTAAGAAAGAGTTCCAAGGATTCATGTCTAGAATAACAACTCAAGCCAAATCACATAGCAAACTCACTTGGTTCTTGTTTGTAATGTTCCAAATATCTCACGATTCTTGCCAACACGGGCGACTTAATCGAAGTGAGTGGAATCACAATTGGTTTCCTTCCGTTGATGTCATTGTCGTCATCCGAATCATAATCTTTTTCACGGTCCTCAAGAATCATGTCAACTAAAATGGAGAGTCTGGCGACATCTGCGGGAAGTTCAAATCTGATACCGTCTCTGCTTATCTGCGATTCCCCATGGTTGTTAGCCGGAGTAATTAGGAAGTCGACAACCACAATATGTCATGATACAGCATTCACCAAAATATTGCTCACCAATATAACAGTTTGGAAGGGATTATTTTGTTCCATCATTCATGGATTGGTTTCATTGATCACTTTGTCAGAGGATTAATCAACGATTATTGCTGTGTGATAAGGGGGGGCTGAAAAATGGTCGTGTGTCAAGATTTTTTTGCCTTACAACGTAGTACGTAACGTCACGCGCAAAAAACTATGTTTATAAAAATACGTTCACATCATAGTACGTGTTGTAGCATCAGGTACGTTGGACAAACCATTGCTGGAGTTTTCCAGCATAGCAGTATTAATACTAAGTATAATTATTAAAAATATTGCTCAGCTAGGTAGCTACAGCAATGGTTTTTTTCAATACATCTGATCAAGCATGCATTGGAAAAAGCATGTATTTGTATACGTCAACAATTCATGTCCTAAGATTTCTCATCAATTTAATTCGAAATGATTTCTTTTATTGTTACACCAAAGTTGCAACTACCCATATACAAATCTTATCTACATTGTTTGCATTCAAACAATTCAGCAAGTAAATGAATTCTAGGGATTTTCATCAACTGGCATAACAAATTTGTGTTGCTTTTTAATCCTTGATGTACATCCTTTTTGATAGCGGCCCATAAGGTTGATACATCACTAACAATAATTGCATTGTAATGATCTTTGGATGCACACACTTTGAATGACAGATCATTGTAGGAACAGACGGTTACAAAATCCCGGGAACGCATTGAATACTTGTGATAAAAAAACAGCTTGTATAAAACCAACATTTTCGAAAGATCATGAGTTTGCCCTCGTTTGTTTGTGACAATAAGAGTGTGCCTTACATCCCGTTTGTCAATGTTGACTTTTTCTTCCTTCAGAAATTTGATGATTGAATGCATCATTGTATTCCAAACATTCGAGTCAATATTTAGTCTGTAGAAGTTAGGGTTGGATGGATGTGATACCAATTGAGGCTCAGTCGAAATATGAACAGATATATTTGGAGTAATTCGTTCCATAGATTCAATCCACTGCTGCGAATTCATTCGAATGTTTTTTCTATGTTTCTTCAGGCTGTATACGAAATGGCAACAAAATGCAGATTCATTTGCGCCAGGCGCAAAAAAAAGAGATGCGTTGGGGATGAATTTTGATTTGTGATGAGCTTTGACACAACACTTCTTTTTAGTGCAAAAGCGATCATACATGCCAAATCCATTGGCTCTTCCTATTATGCCGCAACAACGTTCCGTTGAAAATGTTTCATTGACATAAATTACTTCAACATTCTTCTTCTCAAAACCCTTTGGACCTCCATGGTGAGGGAATATTCCAACTGTGATGCATGCCGCATCTCCGAGAACGGTCCCTCCTGCAACGATGGATTGCCGAGTACATTGCGGAACATCCAAGGTAGAGGGAATACTTGCGCTAGTATATTTATTCCGATCATTGATAACGCTTGCGTTCCGGCTTCCTTTATTGCCTATTTTGGCGTCGTGCTCTGCAGGATATGGTGATGATTTAATTGTGACAGTAATTTCAATACAGCTTTCAACCGCATGTAACATTTTGTTAAGGAACAGGCCGTGGGTATGTAGATATCGAATTTACGGGGCATGTCCTGATGGCTGCGGAAAGACTACACGCAGGCTGGATGATTTATTCTGCCGCAGCGCTGATAGATCATGTCAACTTGGTTATGTCTGTTCTTGGTGTTGAATGCATAAAATGTTGGTGGTACGATAATAAAAAATATTCGGGCTGAAATCTGGCATCATGTCGCCAACACATTTTATACTGATTCCTCTGCTTGCTGTAACAACTTAAAAAAATTATTAAGACTGAGACAACACATCATCAAAAAGGGGCATATGCACGTAAACGGGTCCCTTATTGCCAATAGGAGCATCATTATCACACAAAAGCACCTCCCAATCAGAATACACCAGCGTAAATTGCTTTTGAAATGGAAAACCTGTCCTTGAATAGGGCAACATTAAGGCATAATCCACTATTTTCAAACTGGATTTCTTAACCGAAGACACCTCCTCAGTACACTCAAAGCGACAAAACTGCATTCCTGTCTCATGAGTATACATTTGCGATATCTGACAACGAAATGACAGGAAAGTGACTTCACGTTCATCACATCTTCGTTCTGGTTCGTCTCTTTTGAATGCAACATGAACTATATTGAAAGTACCATCCAGACGAAAACAGGACAATGGTTCCCCTTTTAGGAATCTCTTTTCCACTGCTGACTTGTTTGAAAATACGTGATAACCATTATACCTATCGCGCGGAGCATGAACATTGTCATACTCTTTGTGCAAAAAATCCATGCCTGAAAGTTTGTGGAGCAACCTGATCTTTCCCTCACGGTACAATTGGCATTTCCGCATGGCCCATAGGATCGACTTTGGATCCTGTATAGAATTTTCATCTCTAGCCTCCCTACGTGTGCTCGCAGTATGTTATTGGAACTGATAATATGTTTTGAACAATTGTACTTAATCTAATAAAATATGCACTCACCATATATAGGTCAGTGGACCCAAATAATTTTGCTGTTCCTCAATGCTTGCTAGGAAGCTAAGCCAAGCTCCTTTGTTCCATATAAGATCATCATTTATAATAGCTTTGTCTGATGCTGTGTTTTGATTCTCAAAGGTTGTTGTTGTCAGCTCTATGTCCCTTCCAAGTAAGATAGTGAATAATCGTTCCTGTAAATCTGATTTGTTTCCGTTTATTTCAGCACCCATTTCCCGAAGTCTTTGTTTTAAGTCATTTATTGGGATCTTTCCAAGTTTAATGCGGTTGGATTGCATGCCATGAGATGGTTGAATATCCAATTTATCAAGCAGCTCGAGTATATCTTGCCTAGAAATATTTTGCACAAGGTCATTGGCCTTCCTATCAATCTGGTTCGGTTGTTTATTTGCTTTGTTTGCATTGTTTAATGAATCTGTAAAAGTTCCAAAATGTTGATGCGCATAGTGTGCCGTAGACATGAAAAGTCTCATGTTGTCACCTGCATTACACTCATGACTTGATTTCTTTGACATCAACAATGATACCAACGCATGATAAGCATTGACCATACGTTTCATGTTGGAAACATGAATTCGAAACTCTGCATTGATATTTGCATTCAGAAAAAAACATCCCGTACAGAAAAGAAGACAGTCTCACAAAACCCATTTTATTTTCTCCAATCCATGCTGCCTTAGGTAGAGTTTTCACCTTACACCAATCTAGCTTGAAGGTTTCGATGTCCGAAATTATCTCATTGGCGAAACCCACGAACTCATTAAACTTCTTCCACTTTGAGAGAATCTGGTGATGGAAATCCATGACATGTGCTGTCATGTTATGAGCAATCGCGTGCATAGGAGCCATTGGAAAACGGTGTCTCCTGAAGCAATCGTATTCGGGAAGCCACAACTGAGGCACTATTTCATCGATCCCGGACCTCCTTTGCTCAACTTTGTCATTCTTTACTGAAATTTCGATATGCTCGATCCACGAATGTCTCACATTGCAACTACGTAGGTATTCTTCCATGTTTGCTTTTGACCAATAATTGCATCTCCTTGCCTCGTATGCGAACAAACAAGCTGCTGTCATGAAGCTTCCTGTGAGCAATACTGGTCCAATAAATTTCATTCCCGGCTTGCGCGAATCTGGCGGTTTCAATATCTCTCCTTCCACAATTATTTCATCTGGTCCCAAAGGGTAATTCTCGGAGACGGGGCAGCTTATTTGCAATGGATTGTTTGGATCAATATTCCATTTGAAACATTTATTGCATTGGTGATATTCTAACCTACGACGGCGTGAAGTAACTGTGATTATGGTTTCTTTATAGCATTCGTCGCATGCTGGTAGTCTGTCATAGTCAACACAGTACGCATAATTGGAGCACTTTCCAAAATGTCCCTCCTTTCTGGTGTTGGTGATGGACTGTCTTTCTGGTCTATCGGAAGAATGGAATAGACAACCAACCGACATGCGCCGTATTTCGTTTGTGTCTCCAAAATAAGTAGGAAATCCCTTCATCAATTTTTTGACTTCTCTGTAGTAGTATTCGATAACAGATGTGTGGTCTTCTGAGCTTTTCCCCATTGCCAATACATGAGTGTATTTTCCAGAGCTCATTTCATTCAGAGGAGGGCAAATGGTAACTGTTAGTATCCAAACACTATTGTCTTTTTGTTTAACAAAACATCGAAGGAAGGAGTCGCTCCAAAAATACACCCAACCAATATGGGTCTCACGAATGGATTCTTCAGATAATCCGTCACTTTTCATGGCATCAACTATGTCATTGACGAGGTCGGCCACAGCCTGGGTCCCATTTAGACCATCTTTATTCGGCTTCTGGGTACGACCATCCCATGCTAGCCCAAACAAACCATGATGACCAGCCATGATTCGAATTGTTTCTTCCAGACCAACACATGCATGATTGTTAAGGTTGAATACCTTGGGAACTGGAAAATTCTTCATGATGGAATGCGCACCCTTTGTCAGGAATCTTTGAACATCCTTCATTTCACGCGGAAATTTTATTGTCACATTTTGGTGATTTGTGGAATCCAATCCGAAAAGTTCAAATTTCTCATTGTCGTACGTCACAAAGTCTTGCTTGTATTCACCAGGAAGTTTCAATATGATGTGGTGATATTTGAACGCAACTCGCGCTTCCTTTTCGCTTACATAAGCATTCGCATTTTCCCTGTTACCAATGTTTGCTCTGCCTACCAAACCACGATAACCACCAGTACCATCACAATTATCTTTTGCCTTACAAATATACTTCTGATAGAAATATAGCTGGTTTTGACAGTATGACTTCAGAACGCTGTTCCTTCTTATGAGCTTTTCATTTTCTTCCCGTGTGTCAAAGAACGCAAAATCCACATAGCTGTAATAAGGGTAGTCGCCTTCAATTAGGCTGGTGGAGAGCATGTCATCGATATCATGCACATCTTCATTAATCTGATCCAACTGGAGATAATCTTCCATTGGTCGGGAATTCGGATCAAGGTCGCAAGTTATGTAATCAATGTAACACTCATATGTTTGTCTGTCAATTTCTTCCCATGTCGTCGACGCGTCTGTCATTGCAGTTTGTATCATTAATGGATTGAACAAATTTTCGTCGTCAATACAAGCTTCCTCCGTAGATTGAATGTCATCAGAGTCATCTCTGTTAAATTTTCCCATTTTGTCTGAGTCAAGACCACACTCAAAGTCGGCTTCTACAAATGGATCGTGTTCCACACAGCTATAATGGTCATCATGAGCATCAACTCTATCATCTGTTTTGTAAGTTTCAGTAGGAACTATGTCGTCGATGCGTTGTCGTTTGTTTTTTTTACGATCTTGTGTAGGGATCTCGTCGTCATTTAAGGCATGGCTGTGGGTAATCCTAAAATGTTGTCTCATATATGACGCCGGAGTACGTCCGAATCTCACAAATGATTTATTTTGCATATCAACTTGCAAATCACACTTGATGCAGCATAGGAATTCAGAATGACATCCTGTGCAGTTGACATGACAATACAACAGACCCTCTTTAGGGGCTTCGTATTGGGATGAATGCAGGCATACTTTACAGTTCAAATACCTCATTTTGTATGTTTTTGATTCTTTGATCGCAGCCAATGCATGCCAGTCCGATTGGGTGGAGGCATTCTATTACAATGTATGAGTGTTTGGAGTATGGAACAATTAAATAATTTCGCGTCTCGCTAATTTAATATCTTCTATTAATTCCTTTACGTATCGATACGTTGCGACATAGAGCCAATTTTCAGCCCAAACCCCAAACAGTTAACAAAATTATGGTAGGTATTGTACCATATATTATTAATATATGGTATGTTTAATATGAGTTATGTCTACATCACTGTCATTATCTAAATTGTATGGTATATAACCTACTGTAAAATACCATGGTACCTCTAGGTAGATACATACATAATGTTATTTCAGCCGCTAAACACTGCCATTTTTCAGCGCGGCTCTCAAAATTGCTTCAATGCGTACTAGATCCTACATAAGGTCTCAGTGGCGACACTGATCTAATTTTCAGCCCGGAGCAGTGACGAACAACATTTTCAAACATATTAGATCCTACATTAATTTTCAGTAGCGACATGTTGCCAAATTTCAGCCCTAGCCGTGTGTAAACATATAATTTACTCAGCACAAAAAAAAATGAAC
>JACCDJ011240638.1_pt1 | contig 10693 bp, 9 predicted proteins | sample 7444481 | NCBI WGS metagenome assembly JACCDJ01 (sample SAMN15323435, study PRJNA562643) | freshwater metagenome | isolation source: river surface water | place: USA:Blue River Watershed | collected 2017-08-15 | reverse complement strand
TCGAGGGTGTAGTCGATATAGGCGCGCAGCGAACGCAGGGTAAGTGTTGTAGCCACATGAGAAGAATAATCGCTTCTGAGTTACTACGCTTGCCCAGTGAAGGTTAACCAGTGAGCGTTAAAGAGATTCTCTTCGATCGAAAACTAATACGACTTCTGCGTATTCGTTGGACGGGTCAGCTCACCGATGGAATTTTTCAGAGCGCACTCGCCTCCTTCGTCCTTTTCTCCCCAGAGCGGCAAGCAGATGCAATGAGTGCTGCCCTTGCATTTGCTCTTGTCTTAGTTCCATATTCAATTGTTGGACCATTTGTCGGAACAATTCTTGATCGCTTCTCTCGTCAACGTGCACTGTTTTTTGCGAATATGACTCGTGCAATAACTTTGACGATCATTGCACTCTTGATTTTTCAAGGTTATACCGGCATCGAGATGACAGTCTTTGTGCTCATTGCTTTTGGTGTTAACCGATTAATTCTCGCTGGCCTATCTGCTGGTCTACCTCTTGTTATCTCGCGCGAGAAACTAATTACCGCTAATGCATTTGTCGTCACTGGTGGATCTGTATGGGTTGTACTTGGCGGCGGCATTGGTTTAGGTGTTCGCAAAATTCTCGATTCAATGACATCGGCCGATTATGCAGATGCAATCATTATCTCTATCGCCGTCTGCGGCTACTTAGGTGCCGCACTCTTTGCATCAATGCTGCGGCGAGATGAAATTGGCCCACTTCCACATGAAATTGTTAAAGGATCTTTCACGCAAGGCTTAAAGGAGATGCGAGAAGGAGTTAAATTCCTAGAAGAGCATGTTGATGCAGCACGTGGAATCGCAGCGATCGCAATTCAACGAGGCGGGCTCACGGCACTCACGCTGATGACTCTAGTTCTTGAACGAAATAAATTTAATGATCCGCTAGATACAGAAGCTGGGTTGGCTGGCGTTACTTTCATGATCGTTACCGCAGCGGTGGGCTTTGTTGTTGGAGCAATAGTTGCTCCTTATGGTGTTAGTAGGGTGGGCAGACATCGTTGGATGCAGTTAGCGATGGCTGCAGCATCTGTAAGTGTTATTGCGTTGGCTATCACTCGAACTTCACTCACGCTTGCACTCACTGCATTCTTTACCGCGCTATGTGGGCAGAGTGTGAAAGTGACAAATGACGCTCTCGTGCAATCCAAGATCGATGACATTTTCCGCGGCCGTGTATTTGCCGTCTACGACGTTGTCGTTAACTTCGCTATTGTTTTTGGTGGGCTACTTGCAGCCTTCTTGTTACCAACAAATGGTGATACCTGGACACTTCCAACTGTGATTGGACTTGGTTATCTAGCGACTTCGCTGATCATTCTTCGCCCATCAAAGTTCTTTATCCGTTCCGCTTAGCCCACCATTGCATTAATAGTTCGGTTGCCTTCTCTTTACCGAGTGGGCCTTGATCCATGCGAAGCTCAAGTAAGAAATCGAGTGCGCGACCAACGTCAGCTCCGGGTTTAATTCCAAGTAACTGCATCACTTCTGCACCGTCAAGATCTGGACGAATCTTTGATAGCTCTTCTTGCTCCATCAATACTTCAATGCGCGCCTCCAAGCTGTCATAGGTGGCCGCTAAACGGGCTGCTTTTCGTGCATTACGGGTCGTGCAGTCGGCGCGAGTAAGTACATGTAAATGTGTAAGCAATTCACCAGCGTCACGCACATATCTGCGTACTGCTGAATCGGTCCATTCGCCGTCACCGTATCCATGGAAGCGAAGATGTAGCGCAATGAGGGTTTCGACCTCTTCAATAATCTCATTGCTAAATCGCAGCGCTTTCAACCGATTTTTAGCAAGGCGTGCACCAACTACTTCGTGATGATGGAAAGAGACTCCGCCACCTTCTAAAAGAGCGCGGGTCTTTGGTTTTCCAATATCGTGCAAAAGCGCAGCAAGTCGAATGACAAGATTTGGACCACCTAAGCGGTCTTCATGTGCAATCGCTTGCTCAAGAACTGTAATCGAGTGTTCGTAGACGTCTTTATGGTGGTGGTGTTCATCAACTTCAAGCTGCAACTTTGGAATCTCAGGTAAGGCGATGTCAGCAAGACCTGTCTCAACTAAAATCGTGATTCCTTTACGCGGTTGAGAAGACATCAAGAGTTTTGTAATTTCATCGCGAATTCGCTCAGCGGAGATGATCTCTAGCCGCTTAGCCATATCTTTCATTGCAGCTGTAACTTCTGGAGCAATTTCAAAGTTAAGTTGGCTTGCAAAGCGTGCTGCGCGCAACATACGAAGTGGGTCATCGCTAAAAGAATCTTCGGGTGCACCCGGTGTACGCAAAACTTTATTTGCTAAATCAACAAGACCGCCATACGGATCGATGAATTCAGGTTTTGTGCCAGTGAGTTCTAGCGCCATTGAATTAACTGTGAAATCGCGACGTGACAGATCGCCTTTAATAGAAGTTCCGTAAGTAACTTCAGGTTTGCGTGACCCGCCGCTATAACTTTCGCTGCGATATGTTGTTACTTCAACAGTTGTTTCACCGCGTTGTGCTGCAACCGTTCCGAATTCAATTCCTGTATCCCAGACACTTTCTGCCCATTTCTGCAGAATCTTTTTTGTCTCAAGTGGTGGAGCACTCGTTGTGAAATCAAGATCATTTCCAAGTCTTCCTAAAAGTGCATCGCGCACAGGTCCACCAACGAGAGCGAGAGTAAATCCCTTCTCCTTAAAGGCGGCAGCAAGTGAACTTGCTAGTGGGGCGCGCTCAACCAGGGATGCAATCGCCATCTCGCCGGCAGCACTCAACCCCGCCTGTGAGGCTGGTGGCTTTTCTGATGAAGGCATAATGGCTAAGGCTAGTCCCGAGCACTACCCTTATGGCATGAACCCGGCACCTGGTGCGGGCAGCGAAGGCATTAAGAAGAAGCGCAGGCGTAAGCGCCCTGCACATCAACATCGCGCCCCACAGAATCACACATCTGGCGAGGATGGCGGAACTACCGCTGCAACAAAAGGAAAACCACAATCAAAGCAGCAAACAAAACCAAGTAAGCCATATGCAAAACGTGTAGATGAAGTCAGCGCTGGCGGCCTTGTTATTGATGCGACAAAGACGAAGGGGTTGCTCATCGGCCGGCGCGATCATAAAGATGCAACCGGTACTCGTATTCTCTGGTCACTTCCAAAAGGACATATAGAAGAAGGTGAAACACCGGAGCAAGCTGCGATCCGTGAAGTTGCTGAAGAGACGGGAATTACATCTGAGATCGAACGCTCTTTAGGTGTTATTGATTTCTGGTTTATGGCGGGTGGAAAGCGAATTCACAAAACGGTTCACCACTTCCAATTTAAAGAAGTCGGCGGACTTCTAGCGGCACAGGAATCTGAAGTGGATGAAGTTGGCTGGTTTCCACTCTCCGACATTGTTGGTCTGCTTGCATATCCGGATGAGAAGAAGTTAATTGCTCGCACCAAAGCATCTGAGGTAGAGCAATGAAGAAATTCTCAGCGATCACTTTGCTTTTTATCTTTCTTGGACTCTTTCTTCCACAAAGTGCAAGTGCAGCAATCCGCACTGTTGAACTCATAGAGAAACCACATCAACTTCTCGATGGAAGATTTATCGACGATGAACTTGCGACGCTGCTTACACCAGAAGGTCGTTTAGGTTCATTTGTCTACACACCGACTGTTACAAAAACTCGTTGGTTTATCGATGCAGCGCTCCTTGATGAAGTTGCAGATATGGCAGATGGTTACGAATTAGCTAATAACGAAGATGGTGTTGGTGTTGAGGCTGCTGCAGCCTGGCTTGCACAACTTCGAATTGCAACGGCAGGTAGCACAATTATTCCGATTGCATATGGAAACCCAGATGTGCGCATAGCAAAGCGCCTTGCACCAAGCGAGCTATCCTTCTATCAAAAGTATGCTGCACAACGCGTTGCATTCCACTTAGGAAGATCAATTACTGAGGGTAAAGCAACCTTTAAATCGACTGCATCCAAGTTAAGTGGGCCAGACCGCAAGAATTACACCGTTAATCGCCAAGCTATCTCCAAACTCTCGACCGTTGTAGATGCTCCAGAGTTGGAACTCTTTCGTGCACGACTAGCAATCCTGCTCTCACCGTCAATTAATGGGCCATCCGCAGAAGCTTTTGCGCAGAGCGCAGTTGATGGTGTTCTGCAACAACAGAACAAATTACGCGTTAACCCTGGAAAGTACGCACTTACATCTGAATCTGGAAAAGTCCCATTAACTCTTGTTAATGGGTTTACAACACCGGTGAAGGTAAATCTAATTTTCCGCGCCTCAAATATTCGAGTGATCGTTAGCGACATCCGAGCAATCACGCTAGATCCGCAATCTCGAACACAGATGGCGGTTCCTTACACTGTTGTCACTTCGGGTACTACTCAAGTAAATGCAGTGCTTACGAACACTGATGGAAAGTGGCTTGGTCCATCTTCTAAGCTGGCGCTGAGCATGACTTTAATTGATTCGCGAGTGGCGTGGTTTACAACAGCGGCTGCAGTTCTACTCTTTATTGGTGCAGGTGCGCAGACTTATCGTCGGCTTAGAAAGGGGCGCAAGTGAAAAACAATGAACTCTTCCGCGCCTCTGGAATCATGGCGATCGGAACAATTCTCTCCCGCATCACTGGATTCTTCCGTGCGATTCTTGCTGTAGCTGTACTTGGTACCGCTCTTCTTGCCGATACCTATAACGTCGCAAATACAATGCCTAATATTCTCTACAACTTACTCGTTGGTGGAGCACTTACTGCAATCTTTGTTCCACAACTTGTTCGCTCTTTTCAAGATGAAGACGGTGGGCATGGTTTTGCTTCTCGTCTCGTTACAACAATTTCAGGAATACTTCTTTTACTTGTACTTGTAGGAGTGATCTTTGCTCCTGCACTCGTTCGTCTATACGCGCCAGAGTTTTCGACGCCAGGTTTTGAGACAGAGAACCAGATTGCTATTGCATTTACCCGATATTGCTTGCCGCAGATTTTCTTCCTTGGACTCTTCACGATGCTTGGTCAGGTAGCGAACTCCCGCGGATCCTTCGCACCTTTGATGTGGGCACCAATAGCTAATAACCTCGTTGTAATTGCAGTCTTTGCTGGGGTTTTAGTACTACAAGAGTCACTAACTATTGGAACAATTACTGATTTCCAGATTCAACTTCTTGGATGGGGAACCACTCTCGGAATCGTTGTCCAGGCGCTTATTTTGATTCCTGTTGTGAAGCGTTCCGGTATTCAACTTCGAATTAAGTTTGGTCTTCGTGGCCTTGGAAAGTCCTTCTCGCTAGCAGGCTGGACTCTGGTCTATGTCTTAATTTCACAACTTGGTTACTTGGTAACAGTTAACGTTGCAACGAGTGCTGCGGTGCGTAGTGCACAAGAGGGAATTACAACTGGTGTTGGTTTCACACCTTTTACTAGCGCTTACTACATCATGTTATTGCCGTATTCAATTGTCACAATTTCAATCGTAACCGCGCTACTTCCTCATCTATCTAAACTTGCTATCGAAGAAAATGTGGAGGAAGTCCGCAAACAACTTATTCGTGCAATTAAAATGGTTGGCGTCATTACAGTTCCAAGCAGCGTCGCACTCTTCTTCTTTGGTCCGATGATGACTGAGGCGCTCTACTTTGGAATTTCTCTCGATGATTCTCGTTATATCGGGCAGGTGCTCTCTGCGCTAAGTCTTGGTTTAGTCGCTTTCTCAATCAACTTGATTTTAATTCGTGGCTTTAACGCCTTTGAAGATACTCGCACCCAGGTAATTTCAATCTTGATTATTAATGTTATCTCTGTCGCTCTTTCATACCTCTTCCTGCATACCCTTGATAGCCAACAGGTAACTATTGGTCTTGGTGTTGCCTTCTCTGCCAGCTACATTGTTGGACTATTTATTACGCTCTCGCTGCTCAAAAAACACACAGGAAAGTTGGCTGTCTCTACCTTTGCCGGTCACCACTTCAAACTCTTCATAGCCTCTGTTCTTGCTATGGCGCCACTCTTTGCTCTGATGTACTTTCTTAAGTGGGAGAGCGCTGACTCATCAATTATTTTGAGAGCTATTCGCCTAACATTCATTTTGGCTGCAAGCGGTCTGCTCTATCTCCTCTTTGCAAAACTCTTTAAAATTGTCGAGATTGCAACTCTGGCTGAATTTGGCAGAGGGCTAATGAAGAAAAGAAAAGGTAGGCTGGAGCCATGATTCGTGATCTCGTTATTGTCGGTTCTGGCCCAGCTGGATATACAGCAGCTATCTACGCCTCGCGCGCCCAACTCAACCCTGTTCAATATGAGGGTTCTGTAACAGCAGGCGGTGCGTTGATGACAACAACCGAAGTTGAAAACTTTCCAGGTTTTGTTGATGGCGTTATGGGCCCAGTGCTTATGGAAGATATGCGCAAACAGGCCGCACGATTTGGAACAGAACTCATCACAGATGATGTTGTTGAAATGGATTTAAAGGGCGATATCAAGACTGTGAAAGATGGCAGCGGAAATGTAGTTCAGGCACGCGCGGTAATTCTTGCCACCGGTTCTGCATATAAGCACATTGGTCTTGCAAATGAGGATCGTCTCTCTGGTCGCGGAGTTTCTTGGTGTGCAACTTGTGATGGTTTCTTCTTTAGAGATCAAACAATTGCTGTTGTTGGTGGTGGAGATTCAGCAGTTGAAGAGGCAACATTTTTAACAAAGTTTGCAAGTAAAGTGGTTTTGATTCATCGCCGCGATTCACTGCGTGCTTCAAAAATCATGGCAGATCGTGCGTTGAATAATCCAAAGATTGAAATGCTTTGGAATACAGAGGTTGTAGATATTCTCGGCGAAGATAAAGTCTCTGGATTATCACTAAAGAACACAGTCACTGGTGAACTTTCACAGCGCGACTTCACTGGTCTCTTTGTTGCAATCGGACACATTCCTCGTAGTGAATTACTTATCGGACAAATCGATCTTGATAATGAGGGTTATGTGAAGGTGGAAGGTCGCTCGACGCGCACAAATCTTCCTGGAGTCTTTGCATGTGGAGATCTCGTCGATCACACCTACCGTCAGGCGATTACAGCTGCAGGCTCAGGCTGCCAAGCTGCGTTAGACGCTGAAAAATTCCTCGCACACTAGTAAAGTAAAGTTTTACAAGAGATAAATCAGAGATATATAGGAGTAGTCATGGCAACGAGCAAAGTAACTGCAGCGAATTTTGATGAGGTAGTACTCAAGAGCAGCACACCCGTCCTTGTAGATTTCTGGGCTGAGTGGTGTGGGCCATGCCGTGCAATTGGACCAATCCTTGAAGATATCTCAAATGAGCACGGCGAAAAGCTCAAGATCGTAAAGCTCAACACTGATGAAGAGTCCGCCATTGCAATCAAATATGGCGTTACATCAATCCCAATGCTCAATGTCTATGTCAATGGTGAAGTTGTTAAGACAATAATTGGTGCAAAGCCAAAGCCAGCTCTTCTTAAAGAGCTTGAAGCATTTATCTAAACCGTAAGGGTTTTTGTTAATGCATTCACAGCTTTCTCCTGATGAGATTCGATCTTTTCAGCAGGAGCGTGGATTAAATGTCACCGGTGTTTTAGATGTTGCTACCGAGCGCGCGCTCGAAGATGCTCGTTGGAAGCTAGGTGATCGCTCTCTCTATCTTCAATCATCTCCGCTGATGCACGGTGATGATGTCGCCGCGCTTCAATCACGGCTTACGGAGATGGGTTTCGATTGCGGTCGCGTCGATGGCATTTACGGAGAACGCACAGAGGGCGCGGTAAAGGATTTTCAAAAATCAGTAGGTGCAAAAGTAGATGGTCGATGTGGTCCAGAGACAATCATTGCCCTTATTCGGTTAACAAAGATTGTCTCTGGTGGTGTTCCATCGCAATTACGTGAAAGTGCTGCAGCGAGAACACGTGGTCCGGCACTTGCAAATAAAGTTATTGTTTTAGATCCGGGAAGCAATGGCGATGAAGCAGAAATCGTCTATGACATTGCAGTCCGTATTGAGGGACGTTTACTAGCGCTCGGTGCCAGCGTCTTTCTCACTCGCGGTGCTAAGAATGCACCAAGTGAATCTGAGCGAATCGCATTTACAAATACTAATGCCACAGACTTGTTTATTTCGTTGCATACAGATACTCATAGCAATCCCAGCGCTCAAGGCGTCGCAACTTACTTTTATGGCAGTGATGCGCATGGTGTGCACTCAGTTGTGGGTGAACGATTTGCTTCACTGGTACAGCGAGAGATCTGCGCGCGTACAAATCTTCTCAACTGTCGAACACATGCAAAGACATGGGATGCACTCCGTCTTACAAAGGCGCCCTCTGTCCGCGTTGATTGTGGCTACTTAAGTAATGCGCAAGATGCAAAGAATTTGGCGAACCCAGAATTTCGTGATGCGGTAGCCGAAGCCTTCATTATCGCGATTCAACGCCTTTACTTAGCGGCAGAAGATGATGCCAAGACAGGTACTTTGCGTATTTCAGATCTTCGTAGCGCTGGTATTCGCCGCTAAATAATTACCCCAGCACTCTAGGCAATGTGGGAGACTTCTCCCTATGTCTGAGGTGAATACGCGATTCCATACTGGTGCTCCGCAAAAGCTTGAAGAACGCTTTGCTGCCCGCGCCGCCGGAATGCTTCCGAGTGAGATTCGTTCACTCTTTGCAGTTGCCTCACGTCCAGAGATTGTTTCTCTCGCAGGTGGAATGCCAAATCTCTCCGCGCTACCGATGGATATGATGGCAAACGTTGTTAATGAATTGATTCTTACCAATGGTGCAGAAGCGCTGCAATATGGCAGCGGACAAGGTCATCCTAAACTTCGCGAATTGATTTGCGATGTGATGGCACTTGAAGGTATTCGCGCTAATCCCGATGACATTGTGGTGACTACTGGTTCACAGCAGGCGTTGGATTTGATCTCTCGAATCTTTATCGATCCGGGTGATGTTGTTTTGGTTGAAGCGCCTTCTTATGTAGGTGCACTGGGAACATTCCGCCAATACGAGGCAGCTGTTGTCCATGTTGAGATGGATCAAGATGGAATGGTTCCGCAATCACTTCGCGATGCCATCAAGGTCACTCGCGCAGCAGGGCGCAAAATTAAATTCCTGTATTTGATCCCGAATTACCAGAATCCAACAGGTGTGCTTCTGCCTGCAGAGCGACGCACAGAAATTCTCGCTATCTGCCGCGAAGAGGGAATCTTTGTTGTTGAAGACAACCCATATGGACTTCTTGGCTTTGATCGCCCATCGCCAAATGCGATGCGCGCTGAAGATTCTGAAAATGTCATCTATCTTGGATCGTTTTCAAAGACAATCGCATCTGGGCTACGTATTGGCTGGGCTCTTGTTCCGCAATCACTGAAAGATAAATTAGTTATTGCATCAGAATCTTCCATTCTCTGCCCATCAAATTTCACACAGTTAACAATTGCTAACTACCTCACTCACCAACCGTGGCGTGATCAGATTGCAAGTTTCTGTGAGGTTTATAAAGTCCGCCGTGATGCGATGTTGGAATCACTTGCTGAGTACTTCCCATCGGAAGCTTCCTGGACTAAGCCTGGCGGCGGTTTTTATGTTTGGGTCAATCTTCCACCTGAAATTGATACTAAAGCGATGATGCCAAAGGCGATTGTTGCCAAGGTTGCCTATGTTCCAGGGACAGCCTTTTACGCGGATGGATTTGGATCATGGTCGATGCGACTTTCATATTGCCACCCAACGCCAGAACGTATTCGTGACGGTGTGAAGGCGTTAGGTCATGTTGTAAAGCAGGAGATGTCGCGTCGAGGTTCAGCGCTTAATTAACCTTCAATGAGATCGACGATGCGCTGGAGGTCTTCATTGCCAGCGAATTCGATAGTGATCTTTCCTTTGCCTTTACCCTGTTCGATGGTGACGCGCGTATCTAAGTAATCGCTTAAGAGTTCAGCGCTGGCAAGGGCTGTTCCTGAAATTCCTACCTTCGTCTTTGCTTTACCGCTCTTCTTGGCGGGTCCTGCAGTTGCCACAATCTCTTCTGTTGCGCGAACACTTAAACCTTCGGCAACGATTCTGTTGGCAAGCTTTTCTATCTCTTTCTCATCACTTAATCCCAATAGCGCACGAGCATGTCCTGCTGAAATAACTCCTGCAGCAACTTTGCGTTGCACAGTTGGAGGAAGGTTAAGTAAGCGCAACATATTTGAAATCAAAGGACGTGACCGTCCCAATTTCGCTGCTAACTCATCATGTGTGCAACCAAAATCTGAAAGTAAACCAGCGTATGCAGCGGCTTCTTCTAGTGGGTTGAGTTGGCTTCTGTGAATGTTTTCAATGAGAGCTTCGCGAAGTAATTCATTATCCGGAGTTTGGCGAATAATGACAGGAATAGATTTAAGTCCAGCGGCTTTAGCGGCTCGGAAGCGGCGCTCGCCCATAATTAATTCGTAGCGACCTTCGGAAACTTTACGAACTACGGGAGGTTGCAGTATTCCAATCTCTTTAATTGATGCGATTAATTCGTTAAGTGCATCTTCATCAAAGACTGTACGTGGTTGGCGTGGGTTTGGAGAAATAGAAGAGATAGGAACTTCATTCTGTTGTGCAACTTCGGTATCTCCAACAGTGAGTGAAGTTGGAATCAAAGAATCTAAATTTGTTCCGAGTCCCCCGCGTTTTG
>JACCDJ010983839.1_pt1 | contig 10697 bp, 18 predicted proteins | sample 7444481 | NCBI WGS metagenome assembly JACCDJ01 (sample SAMN15323435, study PRJNA562643) | freshwater metagenome | isolation source: river surface water | place: USA:Blue River Watershed | collected 2017-08-15 | reverse complement strand
GCGGTCAAGGGGGGCGGGGAGGGGCTTGCCGGCGAGGGGGCTGCCGGCCCACGGCTTCGGGAGGGCTGCGAGGTCTAGGGCCTACTTGCCGGCGAGGCGCCTCTTCATGGTCGCGTCAATCTTGTTGATGGCATCGGCCCCACCGGCCATAGGAACGTCAACGCCAAGCGTACGGCAGAGGCCCCGTATCGCCTTGAACAGCTCTTTTTCCTTGGCCGCATCTTGCTTCTCAAGATAGTCCGCATGTTCTTTCCAGAAGGCGGCGGATTCCTTGTCGGACATGGCTTTCATATACGGGCGAAGCCTATCACGGTTTTCGGAGGGAACATCCACCTAGACGAACATCGCCAGTCGATCGTCCGACAGGCGAATCCCGCACCTCACGAGGTCGCGCACGATGTCATCGGTCACGACGTCGGCGAGCGCTTCCAAGTCGATGTCCAGCCATATCTCGTCATGCTCGGCCGCGGTCACCATGTCGCGCGTACCCGGAACGAGGTCGTGGAGCATGAGGAAAGCGCACATATCGGGCCGCGGATGACGCGGACTTTCGATGCGCTCGAATTGGAGGGATTCACCCGCATCCGCGTGTCGCTCGAAGGTCGTTTCTAGTTCGTCGATGGTCATCGGATGCGCCTCCTTTGGCGCGGCGAGGCGAGGCGCCTCTTCATGATTCGTCGGGAGTGGCCCACGCGGCGCGCTCGGTGGTTCGCTGCGTTTCTCGCGCGAGGGAACCTCCTTCGTCGGTGACGTTGCCGTCCGCGTCCACGATGCGATCCTCGGCGCCATAGGGCAGCATCGCGCGGTAACTGTTCGTGTTCTCGACCACGAGCGGCCAGTCATTGCAGCGCATGTTGGACCGCAGGATGCTCGTTTCCTTCGTCTGCGGGATCTCGGAGTAGGCGCGGACGGTGCCGGTCAGGTAGTAAGTCCCGGTTTTCGCGATCATCTTCGATTCGACCCTGAGGGTTCCCCCGATGCCGTCCGGGATGGGATCATGCGTGATGCGCGTCTCGAAGCGGAAACCGTAGGGCTTCGCTCCGTGGCGCTCCTCAACCTCGCGCGCCAATCGGGCGGCGAGCGGCGGATGAGGCTCGGGGATTTCCTTGGTGGTCGACTCCGACGTGAAAGTGCCGGGGCTGTAGAACGTGACGAAGTGCCTTGTTTTCACGGTCATCGGATGCGCCTCCTTGGCGCGGGTGTCGTGGCCTCATGCGGTGAGGCCATCAAGGCGTCGCCAATCAGCTCCGTCAGCTCGTCAGCGTGCTCCGGGAAGCGGCGTAGAAGGTCGCATGCGCGGGCGATGTCGCCGTCGTCCAGTGCGCACGCAACGTCAAAGGCGATGGTGTCGAAGTCGGGGGCCATGCCGTATCAATCGCCGCGAGCGCCGGGAGTCGGAAGGGGAATCGTCACGTGGGCGCCGTTTTGGCTATCTGTTGCTGATGGCGGGCAACCGGCAGCAAGCGAGCGCTCTCCGCGTCCACCATTCAAGCCAAACAAGTCGAGCAAGATACGGATCTTTTCATGCCCGGAAAGCGGACGGGCGTCGTTCTCAGGTGCTAGTCGACGGGGATTGCTCGCCGGAGTTTACCGGGCAGGTACAAGAGAACGTCTTTGACGGCGTTCTCTTTCGCGGTTGCGATGGGTCGCTTCGACTCACGCCCCACAGACGTCTTCACGCACGTTTCGTCGCGAAACAGCTTCGCTTCGTAAGCGCCGTCGTCCACAAGACGTGTCTCAACTTTCCACTCGGGCATCGCCGCCGCCTCTCACCGTTCAGGATTCGGCTGTGAGCTGGTAGTCCTCGCCTCGCAGTCCGAACGTGGACGCCACGGCATTTCGTGCCGTGAGCGCCTGCGGTTCGCCGACGACGCGTCGATTGCGAATCGGCCGCAGTTCGGGATGCGCCGCGAGGAAGTATTCGCGGCGCGACCCATCCGGCTCAGGTGTCGAATTGACCACCTGAACCATGAGAACGTCATCCTTGCGCCACAGGATGCCTGTAGCGTCCTCGTGAACCTTCGTGGCCCCGGCGTCCTTCAGGTAGCGGCCCACGCCGTACCGCTCCACGAGCACGCGACGCTGCTCCGCGTTGCGCTCCGCTTCGATGCGAGCCACCGTGATGGCTTCCGGATGCGTGATGACGTCCTCGGGCACCCGCAGGCCATGCCACGCGTACACGCCCCATCCGTCGCCGTACTTGATGGCGGCATCGCGCTCACCATGAAGCCGCCCATCCGCGTTCCGGGTGAGCACCGTGGGCCGCTCCGTGAGGATGACCGCGCCCCGGAATGGCCAGTACCATCCGGCGTGACGCGCCAAATCCATCAGGCCGCGAAGCTTGCCGACGTCAAGTCCAACGACGCGCCCCATGTAGTCGTAGAACGACAGCCACCCCGCGTCGTGCTGCCCGTAGACGGCTCGCCCGACTTGGTCCCCGACTTGGTCCCAGACTTGGCCCCGGACTTGGCCCCCGACTTGGTCCCTGACTTGGTCCCTGACTTGGCCCCCGACTTGGTCCCAGACTTGGTCCCAGACTTGGTCCCCGACTTGGTCCCCGACTTGGTCCCCGACTTGGTCCCCGACTTGGTCCCCGACTTGGTCCCTGACTTGGTCCCTGACTTGGTCCCAGACTTGGTCCCAGACTTGGTCCCAGACTTGGTCCCAGACTTGGTCCCAGACTTGGCCCCAGACTTGGTCCCAGACTTGGTCCCCGACTTGGTCCCAGACTTGGTCCCCGACTTGGTCCCCGACTTGGTCCCTGACTTGGTCCCAGACTTGGTCCCCGACTTGGTCCCCGACTTGGTCCCTGACTTGGCCCCCGACTTGGTCCCAGACTTGGCCCCGGACTTGGCCCCCGACTTGGTCCCTGACTTGGCCCCCGACTTGGTCCCGGACTTTTGGATGCTTCGAGAGCGCGTCCAGGTACGCCGCGCCAATCGCGCCCTCAAGGGGCGACCGCAGCCACACCTTGACCTTCGGCGCCGGCAGGCCAGCGCATTCGTAAACAAGGTCCACGGCCCTTTCCGCGGCGGCCCGGTCCGTCGGCTGCGTCGAAAGACCAACAGCGAGCCACTCCTCGCGAATCTCCGCGAACCTGGCCTCTTGCTCCGGCGTGAGCTTGTCAATCTTCGACATCGGACACCTCCCCCCGATACTGCGACTGCTGAATGACGAGGTAGGTCCCCGCCGGGATGGTGAGAGTCGCGTGCTCGCCGGTTTCGACTCCCGCGTCCGTCTCGTGCACGAGCGCGAACGGCTCGACGGCCACGACGATGCGCCCATCGTCGCCTTCGAACATCTTCGCCCCTCGCACGATGTGCGAGTGCCCCGTTGCGCCTCGCACGATGACGTGCCCTCGGGGTCCGGCCGGAATCTCCCGGCCCAGATTGGCGGCGGATGCCGCCATCAAAAGAACGTCGCCCTGTCGATACATGATGGTTCCCTTGGATGAGGCGTGGAAAAGAAAGCCAAGCGCCTCACCCGGCCAGTGGCGAGGCCAGTGCGGGGTGAGGCGCTTGGGCTGCGGCGTTCCGAGGAGAGCCCCACCATGGGGACATTCGGTCAGGCCGTCAGAGGGTCAGACGGATGCGGTTGGCGTCCGGGCCGGCGCGGGATGTTCACAGAAGCGCGGCGGTCGACGAAAACTCGGGAGACGCCGACTTGCGGTCGGGCTTGAGCTTCAGCATGTGTTCCTCCTTTCCTTCGTGAGGGTGCATCTAGTCGACGTGGCTGTCTGAAACGCTACATCCTGCGAGGGATTCCCGCAAGCTGGCGTTCGGTTGCGAAAGGGCCCACTGCGAGGGGCGTGCCACCTGTAAGTTATCGGAATCACGTGGCAAGCGTGAACGTTGTTGCGCGAATCGGAGAGGAGGCTACGCAGCAGTGAGAAGCGGAATGGGCAGGTGGAAAAGAGGGGCGCAAAGTGATAAGGGTGGGGAATGGCCAAGGCGAAGAAGACCGCGAAGAAGGCTGCGACCGGCAAGAAGTGTCAATTCTGCGGACTCCTCCAAAGGGAGCACCATCCGCGGGATTTGGCGATGTGCAATCAGGCGCACGACAAGTGCGACGAAGCTGGCCTTGCCGCCTATTTCAAGGTCGCGAAGAACATCCGAGCGGCGCACGGCTCATCGAAGGTGGCGACGGATTACGCCAAGGCCGATGACGCTTACGAGCGCGCGTACGACCGCGCTCGTAACAAGATGTTGCGAGGATGACGCCGGCACGATGGGCGGCATTGGCTTTCGGGCATAGCCGCCAATCTCGGCGCCCTACTCGGTAACGGTTTCCCGCAGGAAACGGAGCCCCTTCCCGTTGCGCCGTGGCTGGCCGTGTCTTTGGACTCGACGCACAGGCGGATTGGAGACTCGGAAGTTATCCTATCCGAATATGGCGAGGCGCGCAAGGTCGAACCTACGAGATGAAGACATGTCCACTTGGGAGGCGCTCGTGTCTAGCCGGGGCGTAGTAGCCGCGGGGCGGAAGGTCACAGAGCAAATCGGCAATGCGCTCCTGTGTGCGAGCATTGGCGATAGGGTCGGCCATGCCAGCGGCGACGGTGCTGGCGAGGCTTGGCTTATTGCTGAGCACGCAAGCATGCGGCTCGTAGTCAACACGGGCACGCAGACCGAGACAATCGGCCATGAATTCGAGGTCTGCGCGAGTCGGTTCATTGGACATTTGGAAGCTTCTTTTTTCTTTGGCTCAAAGCCTCGGAATGAGAATGCCGGCCTTCTTGGCCGCTCTTGAAACGTTGTAAAACACGGCGCCTGCGTCTTCTTCGGGAGTACCGTCAACCGCGGCTAGAATGGCGTCAGGAAGCCCCGCGAATGGGTTGGGGGTGGCCGCAACGATTCCGTTTCTCGACTTGACCCACTTGGCAATGACGGAGCCGCGATGTTCAATGACTCCTTCCGTGCCAATCGGGCATGTGGAGAGACGAAGTCGAATGGTATGAGCCGCGTGCCAGATAGTGCAACCCACCTCGGGGAGAATCTCGCCGAGCGCATCGGAGCGAAGGACGGGCTGGAATGTGCCTTTGCGCGGTTGGAAGATGTGGGAATACTTCCCCGGCGTCTCCTGTACGTTGCTCAAGTCTAACGGGCGACATGCGCCCTTGGCGGCAAGGATGCCCCGAGCGGCGACGGTCGGAGAACGGGCGCGCCTCATGGGCGGCTCCCGTCCAGCGTACGGACATTCACGGAGAGCGGTCGAGTTGCTGCGACGTCGCAGGCTCGAATCCCGGACAATCGCACCGGTCGCCCGTGTACCACGGGTCGCACTTCCCCTTGACATCGAGTCCCTTGTTCGCGTGGTAGCGACCGGCGTGTCCGCAGTGGACGCAAATAACAGACTGTTTTGTCCACTCCCGCGCCATCGCCAACCCTTCCGGCGACGGGTTCGAACGAGCCCATATGCTGACGATGCCCGAATCCTCCTGCTCGGGGACGTTCGCGCAGTTGTCGCAATCCCCGCACGGACGCGAAACCGGTGTCGCCTCGGAATTGTCCGGCCCGTTGAAGAACTGAACGATGTCCCAGTTTTCCAGGAACGATACCCGAGGACGCTTCCGACGTCTGCGACGAATCAGAACGACCGCAATCGCCAGTATCACAACCGCGGCAACGGCCCACAGCCACATGGGAGGCGTCCTTTCGCAAAAGGTGGTGAGGAGGAGGGAAGAAGAGCCGGTAGGAGATGGTCGCCGGCTCGGGGTTGGGTTCCGGGGCTCTACTCCGCTCGCCCGCTTTCGCATTCGTCTCGGGAGTGGATTCGAACCACACCTCCGTCGCTATGGTGGCGCCATGGCGGTTTGAACAGACCGCAATCGCTTGCGATATGTGAGGCGCACCGACTGTGCGGCGCCCCGCTCCTACGCGGGATTCCCAGGACGAAACGAGCGGAGTAGAGCCTCGGATTCGCATGACCGTTCCTGATGTAGCCTACGAGGATGCGGCGGCGATTGCAAGGCGATAGGTTGCCCATTCAATGAGGGCGGCGCGTGCGAATCATGCTCGCATGTAAGGGCTTCGGTCCACGACTATCTTGACGCCCTGAGCGCCAGCTAGCGCGCGCAACCTTTCGGCCGTAAGACGCATGTTGTCATCGTATACAACGACGCGTCCAGATGGGGACGCCTCTGAGATTGCCGCGCGAATTCCGTCCAGCCATCCGTTGCCGCGATCCGTGGCAACGTGAAACCGAGAACCGCCGTCGGAATGAATTTCGTTGTATGCGTCCGACAGTGAGACGTGAGAAGGCTTTTTCTTGCTCATGTGCATCTAATCCCGCAACGCCCACGCCGACCGAGGCCGACGCTGTGCCCTAATGCGTCGGCCTCGGTCATTCCTCGTGCCTCGTGCCCTGGCGAAAGTAGCCGGGGCGTCGGTGGGCCTCAGTACCCGATGCCCATTGAAGGGCTGCGCGGACAATCGCCGCACGTTCGGACGCGTAGCGCAGGGCGGACTCAAACATGGTGTTTCCTGCCCAGACGAAGCCCAGAAAGTCTGTTTCATGCGCCGCCCCATTGACTGGCCATGGCGGCGGCGATTCCCGGCAGGGTGCGCGAGCGCCGCGCCCACCTATCTGGACCGGGTTTTTCGCGATGCACGCGGGCCTCACGACCGGACACGATGTCAGTTGGGCGAAGGGTCGGCAACCCAGAGAGCCAAAGGCACGTGGCCTTGGTCTCTCCGTGACCGAATTGCCATGGCTGGATTATCTGGTCCGGTTTACGCCAAACAGTCGACAGTATACCTATCGGGTTCTCGATTGCGAGTCGAGGCGGGGCGTTGTCTCGAATCCACTGCACGAACGCAACGGATTCGCCTTGCTCCGTCTTCTTCTTTGGCCACCATCTGGCGCCTGAGACCGACAGATGCGTGCATGGTGGATGCGCGATGACAATGTCATAGTCGCGCAAACGAATCTCCCGAAGGTCACATTGCATGTGCTGCCCCCCCCGTTCGCTCGGGAGCAAGTCACACGACCAAGCGTCGTGTCCGCCGGCCGCAAAGGCGTCGCGGACAACCCCGGAAAATTCGCAGGCGACCAATACTCTCATATTCAGATTGGCTTGCAGGTCCAAACGCCACCGAACGTGTTGACCGGGCCCAGATCGGCCTCGCCAATGGTGGACAGAAACGTGACAGTCGTCTTGTTTCGTTTCACGTCATGTGCCCTGACGGCGTGGTGAGGCATGCGATAGATAGACGCTACAGCGATAGCGTTTTTGAGGTTCCTGAACTTGACGGTGAACTTGTGAGTAGGCTTCATTCTGAATACCATGCTATGCCTCTAGGTAATCACATCCGCTTCGCGGAGGTTCCTTCCTGCGAAGTGCCGTCGTCGCTCACCTGAATCGCGCGTTCGGATACTTGGCCCGAATCATGGACACAGCCGCAGCTCTGTCCGCCGCTCGGAATTCGCGCGCGAACCCGGACACTTGCTCGCCGTCCTCGTCCTCGAGGGAGAAGAGCGCCGGACCAACCCCGTAGTATCGCGGATACTTCCCCTTGGTGTACCCTTGTCTGTCCAGCGGAATTCGACTGAGGTTGAACCGAGGGCCCTTTTCCTGTGACTTGCGAGACATGTTGGTATTCCTTTTCGTTGTTTGGGGAAGGGGCTCATAGATGCACCCTTCCGGAGCACGTGATGGTCATATCGGGCTCACGCGGGTCCGTGGCATGTCGCCAAAGTTCAAAGCCGCAGACATGACAATTGACGTTGCCACTGGCCCTTACCGTGTCGCGTTCCTCGGGGATTGGCTCCACAAGCGCGAACATGGCCGTGAGTTTCACAAGGATGTTGAACAGTGCCCTGAGACCCGTGTTGATGTCCCTCTCCTCGTCCTTTTGCCCCGCGAGATCCTCGTGTCGCGTCGCCCACCAATCAGGCATCTTGGCGAGACTGGCTCTTTCTTCTTCGGTGCCGGTTGCCAGGTGCAGATTGCCGCGTTCGCACGCCTCGTATACGCGGTATCCGGAAACGGTGCGCGGTCCACCTAGGCCCGTTACGAAACTTGGCAGGTCCGCGTGTGGAGCGGTTTCGTTGATCCATTCGACAATCTGCGCCATCGTGGCGCTGGGCTCGATGTCGAGCGATACCGCTGCGGGCGAATTGTCCGGATACGCCAAGATGCCGACTATTTTGCCGGTGACAACGGCGTCGGCTATTCCAAACATGTGTCGCCAGATGAAGCGGTCGCCGACCGACATCTTGCTACCGTCTGCAAGGGTCATTGTACCCGAGCGTCGATAGTTGCCAGCATATGTGCCAGTCGTCATCATACGATCGTGCCCAATCTCCGATAGTCGGTCATGACCTTGGCTTTCGTCCGCGCCTCTTCGGTTCCTGAATAGTCAGTACGGTTTCCTCTGTACCCATTGTGAACAAGTCCAGTTGTTTTTTCCCGGCCCACGCCGTCGCCTTCGGCATCCGATTGTACTTTTTCACAATGATAGCGATTAGTTCGCTCTGGGTAAGGTATTGCAGAACGTCGCTGCCCTGCCCCTTCAGGGCAAGAAGAGCCTTTAGTTCGTACCACCAAGTGGCGGCATCGACTGCGCCGAACGGGTAAGTGCCAACGTATCGCTCGTTGCCCATGGCGAAACCGTGGACATACGTGCCGTGCGGTATCCTCGAAAAGCAACCGTCAAGAAACTCTTCTGCGCATTTGATGGGCCGCTGAAACCCAAGCCCCACCATGCCACATGTCGCCAATTCTTCGAGAACCGACCAAGGTTCGCCTTGGTGAAACACGGGCATCGGATTGAGTCCCGCGTCGCGCATTCGTTGTAGGTTTCCGGGATTGTTTACAATGCTCATAGGCGCCCTCCGACCCCCGGGCGTCCTCTGCCCGGTAACCCACTCGGTTGCCGAAAAGTTGACCATTGCCTGCGTGCGATGTAGGCGAGCCAACTTCATGAAGCCGAAGAAAATCACCTTTCGAGACGCCGCCATCGAACGAGCCGGGCAATTGGCGCGTACGCGAGCGGAAGACGGCGACGACTTGCAAGGCGGCGCCATCCTCGCCATTGACCCCCGCGACGACTTTGGACTTGACCTGTCCTCTGCGGCCATGTCCGTCGAACAGGATATCTCGATATCTGAGGCGAAGCGGTACCTCTCGGATATCGTGGCAAAGGCCAAACGAGCCGGCGGTTGCGCGGCGGTGTGTCAGTGGTCCGATTCCGCGCGTCTGCACGGCTTTTTGACCGAAATCAAGGCAGCCAGCGACGCCGACAAATTGAAACAGTGGCTCACTGTTCCCATTGAAAGCGGGTTTTACAGACTGGCAATGCTCACGCATCGTCGGTTTTCCTACGAGATTGTCCCGTATCTTCCGATGGCGGAAGCGTAACCCCAATCGCGATCGAATTACCGAGAGGAAACCACCGAGTCGTCGCTTTCAAGAGAGTGCAAGAGTCTACCTCTGGGGGTATCAGGCAATCTGGCATGAGGGGCAACGGCGGCGAATGTGTCTTATCCACGGGTCGCCCCCTTTCCGGAGATGGGTGCCTTTGGTGGCACCCGTGGCAATTCGCGGCCCCACATAATCGACGTCGGCGGGGCAGGAGCACGGGGCACGACAGGAGCCGTTGACGCCTGCGGTCGGACGCTCGGCGCAGGCGTCGCCGGCATGGTCGCAAACAGCGGCGCGCCGACGCCTTTGGTACTCCGCCGCTTCTTGACTGGCCGCTTCGGTCTGCGCCGGGACTCGCCCGCCTTGCCGTCAAAGAGCGATGTCCCCCCGCCGGCTGGCTTGTAGAGATTGAGCCGCTTCCCCTCAATGCCGCGCACGGCTTCCGCGGTGCGCTCGCCGTCCGTCTTTTGCCGGCTGTTGTACTTGTAATCGAATTCCTCCAAGTACTTCGGAAGATGCTTCTTCGACGTGTGATGATGCGTGCCAGTAATCTGGCGCTTCAGATTGGCAAAAAGACCCTCGGCCGTATTGGTGGTCGCGAGGTGACCATCCCAGTCTTCGCGCACGTATTCCTTCGCCTTGTGATTGACGGTGTGATGGTCTGAGAATCCCTCACCAACGCGTGTGTAGATAGGAGACTCGTCCGTCATCAGGACCGTTTCGCTCGGAATCGTGTGCTTGCGCAACTTGGCTCCGACGGTGCGACCGTCCACCTTTTCGTGACTGAGCGCGATTGTCTGCGCTTGACCGTCCTTGCCATTCTCATTGCGCCGAACGATGGTCTGCACCGCGGCCTTGTTGCCAATGTAGCCCCGACCTCGCCCCGTGCGCCGTCCACCAATGTACGTCTCGTCCGTCTCGACAACGCCCGTGAAAACCTGCGCGTCGTTCGTCATCGTGGCGCGGATACGATGGCAGAGGTGCCAAGCAGACTTGTAAGTCATCTTGAGCATGCGCGACAGTTGCAAGGCGCTCATTCCCTTCTTGCTCGCGCCCATGAAGTGAAACGCAAGGAGCCACTTCCTGAGAGGGAGTTTCGTGTCTGACATGATGGTGCCGCTCGTCACGGAGAATTGCTTTCCGCAGCCGTGGCAATTCCACAGTTGCCGGCGTCGTCCTGGCTGCGTTCCCCGCAGAACGTCCACGGAGCCACACGAAGGGCAGTTGACCCCATGCGGCCAACGATGCTGGATGAAGTAGCGCTCCGCACTGGCCTCGTCGGGGTACTGTTCGAGTATGGCGTAGAACGACAAGTCATCGGCCGGCATCCTGT
>JACCDJ011055662.1_pt1 | contig 10702 bp, 8 predicted proteins | sample 7444481 | NCBI WGS metagenome assembly JACCDJ01 (sample SAMN15323435, study PRJNA562643) | freshwater metagenome | isolation source: river surface water | place: USA:Blue River Watershed | collected 2017-08-15 | reverse complement strand
GAATTGCTGCGGCACTTACGCTCTAGTTGGTGCGGTATTCTTTGCACTGCCTATTTTGGGGTATGGGGTAATTGGCAGCCCTGCTGATTCTGGTTCAGTAAGTCTAGGTTCGAGTCCTGGTACCCCAGCGAACACAGTACGTTTTTGAAAATAGAAAATGAAAGCCGTAGGCGATCATTTTTGAAAAAACTAGGGCCCCGTCGTCTAGCGGCCTAGGACTCTGGCTTCTCAAGCCAGCTACGAGGGTTCGAATCCCTTCGGGGCTACGCACGTTGTTGTAATTTTTTTCTATGAAAGGGAGAGCGAGACGATGGCTAATTCTGGTTCTAAAACTAGAGTGAAAGTTAAACGTCGCATACCTCGCATTTCCGATCTTGCACAGCTATTAAAATTTAGAAAACCAATCTTTAGCGCAAAAAAGCGCAGACTTACTCGCGCACTCACAATTTATGATCTTCGTACAATCGCAAAACGTCGCACTCCACAAGCACCCTTTGATTACACCGATGGCTCAGCAGATCAAGAAATCAGCTTGAGCCGTGCGCGTAAGACTTTCGAAGAGATTGAATTTTCACCAAATGTATTGCGCGATGTTTCAAAAGTTGATGCTTCCGTAACAATGCTTGGTCGCAAGCACTCTTTACCATTTGGAATTGCACCAACAGGATTTACTCGAATGATGCAGACAGAAGGCGAAATTGCTGGATGTACAGCAGCGGCGGATGCCGGAATTCCTTACACGCTCTCAACAATGGGAACTCGATCCATTGAAGATGTTGCTGCAGCAGCGCCACATGGTCGCAATTGGTTCCAGTTGTACATGTGGAAAGATCGCGATCGTTCTATGGCACTAGTTGATCGTGCCAAGGCGGCAGGCTTTGACACACTTGTTTTAACAGTTGACGTGCCAGTAGCTGGTGCTCGCTTGCGTGATGTGCGAAACGGTATGACTATTCCACCATCACTGACATCTAAAACAATTCTTAATGCAATCCCACGGCCAGCGTGGTGGATGAATTTTTTAACAACTGATCCACTGAAGTTTGCATCCCTTGATGCATGGAATGGCACAGTGGCTGAGCTTCTTGATTCTATGTTTGATCCAACAGTTACTTTCGAAGACCTAAAGTGGATTCGCAAGAACTGGAAGGGCAAGCTCGTCGTCAAAGGAATCCAAAACGTTGATGACGCAGTTAAATCAGTAAGCGCCGGTGCGGATGCAATTATTTTGTCTAACCACGGTGGTCGCCAATTAGATCGTGCACCTGTTCCATTCTTATTGCTTCCAGAAGTTCGCAAGAAGATCGGCAAGAAAGCTGAACTTCATATGGATACAGGAATCATGCACGGCGCTGACATAGTTGCGGCTCTTGCCAACGGTGCAAATTTCACATGGATTGGTCGTGCATATTTGTACGGCTTGATGGCTGGTGGGCGAGATGGCGTTGATCGCACAATTGAAATTTTAAATACCCAGATATATCGGACAATGAAATTACTAGGTGTGAAATCAGTTTCAGATCTAAATCCTTCACACGTTCGAACAATCAATAGATTCGCTAAGTAATGTCTGAGATCGAATCAGGTACAACTGATCTCCCGTTATTCAAAGCGATTGGACATAACCTTCGGGGACTTCCTAAAGCTGCATCTTGGACAGCTCTTTTATCTGGCTTTTTAGTTGTCTTTGTTTCAACAACCGGACCTATAGCAATTTTGTATCAGGCAGCAGCCGCTGCTGACATGCCAATTGAATTAACTAATTCATGGCTCTTTGCTGTCTTCCTCGGCTCTGGACTCTTTGGTTTGTTACTGACACTTCGATTTGGAATACCAATTATTGGTTCGTGGGCGTCTACAACTACGGCGTTATTAGTGACAGGTTTAGTTGATCACTCATTTTCAGAAGTAATTGGCGCGTACTTCGGCGCTTCAATACTTTTGATGATTGTTGGTTATACCGGAGTATTTAACAAGTTAATGCAGTCCATCCCGCATGCAATCATCATGGCGATGCTTGCTGGAGTATTGCTTGTCTTTGGCACACGTATCTTTACATCAACTCGAATCAATCCTTTGCTGGGACTATTGATGCTTGTTGTTTTCTATCTTGGACGCACTCTTAAATGGCGTGCACCATTGTTAGCTTCATTTGCAGTCGGATTAATTACTGTCATCGCTCAATCAAAAATTGATATTCCACCCCTAAATTTTGAAGTGGTTACTCCAGTCTGGACCAATCCATCATTTTCAATTGGTTCATTTTTTACTCTCACAATTCCTATTTTCTTAATGGTTATGACAACACAGAATGCTCCCGGAATTGCGCTACTTAAGGCTGTTCACTACAAGCCACCGGTAAATCAGATTGTGCACTTTGGCGGAACCCTGTCGCTATTAGGTGCTGGATTTGGTGGCGCAGGAGTTAATTTATCGGCCATGACTGCAACAATTGCAATTTCACCAGATAGTGATCCAAATCCTAAGACTCGTTATTTCGCAGGCGTTGCATCAGGTGTTGCTTACAGTGTTGCTGCGCTCTTTGCCGGAATCTTTTCAACGCTTTATGGAGCTTTTCCTCTCGAACTTACTGCGATTTTGGCAGGTCTTGCATTGTTACCTGTGATTACAGGTTCGCTATCAGATGCACTTGAGAAAAAAGATTTTAGAGACTCTGCAATAGTTACTTTCTTAGTAACTATTTCTGGAGTTTCTGGCTGGGGAGTGGGCGCACCATTCTGGGGATTACTTGCAGGAATTGCGGTGCACAGATTTAGTGAGATTCGCGCGACACGTCAGAGCCGCTAGAACCACGTAAGAAATCTAGGTCTGCTCCGGTATCTGCTTGCATAACGTGATCGATATACATTCTCTGCCATCCACGTTCTGGATTTGCATAAGCCTTTTCTGTGAGTGGGGACGTCGCACGAGAAGCCAATTCAGAATCAGATAACTTCACATTGAGTGTGCGTGCAGCGACATCTAATTCGATGATGTCGCCACTCTTAATTTTAGAGAGCGGACCGCCAGCTGCTGATTCTGGTGCTACGTGCAAAATAACTGTTCCGTATGCTGTGCCACTCATGCGCCCATCACATACGCGAACCATGTCTGTTACTCCTTGTGAAACTAACTTTCCAGGAATTTTCATATTGGCAACTTCTGGCATTCCTGGATAACCCTGTGGACCACAGCCACGAAGAATCAGTACTGAATCTGCGGTGACATCTAAATCATCTGAATCAATTCGTGCATGGAAGTCTTCAATGCTTTCAAAGACTAGGGCGGGACCAGAGTGTTTTAGAAGTGATGGACTTGCTGCTGCAGGTTTAATAACAGCGCCAAGTGGTGCAATATTTCCGCGCAAGACTGCAATGCCAGCCTCTTTTTGAAGCGGTGAATCAAATTTCTTAATCACTTCGGCGTCATAAATTTCTCCATCACCGATGGTTGAAGTAATTGATGTGCCTGTCACGGTAATCGCCTTTGGATTAAGAAGTTTTTCTAGTTGTTTAAATACCGCGCTCAGACCGCCCGCACGATGGAAATCTTCCATAAGAAACTTGCCAGATGGCTGAAGATTTACGAGCAATGGAATGCGTGAACCGATTCGATCAAAATCATCGAGTGTGAGATCTACACCCAAACGACCAGCGATTGCAAGCAAATGAACGACAGCATTAGTTGAACCACCAATGGCTGCAAGAGCAAGAATTGCATTTTCAAATGAAGCCTTAGTCATCACATCACTAGGCTTGAGATCGCTAGCAACCATCTCAACAATTCGACGACCAGAGTTGTGAGCCGCTTGCAGCAATCTGCTATCTGGTGCGGGTGTACCTGCAACACCTGGAAGTGTCATGCCGAGTGCTTCGGCCATGATTCCCATTGTTGATGCGGTTCCCATGGTGTTGCAGTGGCCACGGGAGCGAATCATTGCCGACTCTGAATCTAAAAACTTTGCTTTACTCAATAATCCCGCACGAACTTCTTCACTCATGCGCCACACATCTGTTCCACAACCAAGTGGTGAACCTCTAAATGTTCCAGTCAACATTGGTCCACCTGGAACCACGATGGATGGAAGATCAACCGACGATGCACCCATTAACAGTGCAGGAATTGTTTTATCGCATCCACCAAGAAGTACGGCGCCATCAATTGGATTTGCGCGCATCATTTCTTCAGTTGCCATGGCTGCCATGTTTCGCCACAACATTGCAGTTGGTCGTACTTGAGTTTCACCGAGTGAAATCATCGGTAAGTTGAGCGGAACACCACCTGCTTCCCAAATTCCATTTTTAACACTCTGCGCAATTTCATCGAGGTGCGTATTACATGGAGCGAGATCGGAGGCTGTGTTAACAATTGCAATTTGTGGACGTCCATCAAATGCTGAATCAGGATTTCCGCGGCGCATCCATGCGCGGTGAATGTAGGCGTCTCTACCGTCACCGGCATACCAATCTGAACTTCGCACTCAAGGAGCATAGCCGTGCCGTGATTACTTCGTCTAGCATTGGCAATCTTATGAAGGCATTCGTTGTTCATTCTCCTGGTCAATCAAGCATTGAAGAAGTTGATGCACCTATTGCAAAGCCAGGACATGTTGTTATTGATATTGCACGAGCTGGTGTTTGTGGAACCGATGTTGAATTTTTTGATGGTGACATGGCGTACTTCCAAACAGGTGAAGCAAAATATCCAATACGACTCGGTCACGAATGGTGTGGCACTGTTTCACAAGTTGGTGATGGTGTAGATAAGAAATGGATAGGTAAACGCGTAACTGGCGACACAATGTTAGGTTGCCAGAAATGCAAGCGATGCAGATCTGGTTTACAACACGTATGCGCGGATAGATTTGAAATTGGAATTAGAAATGGTTGGCCTGGTGCTCTTGCAGAGCAACTCCTAGTTCCTGAATTCGCTCTTCATGAATTGCCAGATTCAATAGATGACACCGTAGGTGCGTTAATCGAACCAGGTGGAAACTCGTTGCGATCTGCGCAAGCAGCTCATGCTGGCCCAGGCAAAAAAGTTTTAGTGTGGGGAAGTGGCACTATTGGTTTACTTACTGCGCAATTTGCACTTGCAATGGGCGCAGAAGTACATATGGTTGGTCGCAATCCTGCAACACTTTCACTAGCAAGAGATTTAGGTGTTCACTTCTCAACACAAGAGTTTGAGGAAGTCGATGGTGGTTTTGATGCAATTATCGATGCAACAAATAGTGCAGCGATTCCGGCCGAAGCGCTTGCTCGCGTGGAACCTGGTGGGCGCGTTGTGTATATCGGCGTATCTGGCGAACCAAGCACTTTAGATAGTCGCTCACTTGTTTTAAAGGATGTGACTGCAATTGGAATACTTTCAGCATCACCTGGTCTCAAAGGAACAATTGATTTCTACTCACGTGGAGAGATTGATCCACGTCCAATAGTCGCGGCAACAGTTGGTTTATCCAAGACATCTGATGTTCTCTCCGGTAAGAAAATCGAAGGCGCTGGAATTGGTCCAAAAATCCATATTGATCCGCGAATTATGTAGCTATGAATATTCGTGCGATTTCAGATGTTGTTTCTGATTTAGGTGAAGGTCCAATCTGGAGTCCGCAAACACAATGCGTGACGTGGACTGATATCACACAGAATATTTTTCACACCGCAGACTTCAATACAGGCGCAACACGCAGTTTTCTATCTCCGTCTATGGTTGGCGCTATCGCTCACACTCGCGAAGGCGATTATGTGGCTGCAACGCAAGAAGGTTTTGCTCGCGTGGACATTGATGGAAAGTTTTCTCCGCTACAGACATTTCTTGCCGCAGATATGCGAATGAACGATGGAAAAGTTGATCCCGTTGGTCGATTCTGGGCAGGAAGTCTTGCTTTATCTTTTGAAAAAGATCGCGGTTCCTTATACGTTCTTGAAAAAGATGGTTCGTATTCAAAAGTTATAGATAACGTAACTCTTTCTAATGGAATGGGATGGAGTCCTGATGCCAAGTATTTTTATTACATCGACAGTATTCCTGGCGTTCTAAAAAGATTTGATTACGAATCTGTCGACGGTTGTCTAAGTAATCCAATTGATTTAATTACCTTCGAAACTTCACTGGGAATTCCAGATGGTATGTCTGTGACAACAGATGGAAAAATTGTTGTAGCTCTGTGGGACGGTGGACGTCTCGAAGTTTACGAACCATCAGGCAAGAAAATATCGGAGATTAAACTGGGCGTAAGTAGACCAACATCGTGCACATTCGGTGGAGAAGATGGCAATGTTTTGATTGTGACAACAGCCAGCCAAGGAATTGATCTAGCTACAGAACCTTTGGCGGGAAAGATTCTTGCGGTTACGGGCACGGGGTTAAGTGGACTGCCTCCACATAGGTATGGTTAAGTTCATCAACTATTTAAAGGAAGAGATCACACTGTGAGAATCGCTCGCGTTGGTGAAGTTGGCAAAGAACGTGCTGCCGTGATTTCTGGTGAGAAAATTATCTTTGTTGACTCGATAATCTCTGATTGGTCCAGATCTGAACTAGAAAGCGGTGCGCTACAAAAAGTAGCTCGCACTGATTTGTCATCTTTGCCTGCTGAATCACTCGGCGCTAGCAGAATCGGTGCGCCAATACATAACCCAACAAAAGTTATTTGCGTAGGCCTTAATTATTTGGGCCACATTAAAGAAGCAAATGCAGAGACTCCTAAAGAACCAATTATTTTTATGAAAGCGCCAGATAGTGTTGTTGGGCCAAATGATGACATTGTTATACCACCCGCTAGTGATGCAACAGATTACGAAGTGGAACTTGCAATTGTCATAGGAAAGAAAGCACTTTATTTGGATTCACCACAACAAGCACCTGATTACATTTTGGGATATTCAATTAGCCAGGATGTGAGTGAACGTCACTGGCAACTTGAACGATCTGGCCAATGGGTAAAGGGGAAGTCTTTTCCTACATTTAATCCAATTGGTCCATGCATTGTGACGCCAGATGAAATTGATGGTTCAAATCTTCGATTGTGGTGCAGCGTGGATGGAGAAATGCGTCAAGATTCGAATACCAATGATTTACTCTTCGGTATCAATCACATAATTTGGTACATCAGCCAATTTATGGAACTCCATGCTGGAGACATCATTAACACTGGCACGCCCTTCGGAGTGGGACTTGGCTTTAAGCCGCCGAAGTATTTGCGTTCAGGAAATGTATTGCGCACCGGTATCGAAGGAATTGGCGAGATTCAATCAAATCTCGTTGCTTATCAAAAAGGTGGCAAGTAAATGAGTAATGACTTCCAAGGTTTTACCGCAGTTATTACTGGAGCAGGTTCAGGAATTGGGTTAGCCGTTGCTAAGAAGTTAAAGGCTCAAGGAGCAGAAGTATTTGGATTAGATCTGCATGCAGGTGAATTATCCAACGTTGGCACATGGATTCAATGCGATATCGGAAGCGATGAATCAGTAACTCAGGCATTTAAGGAAATCTCCAGCAAAGTAAAAAAGATTGACGTGCTAATTAATAACGCAGGAATAGGTGCCCAAGGTGGCGTAGAAGCTGCAACTACAGAAGAGTGGAATAAAGTACTCAATATCAATGTGATTGGAACATCTCGAGTAAGTGCTGCCGCACTGCCGTTACTTCGCAAAAGTTCTGATGCTGCAATTGTTAATACATGCTCAGTCGTTGCAACTGTTGGATTACCTAAACGCGCAATCTATAGTGCAAGCAAGGGCGCAATTTTGTCTCTCACTCTTGCCATGGCCGCGGATTTGCTTCCCGAAAAAATCAGAGTTAACTGCGTAAATCCAGGAACTGCAGAAACACCATGGATAGGTAGATTGTTATCTCAAGCAACAGATCCTGTAAAAGAACGAGCAGCACTAGAAGCACGTCAACCAATGGGCAGACTTGTCAGCGCGGATGAAGTTGCGAACGCAATAATTTATTTGGCGCACCCAGGACAAAAATCAACCACCGGAACCGTCTTAGCAGTTGATGGCGGTTTACATAGCTTGAATCTGCCTAAGTAACCCAGCCAAAAAATTATGCGCACTCGCACTGATCTGTCCGCCGATCAAATTGCAGCACTCGGTGCACTAGTTGATGGACGAATTTCTACTAATGACTCTGTGTTAGATCTACATGGACGAGATGAATCTGCATTTCCACCCGTAAAACCATCTGCAGTAGTCACTGTTCATTCAACAGAAGAAGTTTCAGCCGTACTGAAGTACTGCAACACTCATGACATTCCAGTCGTAGCTTTTGGTGCAGGTACTTCCCTTGAAGGCCATGTTCTACCGCTTTTTGGTGGAATTTCACTGGACTTAAGCGCCATGGATAAAATCCTTGAAATAAGTCCAGATGATTTAACTGTTCGCGTACAAGCAGGCGTAAAGCGGATGGCCTTAAACAAAAAAATTGCATCCGATGGTCTCTTTTTCTCAGTCGATCCTGGTGCTGATGCAACTATCGGTGGAATGACTTCAACTGGAGCCGCTGGAACAACAACAGTGCGTTATGGATCAATGCGCGAAAATGTTTTAAAACTTACTGCGGTGCTTGCAGATGGAACAATCATTCAGACTGGTCGCGAAACTCGAAAGTTATCTGCAGGCTATGACTTAACTCGTTTGATAGTCGGATCTGAAGGAACACTGGCAATCGTTACTGAAATTACTCTGCGCGTCTTTGGTATCCCAGAAAAAATGGCAGCAGCGGTTTCACGCTTTCCAACACTGGCAGATGGCGTGCAAGCTGCTATTGCCGTTGTGCGCTCTGGCGTTGCAATTGCTCGGTGCGAATTTTTAGATGCGCAATGTATTAAAAATGTAAACGCACACGATGGTTTAAATTTAGAAGAAGCCCCAACACTTCTCTTCGAGTTTCATGGAAGCCCGCGCAGTGTTGAAGAAGATGCACAAGTTGTACAAGAAATTGCTGCAGAGTTCGGTGGAACCAATTTTGAGTGGACATCTGAAGAAGGTGCTCGTCGCAAGTTGTGGCAAGCACGTCACAATGCATATTGGGCAGGAATTTCGGCTTACCCTGGTAAGCGCGCAATCAGCACTGATGCTGCCGTTCCGTTATCTAAATTAGCCGATGCAGTTGCACTGACTGAAAAGATTCTGAGTAATAGCCCATTCCCATTTTCAATTCTCGGACACGTTGCAGATGGAAATTTCCACGCATTCATCATCACTGATCCCAACAAGCCAGAGGAGTTGCCGGCCGTTCGCGAGCTCACTCATCACATGACAGATGCGATTATTGATATGGGTGGAACATGCACAGGCGAGCATGGAATCGGTGCGGGCAAGATTTCATCCCTCGAAAAAGAGGCTGGCCCAGGCTCAATGGCCGTGATGGCCTCGATCAAAAACGCCCTAGATCCCAAGGGCATTTTGAACCCGGGCAAAATCTTTCACTAGACACCCTTGACGGGGGTGGGGGTGGCACCTAATATCCCTACTTGTATACAAGCTGGAATACGAAGTCTAGGTAGATGAGGAAACAAGGGAGAGTCGGGTGTACCAAAAGCGGGAGATAGACCAGAGCAGTATTCGTGATCAGTATTTGATTGCCCAGGTTCAACGTGAGATTGCATCCGTTGTTGGACCAGAGAATGTGAATACCGATGCAGAATTACTACACGAACAATCTGCGGATTGGTCTTGGATTTCGCAATACCTCAAATACAAGTCTTTGCCTGTACCAACTGCAGATATTTATGTCCGTCCAGGATCTGCAGAAGAAGTCGCAGAAGTTTTACGGATCGCATGCGAATACAAAATTCCAGTTGTGCCGCGTGGTGGCGGTTCAGGTACACAAGGAGGAACTTTTGCAATCTATGGGGGTATTGCAATGGACCTTCGCCGACTCAACAAAGTTTTGCATATTGATGAAGTTTCAATGGTTGTTACAGCAGAAGCAGGTATCGAAGGACCAGAGCTTGAGAAAATTCTTAATGCAAAAGGTCTGACAATGCCTCACTACCCAGGTTCATTTCACTTCGGTGCAACACTGGGTGGATATTTAGCAGCACGTGGTTCAGGCGTTGTATCTACTAAGTACGGCAAAGCAGAAGACTTGGTATTGCAACTTGAAGCTGCGGTTCCACCAGGAAAACTTGTTGAAACAATGAAAGTTCCTAATCACGCATCCGGTCCTGGAATTATTCAGGCGATTGTTGGTTCAGAAGGAACACTTGGAATTATTACAAAGGCATCAATGCGCATCGAAAGAATTCCAGAATCAATGGAGTTTCTTTCTTATGGATTTAAAAATATTTCTGAAGGTATTGAAGCCGCTCGTCGCATCATGACTGATCGTTGGCGCCCTGCAGTTATTCGCTTATACGACGAAGCAGATAGCGCAAAACTATCTTCATGGCTTAACTTGGGCGTTGAAGGTGTATTGCTTGTCATTATGTGTGATGGAACAAAAGCACTAACCGCACTCGAGAGCGCCGAGATTGCAAAACTCTGCGAAGCAGTGGGTGGAAAGTCATATGGTCCAGAAATCGGCAAGATGTGGTGGGACGGAAAGTACGAACCATTTAAGCATGGCAACATTCCTGCGCCACCTCAAATCTTTGGAACTACAGATACATGCGCTCGCTTTGAAGATTTAGAAAAGATTTATTGGGCGAAGAAGAAAGTGATTGAAGAAGGTTTCTCCGAATACAAAG
>JACCDJ011262823.1_pt1 | contig 10704 bp, 8 predicted proteins | sample 7444481 | NCBI WGS metagenome assembly JACCDJ01 (sample SAMN15323435, study PRJNA562643) | freshwater metagenome | isolation source: river surface water | place: USA:Blue River Watershed | collected 2017-08-15 | reverse complement strand
CGGGGTGAGTGTGCGGCGCAGCAGGCTGGCCGCCCGTTCGGCGCGGGCTTCGATGACGACACGGCCGTCCTTGGTGGTGCTGCGGTACTGCGTGATCGACTTGCCCGGCAAGGCCTGCACCTGCCAACCCTCGGGTGTGCGCAAGTGAGAGGGGCCAGAGGCGCAAGCGGCCAGCAGGCCGGCGGCCGCGATCATGATGGCGGGCCGCATCGACGGGAAATTCATCCGGCGATGTTCGCAAAAAATGGGTGTCTGACCCCATTTTCCGGGTTGCGGTCGGGGAGAACGGCGGGGGCTTCAGCGCTGGAAAACGGCGAGCAGGACGCCGGCGACCACGAACAGCGCGCCGAACAGGTGGTTGAGGGCACGCTGCTGGGCGGGTGACTTCAGGGCGCGCAGCACGCGGGCGGCCCGGGCGGTGTAGCCGGTCATCACCACCAGGTCGGTGAAGCTCAGCGTGAGGCCGATCACCAGGTATTGCGGCAGCAGGGGTTGCTGCAGGTTGATGAACTGGGGCACCACGGCCAGGAAGAACACGGTGCCCTTGGGGTTGACGGCATTGACCGCCCAGGCGCGCCCAATCAGCGCCCGCGCGCTCACGTGTCCGGCTTCGGTGGCGGCCGTCCAGTCACGTGGGGGCGTGCGCCACTGTTGGATGCCAAGAAAAACCAGATAGGCCACGCCGCACCAGCGCACCACCTCGAAGGCGGTGGTGGAGGCGGCCACCACGGCGCCCAGGCCCACGCCCACGATCACCAGCTGGGTCCAGATGCCCAGGATCAGGCCGATCACGGTGATCAGCCCGCGCCGCAGGCCGTGGTTCAGGCCCGAGGTCATCGCTGCCAGGGCACCCGCCCCGGGCGAGATGCTGATGGCCCAACAGGCGGCGAAGAAGGCCAGCCAGGACGCGAGGGTCACGCCGCGGGCTGGTAGCCGCGCGGGATGGCGCCCAGCAGGCGTTTGGTGTAGTCCTCGCGGGGGTGGTGCAGGATCTGCTCGGCGCTGGCCTGCTCGACCACCACGCCGTCCTTCATCACCAGCACCTCGTCGCTGATGAAGCGCACCACGGCGAGGTCGTGGCTGATGAAGACATAGCTCAGGCCGAACTCGTCCTGAAGGTCCTTCAGCAGGTTGAGCACCTGGGCCTGCACGCTCACGTCCAGCGCCGATACCGCTTCATCGAGCACCAGCACCTCGGGCTTGAGCGTGAGGCAGCGCGCGATGGCGATGCGCTGGCGCTGACCGCCCGAGAACTCATGGGGGTACTTGCCGAAGGCGCGGTCATCGAGCCCCACCTTCACCAGCAGGTCGCGCGCGATCTGCTCGCGTTCTTCCATGCTGCTGCCGATACCGTGGATTTCCATGGGCTCCACCAGGGTCTGTCCGATGGTGAAGCGCGGGTTCAGGCTGGCGTAGGGGTTCTGGAAAACCACCTGGATGCGCCGGCGCATGAGTTGCCGCTCGCTGGCCGACAAGGCCAGCAGGTTCTTGCCATCGAAGATCACTTCGCCGCCGGTGGGCTCGTGCAGGCGCAGCAGAGTCAGGCCCATGGTGGTCTTGCCCGAGCCGGATTCACCCACCACGCCCAGGGTGTGGCCCTTGCGCAGCTGGAAGTTGACGTTCTGCACTGCCTTGAACTCGCGCTTGCCGAACAGGCCCTGCTTCAGGAAGAAGCTCTTGGCCAGGGCGCGCACTTCCAGCACCACGGGGGCGTTCGGGTCCTTGACCTTGGCAGTGCGCGCGGCCGTGGCCTGGCGGCCCTCGGCAGCAGCCTGTGTGGCCGCGATGTGCTCATCGATCACCATCAGGCGCGCCGGGTTCTCGGTGAGGCTGGGGCGGCAGGCCAGCAGGGCCTTGGTGTAGTCGTCTTGCGGGTCACTGAAGATGCGGGCCACCGGGCCCTGTTCGCGGATGATGCCGTGGCGCATCACCACCACGTGGTCGGCGATCTCGCCCACCACGCCCAGGTCGTGGCTGATGAACAGAACGCTCATCTTCATTTTGGTCTTGAGCTTGCCGACGAGCTCCAGGATCTGGCGCTGAATGGTCACATCCAGGGCGGTGGTGGGCTCGTCGGCGATCAGCAGCTTGGGCTCGCAGGCCAGGGCCATGGCGATCATCACGCGCTGCTGCTGGCCACCGGACATCTCGTGCGGGTACACGGTCAGGCGCCGCTTGGGCTCGGGCATGCCCACTTCCACCAGGAGTTCCTCGGCGCGCGCCAGGGCCTGCTTGCGCGTGAGGCCCATGTGCTTCATCAGCGGCTCCATGAGCTGGTCACCCACGGTGAACACCGGGTTGAGCGAGGACATCGGGTCCTGGAACACACAGGCGATCTCACGGCCGCGCAGGTGCTGCAGTTCATGCAGTGGCGTGCCGATGAGGTTCTGCCCCTGCCACAGGATGCGGCCACTTCGCTCGGCGTTGTCGGGCAGCAGGTTGAGGATGGACATGGCCGTGACCGACTTGCCCGAACCCGATTCACCCACCAGGGCCACCGTGGTGTTCTCGGGAATGTCGAAGCTCACGGTGGTGCCGTCCCGGCCCACGGCCTGTTGGCGTTGCGTGACGCCGTCCACCTTGCCCATGCGGAAGGAAACGGCCAGGTCTTGGATGCTGAGCAACATTATTCAAGTCCCCGTAGCTTGGGATCCAGTGCATCGCGCGCGGCATCGGCCATCAGCGAAAACGCGGTGACGAACACGCACATGAAGGCGGTGGCGGCCACCAGCTGCCACCAGTAGCCCAGGATCAGCTCGGCCTGCGCCTCCGACAGCATCGTGCCCCAGGACACGTCGTCGATGCCCACACCCAGGCCCAGGTAGGACAGGATCACCTCGCTCTTGATGAAGCCCACCACCAGAAGGCCCATGCGCACCAGGATGACGTGCGAGATGTTGGGCAGGATGTGCTTGAACATGCGCGAGATCTGCGAGGCACCGATCGCCTCGGCCGATCGCACATATTCGCGCGAGCGGTGTTTCATGAACTCCGCGCGCACCTGGCGGTACAGGCCCGTCCAGCCGGTCAGGCCCAGGATCAGCACCACGGTGCCGATGCCCCGCCCGAACACGGCGGCGAAGGCGAAGATGAGCAGGATGCCCGGCACGGCCTCGAAGACGTTGTAGAGCCACTCGAAGAAGTCGCCCACCTTGCCGCCGAGGTAGCCCGACAGCGCGCCCAGCAAGGTGCCCAGGAAGGTGGCCACCAGCGCGGCCAGTACGCCTACGAACACCGAGATCTCGGTGCCCTTGATGGCCTTGGACAGCACGTCGCGCCCCAGGCGATCGCCGCCCAGGGTCAAGGTCTAGGCCTTGACGGTCTCGGACGTGGCGTAGGTCTTGGCTTTCTCGGCCCATTCGGCGTACTTCGGCGCCAAGGGGTCAATGGCCGAGATGTCCACATTGGGCCCTTTGGGTTGTTCGATCACACCGGTGGCCTCAGGTGGGCGGGGCCCCAGGACGGTGGGCGGCGCATTGGGCACGCCCACTTCCTTTTGCCAGTCCTTGGCCACGAGGTTGAGCGCGGAGGCCGCAATCAGCGCCAGGAAGCCCAGCACGATGATCAGGGACACCACGCCCACGCGGTCGGCCTTGAAGCGGCGCCAAGCCGCAGCCCACACGCCCTCGGAGCGCTCCGGGCCCACGCTGGCGCCGGTGTTGGGGGAGGTCACGACGGCGCTCATTTCAGCACCACCCGCGGGTCGATGGCCTTGTACATCACGTCGGTCAGCAGGTTGATCACCATGGTCAGCATGGCCAGGTACACCGTAATCGCCTGGATGACGGGGTAGTCGGAACGGTTGACCGCCAACAGCACCTCGCGTCCCAGGCCGGGGATGGAGAAGAAGGTTTCAATCAGGAAGGAGCCGATGAACACGCTGGGCAGCGCCAGGCCGATGTTCGTGATGATCGGAATCATCGCGTTGCGCAGCACATGCTTGAACAGCACCTTGTTCTCGGTCAGACCCTTGGCGCGCGCGGTGCGCACATAGTCCTGGCCCAGCTCATCGAGAAAGAAGCTGCGGTACAGGCGTGTCTGTGGGCTCACCCCCACCATCACCGCCAGCAGCACCGGCAGCGGCGCGTAGGTGATGAGGTTCTTCCAAGTGCTGTCCGTCCAGCCCTGCACCGGGAACCAGCCCAGCACGAAGCCGAAGAAGTACTGGCCCACGATGATGTAGACGAGGAAGGAGATCGACAGCGCCACGGTGGTGACCACCATGATGGTGCGGTCGGTCAGCGAGCCGCGCTTGTAGGCCACCCACATGGCGATGGGCAGCGCCAGCGGCACAGCCAGGATCAGGATCGGCAGCATCACCGTGAGTGTGGCCGGCAGCCGCGTAGCGAACAGGTTGCTCACCGCTTCGTTGGTGGCCCAGCTCTTGCCGAAGTCGAAGGTGGCGATCGACTTGATGAAGATCCAGAACTGGAACCAGGTGGGCTCGTTCAGGCCCAACTGCTGTCGGATCGCGTCGATCTGCTCGGGGGTGGCGTTGAGGCCACCGAGGATCTCCGCGGGGTCGCCGCCGAAGTACTTGAAGAGGACGAACACCAGCAGCACCACGCCCAAGAGCGTCGGAATCATCTGCCACAGGCGCCGGATGAGATAGGCCAGCATGCTTTGCAAACTCCAGAAACTGCGCCGCCCAGGCCTGCCTTCTGGCTCCTGGGCGCGCGTGGAATCCCCGGCTTTCGCGGGATGCGCGAGTCTAGCGGCCCGGCGAGCGGTTTTTTCACGGCGTTTCCCCGGTGCTCGCCCGCGCTTCCCGGGTCGCAGGGTGATTGCCCCACTGCGCTGAAGGGACTTGGCGGCTTGGCGGCGGAACGGCCTAGGGTCCCGAGGTCCCGGGTCGGCCCGCGCGGCCGCCACTGGGGGTGTTCCAGGGTTCTCTGGCCTTCGCCGCGCCGCTAGACTCCGCGCTTTTCAGTCTTTGGCCTTTGCGAAGCCGGGCCCCCACAAGGCCGGTCCGGCACGGGCTCACATCATGACGCGTCGAAATTGGGTGACGGGCAGCCTGCGTGGGGCGGCCTTGGTGTTGGTGTTGACCGGCGCGATCGCCGTGCCGGGCGTGGCGGGTGCGCAGGCCGCCGGGGGCGCGTCGCCGGTGGCTTCGGGGTCTGCCGCGCCCAAAGGCAGTGCGGCCATCAAGACCCTGCGCTACGCCTTTCCGATCGCCGAAACCGGGTTCGACCCGGCTCAGATTTCGGACGCCTACTCACGCATCATCGCGGCCAATATGTTCGAGGCGCCACTGACCTACGACCCACTGGCGCGACCGGCCAAGGTGGTGCCCCAGACGGCGCAGGCCCTGCCCGAGATCTCGGACAACTTCACGCGCTTCGTGTTTCGCATCAAGCCGGGCATCTTCTTTGCCGATGACGCAGCCTTCAAGGGCAGCAAGCGACTGAACGCGCAGGGCAAGCGTGAACTGACGGCCGAAGACTATGTCTTCACCCTCAAGCGGCACTACGACCCCAAGACCAAGAGCCCCAGCCTGTTCCAGTTGGAGAACGCGCGCATCCTGGGCCTGTCGGAGCTGCGCAAGAAGACGATCGCCGCCAAGATTGCCTTCGACTACGACGCGGAAGTCGAGGGCGTTCGCGCACTGGACCGCTACACGTTTGAGGTGCGGCTGGCCAGCCCGGCGCCGCGCTTTTATTACACCTTCACCGATGGCGGTGTGATGGGTGCGGTGGCGCGCGAGGTGGTGGAGCGCTATGGCGACAAGATCATGGAACACCCGGTGGGCACCGGGCCCTTCCGCCTGGCCGCGTGGAAGCGCTCGTCCAAGATCACGCTGGAGCGCAACCCCAACTACCGTGAGCAGTACTACCACGCTGAGCCGTCGGCCGACGATGGCGAAGCGCAGGCCATGCTGGCCAAGCTCAAGGGCAAGCGCCTGCCCATGGTCGATCGGGTGGAGGTGAGCATCGTGGAGGAAACGCAGCCTCGGTGGCTGGCCTTCCTCAACGGCGAACACGACATGATCGACCGCCTGCCCAATGAATTCGCCACCACCGCCATCCCCAACAACAAGCTGGCGCCGAATCTGCGCAAGAAGGGCATTCAGATGCAGCGGGTGCCGGCGGTGGACGCCACGCTGAGCTACTTCGGCATGGAGCACCCGGTGGTGGGCGGCTATGAGCCGCACAAGGTGGCCCTGCGCCGCGCGATCTCCCTGGCCTATGACGTGGAGCAGGAGATCACCCAGGTGCGCAAGGGCCAGGCCATTCCCGCCCAGGCCATCATCCCGCCCATGCTGACGGGCTGGGACCCCCAGATGAAGACCGAGATGAGTGACCACGACCTGGCCCGAGCGCGCGCGCTGCTGGACCTCTATGGTTATGTGGACAAGGACGGTGATGGATGGCGCGACCTGCCCGACGGCAAGCCCCTGGTGCTGGAGTATTCCAGCCAGCCTGATCAGGCCTCGCGCCAGTTGCAGGAACTGTGGCGCAAGGCCATGAAGGCCATCGATGTGCGCATCGAATTCAAGATCGCCAAGTGGCCCGAGCAGCTCAAGGCCAGCCGCGCGGGCAAGCTGATGATGTGGGGCGTTGCCTGGAGTGCCACCAACCCCGATGGCAGCTATTTTCTGGACCTGCTGTACGGCCCGAACAAGGGACAGGCCAACCATTCGCGCTTCGACCTGCCGGCCTTCAACGAGCTTTACAAGCGCCAGTTCGTGATGCCCGACGGGCCCGAGCGCGAGACACTGATGAACGAGGCCAAGCTGCTGGCCGTGGCCTACATGCCTTATAAGGTCACCGGTCACCGCATCCTCACCGATCTCACCCATCCGCACGTGGTGGGTTACCGCCGGCACCCCTTCCTGCGCGACTTCTGGCGGTACGTGGATGTGGACCATGCCGGTGCGGCGCAGGTGGTGGCGGCGGCGCGATGAGGGCCTTGCGTGTGGGCGCTGGCGTGCTGCTGGCGCTGTTGATCTCGGTGGGCGCTTGGGCGCAGGAGTCGAAGGCCCAGAAGGTGCTGCGCCTGTCCTTCCCCACCGCAGAAACCGGCTTCGATCCCGCGCAGGTCAATGACCTCTATTCGCGCACCGTCACGCCCCACATCTTCGAGGGCCTGTATGAGTATGACCACCTGGCGCGCCCGGCCAAGATACGCCCGCTGACGGCCGATGGCATGCCGCAGGTGTCGGCCGACTACCGCACCTGGACGGTGAAGATCAAGCCCGGCATCTACTTCATGGACGACCCGGCCTTCAAGGGCAGCAAGCGGCTGGATGCCCAGGGTCGGCGTGAACTGACCGCGGCGGACTATGTGTTCAGTTACAAGCGTTTTGCCGACCCGGTGAACAAGAGCCCGGTGTGGGGCGGCATGCTGGACACGGGCTATGTGGGCCTGGAAGCGCTGCGCAAGCGAGCGCTGGAAACCAAGAAGCCCTTTGACTACGACACCGAGATCGAGGGCATCCGCGCGCTGGACCGCTACACCATCCAGTTCAAGACTTACAAGCCGCGGCCTACGCTGATCGAGACCTTCGCCACTGGTGACCTCTTCGGCGCCCTGGCACGGGAAGTGGTCGAGCACTACGGCGACAAGATCATGGCCCACCCCGTGGGAACCGGCCCCTTCAAGCTGGTGCAGTGGCGGCGATCGAGCTTCATCGCGCTGGAGCGCAATCCGCAGTACCGGGACGTGTTCTATGACTTCGAGCCCGCGGCCGACGATGCTGCAGGGCAGGCCCTGCTGGCCAAATTCAAGGGCCGCCGCTTGCCGATGGTTGACCGGGTGGAGGTGAGCATCATCGAGGAGACGCAGCCGCGTTGGCTGGCCTTTCTGAATGGTCAATTGGACTGGCTGACGGTGCCCGGTGAATTCGTGAGCCAGGCCATGCCCAACGGCAAGCTCGCGCCCAACCTGGCCAAGAAGGGCATCCAGGGCATGCGCTCGCTGAATTCCGATTCAGCCTACCTGTACTTCAACATGGAAGACCCGGTGGTGGGCGGCTACACCCCCGATCGCGTGGCCCTGCGCCGCGCCATCAGCCTGGCCATGGACGTGGACCGCGAAATCCGTCTGATCCGACGAGGGCAGGCCATTCCTGCGCAGTCCGCCCTGGTGCCCAACACCACGGGCTACGACCCGCAGTACAAGAGCGAAATGAGCGCCTACGACCCGGCGCGGGCCAAGGCGCTGCTGGACCTCTACGGCTACGTGGACAAGAACGGCGATGGCTGGCGCGACCAACCCGATGGCAAGCCGTTGGTGCTGAAGATGTCCACGCAACCCGATCAGCTGTCGCGCCAGTTCAACGAGCTGAACAAGCGCAACTTCGAGGCCGTGGGGATTCAGGTGGAATTCGCGGTGTCCAAGTGGCCCGAGCAGTTGAAGGCCGCGCGCGCAGGCAAGCTGCAGATGTGGATGCTGGGCGGCACAGCTGCCGCGCCCGATGGCCAGCAGTCCCTGGCGCGTTTCTACAGCCCGCAGTTCGGTGCGCAGAACTTTGCGCGCTTCAAGAATGAAGAATTCGACCGCTTGTACGAGCGCATGGGTGAGATCCCGGATGGCCCTGAGCGTGACGCACTGTTCCTGCAGGCCAAGAACATCGGCATGGCCTACATGCCCTACAAGTTCCTGGTGCACCGCATCTCCAGCGACCTTACCCAGCCCTGGTTGAAGGGGTTCAGGCGCACGCAGTTCTGGCAGGACTGGTGGCACCGCGTGGACATCGAGCCACGGGCGGCTTCGGGCGGGTGAGCATGGTCAAGCGGCGCGGCTTCATGGCGTCGGCGGCGCGCCTGTGGGGCCTGGGCGCTGCCGCAACCCTTGGGTCAGCAGCAGTGGGCCGGCCGGCACCTTCGGCCACCCGAGCCGAAAAGGTGTTGCGCATCGCCTTTCCCGCGCCGGAAAGCACCTTCGATCCGCCTTCAACCAACAGCGATTTCTACTCCTCCACGATCCTGTCGCAGATCCTGGAAGCGCCGCTGACCTACGACTACCTGGCGCGCCCTGTGCAGCTGGTGCCGAACACCGCCGAGGCCCTGCCCCGAATCGAAGAGGGCGGCCGGCGTATCACCTTGCGCATCAAGCCCGGCATCTTTTTCGCCGATGACCCGGCCTTCAAGGGGAGCCCGCGTCTGAACGCCCAGGGCCGGCGCGAACTCACCGCTGAAGACTACGTGTATGCAATCAAGCGTTTCTACGACCCGCGCTACGCCTCCAGCGACCTGTATCTGTTTGAAGCCGTCAAGCTGTTGGGCTTGAGCGAGCTGCGCCAGCAGGCGCTGCAACAGAAGAAGCCCTTCAACTACGACGCGCCGGTCGAGGGCGTGCGGGCCCTGGACCGCTACACCCTGCAACTGCGCATGGCCGACCCGGACCCGCGCTGGCACTTCAACCTGGCCATGCCGGCCATCACCGGTGCGGTGGCGCGTGAGGTGGTGGAGCACTACGGCAAGGACATCGGTGCGCACCCGGTGGGCACCGGCCCGTTCCGGCTGGCGCAGTGGCGGCGCGCCTCGCGCATCGTGTTGGAGCGCTCGCCCGACTACAGGCAGCGCGTCTATGAGGGGCAGCCGGCCGATGAGCCGATCGCGCAGGCGATCGCGCAGCAGCTGCAGGGGCGTGCGCTTCCCCTGGTGGACCGTATCGAGGTGGACATCGTGGAGGAAGCGCAGCCCCGGTGGTTGTCCTTCCTGCAGGGTGACTTCGACTGGATGGCGGTGCCGCCGGCCTTCGCGCCCTTGGCCGTGCCCGGTGGGCAACTTGCACCCTTCCTGCGCAAGAAGGGCGTGCAGCTGCAGACCCATCTGCAGGCGGTCATGGCCATGCACTACTTCGCGATGGAAGACCCGGTGGTGGGCGGCTACACCCCGGAGAAGGTGGCCCTGCGGCGCGCAATTTCACTGGCCTATGACGAGCCAGCCGACATCCGCCTGCTTCGCCACGGCATGGCCATTCCGGCGCAGTCCACGATTGCGCCGCACACCTTCGGCTATGAAGAGGACTACCGAAGCGAGATGTCGGCATACGACCCCGCGCGGGCCAAGGCCCTGCTGGACATCTATGGTTATCTGGACCGCGATGGCGATGGTTGGCGGGAAAGCCCGACTGGGCATCCGCTGGTGCTGCGCATCGCATCCCTGGCCTCGCAGGAAGACCGCGCGGCCAATGAACTGTGGAAACGCTCGCTCAATGCGGTGGGCCTGAAGGTCGTCTTCGAGGTGTCCACCTGGCCCGAACTGCTGAAGAAAACGCGTACCGGGGGCCTACAGATCTGGGGCTTTCGCTGGAGCGCGCAGTCGCCCGACGGGGGCTTCTACCTCTCGATCGCCTATGGGCCCAACGCGGGTGATGCCAACGACCCGCGATTTGCGCTGCCCGCCTTCGACCGGCTGTATGAGCAGCAGCGGCGGCTGCCCGATGGACCCGAGCGCATGGCCCTGATGCGCCAGGCCAAGAATCTGCTGGTGGCCTACATGCCCTACAAGGCGCATCGGCACGACATCGTGGCCACGCTGCTGCAGCCCTGGTTGAAGCACTACTGGACGCACCCCTTCATGCGCGACGCCTGGCAGTATCTGGACTCGGAGCGCTGACCGCCCTCCCAGGCCCCTGACGACCTCCTCGCGAAGCGCCTGGCGGTCATGTCGCACACCACCCCAGGTGTAGCCCTCGGCCATCACCAGCACCACCGGCTCGATCTGGCGAAAGCGGTCCAAGATCGCCACCGGT
>JACCDJ011495900.1_pt1 | contig 10705 bp, 7 predicted proteins | sample 7444481 | NCBI WGS metagenome assembly JACCDJ01 (sample SAMN15323435, study PRJNA562643) | freshwater metagenome | isolation source: river surface water | place: USA:Blue River Watershed | collected 2017-08-15 | reverse complement strand
GAGTAATGATCGTAGCGTCGGCCGGCCTCGACGACGGCGCGCAGCAACACGCTACGAGTCAGCGGTTTGGGCAGAAAATCGGTCGTGTCGAGGTGTAGATAGTCGGTGCCGCGGTCACCATTGCGCGGGTCCGAAACCAGCACAAACTGCAGGGCGGGTCGGTGGTTGGCGTAGCGCGCGTGCAGATTCTTGAAGGAGGTGCCGGCAGACTCGCGGCAGCTGTGGGGATCAATAACCACCACGTGGATATCTTGGCGGAGATCGAGAAGCCCAATCGCACCTTGTGAGCCGCCGACTTGGGTCGTGGCGACGACTTTGAGGCCGGTCTGGCTTAACGCTCGCTCCATGAATTCGAGCGACGACGCATCCGAATCGACGATCAGCACCGTGGATCTCGGTGCGGGGGCACTGCCGGCGGCGTCATCCTTCACCGCGGCTACGTCTTCAACCTCGGGTGCCACCACCGGGATCCTCTTCGTTTTGGGTAGATATGCGGTCTACTTTTTACTTCATACGCAACGCAAAGCGCACAAAAGTTGTTCCGATCCGGAACTGTATCGCACCGCCGGGTAGGTTCGGTTACGGGAATTGCTGATCAGTTTGGACAGGTATCGGGTCATACCGAATCGTTGTGAGAATCAAACAATTCGTGCCTTGAGCGACGCACAGATTTCCTGTGTAATCACTGGTTCTTATTCGGACGAAATGTCCAGGGAGTTGTAAATGAACAACAAGCTGATTGCGGTGTTCGTGGCCGCCGCCTTGACTCAGGCGGCCATGGCACAGAGTGGGGCGGACAGCGCCACGGGCGCCGATGCGCTCGAACAAGTGGTCGTCACCGGTACTCGCGTTGCCAATCGTTCGGCGCTCGATACCCCGGTGCCCATCGATGTCATCCCGGCCGACACCCTGCAGAACCTCGGTGTCACCGAAATCAACCAGGCGTTGTCGGTGGCGTTGCCGTCATTCAACTTCCCGCGCCCGGGTCTGACGGACGGTACGGATACCGTGCGCCCCGCCACTTTGCGCGGCCTAGCTCCGGACCAGACGCTGGTGCTCGTCAACGGCAAGCGTCGTCACTCGGCTGCGCTCGTTAACGTGAACGGCACGGTCGGTCGCGGCGCGGCCTCGGCCGACCTTAACACCATCCCGAACAACGCGATCAGCGCCATCGAAGTGCTGCGCGACGGCGCTTCGGCGCAGTACGGTTCGGATGCGATCGCGGGCGTCATCAACTTGCGTCTGCGCGAAGCCCGTGACGGCGGTGAAGGCACGATCAGCTACGGCTGGCGCGAAACCGAGTACGAGACCGCGACCGGCACGCCGCCGGCGGGTGCGAATTGGTCGGCTCCGCGCGTGCTGCGCCGCAGCCGTTCGGATGGTGAAACGCTCACCATCAGCGGCTGGAAGGGATTTTCTTTGGGTGACACGGGCTTTTTGACCGTGTCGGCCGAAGTGAAAGAAGCCGAGCGCACCGAGCGTGGTGGCTGGGACTTCCGTCAGCAATACAACCGAACAGCCACCGGTGCGTTCGATCCGCGCGAAGCGACGTTCCAGCGTTTCAACGCCTGGTACGGCGAGCCGGAGCTCTCGCAGAAGACCTTGTTCCTGAACTCGGGTGGCGAGTTGACCGAGGGCGTCGAGATCTACGCTTCGGCTAGCTGGCAGGATCGTTCGGCAACGTCGGCGGGTTTCTATCGCCCGGCCAACGATGCGCGCAACGTCGCGCAGATCTACCCCGATGGTTTCTTGCCGCTGATCTCGCCAGATGTGACGGACTTCTCCGCCGCGGTGGGTCTGCGCTGGGCCTTCGCCGGTTGGGATATGGACACCTCGGTCGTGTACGGCAAGAACAAGATGGCGTTCACCATCGAGAACACCTTGAACCGTTCACTCGGCACCGCCAGCAAGACCTCGTTCGATGCGGGTGGCTTCGCCTACGATCAGGGCGTGCTCAACATCTCGGGCGTGCGCGGAGTTGATGTGGCGGGCCTTGCTTCGCCGCTCAACGTCGCCCTCGGTCTCGAAGCGCGTCGCGAAGGCTACGGCATCTTCGCCGGTGAGCCGGACTCCTACCGCAATGGTGGCGTGTTGTTGAACGGCGCTCCGACCGCATCGGGCGCGCAGGTGTTCCCGGGCTTCCGTCCGGGCAACGTGGTCAACGAGCATCGCAGCGCCGTCGGCGCCTACCTCGATCTCGAAGCGAATCTGACCGAGAAGTTCCTCGGTTCGGCGGCGATTCGTGTCGAGGAGTACAGCGACTTCGGCAACAACATCTCGGGCAAGGTCTCGGGCCGCTACGATTTCAGCGACGTCTTCGCGCTGCGTGGTTCGGTCTCGAGCGGCTTCCGAGCGCCGTCACTGCAGCAGCAGTACTTCGCCACGACCTCGACGAACTTCATCAACGGCATTCCGTTCGACATCACCACCTTCCCGGTTTCCGATCCGGTGGCGGTGGCGCTCGGTGCCAAGCCGCTCGAGGCGGAAGAGTCGATGAACTTCTCGATCGGTGCCGTCGTGCAGGCGGGCGATCTGAGCCTGACCATCGACGCCTATCGCATCAATATCGACAACCGTATCGTGCTGTCGGAGAACCTCACGGCGACCAACGTGCGTGACTTCCTGACCTCGAAGGGTTTCATCGGTATCGGTGGCGGCCGCTTCTTCATCAACGGTGTGGATACCAACACCCGCGGTGTCGATATCGTCGCGAACTATCCGGTCCGCTTCGACAACGGCAGCAAGATCGACGTTACGGCCACGGCGAACTTCAATTCGACCGAAGTCACCCGACTGCCCACCATCTCGCAGATCGCACAGCTCAACCCGACCTTGTTCGGTCGCGTTAACGTGCTGACCTTCGAAGAAGGCAACCCGAAGAACAAGTTCGTGTTGTCGGGCGCTTGGTCGCATGGTCCGTGGGGCGCTACCCTGCGCGCCACGCGTTACGGTGACGTGTTGTCGCCGGGTACGACGGCCGCGGCTGACTTCGTGTTGACGGCGAAGACGCTGGTTGACCTCGAGGCTCGTTACGAAGTGAACGAGAGCGTGAAGATCGCTCTTGGCGCCGACAACATCCTCGACAAGTATCCGGATGGCTTGCCGCCGTCTTTGAATACGACCGGTGCGACCTCGTTCTCGAACTATTCGCCGTTCGGTCGTTCGGGTCGCTTCATCTACGGACGTGTGACGGTCGGGTTCTGATATCGACCTAGTCACCGAAGTGGCGCCCGAAGTCGTGCTATTGCGCGGCTTCGCGGTGGCCACCGCTGAATATGCCGCCGCGGTCGACCTTGTCGCCGCGGCGGCGCCGTTTCGGCAACTACAAACCCCGGGCGGTCGGCCGATGTCGGCCGCGATGACCAATTGCGGCGCGCTCGGTTGGCACAGTGACGCTCGAGGTTATCGCTACGAACCTTGCGATCCGCTCTCGGGGCTGCCTTGGCCTGCCATGCCGTCAATTTTTTTGGACCTCGCGCAGCGAGCAGCGGCCGAGGGGGGATATCGCGACTTTCTTCCCGACGCTTGCCTGATCAATCGCTACGCAGGCAAAGCCAAGATGGGAGCTCATCGCGACGCCGATGAGCGCGATTTTTCACAGCCCATCGTCTCCGTCACACTTGGTGCAGCGGCAACTTTTCTTTGGTACGGGAAGCTGCGTTCTGGCTCAGCCGTGAAAATTCGGCTAGAGCCGAGCGACGTGCTCGTGTGGGGTGGCTCCGCACGGCGTGGTTATCACGCCGTCGGCCAAGCCGAGGGCGCCGCTACCGGCGCCGTGCGCATCAATCTCACCTTCCGCAAGGCGGGCTGAGGCCCGCTAGACCAGCACGCGCTCGATTCCGCCGTCGTTGGCTGCTGCGACGTAGTCACGCATCCAATGTTCGCCGAGAACGTGCTTGGCGATTTCGACAACGATGTAATCCGCATCGAGTGCGGTCTCGTCCTCGTAGCGCTTGAGTCCCTGCAAACAGGACGGGCAGGAGGTCAGCACCTTCACATCGCCGGCGAAGCCATCCGCGCGAGCGGCTTTCGCGCCCTTCTGCATTTCTTCGGCCTTACGAAAACGAACCTGTGTCGACACGTCAGGGCGAGAAATAGCAAACGTACCCGACTCGCCGCAGCAACGATCGTTTTTGACGATTTTGCCGTTGGCCTCCGAGTTCATCAGTTCGTTGACGACCTTCAGTGGTTCGTATTTCTTCATCGGTGAGTGACAGGGATCGTGATAGAGATATCGCACTCCAGTCACGCCCTCGAGGCGCACGCCTTTTTCGAGAAGGTACTCGTGGATATCGATGATCCGACAGCCCGGGAAGATCTTCTCGAACTCATAACCCTGCAATTGGTCGTAGCAGGTGCCGCAACTGACGACCACGGTTTTGATGTCAAGGTAGTTGAGCGTATTGGCGACGCGATGGAACAACACGCGGTTGTCCGTGATCATCTTGGCGGCTTTGTCGAATTCGCCGGCGCCACGTTGCGGGTAACCACAGCAAAGATACCCTGGTGGCAGCACCGTCTGTACACCGACGTGCCAGAGCATAGCCTGCGTGGCGAGTCCGACCTGTGAGAAGAGACGCTCGCTGCCGCAACCGGGGAAATAGAATACGGCCTCGGCATCCGGCGCGGTGCTGCGCGGGTCACGGATGACGGGCACATAGTTCTTGTCTTCGATATCGAGCAGTGCGCGTGCGGTTTTCTTTGGCACGCCAGCCGGCATGCGCCGATTCACGAAGTGAACCACCTGTTCCCGAATCGGTGGTTTGCCGACCGTCGCGGGCGGCGCCTTCACTTGCGGCTTTGCCAGCGTCTTGAAGAGTTGGTGCCCTAAGCGCTGCGCCTTGAAACCCCATTCGATCATGCCTTTACGGACGAGCTTGATCGTCTCGGGATTGGTCGCATTCAGGAACAGCATCGAGGCGGCTGTACCCGGGTTGAAGCGCTTTTTCCCCATGCGGCGCAACAGGTCGCGCATCGCCATGGAGACATCGCCGAAGTCGATATCGACGGGGCAGGGCGATTCGCACTTGTGGCACACGGTACAGTGATCTGCCACGTCACCGAACTCGTCCCAGTGACGAATCGACACGCCGCGGCGCGTTTGCTCTTCGTAGAGAAAGGCCTCGATCAGCAGCGAAGTGGCGAGAATCTTATTACGCGGGCTGTAGAGAAGATTTGCGCGCGGCACATGCGTCGCGCATACGGGTTTGCACTTGCCGCAACGGAGGCAGTCTTTGATCGCGCCCGAGATCGAACTGATGTCGGACTGCTGCATGATCAGCGATTCGTGGCCGAGCAAGTTGAAGCTCGGCGTGTAGGCGTGTCGCAGATCGCCGCCGGGTAGCAACTTGCCCTTGTTGAATCGGCCTTCGGGATCGATACGCGCTTTGTATTGGCGCAGATCCGCGGTTTCTTCGTCGGTGAGAAACTCGAGTTTGGTGATGCCGATGCCGTGCTCGCCCGAGATGACGCCACCTAGATCGCGCGCGATCTTCATGATGCGCGCCACGGCAGCATTCGCCTCCTGCAGCATCAAGTAATCGTCGGAGTTGACCGGAATGTTGGTGTGCACATTGCCATCTCCGGCGTGCATGTGCAGGGCGACCCAAACGCGGCTCTTCAAAATACGCTGGTGGGTCGAGACGATCTCGTTACGAATCGCTGCGAATGCATCGCCTGCGAAAATATCGAATAACGGTTCGCGCAACTCGCGTTTCCAAGAAACGCGAATGCTGCGATCTTGCAGCTCGACAAAAGTGTGGTCGATACGATGCAGCAGATCACCCCAACGATTGCGTACCTCGATCAGCACTTGCTTGGCGCGGGCGGGTCGATCGCCGAGCATGTCGGATTTCGACAGTGCATCGAGTTCGGCATCGCCGGTTTTATTGAGTTTCAGTTCGCCGCGCAGATACTCTTCGAGTGCATCGATGAGACGCAACTTGTTCGTGATCGACAGTTCGATGTTGATTCGCTCGATGGCGTCGGTGTAGTCACCGAGGCGTGCGAGCGGAATCAACACGTCTTCGTTAATCTTGAAGGCATTGGTGTGTTTGGCGATCGCAGCGGTGCGCGCGCGATCGAGCCAGAACTTCTTGCGAGCGTCGGCACCGACGGCGATGAAGCCCTCGCCACCACGGGCGTTGGCGATACGAACGACTTCCGAGGTGGCTTTGGCCACACTGGCATCGTCGTCGCCGACGATGTCGCCGATCAAAACCATCTTGGGGAGGGCGGCGCGCTTGCTCTTGGTAGCGTAACCGACCGCACGTAGATAGCGCTCGTCGAGATGCTCGAGACCGGCAAGCTTGACGCCGTGTGCGCGATCGGCAGCTTCTAGGTGCTGCGTGATCTCGACGATCGATGGGATCGCTTCACGTGCCTGCCCAAAGAACTCGAGACACACGGTTCGCATGCAACGCGGCATGCGATGCACGACCCAACGGGCCGCGGTGATCAAGCCGTCACAACCTTCCTTTTGAACGCCCGGAAGGCCGCCGAGGAATTTGTCCGTGACGTCCTTGCCAAGCCCGGCCTTGCGGAACGACGAGCCCGGCATACGAAGTGTTTCGGTGCGCAGCACGCGGGCTTCGTCGGCCGGTGCACGACCGTCTTTCCAGGTGAGACGCCACTCGACCGTCGGCGCATCGTGAATCTTGCCGAGGTTGTGCCCGACTCGATCGACCTCGAGCCAATTGCCCTCGGGGTCGACCATACGCCACCAAGCGAGGTTGTCGACCGCGGTGCCCCACAGCACGGCTTTTTTGCCGCCGGCGTTCATGGCGACGTTGCCACCGACGCAGGATGCATCGATTGAAGTGGGGTCGACAGCGAACACGAAACCGGCTCGCTCGGCGGCCTCGGCCACGCGCTTGGTGACGACGCCCGCTTCCGAGTAAACCGTCGGAATCAAGCGCCTGTTGTTCTCGCTAAGACCAGGGTTCTCGCCGAGGCCGGGCAGTGCTACGTGCTCGACTTCGCTGACACGCTCGAGTTTTTCCGTGTTGAAGACGGCAGAGAGCGGTGTGAGCGGAATCGCTCCACCGGTATAACCGGTGCCGCCCCCTCTTGGAATGATGCTGAGCCCGAGCTCGATGCAAGCGCGAACAAGCCCCGGGATTTCATCTTCCGAGTCGGGGCAGAGTACGACGAAGGGATACTCGACGCGCCAGTCAGTCGCGTCGGTGACGTGCGAGACACGCGAGAACGCGTCGAATCGGACGGCATCTTCACGCGTGTGCTTGCAGAGCAGCTTGCGGGCACGATCGCGCAATTTGGCGTTGCGCACGAAATTGGCCGAAAACGTTTCGACGGCGCGCTGCGCGGCCTCGAGCAAAAGCCCAACCTTGCGATCACGCTCACGATCGCTCTCCGAGCCACCGCTTTCGCGTCGTCTCTCGATTTCTTTGAGTCGATGCTCCAGCGCTGCGATCAGTTGCTTGCGGCGCTTCGGATTGTCGAGGAGATCATCTTCGAGATACGGATTGCGCTGCACTGCCCAGATGTCGCCAAGCACTTCGTACAGCATTCGCGCCGAACGACCGGTTCGACGTTCGGAACGCAGTTCGTCGAGTAATGACCATGCCGATTCGCCGAGCAGACGAATGACGATCTCGCGATCGGAGAACGACGTGTAGTTGTAGGGAATCTCGCGGATGCGCGGCGCGGCGCTTTCCGGCGGAGCAAACAAGGGCAGTTCGGCGGCTACGGCATTCATCGAGATGGTTTCCGAGTAGCGACATTCCGTGTCGACTAGCGCCCTCATTCTCCCATCATTGGCCTATCATTTGGGGCTTTATGACAGCCTCTTCAGAACGCAACCCGCAGGCGGCCCAAATGGCCGATGAGTCCATGATCCGCACCTTGGCCAACCAGGCCGAGGCCATCTGGCCTCAGGAATCACGGTTGTACTCCCGCTATGCGCTACCCGCTGGCGCGCAGATTCTCGACGTGGGTTGCGGGACCGGCGAGGCGACTTTGCGTTTATCTGCAATATTCCCTGGGGCCAGTCGAATCACGGGGCTCGATCTGATGCCGGAATTGTTGAACGTGGCTCAACGACGCCTTGGCGAACGCGCGCCCGCATCGGGTCCGGAGATTCGGTTCAAGCAGGGGGACGGATTCAACCTGCCGTTCGACGAGGCGAGCATCGACCTGCTCGTTTGTCGTCATGTGACCCAGTTGGTGCCGGATGCAGCGCAGTTGTTGACCGAGTTCCGGCGAGTGTTGCGCCCGGGCGGATGGATTCATGTGCTCTCGGAAGATTACGGCATGCTGCACTTTCCACCGCGTGCGGGGGTCGATCCCGACCTTTTATGGCACGAGGCGGTGGTGCCGTTTACGGCGGCAACGGGTACGGACGCCCGGATCGGTCGCAAGACACTACCATTGCTGCGCGCGCTGGGGTTCTCGCACACCAGTGTCCAATATTTGACCATCGATACCGAGCGGGTACCGAGGGAGACGCTGGCCGGGATTTTCATCGCATGGCGCGATGGTTACGCCGAAGCGCTGGCGGAGCATTCGACACTTGATCTCGCCACCATTCGCAAGCTCTTCGACGCCGTCATCGAGGGTGTACGCGATCCTTCGAGCTATGGTGTTTGGCAGATTCCGGTCGTGGCAGGTCGCAAGGCGTGATCGAGTTGATCGGATTCGCCACGGACTCGCGCGGGGAGCCGGGTCGCGTTGTCGTCGACACCCGGATCAACGATGGGTATCTGGAACTGGTTTATCGCTGGCGCGATTGGGCAGCAACTCCGATCGTGGGTGCGCGTGCCGAAAATCCGCAACGTCGTGATGAGCTTTGGCGCACCACTTGTGCCGAAATCTTTGTCGCGCTCGATAACGAACCGTACACCGGCGGTCCTTACCTCGAATTCAATTTTTCGCCCACGGGTGACTGGGCCGCTTATCGTTTTGACCGCACTCGGACGGGTATGCGTCCGCACGTGTGGCAGGGCGATGAGACGCCTCGTATTGCGCTCGCGTGCTCGGCCGCGGAGTTGACACTAGAGGTGCAGCTGCCGCTCGCGGCGTTGAGCGCAGGCTCGCATCGAGTGGCGTATGCCAGTGTCGTCGAGACTGCCAACGACCTGTCTTATTGGGCGTTGAAGCACCCGACGGACCGACCTGATTTCCATCATCCTGGGTCTTTTGCTGCCGCGCTGGAGTTACCTGCATGAAATTCGGAATCGATCGATTGATAGCGGAGCCTGCGTTGCGGCGACCCCTGCAGGGAAGACGGATCGCGTTGCTCGCGCATCCGGCCTCGACGACCGCATCGGCAGTGCATAGTCTCGATGCGCTGCATGCTTTGCCGGAGATCACGCTCACCGCGGCTTTTGGGCCTCAGCACGGCCTGCGTGGCGACAAGCAGGACAACATGATCGAGTCGGCAGATTTTCTCGATCCGGCTCTAGGCATTCCGGTATTCAGTCTCTACGGCGAAGTGCGTAGACCAACCGATGCGATGCTCGAGCATTGCGATGTGATCATGGTCGATCTGCAGGATGTGGGGTGCCGCATCTACACCTTCATCACGACGCTGCGCTATGTGTTGGAGGCGGCTGCCAGATTGAAGAAGGCTGTCTGGGTGCTCGATCGACCGAACCCGGCTGGTCGACCCATCGAGGGCAGTAGTTTGCGAACTGGCTGGGAGAGTTTCGTCGGTGCGGCCGAGATGCCGATGCGGCATGGCATGACCATGGGCGAGCTTGCGCGCTGGTTTGTGAGGCGGTTCGCGCTCGATGTGGAGTTGGTCGTGATCGAGATGCAGGGTTGGCAGCCCGATGTGCATCCGGGTTTCGGTTGGCCTGTCTTTGAGCGTAGCTGGATCAATCCGAGCCCGAATGCACCCAATGTCCACATGGTGCGTGCTTACGCCGGAACGGTGATGCTCGAGGGCACGACGCTTTCGGAGGGGCGCGGAACGACGCGTCCGCTCGAGCTTTTCGGGGCGCCCGATATCGATGCACGCGCGGTGCTCGCCAAGATGACGCAACTTGCGCCACAGTGGCTCAAGGGTTGTCGTTTACGTGAATGTTGGTTCGAGCCGACGTTTCACAAGCACGTGGGCCAGCTTTGCCACGGGGTGCAGATACACACCGACGACGCGAGCTATGACCACCAAGCCTTCCGACCGTGGCGCTTGCAAGCGCTCGCGTTCAAGGCCATTCGACAGCTCTATTCGGATTATCCCTTGTGGCGGGATTTCCCGTATGAATACGAGCACGACCGGCTCGCCATCGATGTGATCAACGGCGGGACGTTGCTACGCGAGTGGGTCGATGATGCCGCAGCGAAACCTGCGGATCTCGATGCGCTCGCGCAGGCGGACGAATCCGCCTGGCGCGAGACACAAAGCGAAGTTTTCAGCGCTTCTTGCTGACCTTCAAGCGGCGACCGCGATTCGAGCTCGCGAGACGCAGCGACAGGCGCAGAGAGAACGCCTTGAAGGTGATGGCGGCAACCGAGCGACCCAAGGCCTTGGCGATCTTGGCAGTCGACATCGTGCCGGCGAGTTTGCGCAGCTTCTTCTCATCCGCCGGAGTCCACGGAGTGACGTTACGCTTGCTCTTGCGGGCGACCGGACGAGATTTCTTTTTAGCCATGAATGCGAATTCCTGAAACAAAGACCGCGCGCATTCTAGGGGGAAACCCCGGTGCTGCCTACCAAAATTCTGTGCAGCACCGGGTTTTGGTG
>JACCDJ010397437.1_pt1 | contig 10712 bp, 9 predicted proteins | sample 7444481 | NCBI WGS metagenome assembly JACCDJ01 (sample SAMN15323435, study PRJNA562643) | freshwater metagenome | isolation source: river surface water | place: USA:Blue River Watershed | collected 2017-08-15 | reverse complement strand
CTCCTGGGCACGCGCTCCGCTCAGGAAGCCGCCCCCGGGATGGGTCGCCGAGGCGAAGTTCAAGGAGACGACGTTGTGTCCCTTGGCGAGGTGTCGCTGGTGCGCCGAGAGGGTGGTCTCGTTCGTGACCTCGATTCGGGTCGAGTACGTCCCCTGGGTGGCCGGCGCATGCGCGTGGTCGGGGCCGTAGAAGGTCGTCTTCTTTAGCGAGCTCAGGACCTGGGCCGAGATGTCTACTTGGCCGGCGGGTCCGAGGTATCGGCCCACTTTGGAGATGATGACGGCTTCTTCGCCAAGGCGTACGGCGAGGTCGCGGGGAATGCGGGGGTCGAATTCACTCATGGGGTATTTTTTGGGTTTTTTTAAAGAAGCAGCGATACATTGACAGTAACTGTTAGCATTGCAAGAGGATAGGTTAAGGTTTAGTCCTTTGGGGAATCTCCGATCCTGAAAGCCTTAACCATGTCCCTCGATCGCTTCCTCCAAGCTCAGGAAAACACCTATGCAGAGGCGCTGGCTGAACTTAAGGCCGGCCAGAAGACCGGCCACTGGATCTGGTGGATTTTCCCGCAGCTGAGGGGGCTGGGGACTTCTCCTAACTCGACCTATTACGGTCTGGCCGACGAAGCAGAGGCGCGGGCCTACCTGGAGCATCCGGTCCTCGGCGCCCGGTTCATCGAGTGCGTGCGCGTCGTCTACGATCAGCTCTTCATGGGGGGAAGGACTCCGCTTGAACTCATGGGCAGTGGCGTCGACGTGATGAAGCTGCGCAGTTCTTTCGAATTATTCTACCGGCATGTTTTTGCCGCCAAGGAGCTGACGATGGTGAGCAGGCTGGCGGTCTTGATGGACAGGGTCTTGCGGGAGAAGCTCGGCTGGGCGCACCCGCTGGAAAGAGCACCCCAGTCGCTGACGGACTTCATGGACTTCGACGCCTTCCTTGCTTCGCATCTGCTCGGCGAAGGACATGTCCTGATGGCGGGGGTCGCCGGGGCGGGCAAGACGCTCCTGCTGAATACGCAGCTCCTTCCTTGGTTGCGTGCGCAGCGACGGCATTTCGTGGCGATCGACTTCCATGGCGAGCTCGACCCTGTTCCGCGCGAGATCGTCTTGGATCCCACCCGTCAGAATGAAGATTATCTGGCGGGGCTGGCCGCCGACGTCATCGCAAGCCCAGCGGTCCTGTGTCGAAAGGATCCAGGCTGGGCGCACGGAGCCGGCTGGAACCCCTGCTTGGTCGGTCTGATCAATCGGGTCCGCGCGGGCCTGGGGCCGGCCAAGCCTTGGTATCTGATCGTTGATGTCTCCTCCCATCTGGACGAGCTCGATGCTTTTTGGGGCTTCCTGCCCGAAGCCGAGTCTTACGGATGCACGATTATCGCGTCGATGCAATGCGCCGGGCGTATCCCTCCCGAGTTGCGAGCGGCATTCCGGGTCATCGCCCAGTTTCACTCCGTCCATCCCGATGACGCGCAGGCCCTCGCGCCTGCGGATGTGCCGGACTGGTCCAAGGTCGTCACGAGGCTGCAAGTCTGCCAGTTTCTGCTCAAGGTCGGCGCCGCGGCCCCTCGGGGTTATGTTTTGCGCCGAACCAGGTCCCCCGGATGAGGACAGCTGCACGCCTTCCTCGATAACCCTCCTCGCGTTCCGCTGTTTGCAAAATTCATGATCAAGTCCGTTTGCCCGCCTTGGCTGTCCGTCTTGCTCATGTTGGCTCCATGGGCGCTTATCGCCGCTGAGCCCAACGTGGTCTGGGCTGCCGACCTTAAGGAGACCGAGGGTTGGGCGGCTACCATCATGCAACTAAGGGATGCCCGGGAGGTGAAACCGCTGAGAGGATACCTGCATTCGGAGGCGGTGGTCTGGGCGGACTTTCATGATGCAGGCAGGCTCGCGCTGAAGGACGGTCGCACGCTGACCGTAAGTCTCAGCGGATGGAATTGGGAGGAGATCATGGCGTGGAAGGACGGAAAGAAGCTTTTCCTGTGCTATGATGAGCAACGTGGTGCCTCCTTGCTGGAACCAGAAAGCGGCCGCTTCTTGCTGGTAAGGATGGTTCATGGCAAGGATCGCTCCCCGGTTCATCCGATCGACGATTATCTGGCTTCGCTGAACGGCACTAAGAATTATGACATGTTGGCGGTTTCCCGCGAGGGCACCCGACTTCTCGGCCTCGAAATCGATCGATGCGTGAAGGAAGTCCTCGCGCTGAAACACCTGCCGGCCAAGGAACGCACGAATTTCATCCGCCTGACCAAGGCCCGCCTGGATTATTGCGAGATGCAGTCCGCCTTCGGCGCAGACGCGATCTATCGCGGCTACTATGGCGGCAGCGCCGCCGGGCCGCTCGCCATGAGCTACCGGATGGGGCTCTTCCGACAGGCATTGACCGACCTGTTGGAACTCTCGGACGATTATGTGAGCTTTGACGAGCCCCTGCCTGAGCTAGGTCGCTAAGACCATCGTCGGCTGAATCGGCGAGGGGGTAGGGGCTGCGGTCCTCGCTCGTGCCTGTTCAGCCGCGGACGCGGGAGGCGAGCAGTTCCTTGGCTCTTTGCTGCGCGGCCTGGCGTTCCGTCGGGCTGAGGCGGAGCTGCTGCAGGATCTCCTCGAGGGACTCCTTGCCCGTCATGTAAAAATCCTTGGCATAAAGGCAGACATAAAAATATGCCGCGGCTTCCACCTTGTCGGGAACGACCGCAGGGTACTCGATGCCGCGGAAGTTTCCGCGGGAACTTTCGCGGGCGCCTTCCGCATGGATGATGCCGAGATGGAAGGCGGCGTTGACGTCCTTGCCCACGATGAAGTCCTTGCGGAGGAAATGGGCCGCCATGGCCAGATCCTTGCGGACGACGACCGGGTCGTCCGTATGCCGGCGGACGGCCTGCGTGCCCTTGGTTTCGGGAATGTAGATGCGTTTGTACCAGTGGCCATCGGCGCCGACGAACGGGTCATATTCGCCGAGTTCCGTTGGCTCCTTGTCGTACTGGCCGTAGTAGCTCAGGTTGCCGAGTTCATGCACGGCGGCCGGCACCCCGGCCTCCGCGGCCAGGCAAAGGAGTTCGTAGGACTCCTTGGTGATCTCGGTGTCGCGACGGCTGCTGGCCAGTCCGGCGACCTGGGGCCAAGGCGCGTTCGCACGGGTGAGCTGGTTCGAGAGCTCGTACTGGGCGAAGCCGTGGCCGAGTCGCCCGAATCTCCGCGCGATCTTCTCGTCGAAATAGCCGACGGTAAGCTTGGTGTCGTCGATGAAAGGCACGACGCTGGCGTCATGGTATAGCTTCGACTCCGGCGAGAGCTCCACCATTTCGACCGTGACGCGCGAGCGGAATTCTCCGGAACTGAGTCCGACCGAAAGGCGGAAGCAGGCCATCGGATCGCCCTCGTCGGCCAGTTTCCGCAGCTCGGCCTCGGTGGAGGGCAGGCTGCTCGCCGGGGAGAACTCTTCGCCGCCGAGGAAGCGACGGGTGACCTGGGCCTTGAGCAGGGTGCCTTTGATCCAGGTATAGCCGTAGCCGATCTTGCCGGTCTTGAGGTTGAGGGCGAGCGCTTCCTTGAGGACGGCGATCTGTTCGGCCATGAGCTGACGCCGGCCAAGATGGCGTGCGTAGTCCATCAACGCGACGCTCATGATCTCGTCATCCTTGCCGAGGAATTCGCGGTGGAGACGCAGGTATCGCGCATAGTCCTCATCGGCCTCCTTCAGCAACTTGTTCTCGTAACGGACCTCGGCGCGTTCCTTGAGCGTCGGCGCCAGGAAGAGGTTGTCCCGGCCGAATTCCGCCTGCAGCACCCGGACCTGCTCGTCGAGCAGGCGAAGTCCCTCCGGGCCGTTCTTTTCCTCGATCTTGCGTTTCAGCAGCAGTTTGACCGTCAGGGCCATGTACTCCGGGAGTTCGAGGTCGGCGGGTTTCGGGATCAGGTCCGCGGTCGCGTTGAGGGCGCCATGCTGGGCCGTGAGATAATGCTCGTAGGCCTGCGGCCAGCGTTGCTGCTTGATGGCGATCTCGAGCAGCCGGAGCGACGACGCGATGGTTTGCCAGCGCTTGGCCCGGAGTTTTTCGACCGCAAGGCCGAGGGCGTCCTTTTCATTGAGGTAGGCTTTCGCCAGCTGGCCGTCCTTGAGCAGGGCGTCCGTCTCGGAGCGAAGCTGTTGCCATTGCTTGAAGGCGGTCTGTTCGGCGGGGGTGAACTCTTGGTTCAGCGTGTAGCCGTGGAGGGCGGCGAGATATTGCCAGCGGAAGCCGACGTCGATGTCCTTCGCGACACCGACGCCTTCCTGGTAGCATTGTCCGAGGAAGTACTCCGCGGCGGCGTCTTCCTGCTTGGCCGCCAAGGTGAGCCAGCGGACCGCCGTCACCGGGTCTTCGGCGACGCCATCTCCGAACAGGTAGGCCAGACCGAGGTGACGCTGGGCGTTCGGATAGCCTTGGTCGGCGGATTTACGGAACCAGAGGAGGGCCGCCGCGTCGTCTTTGGCGGTGCCGAGACCGTTGCGGTAACGCCACCCCAGTTCATTCTGAGCCTTGGCGTCCCCGGCGACCGCCTTGGGGCGGCAGGCGGCGAACTCCGCTTCGGGCGAGGCGGCGGCCACCGAGAGGGTGATGAGGAAGAGGGGGCAAAGGCAGGCCCAGTAAAGACGCATGCGGAATCTTCCCCGCTTTGCCTTCCGGGGGAAGGCTTAATTCAGACTCCCTGCCGGGAGCATTACTGTAAATTCGTTGCAGAAGATTGGCTTGAAGCCGATGCGGCCGTTTCTTTGATGAGCGCATGGAAAACCCCAATCCTGCCCCCAAGTCCCCGTTGAATCTCACCCTGATCGTCATCGTGGCCCTCGTGCTGCTCGCCGGTCTCGCGGCCCTTTTCCTCGTCAATAACCGCGGCGGCAGCCAAAGCGGCGGCGGGGGCATCTCACTCAGCAAGCCGGCCCTGCCGCTGGCCTTGACCTGGCGGGAGACGTTGGGTTTCGGCAAGACGCAGGTCGCGGTCATCCACGGCAAGAACGATGTCCCGCTGGGTCTCATCATCGAAGTCACCCGCAGCGCGGACGGACGGGTCATGCGCATGCAGGCCACGCTCGAGCCCAAGGGCTTGCTTGAGGTCGGCAGCCTGCAGTGCCCCGATAACAACAACTTCGTCCCGGGTGACCGGATTTCCATCCGCCATAACGCCTACTCGCCTTACGACGAAGTCTGCCAGCGCTGAGCATGGCGCAGGTTCGCTACACGAGCTACCGTTTCAAGGCCCCGCCCTTGATGGAGGAGGCGCTTTTCCTTCATCTTAAATCTCAGCCGATCAAGGCGGGATGTATCCGTTACAAACCTTACGAAGGATTCGTGAAGACGTTCCCAGGTTGGTGCGTCTATTTTGGCCTCCTAGTCTTGTGGGCGACCTGGTTGCATTTCTTCGGGGAAGGTGAGTTTAGGCAGTTGGCTTTTTTCTTTCCTTTTTCCATCTGGCTGATGAGCGCTATCCTGACCGGGGGACTTTTCTCGATGTTCAGTTGGTTCGGCTATTACATGGATTGCGTGGCCTACTTCAACGTCTACTCGCGTCACATCAACGAGGCCAAAGATTACGCCGCACTGCTGAAGCTGCGTGCAGGGCTGCATGCTCAACCGGTGGATCCGCTGCACGAACTGTTTCCCGGCATGTATCTGCGGAATCCGCCTCCGCCGCGGAACAGTCGTCCGCCGCGCGGTCCCTGGACCCCGCTCTAAGCCCGTGGCCGCCTTCAGCCTGAAGCATTATACGCTCCCGACCTATGAATTGGCTTAACTGGAAAAATCATCCGTTCATCGTGACGCTGCTGGGCGGACTGCTCCTCGGCTATATTGTCCGTAAGGTCACCGAGCCGGCGCCTTATCCCTACACTTATAAAACCAGCCCGACCACGGCACCTACCCCCGCGCCGAAACTGGTCTCGACCCCCGCGCCGGTCTTGGTGACGGCGCCCGCCAGCGCACCGACGCCCGCGGCTCCGCCCGCACCTGCCGCGCCCAGACCGATGGCCTCGTCGCCGAGCACCTTCTCCGCGCCGGTCGAATTGCCCTATGATTCGACGACCCGCGTGAGTTCCGGCCGGCGCGGCTACACGACCTATACCTTTACGCTGGATGACGTGGCCTATCCGCTGGATGGCCAAGCGGCTTTCGATCATCTTTCCGAGATGAAGCGACAGGCCCATGTGTTTGATCCGGAGATCAACCGGCTGCGGGCGGAGTGCGATGCGTTGCAGGCGCAGATCGAGGCGAAGAAGGCCCAGCTTGACGTCATGCGGACGGTCCTTGATCGCACGGATGCGTTCGCCGTCAATTCGTTCAACGCCGAGGTGCGCGCATCCAACGCCGTCATCGCCGAACGACGCATCAAGGTCTCCGAGCTCAACGCGAACGTCGATCGCTTCAACTCGATCGTGCAGGCGATGCACGTCTACGCCCAGCAGCACCGCCGCTGAGGTCAGAGTTCGTCGACGGGGACGGTGACCGACTTGCCCGATTCCTTGGCGCTCGCCGCGAATTGCGAGAGGGCGCCGGCGAGCTGGGGGCCGAAGAGGTCCGCCCACTCGGCCTGGGCTGAGGCCGGGGCTTTCAGGATCGTCTGCTTGGCCCGGGTCGCGTGGAGGGCGCCGTCAGGGGAGATGCGCAGCTGCGCATGGTTCAGCAGGCGTCGCCAGATTTCGCTCAAGCCAGGAGGGTGAGCGCCGTTGGCCTGTTCCCAGGTCCTGCTCAGCTGGGGGACCGCGCGGAGGAAGCCTAGCCAGTCCTCGTCCCCTTCGCTGCGACGGAGACGCTCCGCGGCGGCGGCGCGGAGTTTTTCTCGGCTGCTGCCGCTTTCCTTGAGCTGCTCCAAGGTGGCTTCTCCGCAGTTATCCAAGGCGCAGATGAGCATCGCCAAGGCCGGCCAGCGCGGATGGTCGTCGGCCCGGGCGATGACGTCGGCATAGCCGGTCGAGGGCGGCGGCGTGCCTTTGGACGGATGCGCCGAAGGTCCTTGCGGATTCAGCCGATAACGCAGCCGGCGCCGCACGCCGGTCGCTTCCACGAGCGCGGTATTGAACGCATCGATGAGCGCCCGGACTTCGCTCTTGGTCGCCACGACCTCAGCCGGGGGGAGCTGCGCATAGTAGCCGGCAAGGTCGACGTCGACGAGCTTGAGGAAACCGAGCACCAGATGGTCAGGCTGCAGCCGTTCCGCATGCAGGTGCCTCGCTTCCAGGCTGGTCAGCTGCAGGGCCAATGGCAGGGCGTGGGAGGCAGGCATGTTCAGGCGTAGGCGAAGAGGAGCAGCAGGGCGCCGAGAAAACCCAGCGTCAGCAACATCTGGAAGCAGAGCCGCAGGTTCCGCTCGCGCTCCTCGGCGAACGTCGCCTCCGCCAGGAGCCAGGCGATGGCTTCGGTGCCTGCCGGGGACTTGCCGGCAGGGCTGCCGCGCACCAACTCGGCCGCCTGCAGGAGGATCGCGGCCCGGCGCCGTTGCGCCGCCGGTCGCAGGCTGCCGCGCAGGCCTTCGGCGAACTCGGTCGCGAACGCGGCGGCCAGCTGCGGATCGGCTTGGCGGGCGGTCCGGAAGGCGCCGACGTGGTCGCCGTCACGGTAGCGCGCGATGAGCTTGGCTTGCGCCAGCTTCTCGCGGAGGTCTGCGATTTGTGCGCCGGGATCCGTCATTGGATGCCTGCGCCGATGCCGCGTCCGTAATTCTCCTGTTCTTCATCAGGCATCAGCTGCCAGAGCTGCGCGACCGTGGAGCGCAGGGCGTCGACGTCGCCTTGCTGGACGGCTTGCTGGCCCAGTCCGAGGAGACGTTCGCCCTTCTGGCGGTCCGTCATGACGTCGAGCTTGGTGCCCAGGTATTTGAGCGAACCAACCCAGTAGCCGGGCTGGTTCTGGACGACGCGGAAGTAAGCGGCGCTCAGACGACGGGTAAGGTCGATCGCGCCTTCGATGCGACGTTCATCGATGATCGGCTCCGCTTCGTCGATGAGTTTCCGCAGGGAAGTCGCGTCGGCGCCTTTGGCCGTGCCGCCTTCGAGCAGTTTTTCAGCGAAGCCCATCTGCGAGCGGAGTTCTTGCTCGATCTTCGGCCAGCGCGCGGATTCTTCGACTTCATCGATGGCCAGCATGAGGTCGAGGAGGCGCTGGTCGAACTTCTCGAGGGCGGATTCGTCGCTTGCGGCACGTTCCAGCAAGGCTTCCAGCCCGGGGATCTCCTCGTCCTCGATCCGTTCGAGCAATTCCGGCGAGGCGTCATTGGTCTTCTCTTTGAGCATCTGGAACCGACGCACTTCGGTTTCGAATCGCTCGCGAACCGCCCGCAGGTCGGTCTTGCTCTTGCGCAGGTCGAGCTTCTGCTCGAACTCATCGTTCAGGGTCGGGACAAAGACCAGCAGCTTGATGTTGCGGTTTTCGTCGATGCGTACTTCGACTTCGATTTCGGTGCCTTTGGGCAGGTCGCGTTTGGCCTTCGTGCCGGAGATGATCATGTCGCCGATGTAGCGGTTGCGGTCCGCGTAGGCGTGCTCGCCTTCGACGAGGGCGATCTTGATGCTCGAGCCCGCGTCGCCGGCCTTGAGGGACTCGACGGTGTAGAAGGTGCGGGCGCGTTTGCGCAGGGGGAGCGACTGGCCTTTCTCAAAGAGCCTTTCCACGGTGTTGTCCGAAAGGCCGATGCCGAGGCTGTTGATGAGCGGCTGCCCTTGGGCGACCGCGCCGACGGTGTAGGTGAACGAGGGCGGGGTGCACTGCTGGAGGGCGCCGCCAGCGTCACGGAGTTCGAGCGAGAAGGTGTTGCGCCGACCGGGGACCGCCCGGATCTGCGTCACGAAAGCCCCGTCCTTCTTGAGCGGGATCGCGGAGCTCTGCCAGTTGGACTCCTTCTCCAGGAGACGGACCGTCCAGCCCAGGAAACTCTGCTCTTCGGCGGCCGCGACGCGCCCCCCGATCACCGGCTCCGGTTCGTTGCCGACCGGGTCATACTTGAGGTTGATGGCGAAGACGTCCTGCGTCGCCTTGGGCGCGTTGCCGGTGAGTTTCTGGGTGCCGGCGAAGATGGCGGCGCCGCAAGCCACGACGGTCATCGGGTCCACGCTGTGGTCGAGCTTGATGCCGATGCGCTCACGAAGACGGGCCCGGAAATACTCGGCCTTGGTCGGTCCGCCGACCAGGATCATGCGTTCCACCGCTTCGGCGCTCAGCCCCTTGTCGGCGAGCACCTTGAGGCTGATGTCGATCGATCGGTCGATGATCGGCGTTGCCACGCGGATGAGTTCTGCGCGCGTGATCGTGAGGTTGGCTTCGGTGCTGTCGATGATCTCGGAGTTGTCGGGCGACTTGAGCAGGCCGAAGGAGATCTCCGCCGAGGCGGCTTGAGACAGCTGCACCTTGGCTTCTTCCGCGGCCTTCTTCAGTTTGTAGATATTGACCGAGGACTCGCTGGGCTTGCTGCTGAATCTGAGCCAGGCTTCCGAAGCCGGGTAGGCTTCGTGAAGTTTCGGCAGGACCACCTGCTCGATGAGGGCCCAGTCGATGTCAGATCCGCCGAGGAAGTTGTCGCCCCCGTGGTGGATTACCGCGACCGAGCCGTCCTGCGCCTTGATCAAGGCCGCGTCGAAGGTGCCGCCGCCGAAGTCGTAGACCAGCCAATAGGCGTTTGATTCGCTGACCTGGAAGCCATACGCCAGGGCCGCGGCGACGGGCTCCTGAAGCAGCGCGGCCTGGGTGAAGCCGGCCAGTTCGGCCGCCTTCATCGTGGCGGAGCACTGGTGCGCTTCGAAGGCGGCGGGCACGGTGATGACCGCGGCTTTCGGGAGTTCGCCGGTGATGCGCTCGGCGTCCTGCCTGAGCGCCCGGAGGACTTCGGCGGAAAGTTCTTCGGGAAGTTTCTCCAGGTTGGCGTCGCGGAAACGGAAGGTGTTCTTCGTCCCCATCATGCGCTTGAATTCGATCTGCGTGTTGTCGCGACCGCTGCCGCCCATCTTGTTCTTGGCCAGCTGGCCGACGGCGACGCCGCCTTGCTTGTCGAAGTGCACCGCCGACGGGGTGATGTCATTGTCCGACTGGTTCTTGAGGATGCGGGCCCGGACGCCCTCCAGCAGCGCGATGGCGCTGTTGGTGGTGCCGAGGTCGATGCCGAAATCGAAGGTCTGTCTGCTCATGGGGGATTAAGAGTGGGAAGAAGGAAGGGGGGATTTGGTCACGACTTCGCTGGCTTGGACGAGGACGTTCTCCGGTCCGACGTGGGGGAAGCCGTGGCGCCATTGCACGGCGGGCTTCAACGTCTCGACGATGATCTCCTGCTGGACGTCGGCGGAGGGTTCGGTGGCCACGACCACGATGTCGCGATAATGTCCGTTGCTCAGGTTGGTGCCGGTGCGTTCGACGATCTCGACGCCGGCCTTGGTGAGGGCGGCCTGCATCGCCTCCAAGGCGCGATACATCTTGCGGTCGATGGGTTCGCCTTCGGCATCCCGCTCGAGGGCCTGCTGCGCCCGCCAAAGGGCGACACCCATCTCCCCGAAGCATTTTCCGAGTTCGGTGATCCGTTCGGTGGGCGGAGGGAACATGCCCTCGGTCGCCGGAGACGAGGGCTGCTCGGCCGCGCGGTTGCCCGCGGGCAGCTGGGCCATCAGCATCTCCGCCGCGCTGAGAAGAAAGGCCTGGTTCTGGATGACGAGCATCGTCGGGCGGGTGGGGTGGGGTTGACTCATGGTCGGT
>JACCDJ011552569.1_pt1 | contig 10713 bp, 7 predicted proteins | sample 7444481 | NCBI WGS metagenome assembly JACCDJ01 (sample SAMN15323435, study PRJNA562643) | freshwater metagenome | isolation source: river surface water | place: USA:Blue River Watershed | collected 2017-08-15 | reverse complement strand
GTTATGCAATTCCTGCTGCAATGGGAGCAAAAGTTGGAGCCCCAGATAAAGATGTATGGGCAATTGATGGCGATGGTTGCTTCCAAATGACAAATCAAGAATTAGCCACTTGCACAATCAATAACATTCCAATCAAAGTTGGTTTGATTAATAACAATGCCCTAGGCATGGTTAGACAATGGCAATCATTGTTTTATAACAATCGCTACTCCAATACAGATCTTCACACAAACAGAATCCCAGATTTTGTGAAACTAGCTGATGCTTATGGCTGTCATGGATTACGTTGCGAAACTAAAGAAGAAGTCGATAAAACCATTGAAAAAGCATTAGGACTAAATGATGCACCAGTGGTAATCGACTTTGTAGTTCACAAAGATGCCATGGTTTGGCCAATGGTGGCTGCAGGTATGAGTAACTCAGAAATCAAATTTGCTCGCGATATGGCACCACAATGGATGCGAAGTGATGACGAATGAGTCGCCACACATTAAGCGTTCTTGTTGAAGATCAACCAGGTGTTTTGGCAAGAATTGCAAGTTTATTTGCTCGCAGAGGTTTCAACATTGAATCTCTTGCAGTAGGTCCAACAGAAGCAGAAGGTGTTTCTCGTATGACCATCGTTGTTAATGTTGCTGAATCACCACTAGAACAAGTAACTAAGCAATTAAATAAGTTGATCAACGTACTTAAAATTGTGGAGCTTGATAACTCAGCAGCGGTACAAAGAGAATTATTACTTGTGAAAGTAAAAGCTGATAGCAATACTCGTTCAGCCATCTTGGAAACAGTGGCACTTTTTAGAGCCAAAGTTGTCGATGTAGCAACAGATGCCATCACAATTGAGGCCACCGGCAATCACGACAAGATTCAAGCACTATTAAAAGTGTTGGAAGAGTACGGAATCAAGGAACTAGTTCAGTCAGGCATGGTGGCAATCGGACGTGGGGCAAAAGCCGTTTCCGATCGCACATTACGCTCTAACTAGAGAATTTAAGTATAAAAAACGAGCAGAAAGAAAATAACAATGGCCGAAATGTTTTATGACAAAGATGCAGATTTAGAGATTATTAAATCAAAGAAGGTTGCAGTTATTGGTTATGGTTCACAAGGTCATGCTCATGCGTTAAACCTTCACAACTCTGGCGTTGATGTTCGAGTTGGTTTAAAAGAAGGTTCTCCTAGCAGAGCAAAAGCAGAAGCAGAAGGCTTAAGAGTTGTAACTCCTGCACAAGCTGCGCAAGAAGCAGATGTAATTATGATTCTTGCTCCAGATCATGTACAAAGACACATTTATAAAGAATCAATTGAACCAAACTTAACAAGTAACAAAGCATTGTTCTTCTCACACGGATTCAATATTCGTTTTGGTTACATCAAACCTCCAAAAGATGTTGATGTTTGTATGGTGGCACCAAAAGGTCCAGGACATTTAGTTCGTCGTGAATACCAGAATGGTCGCGGAGTTCCCGTAATTGTTGCTGTTGAACAAGATAATTCAGGCAAAGCTTGGGCATTGGCTCTTTCTTATGCCAAAGCAATTGGTGGACTTCGTGCTGGTGGAATTAAAACCACATTCACAGAAGAAACCGAAACAGATTTATTTGGCGAACAAGCCGTTCTTTGTGGGGGCACTACAGCATTAGTTCAAGCAGGATTTGAAACTTTAGTTGAAGCAGGTTACCAACCAGAAGTTGCTTATTTTGAATGTTTGCATGAATTAAAACTAATTGTTGATCTTATGTATGAAGGCGGAATTGCCAAGATGCGCTGGTCAGTTTCTGACACAGCAGAATATGGTGATTATGTTTCAGGTCCAAGAATTATCAACAAGAAGACTAAGAAGAGAATGAAAAAGATTTTGAAGGAAATTCAAAATGGAACATTTGCTAAAGAGTTCATTGATGATCAAGACAATGGCGCTAAGAAGTTCAAGAAATTTAGGAAAAAAGGCGAAGAATCACAAATCGAAGAAGTAGGTAAGAAGCTTCGTGGATTGATGGCTTGGGTTGACAAGACCAAGGACGATTTCCAAGGAACCGTTTCTCGCTAAATTCCAATTAGCCAAATGAGCCCACAGACCTAAAATAGGTATGTGGGCTCACATATTTCTAAGCATCCAAAAGAAGAAAAGATTTGTCTTCGTTGTGGTCGCAAAATGACGTGGCGAAAATCCTGGGCTAAGACTTGGAATGAAGTTAAGTATTGCTCAAATGCTTGTCGAGATAAAAAATAGTTTTATCGATTAGCTCTGTTAACAGCACTTATAATTGCTTTGAGTGATGAAGTGACAATACTTGGATCAATTCCTACACCCCAAAGTGTTTGAGAATTAATGGAGCATTCTAAATAAGCAGCAGCTTGAGCATCTCCACCGGAAGCCAATGCATGCTCGTGATAATCAAGCACTCTTAAATTAATTCCATGAGTTGCAAGTGCTTCACAAAATGCAGCAATTGGACCATTTCCTACACCCTTAATAACAAATTCTTTTCCGTTATCTTTAATGGTGGCAGTTAAAGTTGTGTCTCCATCTACGGCTGAATCTTGTGCAACTGAAACCAGAGAGAATCGACCCCAAGGCTTTTGTGGATTTGGTAAGTATTCATCTTTAAATATGTCCCACATTGCAGATGGAGATACTTCGCCACCTTCTGTGTCAGTTACTTTTTGAATTACTTGGCTGAATTCAATTTGTAGTTTGCGAGGTAGATCTAATTGGTGTTCTGTTTTCATAATGTAGGCAACGCCACCTTTGCCTGATTGGGAATTAACCCTAATCACAGCTTCATAGCTTCTGCCCACATCTTTTGGATCAATTGGTAAATAGGGAACATTCCAAGTGAAATCCTCAATTGGTTTTCCGGCTTTGTCAGCATCTTTTTGTAAAACTTTTAATCCTTTATTTATTGCATCTTGATGCGAGCCAGAAAATGCGGTGAAAACTAAATCTCCACCATAAGGATGGCGTTCTGCAACTGGTAATTGATTGCAATACTCAACAGTTCTTTTAATTTCATCAATATCGCTGAAATCTATTTGAGGATCAATTCCTTGACTGAATAAATTCAAGCCAAGAGTTACTAAGCAAACGTTTCCAGTTCTTTCACCATTTCCAAATAAGCATCCTTCAATGCGATCGGCTCCAGCTAAGTAACCTAGTTCTGCAGCTGCTACACCTGTTCCTCGATCATTATGAGGATGTAGCGAAAGGATTACACCTTCTCGTCTTTCTAAGTTTCGGTTCATCCATTCAATGGAATCGGCATAAACATTTGGTGAGGCCATTTCAACTGTGGCAGGTAAATTAATCACACTTGGGCGATCTTTGGTTGGTTGCCACACGTCATTTACTGCATTACAAACTTCAGCCGCATATTCAAGCTCAGTTCCGGTAAATGATTCAGGGGAGTATTCAAAAAAAATCTCACTTTTACCCATTTGTTCTGCATACTTGGCAACAAGTTGTGCACCGTGAACTGCAATATCTTTAATACCATTTTTATCTAAATCGAATACAACTCTTCTTTGTAAAGCAGAAGTAGAGTTGTAAACGTGAACAATTGCATTATCTACACCTTCAAGGGACTCATAAGTTCTTTCAATTAAGTGTTCTCTTGCTTGGGTTAACACTTGAATTACTACATCATCAGGAATTATGTCATCTTTAATTAATTGGCGCACAAAATCAAAATCATTTTGAGATGCGGCAGGAAAACCAACTTCAATTTCTTTGTAACCCATTTTGACCAAAAGTTCAAACATTTTTCTTTTTCGATCTGGGGTCATGGGATCGATTAATGCCTGGTTGCCATCTCTTAAATCAACCGCACACCAACGAGGAGCTTTAGTGATTTTGTTATTAGGCCAGGTTCGATCTTTTAAATCAATGGGGGTGAATGCTTCGTAGCGTTGAAACTTCATCGGGGAAGTTTTTTGATTATTGTTTTTCATTTTACTTTTGACCTCTTCAACTAGTCGCTATGGAAAAACCAGCAATGGCGAACTCCCGCAGCGAGGAGGCCAGTCGTTAGGCCTCGCTGCGGCTTTGAAGTAGCAAGCAACGAATCATTATGAAATAAGGGTAGCAGGCACAAAATAAGTAGCGCAGCCCTACGCTGTACTTATTATGAATTCCTATCGTGTTGCGTTAATTCCTGGCGACGGCATCGGTGTCGATGTTGTTAATGAAGGCTGCAAAGTTCTAGATGCCATGGGTTTGAAATTTGATACCCAAAATTATGATTTAGGCGCTAATCGCTACCTTAAATCTGGAGAAACTCTTCCTGATTCTGTTTTAGCTGAATTAAAGAAATTCGATGCAATTTTGCTTGGTGCTGTTGGAGATCCAAAGGTTGCACCAGGAATTTTAGAACGAGGACTATTACTTCGCTTACGTTTTGAATTAGATCATTATGTAAATTTACGTCCAGTTAAATTATTTCCAGGAGTAACTACTCCTTTAGCTGGAAAAACTCCTGAAAATATTGACATGGTTGTAGTTAGAGAAGGAACTGAAGGCTCTTATGTTGGAGCAGGCGGTGTTTTAAGAAAAGGTACCAAAGATGAACTTGCCACAGAGGAATCTTTAAACACAGCTTTTGGAGCAGAGCGAGTAATTCGTGATGCATTCAAACGTGCTCAAAATCGTCGTAAACATTTAACACTTGTTCATAAAGCAAACGTACTTGTATATGCAGGCGACATGTGGAAGAGAACATTTGATCGTGTAGCAAAAGAATTTAGTGATGTTAAAACTGATTATCAACACGTTGATGCTGCTTCAATGTTTTTTGTGACAAATCCAGAAAAATTTGATGTTGTGGTAACAGATAATTTGTTCGGTGACATCTTGACAGACATTGGTGCTGCCATTGCTGGGGGAATTGGGTTAGCTGCAAGTGGCAATATCAATCCTGAAAAGACAACTCCATCAATGTTTGAACCAGTTCATGGTTCAGCACCAGATATTGCTGGCAAAGGAATTGCAGATCCAACAGCAGCAATCATGAGTGTGTCAATGATGCTTGAACATTTAGGTGAAAAAGAAGCGGCAAAGAAAATAGAAGCAGCAGTTGCCAAAGATTTAGCAACAAGAGGAACAACTAAGCGAAGTACTTCAGAAATTGGAGATGCAATCGCAAAATTGGTGAGTGCATGACCGCTTTTAGTGTTACCAAGAATTCATCACCAAAATCAGATGCTGAAAGAAACGCCATATTAGAAAGCCCAGGTTTTGGTAAACATTTCACCGATCACATGGTTTTAATTGATTGGGAAAAAGATAAAGGGTTCATAAATCCCCGCGTTGTTCCTTACGCTCCACTTTCAATAGATCCAGCCAACATGACTTTGCATTATGGTCAATCCATATTTGAAGGATTGAAAGCGTATAAACACAAAGATGGTTCTATAAAGACTTTTAGACCAAAATCAAATGCAGCAAGATTTGCGAAATCAGCTAAAAGAATGGCAATGCCTGAAATTCCTGAAGAATTATTTGTAGAGGCAATAAAGCAATTAATCGCAGTCGATAAGAGTTGGGTTCCAGAAGATAGAGAAAAATCTCTTTACTTAAGACCATTTATGTTTGCTACCGAGGTTGGTTTAGGAGTTAGACCTGCCAGCAAATATCTTTTTTTAATCATTGCTTCTCCAGCCGGAAATTATTTCCCAGCTGGAGTAAAACCAGTTTCAGTTTGGTTAAGTAAGGAATATGTTCGTGCAGCTCCTGGTGGAACTGGTGAAGCTAAATTTGCTGGAAATTATGCAGCCTCATTAATTGCTCAAGCTCAAGCTGCCAAAGAAGGCTGCGATCAAGTTGTGTGGCTAGATGCAATTGAACGTCGTTTCATTGAAGAAATGGGCGGAATGAATCTCTATTTTGTTTATGGCAAAAAAAATGAAATTGTTACTCCTTCCTTAACTGGATCATTGCTTGCAGGAATAACGCGTGATTCGATTTTGCAGTTGGCAAAAGATTTAGGAATGACTTCAGTTGAAAAGAAAATAAGCATTGAAGACTGGAAAAAAGGTTGCGAACAAGGCGATATCACTGAAGTATTTGCATGTGGCACAGCCGCAGTTGTCACTCCAGTTGGTTTAGTTAAATCAAGTGATGATGAATTCATTGTTGGCCAAGGTGAAACTGGAGCAGTCACAGCCAAAATCCGTGCTGCCTTGTTGGATATCCAAACTGGGGTAGCAAAGGATGAACACAATTGGACCGTTTCGGTCGGTTAAATTACCCCTGTCTTAATACTGCTGTTACAGATGAGGCAAACTAAAGGCAATGAAGAACCAGGAAATTATTAGTTAAGCGCACTTTTGGGTGATGAAACCCAAACCAAGTGTGCTGATGCCCTTCGCGAGAGCGAGGGGTTTTTTGTTTACTGGAACCAGAAAGAATAAGGAGAAAAGAAAATGACAAACAGTTCTTCTCTAGATGCTTCTGCGTTTCATATTTATGACACAACTTTAAGAGATGGTGCGCAACAAGAAGGTTTGAATCTTTCGGTTCAAGATAAATTGAATATTGCCAAACATCTTGATTCATTGGGTGTGGGTTATATCGAAGGTGGATGGCCTGGAGCTAACCCTAAAGACACAGAATTTTTTGCTAAAGCTCACACTGATTTAAAATTAAAGTACGCAACTTTAGCAGCTTTTGGAAGCACTAGAAGACCAAATGTAAAAGCACAAGATGATCCTCAGGTAAGAGCACTACTTGATTCAAAAGCTCAAGTTATTACTTTGGTTGCAAAATCTTTTGATCGTCATGTTGAATTAGCTTTGAAAACAACTTTAGAAGAAAACATTGCCATGATTAAAGATACTGTGGCATTTTTAACTTCTGAAGGAAGACGAGTTTTCCTTGATGCTGAGCATTTCTTTGATGGCTATAGAAGTAATAAGAATTTTGCTCTAGAAGTTGTAAATGCTGCCACTCAAAGTGGTGCAGAACTTGTGGCCCTGTGTGACACAAATGGGGGAATGCTTCCAAATGAATTAGGAGATGTTGTCCATCAAGTTTTAAGTGCTACAAATGCTCGAATTGGAATTCATTGTCATGATGACACCAACTGTGCGGTAGCAAACACTTTGTCTGCAGTAGATGCAGGTGCAACCCATGTTCAAGGAACAGCAAATGGTTATGGCGAAAGAAGTGGTAATGCCAACCTATTTAGCGTTGTTGCAAACTTACAATTAAAAAAAGGTAAAATAGTTGTGCCAAGTGATGCAATAAAGGAAATGACTCGAATTGCACATGCAGTTAGTGAAATTACCAATATCAATCCCAATCAACATCAACCTTACGTCGGCTTTTCAGCTTTTGCTCATAAAGCAGGATTACATGCCAGTGCGGTAAAAATTGATCCAATGCTTTACCAACACATTGATCCAGTTCTTGTTGGAAATGACATGAGAACTTTAGTTTCGGATATGGCAGGTAGAGCTTCTATTGAATTAAAAGGTAAAGAAATGGGTTATGACCTGGAAGGAAACAAAGAGGTCTTAACTTCCGTGGTTGAAAAAGTTAAAGAGATGGAATCTCGCGGCTACACCTTTGAAGCAGCAGATGCATCCTTTGAATTGTTATTAAGAAACGAATTAGGTGAACATGATCCAAAATATTTCACCGTGGAATCCTGGAAAGCTACAGTTGAACAATCAGAAAATGGGGAAGTCACAACTGAGGCAGTAGTAAAAGTAAATGCTGGTGGAAAAATACTTGAACAAACTTCTCGTGGAAATGGCCCAGTAAATGCTCTTGATAAAGCTTTAAGAGCTGCATTAGAAAAGATTTATCCAGAATTAGCCAAGTTAGAACTAATTGATTACAAAGTTCGAATCTTAGAAGGCGTTAAAGGAACTGGAGCAGTAACAAGAGTTTTGATTGAGACTACTGATGGCAATTCCCAATGGGACACAGTGGGAGTTCACGAAAACGTTATCGCTGCGTCTTGGAATGCAATTTCAGATGCTGTTACTTATGGATTGCTGAAAGCTAATGTCAAATAAAGTTCGCGTTCGTTTTTGTCCATCTCCAACAGGCGACCCGCATGTGGGAATGGTTCGAACAGCACTTTTTAACTGGGCATTTGCAAAACATAACAATGGAACATTTGTTTTTAGAATTGAAGACACAGATGCAGCAAGAGATAGCGAAGAGTCATATAAAGCACTTCTAGATTCAATGCGCTGGTTAGGTCTTAATTGGGATGAAGGACCAGAAGTTGGTGGACCATTTGGACCATATCGCCAAAGTGAACGCATGGATATTTACAAAGATGTTGCAAAAAAACTTCATGAAAAAGGTTTTGCCTATCACTGTTATTGCACCCAAGATGAAGTTGAGGAAAGAAGAAAAGCTCAAAAAGAAAAAGGCCAAACACCAGGCTATGACGCTCATTGTCGTGAATTAACTGACAAACAAGTCTCAGACTTTAAAGCACTGGGCCGCGAACCAGTTTTAAGATTTAGAATGCCAAGTAAAACTATCACTTGGAATGATTTAGTCCGTGGTGAATTAAGTTTTGAACACGAACATATTCCAGATTATGTTTTAGTTCGAGCTAATGGTGATCCGCTTTATACATTAGTAAATCCAACAGATGATGCGCTTATGGAAATAACACACGTATTGCGTGGTGAAGATTTATTGTCTTCAACTCCCAGACAAATTGCACTTTATGAAGCTTTTAAACAAATTGGTGTAGGTCAAGGTATTACCCCAGAATTTGGTCACCTTCCTTATGTAATGGGTGAAGGAAACAAGAAACTTTCTAAGAGAGATCCAGAATCAAGCTTGTTGATGTATCGCAGAGAAGGATTCTTACCAGAGGGATTACTTAACTACCTTGCCCTTCTTGGTTGGTCATTTGGTGATGACATTGAGTTTTTCTCCATGAAAGAAATGGCAGACAACTTCGAAATCAGCAGAGTAAGTGCCAATCCTGCCCGATTTGATATCAAAAAGTGCACCGCAATCAATGCTGACTGGATTAGGAAACTTTCCGTTTCAGAATTAGCAAATCGTATGGAAAAGCAATTAATCGAAGTTGGGGTATTGCCAAATTCTCCAAGTAAAGAACAAAAAGACTTGTTGCTTGCAGCCACCCCTTTGGTTCATGAAAGATTAGAAACTCTTTCTCAAGTTCCAGGAATGCTTTCCTTCCTATTTGTTGAAGAAAAAGATTTTGTATTAGATCATGAGGATGCTGAGAAGTCCTTAACTCACGATATTTTGCCAGCTCTTGAAGCAAGTGTGAAAATAATAAAAGAATTACCAGAGTTTAAAACTGAAAAGTTGCATGATGAATTAAATAGAGTTTTAGTCACAGAAATGGGCTTAAAAGCTCGCATTGTTTTCACAGCTCTACGAGTAGCAGTAACTGGGAGAAGAGTTTCTCCACCATTGTTTGAATCAATGGAGATTATGGGACGGGAAAAAGTAATTTCAAGAATTGAAAAACATTTAAAGAAGTAAGCCAGTGGGGTATGGGGTAATTGGCAGCCCAGCGGTTTCTGGATCCGCTCGTCTAGGTTCGAGTCCTAGTACCCCAGCAAAGTACGTGATGTAGTAATTTTTCCTTTAACAATCGTTCTTTACGAATAGGACCTCATGGTTAAGCGCAGGCTACCTCGTCCCCTCGAAGTTATTTCTCTAATTGGTTTTAGATGGCCAAACTTAAATAGAAAACAAGTAAAACTCAACAAAGTAACCAACCTTTGGGACATGAGAGAACTAGCCTCAAAGAGAACTCCTCGTTCAGTTTTTGATTACACCGATGGTGCTTCTGGATCCGAAGCTAGCTTAAACAGAGCAAGAGAAACATTTAACAATGTTGAATTTTCACCTCGTGTATTAAGAGATGTAACAAACGTTGATACTTCGGTAGATATTTTAGGAAAAAAGAATGCTTTGCCTTTTGCATTCGCTGCAACTGGCTTTACCCGCATGATGGGATATGAGGGCGAACCAGCAGTTGCTCGAGTGGCAGAAAAATATGGAATTCTTTATGGCCTATCAACACTAGGCACAACTTCTCCAGAAGATTTAGCAAATGAAGTTCCAAATGTGAGACGTTGGTATCAGTTATATGTCAGACGTGAAAGAGAACCAAATGAGAAGTTAATTCAAAGAGTAAAAGCTTCTGGTTTTGAAACTATTGTTTTAACCGTTGACACCGTAGTTGGTGGCGTTAGATATAGAGACGTTAAAAATGGTTTAACAATTCCACCAAAATTGACTTTGAAAACTCTTATTGGCATGGCTAAATACCCAAAATGGTGGATGAACCTTTTAACCACTGAACCTCTTGTTTTCGCCTCTCTTGACATGAAAGATAGTGGCGGAACTGTTGCCGATTTATTATCAAAGATTTTTGATCCTTCCATTACTTTGGAAGACATCAAATGGCTTAAGTCAGTTTGGAATGGAAAATTATTAATTAAAGGTGTGCAATCGGTTGAAGATGCCGTGATGCTAAAAAATGCAGGTGTTGATGGAATAATTCTTTCAACTCATGGTGGCAGACAAATGGATAAAGCTCCTGTGCCATTAGAACTTCTGCCAGAAGTTAGAAAAGCAGTTGGTAAAGATTTCACAGTTTTGATTGATGGCGGAGTAATGGCTGGAACAGATATTTTGGCTGCTATTGGCTTGGGAGCAAATGCAGTATTAATCGGCAGAGCTTATTTGTACGGCTT
>JACCDJ011350213.1_pt1 | contig 10715 bp, 8 predicted proteins | sample 7444481 | NCBI WGS metagenome assembly JACCDJ01 (sample SAMN15323435, study PRJNA562643) | freshwater metagenome | isolation source: river surface water | place: USA:Blue River Watershed | collected 2017-08-15 | reverse complement strand
TATTTATTCATATGCTGCATTAAGCTCTTGTAAGCGTTGAGGTGTACCTACATCGTGCCATGGACCGGTATATTTTTCACCGGTCACTTGATTTTGCTCCATCGCAGTTCTCAGCAAGGGGGCCAGCTTGGCAGGCGCCCCGAATTCCAGGTCTTTAAAGAGGTCTTTGTGATAAATCCCAATTCCTGAGAAGGTGAGCTTCTCACTGTCTATGGACTCACTGTCTCCCACAATGGAACCTTGCAAGCAAAAATCCCCTTCAGGGTGTTGCACTGGGTTGGGAACCATGAATAAGTGCGCTAATGGCTTACTGGGGTCAGCGCGCATTCTGGAGGCTGTTTCCAATAGCGTGCTTACGGGTAAATTCGGGCTGAATACATCTCCATTGATGACCAGAAAGTAATCATCGGGTGCAATGATGGGCAATGCCTTACAAATACCGCCCGCGGTCTCTAGAGCGCTGCCTTCAGGGGAGTATTGGATGCTGAGACCAAATTGCTGACCGTTACCGAGAGCTTCCTCAATTTTTTCACCCAACCAAGCATGGTTAATGACGACATTCTGTATTCCTGCCTTAGCTAAAGCTTCTAAATGCCAAGCTAGTAAAGATTTGTTCTGAATAGTTAACAAGGGTTTGGGTAAGACGTCTGTGAGAGGGCGCATACGCTCACCTCTACCAGCAGCAAGTAAAAAACAAGGAATGAGATTGCTCTTATTCGTCATGTATATCTAACTAGTCTTTATGAATGCGAGTCGATTCCAGAATACGAGCCAAAGGCTTTAATTCAATATAACGATTGGCTGTTGCAATGGCATACTCAAGCACGAGAGGAATATCTTTGAGATACCCATCCTTGCCGTCGCGATGGTATAGCCGTGCAAAGATACCAAGTACCTTGAGGTGGCGTTGTAAACCCATCCATTCAAAATCACGATAGAAGTGACCAAAATCATCTGGCATCGGCAGCCCTGCCTTACGTCCTGCCTCCCAGAATTTAATCACCCAATCAATTACTCGTTCTTCTGGCCAAGCAATATAGGCATCGCGCCAAAGAGAGGCGGCGTCATAAGTAATAGGACCATAAACCGCATCCTGAAAGTCAATTACTCCAGGATTATTTTTTTCTGTCACCATTAAATTGCGCGAGTGGTAATCGCGATGAACATAGACTTTTGCTTGAGCTAAATTATTTTCAATAATGAGCTCAAAAGATTTTTTTAGTTGATCTATTTGTTGTGCACTGAGTTCAATGCTGAGATGTTTCTTTAAATACCATTCGGGAAGTAAATCAAGCTCACGTTGCAATAAAGCTTCGTCATAGTTTGGTAGGACACCAGGCTTGCTTGCTAATTGCATTAAAACTAGCGCATGAGTTGCATCTTTATATAGATGATCAGCGGTCTCATTATTTAGTTCAGCCAGGTAAGTTTTGGTGCCTAAATCGTTTAATAGCAAAAAGCCTTCAGCAATATTTTGCTCGAGTATTTTTGGCACATTTAAACCTGCTTCTGAGAGCAATAAATCGACCTTAATAAAGGCATCTAAAGGCTCGTGTTGGGGTGGTGCATCCATTACGATCAAAGTCCTAAAACTGGGGTTTTTAGATGTAATTCGGAAATAGCGTCGAAAGCTAGCATCAGCTGAGGCTGGCACCAAAGAGTCTAGATCTAATTGCCAGCTAGCTTCTAGGGCTTTTAGCCAGTTGCGAAGGGTGTTTAAGCGTGAGTCAGTCATGGTCGATTCGTATAATAAGGCGGGTCTGGATCTATGAGTCATTATCGCCGTCGCGCCGGCCTTTGCGCCCCTCTTTTTTTACATGTAACCCTGCGCGTAATGACGGGGGTGACATTGGTTCAGTTTGCCCTGCCGGGCCATACTCAGGCCCCTGCTCCTTTGCCTTCAAATTCTCAGTCTGGTAGCAATACAGTTTTACTGCCAGATCGCGGAAATGTCACTGTCTTAAAGTTGGATGATCAGCTGAGAGTTGGAAAGCCGATTGATGATGGGCAGGCGCTGACCTTTACTTCGAGTGACACGATTTCAGGTGTTGTTGAGCGTGACATGCATTTAATAGGTCGTGCGCAAATCCGTCGTAATGGAGCAGTAATGAAGGCGGATGAAATTACCTATAACCCTGATACCGATATCGCTGATTTAAATGGAAATGTTGAGTTATCAAAAGGGAACGTTACTTTTAAAGGGCCCAAGGGGCAATTTAAGGTGGATGTACGTGAAGGCTCAATGGAGTCGCCAATATATGAACTACGCGATAACGGCGGCAATGGCAAGGCTAAAAAATTAACAGTACAAAGTGCTGATGTTTTTGTATTTGATAAAGCAACCTACTCTACGTGCACTCCTCAAAATCTAGATTGGTATTTCACGGCTAGCACGATGGAGATAGATAACGAAGAAAAGGAAATGGTTGGAACCCATGGAGTGATGCGCTTCTTTGACGTGCCAATTGCTTATATTCCCTACTTTACCGCTCCGACTGGTGGTCAGCGCCGCTCCGGCATTCTTGCGCCAGTTGCTGGTTACAACTCAAATAATGGCCTAGATATTACGCAACCTTATTATGTGAATATCGCGCCTAATCGTGACTTACTTTTATTGCCTCGCTATATGAATCATCGCGGTGCAATGTTAGGTGCTCAGTATCGATTCTTAGATACCAAGTATTCCGGCACTGTCATGGGTGAATATATGCCTTACGATAAAAAGACCGGTACAGATCGCTGGAAATATGACTGGCAGCAGCGTCAAGTATTTAGTGGTGGCGCAGCTCCCGGAGGAATTCCATTGCCTGGCTCATGGACTGGGTACGCCAATATGTCTCGGGTTTCAGATAATCTGTACCCTACTGACTTCTCCCAGAGTATTGCTGGAGCAATTACTAGTCAGTTCCGCCAGGAAGTTGGCACTACTAAAGGATTGACTGGTAGCTTGAGCAATTGGAATGTCTCTGCAAGGGCATTGACCTTTCAAACATTGCAGCCGGATCCTACCACTACAGTTCAAGCGCCTTACAACATCTTGCCAAACATCACGGCGGCCTATAACAACCGTTTGACACCAGCGGTAGCCGATACAAGTGGAAAATATGTCACCTTACCAACTGGCCCTGCAACTACTTTTTCCGCTGACTACACCAGGTTTGCTTACAACATTGGGGGTAATTTGGCTGCCACGGCTCCGGGTGTGTACAGCCAGGCCGATAGAACCGTAGTGAAGGGTGCGCTGGCTTTGCCGCAAGTCACACCCGGTTATTACATCACTCCAAAAGTAAGTTTTCAGTCAAATACCTATAACGCTACTCCGTTTGTAGCTGGTGGAGCACCAGTTGCTCAGGGATTTACTATCCCCACTTTTAGTTTGGATTCTGCTTTGGCATTCGAAAGAGATGCCGCTGAATTGAAAGGATTTTTTGGTCGCGATATGTTGCTCACTATGGAGCCACGTGCCTTTTATGTTTACACCCCTTATCAAAGTCAGGCACAGACCCCGATTTTTGATACTGCTGATGCTGGCTTTGGGGTCTCTCAAATTTTTAATGAAAATACTTTTATTGGTAATGACCGTATCGCTGACAATAATGCAGCCACGCTCGGTCTTACTAGTCGCATGATTGAGGCGAACACTGGTGCAGAACGCGCTAACGTGACAATTGCGCAAAAGCAGCAGTTCACTGGACAACGTGTGGGCTTGAATGGCAACATTGTTAATCCCACTACCTACTCCGATACCTTGGGATCGGGTTCGGTGCGTTTGCTTGGTAATTTCAGTGCAGACTTATTTGGTCAGTACAACACTCAATTAAATCGTTTTGTACAGACGACAGTTGGGGGTAGTTGGCGTCCCACACAGGGTAGAAGTTTAAATTTTGGATACCGTAACGTTTGGTCTCCGCCTGTGCAGGCATCTATTCAAAATAATCAAACCTTTGTACCCTCATCAACCACTACCGATCAATATAATGTATCAGGTCAATGGCCAATTACGCGAGAGGTTTCTGTTTTGGGGCGCTGGGGCTATGATGCTTTAAGTACAAAAACATTAAATAGCTTGGTGGCTCTGGAGTGGACTAAAGATTGCTGGACTTTCCGTGGTGCCTATTCTCAGGTTTTGAATACCTCCCAAATAACCACTACCCAAATACTGTTTCAGATTGAATTTAAGGGTTTTGGTAGCGCAGGAAGTAATCCAGTTGATATCATGAAGCTTAACGTTCCTGGATATATGCCTACCTCTAAGCCAATACCCCCCTCAATATACGAGAACTATCAATAATGCTTTTTATGAACCGCTTGAGACAAATTGCTAACGTTGCCACTTTTCTTGCTGTGGCCATGTTTACAACTACTTTGTTCGCACAAGATGCAGCCAAGACGAATGCTGCTACAGAAAGCAAGATTCGTAATATTGATGGTGTTGCCGCAGTAGTAAACACTGGCTACGTAACACGAAAAGAAATCGATGACCGCATTGCAGCACTTAAAAAGCAAGGCGCTAAGTTGCCTGAGGATGGGTCAGCGCGCAAAACGATATTAGAGCGACTCATCATTGAAAAAATTCAGATTCAAAATGCTGAGCAAGAGGGCGTGGGAATTAGTAATAAAGAATTGGATAAGTACATCGGTGAGATTGCATCAAAAAATAAGCTGACGCTCGCCGAATTAAAGGCCAGAGTAAATGCCTCTGGGACCACTTTTGATCGATATAAGCAAATGCTACGTGATGATATTTCAATGACGCGCTATCGTGAACGAGAAGTCGAGGCTAAGATCAAAATTTCTGATGCTGAAATTGATAACTTTATTTTGGAACGAACAAGGGCTATGAAAGGCGGTGCTCCTTCCCGTTCTGCGCCAGCAGTCAATGGCGGCCCCGAGGAAATTGATGTAGCTCAGATTTTTATTCCTGTAGATGCTGGTGCTGGTGCTGGTGCTCAAGCTGACGCTAAAAAGAAAGCAGACGCTTTATTGCGTGATGCACGTGGGGATGTCGATTTCTTGCAGTTGGGTGCTATGGCTGCCAAAGAGAATCCTAAAATAAAGTTTCAAGAATTAGGCTATCGCACTCCTGATCGTTTGCCGCAGTTGTTTTATGAGGCAATTCGCAATACTGGTAGCGGTCAGGTGGCTAATGCTGTAGTAAAAAGCCCTGCGGGCTATCATGTTCTTAAAGTTTTGGATCGTCGTGCACTAACGGCTAATGCGCCTTCTCAGCAAGCTGTAGCTCCGGAAGCTGCTCCAACCACGCCTCAAAATATTCCCATCACTCAAACTTTATCTCGCCATATTTTGTTGCGCAGTCGAGCGGGTTTGACTGACCAAGATGCCGAGAGGCGCTTACAAGGATTTCGTGATCAGATCAGAACTAAGACCGCAGACTTTTCTGAGTTGGCAAAAAAATATTCAGAAGACGGCTCTGCATCTAATGGCGGCGATCTTGGCTGGATGAGTCCTGGAGACTTGGTTCCGGAGTTTGAGCAGGCTATGAATCGTTTGCAAATTGGTGAAGTCAGTAGCCCGGTGAAGTCTGAATTCGGTTGGCATTTAATTCAAGTATTAGATCGCCGTGAAGGTCAGCTCACTGTCGAGAAACAACGGCAATTTGCACGCGCTGCGATTCGCGAAAGAAAATTGGATCAAGCTTATCAAGAGTGGATACGCGAACTTCGTGATAACGCCACTGTCAAAATTTTGAACGTGGAAGATGCAGCAAGCAGCACCCCTCGTTAATCTCGTTGTAAGCACCGGCGAACCAGCTGGTATTGGGCCTGAGGTGTCTCTTGCCGCTGCTTTAGATTTTTTGCGCGAACAGAATGACGTTGCCATTACCTTGCTCGGCAATGATCAGTTGCTGGCACTACCAAAAAATATTGATCCAACATTAGTTGGTCGATTGCAGATTGAGTCCATTGAGCTTGCAGCGCCTGTTATTTCAGGTGTCTTGAATCTCCAAAATGCTCGGTATGTCATCACCCTATTAGATCGAGCGATCAATGGTTGTCAGCAAGGCCGTTTTGATGCGATGGTAACTGCACCACTTCAAAAAAGCATCATTAACGATGCCGGTACTCTTTTTACAGGGCATACCGAATACCTTGCACAGCGATGCAATATCTCTCATGTGGTCATGATGTTGTGCGCACCATTGCCTACTGGATTTTTAGGGCTCAAGTCCCCCAGAGATTTAAGAGTGGCCCTAGCGACTACTCATGTACCGTTGAAAGATGTGCCAAAGGCCCTCAGTTATGACTTGATATTAGAAACAATTCAAATTGTTCATCAAGATTTGCAGAAAAAATTTGGCATAGCAAGCCCAGTTATTCGCATGGCTGGTTTAAATCCTCACGCAGGAGAGTCTGGCTACTTGGGGCGCGAGGAAATTGAAATGATTGCGCCAGCAATTGAAGCAGCTAAGGCAATGGGTATTCAGGTATCCGGCCCTTATCCTGGCGACACAATGTTTGATCCCGAATCCATAGCTCAGGTGGATGCATTTATTGCGATGTATCACGACCAAGGGTTAGCGCCTTTTAAGTTTGTCACTTTTGGCCATGGTGTAAATGTAACCTTGGGATTACCGATTATTCGTGCCTCAGTAGATCATGGCACTGCATTAGATATTACTGGCAAAGGTATTGCTGATTCTGGCAGCATGCTTGAAGCTTTACGCTTGGCTTATCAATTGGCTGTAAATCAAAGAAAGCAACGCTAATACATGCATCGTGCACGTAAACGATTTGGCCAGAACTTTTTACAGGACAACGGAATCATTTATTCCATTGTTGCCCTAATTAATCCAAGTGCTGATGCGCATGTGATTGAGATTGGTCCTGGTCTCGGAGCGCTAACATTACCTTTATTGGAGAATTTAGATCATTTAGATCTTTTAGAGATTGATCGTGATTTGGTCGCTTTCTGGAATGAGAAAAATCTCAAAGGCTTAACAGTGATCGAGGGAGATGCCCTGAAGTTTGATTTCTTGGCATGGGCGCAAAATCGCGCTGGTAAGAAAGGCTTATGTAAGGTGGTTGGTAATCTGCCTTACAACATCTCTTCACCGCTTCTATTTCACCTAGTTTCTGCTGCGAATTCAATTGATGAACAAGTCTTTATGTTGCAAGCAGAGGTTGTGGAGCGCATGGTTGCCAAGGAGGGAAGTTCAGACTTCAGCCGTCTTTCTGTCATGCTGCAAGCTCGTTACGATATGGACTTGGTGTTGGAAGTTCCGCCCGAGGCTTTTGATCCGCAGCCTAAGGTAAATTCTGCTGTAGTGCGAATGATTCCGAGAAGGGATTTCACCTTGAGTGATAGCCAGTGGGGTGCTTTAGAAAAGGTAGTTGCTGCAGCCTTTTCACAAAGAAGAAAAATGCTTCGAACTAATTTACAGGCATTTGCTGACAGGCTTAATCTCACTGAAATTGAGCTCAAAGCAAGAGCACAAGATATTTCAGTAGATCGCTATATTGAGTGGGCTAAGGTTCTTGCTTCTTAAGCCCGAGCTACTTTATTTGTAGGCGCTTGGATCAATAATCCGCATTTCAGATTCAATCCAACCTTCAACCTCTTGCTGAAGTTGTTCTGCCGACTTATTGGCTGAGCTGATCGCAGGCCCTATTGAAAATATGACTGTGCCTGGATTCTTGATAAAGCTATTTTTTGGCCAGCAGCGCCCAGCATTGTGTGCAATTGGGATGACAAGTGCATCAGTAGCGCTAGCTAGGCGTGCGCCGCCTTTGCGATAGGGCTTGGTTGAGCCGGTCGCTGTTCGAGTGCCCTCGGGAAAGAGCATGATCCATTTACCTTCGCTTAAGCGCTTGCGCCCTTGAGTGGCTACAGAATGGGCTGCAGTCTGTTTGTTAGAGCGATTAATGTGAATCATTTTGAGTAAGGCTAATGCCCAACCAAAGAAAGGAATCCAGAGTAGCTCACGCTTAAACACAAAACAAAGTTGTTTTGGTAGTAAGGCAATATAAGCAATCGTCTCGTAAGCGGACTGGTGTTTGCTAAGGATGATGACGCGCTCATTGAGCACTGCTTGCATATTTTCCATGCCGCGGATTTCATAATGAATTCCACACAGCGGCTTCAGTAGCGCAATAACGATTTTGTTCCAGAGTCCAATAAAGGTATAGCGGTTTTCAGGACTTAAAAAAGGAAATGCCAGCATGCATAACATAGATCAAATCGGCGGGAACACTAGTAAAAATAAGGCAAAGAGAATCGAGCGAATCAATTGCATGATGAATTTAGGCCTTATCTTCTAAAAGTGCATTAGCAAATGCCAAGAGATCAGCATGTATTTGGGTGCCATCTGGTAAGTTACCTTTAGCCAGTGTCTTTTCGCCTTTGCCGGTGAGAACCAAGTGGGGTGATGCCCCTAAAGCAACTCCAGCTTGAAGATCACGCAATGAGTCACCCACAATAGGGGTGCCGGTAAGCGGTTTGATGCTATCTGTCTTTTTATAGCGTAAAGCAATTTCTTTCATTAGGCCAGGCGCAGGCTTACGACAATCACATTGATGTGCATCCTGATGGGGGCAGAAAAAGATACTGTCAATGTGCCCGCCCAAAGGTTTGAGTAGCAATTCCATCTTGCTATGCATCGCATGTAAATCATTAATGGTGAAGTAGCCCCTGGAGAGGCCCGATTGATTTGTTGCTATTGCAATTTGGTAGCCTGCTTGATTTAGTAGGGCAATTGCCTCAAGACTGCCTGGGAGTGGAATCCACTCATCTACTGACTTGACGTAATCGTCACTGTCTTCATTGATCACGCCATCGCGATCGAGAATGATAAGTTTAGAAGAGCTGGTGCTCATGCTAATTTGCCGAGATCGGCAACGAGATTCATTTTCTGGTGAAGTTGTTGCAGAAGGGCTAAGCGGTTATCGCGCAGCTCAGGGTTCGGATCCATGACCATCACATCAGCGAAGAATTGATCAATAGGACCACTTAAAGCTACAAGGGATCTCAATAGCTCTACAAATTGACGTTTCTCATAAGCCACATTGATTGCAGGTGTAACCGCTTCCAAGGCTTGATGTAATGAAGCTTCTGCTGGAATTTGCAGTAATTTTGTCGAACAAGTCGCAGGGATAGCGGTAGTCGTTTTCTTGAGGATGTTGCTAATGCGCTTATTGGCGGCGGCAAGCTGAGCAGCTTCTGCAAGAGCATTAAATTCACGCAATGCAGTTAAGCGTTCGATCAGATCATTAATTTGAGCTGGATCTTGACTTAAAACAGCATCAATTTCAGCGCTAGTAAACGCTTTGCCAGCAACTGACTGGTCGCGCAAATAGGCGCGCAAGCGATCGATGATGAAGGCGTAGATATCGGCAGCCTTTGCCTTCTCTTGCACATCATCCTGTGGAAACTGCGCACGAGCCAGCTCAATGAGTTGAGGCAAATTGAGTGAAAGATTTTTTTCTAAGAGTAAACGGCAAATACCGAGAGCATGACGGCGCAATGCATATGGGTCTTTATCGCCAGTTGGTGCTAGACCAACACCCCAAATACCAACTAGAGTTTCAAGTTTGTCAGCAATTGCCAGGATGGTTCCGGTTTGGGTTTGTGGCAGTGTGTCGCCAGCAAAGCGCGGCATGTAGTGTTCACTGCAGGCGCTAGCAACATCAGCGTTCTCGCCATCGTGTGTGGCGTAATAACGACCCATAATTCCTTGAAGCTCTGGGAACTCGCCAACCATATCGGTTAATAAATCTGTTTTAGCGATCTCAGCAGCACGTGATGCCAGCTTTTCATCAGCACTTAATTTTTTAGCAATACCTACAGCTAGACCTTGAACGCGCTTGGTGCGATCTAGCTGGTTACCTAATTGATTGTGATAAACCACCTTGCCAAGATCGGCTACACGTGAAGCTAAAGGACGTTTTTGATCTTGCTGGAAGAAGAAGCGAGCATCTGATAAGCGAGGGCGCACAACACGTTCATTGCCAGAAATAATCGCATTAGGCTTATTTGTTTCAATATTGGAAACAATCAAGAAGCGATTGCGCAACTTGCCATGCTTGTCGGTTAATGCAAAGTATTTTTGATTGGTTTGCATTGTCAAAATCAAGCATTCTTGTGGAACTTCTAAGAATTCTTGATCGAAGTGGCATTCGTAGATTGCTGGCCATTCGACGAGGGCAGTTACTTCATCTAAAAGGCTATCTGGCATCAAAACCAAATCATCGCCAGCCGCTTTTAAAAGTGCAGCTTCAATTTGTGCGCGACGTTGGTTAAAGCTAGGAATAATCTTCGCCTTAGATTGCAAATCTGCTTGGTACTGATCTGCGCTAGAAACCGTTACATTGCCAGGCGCCAAGAAGCGATGCCCCTCGGTTTGATTGGCGGCATCAATGCCTAAAGCGCTGATGTTGAGAATGGTGCTGCCGTGAAGTGCAATGATGCGGTGGGCAGGGCGGGCAAACTGTACGTCAGCTAATTGACCACTCTTCTGTAGCACTTGGTAGTGCATCATTTTGGCAATGGGTAGCTTGTTTAATGTTTGCTCAAGCGCGGTTTGAGCAGTTTTCTCAAGCGCAGCGCCTTTGGCAACGACATTGAGGTAGAGAGCTTCATTTTTACCTTCACCAGCCTTTTCTAAAGTGGCGAGATCAACGTCCGCATATCCAAGGGCACCTAATTTTTTAAGTAAGGGGGGAGTTGCTTTACCTTCAGCATCAAATGCAATGTTCGTT
>JACCDJ011387767.1_pt1 | contig 10716 bp, 9 predicted proteins | sample 7444481 | NCBI WGS metagenome assembly JACCDJ01 (sample SAMN15323435, study PRJNA562643) | freshwater metagenome | isolation source: river surface water | place: USA:Blue River Watershed | collected 2017-08-15 | reverse complement strand
TGGGGGGCAGTGAGTTTTTTCCTGTCAGACGCAGGAAGCTTGCCGGTCCTGTTAAAAAAAATGGCAGATCTGATTGATCAGTCGCGCTCTCAGATTCCCGGCTGGCTGGCCGCCTACCTGCCGCAAAGCGCCGAGGCCTTGCAACAATCTTTTGCGCACTGGATCCGCAACCATGCGTCCCAAGCGACAGACCTTGGAAAGCAGATGGGCCGTTTAATTGTCCATCTTCTGGTCGGTATGGTCATAGGCGCGATGGCCGCCTTGTATGACACCACGCATATTCATCACTACAAACCCTTGTCGGCGGCATTACATCAACGCATCGTGCGCTTGCACCTGGCCTTCAAGCAGATCGTTTTTGCTCAGGTGAGAATTGCAGGCATCAATGCGATTTTTACCGGTATTTTTCTCGCGCTTGTCTTGCCTTTGGCGGGGATTGATTTGCCCTTCGTAAAAACCATGATACTGATCACCTTCATCGCGGGACTGTTACCGGTGATTGGCAATCTGATTTCAAATACAGTCATTGTGGTGATCAGCTTGTCTCACTCGCTGTCGACAGCCGCTTTTGCGCTACTGTTTCTTGTCACGATACACAAGCTCGAATACTTCCTGAACGCCAAAATTATCGGTACCCAGATCAATGCAAGGGCTTGGGAACTACTCATCGCAATGCTGATCATGGAGTCGATGTTTGGCATACCGGGGGTCATTGCTGCCCCGGTTTTTTATGCCTATCTGAAGACCGAGCTAGTCGCACTGGGCCTAGTCTGAGCAACACAAAACTGCCGAGCAGTTTCATTTTTTGTTGGACTCGTCCGGCGTCGCAATCGATGCGATGATATCTACGGGTCGGGATGATCGCTTGCGCATTCGCAAATTCAGCATTTCAACAGTGACCGAGAACAGCATCGCGCTGTAGATGTAGCCTTTAGGGACATGCGTGCCGAAGCTTTCGGCGATCAGCACCACGCCAATTGCAACCAGGAAGGACAGCGCGAGCATCTTGATGGTCGGATGGGTGGAGACAAACTGTCCAATCGGCCTCGCGAACACCATCATCAGTCCAACGGAAGTAACGACCGCAGCGACCATCACGGCCACTTGATCGACCATCCCGACCGCCGTAATGATGGAATCGAGCGAGAACACGATGTCAATCAGCATGATCTGCACGATGATGGAAACGAATGAGGCATGGACAATGTTTCGCTGTGTCTCATGCGCACCCTCCATAGATTCATGAATCTCGCCTACGCTTTTCCAGATCAGGAACAGTCCACCGAGCAGTAATACGATGTCACGACCAGAGAAGGGCTGCCCGAACACCGTAAACAGCGTAGCCTTCAATCCGACGATCCAGGCCAGAATCATCAGCAAGCCAATGCGCATGAACATGGCCCCGAACAGACCGATTTTTCGCGCTGCTTCGCGCTGATGCGGCGGCAGTTTGTCAACCAGGATCGAGATGAAGATGCTGTTGTCGATACCCAGAACCAGCTCGAGTGCCGTCAGCGTTAAAAAAGCCAGCCAGATTTGTGGGTCGGACAGCAACTCAAGCATAGGAGGTTCTCCGAAAAAGAGGTCGTCACATTGAAGCGATGAAGTTTACCAGCGGGCTTTTCCGGGCAGGCATCTGCAGGCGCTCAAAAAACCAGAGATAATCGAATGATGAGTTCGTAAAACTGGAAAGGTCCTCTCCGTGACCCTGAATTTTCGCCATCTGCATTATTTTTGGGTTGTAGCCAAAGAGGGCAGCATCACCCGTGCCGCCGAGCGTCTTGGCCTGGCCGTCCAAACCGTGAGTGCTCAGCTCTCCCACTTGGAGAAATCCATCGGCAAATCTTTGTTCAAACCCCAGGGGCGACGCCTTGTCCTGACCGAGGCCGGAGATCTGGCATTGCGTTATGCCGATCAGATTTTTCTCTTGGGTGAACAACTTCAAGACGCGCTGAGTACCAGTGATGTCGATCCTGTGATGCGCCTGACCGTAGGCATTTCCGATTCCCTGCCCAAGTTGATTGCTTCCCGGCTGCTTGAGGCAACGCTTACATTGCCTCAACGAGTCAGATTGGTGTGTTATGAAGAGCAGTTCGAGTCACTGCTCGGCAAGTTGGCGGTACACAAACTGGATGTGATGCTGACGGACAGGCCGGTACCTCCGGGTTCGTCTCTGCGCGTGTTCAGCCACTTGCTCGTGGAGACCGAGACCAGTTTGTTTGGGATACCAGCACTTGCAGAGAAATACATGCCTGGATTTCCCGGCAGTCTGAGCGGTGCTCCCCTGCTTCTGCCGACACGCAACAATGCGATTCGCGCACGTATCGATTACTGGCTTGAAAATCATGACCTACATCCGGATCTGATCGGCGAGTTCGATGACAATGCCTTGTTACATACGTTCGGGCGTGCGGGTCGAGGCCTGTTCCCGGCGCCGTCTGTGCTGGCTGATGATGTGCTCAAACAGTTTGGTGCAGTACCTGTCGGTCCCATGTCTGAAGTGACGGAGCAGATTTATGCGATCTCCAATGAGAGGAAAATCAAACATCCTGCAATCGAAGCGATTCTGAAGGCAATGCACAAGGATGTTTTATAAGACGTCCAGCATGAGGGGAAAAAGAGCCGGCACAGTCCGGCGCCTCAGGCACAAGACCTGACGACAAGCTGTCATGTTGTCGTTAAAAATAAAATCGCCCGCATGTGCGGGCGAATTTTTTTAGTACGTGCCGGGATGAATTACTTCTTTTTCAACTCGATTTCGAATTGCGCGAACCACGCTGAAATATTGTCAATATCTTCGTCGGACAGCGGCTTGGCGATCACGTTCATCACCTCATTGTGACGTTTGCCGTCGCGGAATTGTCTCAGTTGGCTTGCAAGATAAATGTCCGACTGACCCGCCAGCGATGGGGTGCCGGGCATTCTCGAGAGGCCATTTTCGCCATGACACATAAGGCAGCTTTGAGCGGCTTTTTCGCCAGCTTTCATGTCAGCGGAGGCGGGCAGGGAAACGCAGGCCAAGGTCAGAAGCGTGGTAAGTAGTGCGGCTGATTTCATGATTTGAATCTGAATGAGTTAAGTGATGAAGGTGATACGTTAAACTAGGTCGGCGCCTGAATAAAACTGCAAATCATTGCGGCAAAAAAGCACCAGGCCCTTGATTTTGCTGGTCCCCGCGTCGCACAGCTGCGCTGGCTCGCGATAAAACAGAGATGGATCAGCGCCTGCTTAAAACAAAATCGCCTGCCACGTTAGCACGGGACAGGCGATTTGCATTACAGCGACCAGGCTTGTGGCCTGGTCGCGTTCAGGTACCTCTTAGTTCGCCGTGTAGGTGATGCGATAGATCGCACCAGCGTAGTCGTCGGACACGAGGATAGAACCGTCAGGCATGTTGGCAACGTCCACTGGGCGGCCGATAGCGCGCTTGGTGTCTTTGTCCAGGAAGCCTTCAGCGAAGATTTCCGCCTTGCCTGCAGTACCGTCTTCTTTCAGAGGAACGAAGTTGATCAGGTAGCCGCTAGGCTCGGTACGGTTCCATGAACCGTGCGATGCCACGAAAACGCCGCCCTGATACTTCTTCGGGAAAGCCTTGCCAGTGTAGAAGGACATGCCCAGCTGAGCCTGGTGTGCAGGGAACTCAACTTGTGGGAACACAGCATTGGCTGGCTCAACCATGTCTTTCAGCTCAGGCGCTGCAGGCGAGCCTGCAACTTTGTACTTGCCGTTCCAGTAAGGGAAGCCGAAGTGCTGGCCAGCCTTGGTGATACGGTTCAGTTCGCCCGGAGGAACATCGTCACCCAGACCATCCACCTGGTTGTCAGTGGTCCAGATTGTCTTGTCTTTCGGGTTGATGTCGATACCAGCTGGGTTACGCATGCCCATTGCATACACTTCTCTGCCGGAGCCATCGAACGGGTTCAGACGGATAACGCCACCAATACCGACTTTGTCGTACAGGTCGATCTTGTCTTTTGGCTGAACGTTGTATGGCTGACCCAGGGTCACGTACAGTTTGCCGTCATCAGCAACGCGGCATACGCGGCCAGTGTGGTTGTATGACTGCTCTTCAACAGGAATCAGGCCGCCTTCTTTAACAGCGGTGATCACTGCAACGTCCGGACCTTCGTAGAAGTACTCGGCAGCTGGGAAGTTCAGAACGCGGTTCGACTCAACGACGATCAGGAAGCCGTCTTTGGTCCAGCAAACGCCGTTCGGGTTCTTGAACTTGATCGAAGGAGCGAATGGCTTGACTTCATCAGCGGTCATGTCGCCGTTACGGTCTGTAACAGCCCAAACCGTGGTCTTGCGTGTGCCGACAAACAGCATGTTGGTCGAAGGAGCAACCGCCATGTAACGCGCGTCAGGAACGACAGCGTACAGTTCGATCTTGAAGCCTTCTGGCAGCTTGATCTTTTTCAGGTTGGCCTTGAGCTGGTCAACATTCTTGCCGGTCTGTGGAACGGTAGGAATGTCGATTGCTGTGTCGGTGTTTTTCATTGCCGAGATCTTTTCCAGATTCTCGTCTTTCGCAAAGCTGGATGCGGAGAACGCAACGAGCATCGCCGATGCCAGAACGCTCTTTACAAATACATTGGATGTAGCCAAGTTTAATCTCCGATTGGTTTTTTGTTGACTGAGTGATAAACCACGTGACCCAAGCAAAACTTTCATTTATGTTTTAACAACAAAAGTTTGAAAGATTCGCACTGCTTCCTAGTGGGGCTTTGGAATATAGAGTTTGCGCTGATCAGGCCACAAGTGAATTTTTTTCACCAATGAGCTTGGCATGCGAAACTTGTGCTTTAAGTATCAACAATGTCTCAAAGCTCTCGCAATTTTGACAAAAAATCGCCTGCACGCATAACTTGTGTGCAGGCGGTTTGATCTGATCGGCAGCTTCGTTCAGTGGATCACGACGCCCCAGGGCATTTCGCCCACTTTCACCTCGCCCGATGCGGTCAGCTGCTCTGTATCAATCACCGTCACCGAGTTTGAGCGACCATTGGCGACGTAGAGCTTTTTCCCATCGGGCGTGATGGCCATATTCCATGGACGTTTGCCCACTGGGATGGTCGCAAGGATAGAGTTGTCTGCAGTGTCGATAGCCGACACAGTGGCGTCTTTGCCGTTGGAGATGTAAACCCGCTTGCCATCGGGCGCCATGGTGACGCCGTTACAGAAGTTGCCCGTCTTGATTTCCTTGATGACCTTGCGAGTGGCCACATCGATTGCATATACGGTGCTGGCAATCTCCGAGGCTACATAGGCCACCTTGCCATCCGGACGAAAGGCAATACCACGCGGACGATTGCCCACTTTCACCGAGCCGATCTGCTTGCGCTTGCGCACATCAATCACATCAACGCTATCGGCTTCCTCCGCTGACACGAACATCAGTTTGCTGTCGGGACTGAATACAGCATGCTCAGGATTTTTCCCCTTGGTTTTCACGGCAAACATTTTGCGACCTGTAGCTGTCGAAATGAAATTCACCGAGTTGCTGATCTCTGAGGCGGCTGCTACCCATTTGCCGTCAGGAGAGATCGATACGCCTTCCGGTGATTCGCCCAAATCAACGGTGCCAGATATCGAGCGATCTTCGAGATTGATTTTGACCAGCACATTATTTGGCTGATCACTGACATACAGGGTCTTGCCATCAATGGACACGGCCAGGCCGCGGGGCTTGTCGCCTGCCTTGATTTCGCTGACTACCGTATCGGTCTCTGTATCGATGACCGACAACGTTCCCGATTTCTCGTTAGGGACGTAGGCAAAAGGTGCTGCCAGCAAGGCAGCGGGTATGCAGAGCACTGCAAGTGCCAACGTCGACGCGGAAAGTGAAGAAAGATTTTTTTTGAATTGCATGGATATGCGCCTCTATTCAGTAAATTCAGATAAATGCCGGATTCAGGGAGAGACCGCGCAAGCCAAGCCGCTAAGGCGAGCCAGCCCAGACAAACAACGCCAGGCTATGGCCACCTAAGCGCTTGAGCCTATTTTTTCAGCCACCGATATTCCAAATTTTTATGCCCGATGCGTCCCCAAGGATAAAACGGCATGCAAAGGATAACTCATGGTGCACCTTACCGCGGCCTCAAACGGCCGCCAAAAATAATTTTCAAATTCGGGTACGATGGCACGGCCATCGACGCGCGGCATTGCAGGCAAGCCCAAGCTTGCCGGTCGCGCCGCTCATCCCGTTATTTTTTGAAAGATTTTGATGTCCGAACATTTCACCGAACATGACTGGCGCCGCTTTCTCACGAGCATAGGAGAAGATCCGGATCGGCCGGGGCTGCGGGAAACCCCGGCGCGCGTGGCCAAGGCCTGGATGGCCTGGACATCCGGTTATCACCAAGACCCGGCTAATGTGCTCAAGACCTTCGAAGATGGAGCTGAGGAATACAACGAGCTCATCGTCGTCCGTAACATTCCCGTTTACAGCCATTGCGAGCATCATCTCGCCCCGTTTTTTGGCAAGGCGACCGTGGGCTATATGCCCAATGGGAAAATCGTCGGTCTGTCCAAGCTGACGCGTCTGGTCGAATGCTTTTCACGCCGCCTGCAGGTGCAGGAACGCATGACCATACAGATTGCCAATGCCCTAATGGAAACGCTGGAACCCAAGGCCGTGGGTGTCGTCGTGCGCTGCCGGCATCTGTGTATGGAAAGTCGGGGCATACGTACAGCGGGTGAGGAAACCGTGACCTCGGCAATGCTGGGAGAATTGCAGCCCAATCTCGCCATGCGAACCGAATTCCTGGATCTGGCGCGGGAGGATGTTGGTCGCTGGTAGATTTTTACGTAGTTGCTGAACGCACTCGCGTTAAGCTTTTCTTTTTCGCGACTTTCTTCCCAGGCGATTTTTCTACAGCAGCCAGCATGGTTCCGCGACAGCTGGCTGAGCCGCAGCGGCATGCGTAAGCGGCTTTGAGCGCCTTGCTCATTTTTTCTTCAATCACCAGCCCGTAATCATAAAACAGCTCCTCGCCACGCGAGATATCGCGCAGTGCGTGAATGTAGACCCGCCCTTTCTCTTCCTGCGCTTCGCAATTGGGCTCGCATGCGTGGTTGATCCAGCGCGCATCATTACCTTGATCGCCGCCATCGATCAGCTTTCCGCTTTCCAGGCTGAAAAAAAACGTGTGATGGGGATTATTCGGATCCAGTCCGAAACGTTTCTCTGCCTGTGCTTCGGTAATTCGCTTGCCCGCATACTCAACAATCCTAGCGCCAGCAGGAATTTTGCGAGTCGCAAACACACCATTGCCATGAATGGCCGAGTGCCTGACGCGTATGTGGGTATCTGCAAGTAGTGATTGCAATGGTGTCGATGGGCTGCCTGATTTCATGGAGCGAGGTAGATGCCTGGGTGATAGTCACTGTTGGTTTTGTTTCGACAACAACTTGGATAAAGATCTTTGTTGGCGTAAGCGCCGGATGATAGCTTGTGATGGCCAGATGACACAAGGAATGCCTTTGCGTTAGCACCTGCAATGCTCGCAGAGTGGGCATTTTTTCCTCGCAAGCGGTATTTTTTTCTAACCCTGTGGCCTCATTTTGCAGATGGGTCTTGTTGTCTGATCGTGGCATGTGATTTGCAGAGCAGTGCAGGCTTTTTCCATCAATAGCAAGGAGAAATCTATGCCCATGCATCAAATCAAGTCCGGTGTCACCGGAATTTTCTTTGGGTTGGTCAGTGCCGCACTTCTGATGAACTCCCTGACCGTTCATCCCCAAGAGAAAGCAAGCAAGCCTTCCGCATCGCAAGGTAAGGAAACTTCATCCGGCGCATCATCTTCACCCACTGCAAGTGAATCAGCCGGTGCATCGCAGTCCAAACTGAATCAATCCGATGAACGAATGATGAAGCAGCTCGCGCAGATACAGCTCTCCGAAATTGCTCTGGCCAAGCTGGCGAAGGAAAAAGCGCAGAGCAATGAAGTGAAAAGCTTTGCCAACAATATGCTTGACGATCACACGAAGGCGCATGATGAGCTCAAGCAGCTCGCCCAGTCCAAGGGAGTGAGTTTGCCTGCCGAGGCAGACCGCCAGCAGCAATCAGCAGAGAAAAAACTGGCAGCGCTCACGGGAGAAAAATTCGACCGCCAGTACATGAACCATGAGAGTACGCGAGCTTTGAAGGACACTCACCGACTGCTTGAGCGCATCCACAGCAAGTCAGAAGATGCGGACTTGAAGACCTATGCCAGCAAAATCATCGCGACCGTAAAAACCCAACAGCAGCTGGCTAACGATACCCGTAAAAACCTCAGGCCGACCAGCGAGGGTAAAAGTGGTGTGGGCAAATCGGAATCATCAGGATCGCCCGCATCTTCAGGGGCATCCGGTGAATCTGGTGCTGGGGGTGGAGCCGGTAAACCGGGTGGAGCGTACGATTCAGGTGCTCCAGGCGGTGCCTCCGGTGGTGCTCGCACGCCTCGCCAGTAAGCCGCGCGCAGGCCGGGACAGGACGCTTTGGGTACAATGGCGGCCTTCCGGCTGCACGGCGATGAGTTTGCATCGCCGGCTCTGCCCACTTTTTTACCGGGCCTGCCTTCATGCTGCGACTCACCGATGTACACCTTCCGCTTGATCATCCCGAGCACGCATTGAAAGAAGCCGTGCTCGGCAGGCTCGGCATTGCTGCCGATCATCTGCGGGCCCTGCATATCTTTCGTCGTGCGTTTGATGCGCGAAAAAAATCGGCCATACAGCTGGTGTACACCGTCGATGTCGACGTCGATGATGAGCCTGCGCTGTTATCGCGCCGCTTGCCCAAGCTGGGGCCTGCGCCCGACCTGAATTACCAATTCGTTGCGCAGGCACCGGCTGGCGCAGGCCTGCGTCCGGTGGTGATTGGTTTCGGACCTTGCGGATTGTTTGCGGCACTCATTCTTGCGCAATCAGGATTCCGGCCCATCATCATCGAACGCGGTAAGCCCGTGCGGGAGCGAACCAAAGACACATTTGGCCTGTGGCGCAAGCGCGAGCTGCATCCGGAATCCAACGTGCAATTCGGCGAAGGTGGCGCCGGTACTTTTTCTGACGGCAAGTTGTGGACGCAAGTCAGCGATCCGAGGCACTACGGTCGCAAGGTACTTGAGGAATTCGTCAAGGCCGATGCGCCGCCCGAAATTCTGTATGTCAGCAAGCCGCATATCGGCACTTTCCGTTTAGTCAAAATGATAGAGCAGATGCGTGCCAGCATTATCGCGTTGGGCGGTGAGTTCCGATTTGAGCAGAAGCTGGATGGCCTCGAGATTGTGAATGGAGAAGTGCGCGGCCTGCATTTGTCGACGGGCGAACAGATCGAGGCAGATCATGTGGTGCTCGCTATTGGTCACAGTGCGCGTGACACGTTTCAGATGGTGCATGACGCGGGTGTTTACATCGAAGCCAAGCCTTTCTCGATCGGCTTTCGAATCGAACATCCGCAGTCGCTTATTGATCGGGCACGTTTTGGTGTCCATGCCGGAAATCCCATCCTTGGCGCAGCAGACTACAAGCTGGTTCATCATGCGAGTAACGGGCGCTCGGTGTACAGCTTTTGTATGTGTCCCGGCGGTACCGTGATCGCTGCAGCATCTGAGCCGGGGCGAGTGGTCACCAACGGCATGAGTCAGTATTCGCGCAATGAGCGCAACGCGAATGCAGGCATCGTTGTGGGTATCACCCCGGCGGATTATCCGGGCGGACCGCTGGCCGGTATTGAGTTTCAGCGGCAGATCGAGTCACGCGCTTTCGAGGTTGGGGGCGCAGATTACGATGCGCCTGGCCAGCTGGTTGGTGATTTCATTGCCGCGCGGCCGTCGACCACGTGGGGCTCAGTGACGCCTTCGTATCAACCTGGTGTCAAGCTGGGCAGCCTTGATCCGGTATTGCCAGCCTATGCGATTGAAGCCATTCGTGAAGCCTTGCCTGCATTTGACAAACAGATTCGTGGTTTCGCCATGCATGATGCGGTACTGACGGGTGTCGAGACACGCACTTCATCGCCAGTGCGCATACGTCGTGGCGAGAATTTTCAGAGCATCAATACCGTAGGTCTCTATCCGGCGGGTGAAGGCGCGGGTTACGCCGGCGGGATCATGTCAGCTGCCATTGATGGCATTCGTGTGGCCGAGGCAGTCGCCCTGTCGATTTGCGCACGCCACAAATAACAAGGGCCGCTTGACGCGGCCCTTGATCAAATCGTCATGACGACGACGATTTTTTAGTGCTTCTTCGAGCGAGCTGGCTTTTCAGCGGCTGGTACGAAATGCTTGGTGGCTTCGTTCATGCTGTCTTCCAGCGTTTCTGCTGCATGCTTGCCAGCTTTGACGAGTTGCTCGTAGGCGGCGTTTGCATTCGCAACGCTGGCTTTGAGCATGGAGACGGCGTTTTCGGTGCCGGCCGGCGCTGCTTTCGACAAATCGTCGATCAGCTTGTTGACCTGGCGCGACGTTTCGCTGATGCGAGCTTCGGTGACTTTGGTGAATTCAGCTTGTGCACGCGTTGCGATGCTGGCCACATGACGGCCGTAGGCGAGCACTTTCTCGGCGTTCGGTTGGGCTTGTGACGATGTCAGTGCAATGATTTCTTGCGGGTCTTTTGCGGAAAGAATTTGTTGCGCGGCAGCAGAGCTGTGCTCCAGCGAAGCTTTGGCGGTGGCGATATTCAGTTCAACCAGCTCAGCCATGCTGTGCAGCGTCTTGTTCGCGAAATCAT
>JACCDJ011657674.1_pt1 | contig 10737 bp, 3 predicted proteins | sample 7444481 | NCBI WGS metagenome assembly JACCDJ01 (sample SAMN15323435, study PRJNA562643) | freshwater metagenome | isolation source: river surface water | place: USA:Blue River Watershed | collected 2017-08-15 | reverse complement strand
TGTCCAAAGTGCAACGGCGCAAAGCTTCAAGTGGTGTCCAGTGAGTGGGGAATATGGGCAGACGCAATGTGGTGTCACGGCAATCACAGCTGCCCACACGTGGGCGGGACTGTCCAGACGGAAGGTGGTTATCGGCACGCAACGCGCTGGCAGACGCACTTGGATCATCCGAGACCCTAAGGAGGGCACGACACGTAGGATCATCGCCCTCCTCAGCGGAAAGACCGGAGACAGGACCTCTCTAATGTCAAGACTCGCAACCACGCCATGGAGCAGGAAGCGACAGGTCATGATCAGAAAAGAGCAACCAACAATGTCTGCGGCAGCGTCGCCAGCGAAGTCCGCACCAGGCGGACAGGCGAGAGCCGAGCAAGAAGGGAAGGAAACCGTGGCTGCCTCTCAAAGGTCACACAACGAGAAAGAGTTCGTTTGGGCGAATTGGCAGAGGAAGTGGGAGATGAGTTTAGGGCGAGTGGCAAACAATGAGCATCGACTGTCAGGCTCGTTCAGGGAAAGCACGGCGGCATGGTTACGAGAGCAGGGCGACTGGAATGGAGCGAAGGCGATCAACGAGGACTGGGTGCTGCTAGAGGGCCGGGCATGTGAGATGGCGCGGGCGCAGGCGCAAATTGACCTACGGCAGGCACACGAGCAGGGAGATGTGAGCGGTTACATGCAGTCCCTCCACCGACGAGGACACGTGGGGCTGGCGAGAGCAGGTCTCCTCATATTGGAGGCAGGAGGCAACTTGATTGGGGAGCACGACAAGCGTCAACATCAAGACCAAGTAAATGTATGGATGACCTGGTTGGACTGGTCAGTGAGGTTTGTACCCCAGTCATGGGAGGCCAACGTCACCACGTGGAACCTAGGCCCACTGGGATACGAATATTCCAGGGACCTCCTGCACCAGCTTCTACAAAAGGGGCAAGCAGTGATAATGGTCCAGGAACTGAGATTTCCTCTGGGGGCGAGACAGAGGGTGAAGAACGAACTAAAGCATCTCCACCCAGAATACCACTGCCTTTTTGAAGCGGGGAAGGACCCACTCCCCTTAGCTGAAGACGACACGGATACGGTGGGACTGAAGAACCCATGGTGTAACCGAAGACACTTTGCAGTGGCCACGTTCCTTCACCGAGGGGTCTTCAGATCGGCACAGAGACGGGAATGGTATGTCGATGCGGACAAGCAAAGGTTGCGACACATGACCAGAGGAAGAGTACTGCGAGTAGACGCGGAACTGCATGATGGACAGCGACTACAAGTGTTCAATGTGCATCAAGCGACGTCAGGTGACATGCAACTCCAGCAGTACACATGGCAAGTCCTGGCCAAAAGTATCATGGAGTGCAGACACCAGCGTATACTCCTAGGAGGCGATTTGAATGCAAACGCCAACGGCTCCAGGGTGGGGTATGCGACGTCCAACGCCGAACATATGAAGCGAGTGGACGAGGCGCTTACCAACTTTGTAAACGTCACGCAAGGGCAACTGATGTCGCCGAAAACTCTGTCGTGGAGGAAAGGGGAAAGGGGAGCCAAGCTCGACCACCTGATCACTTGGAACCTCTCACACGACAGTAGCGTGGGTTCACTGGGAACGTGCTGGAGGAGTGTGGGGGAGGCAATACCGGAAGGGTGTACGGAGCTCGAACACCCTGCGCTCGCGCAACGATTAGCGGGCACAACCACCCTCTGGCAACTCGAGTTGGCATCCCTCCTGCCACAAGGCATTGACGCGCACAAAGTAGTTAGAGTTGGAGTGCAATTTCTTCGACCGGTCCCATTAGGACAAGTGGAGTGGCTGGGAGGGCCCCAACACGACCATGCCAGGGTAGGATTTCGTATTGAACCACAGGTGCTTGCACACACCCGTAAGTATGGTCCTCAGGAAGAAAACACAGCGCGCATCCGCTTGAAAGACTGGCAAAAACTAGCACCAGCACTGCAGAAGGAACTGGGTAGTGCAGCAGAGGTAACACTAGCAGGAGTCCGAGCAGGGACAGTTGATGCGGGGGAGGCGGTGCGGAATACGCTACGGAACAGAGACCAACTTGCAAGGGCCTGGATGGCACCGACTATCCGATCCCGAGAACGCCACCAGCGTCGAGCAGCGCACAGGAGCCATGAACAAATCCAGCTCCTCAGAACGATCGCACGAGTGGAAGCAGCGTTACGAGATGGCCTGCAGATCAGGTGCGACTAGAGCGCAAAACCTGGTGCTAGAAGACATGGATGTTGCATGGAGCCCGCCGCTTAGCCCCCAGGAAAAACTAGCTATCACATCCACAGAATCCTGGAGGAAGTATCTAACAGCCAACTTGAAATCGTGCAAAGAAGAACTAGAACGGCAGACACACAGCCAAGTTCGAGAAAACAGACGAGCCATGGACAGCCGTGCGAGGAAAGCCTTCGAAGATGAGCACAAAGGACCAAGTAAATTCGCAGGCAAGCGGACGGAGCACCGCACTCAAGACAAGTTGAGATGGCGGGTGCCGAACGGACTCCAATGGGTGGAGTGGCACGAGCAAGCTTATGATGACGTGTGGGCTGAACGACTGGCTCGGCTCCACCAGAAATGCCCGGGCATCCAAGCACACCACATAACAGGAAATGCATGTGTAGGCGTGATGCAAGTAGGCAGGTACACGGAAGAGGAAGCTCAACGGAGGATCAAAAGTGCAGGGGAACGGTGGAGGCACCAAGTGACGGTGCAGCACAAACTCGAGCTCGAGCGAGCAATTGAAGACCTGGCAGTCAGGTGGAAAATCGTCCCAGGAGACGACACCCGGCTGGAGGAAGTCATGGACACCGCGATGCAGGAAGTACTGGGATGGTCGGATAGTGCACCAGCGCAAGCACGAATAGGGAGCCAGGGCCTTAGAAGCTCTCAAGAGTATCGGTGGATAACAACAGGCTTGGGGGCGCGACAGGGGACGGAGACATGGTTACGCCTTCTTGACACAGACACTCCAAGCGTTGCTCCCTTCCAACTGACGTGGGACCAACAGAGACTAGTACTCAGTCGCAGCGAACTGAAAGGGGCGGCAGGGGCGTCAAGTGGGGACGTACACGTACGCGCAACAGAGGGTGGACCAGTACCAACCCAACTCAGTTACGGCGTAGAGAAGTCAGAGGCACGAAGAAAACCCAGCGGAGGGGATCCAGGGCAAACGAGGATAGAGCCGCCAGCGTCAGCTCCAGGAGCCCAAGAAGAAGGCAAGCTTGTGAGAATTGTAACGCTAACAGCACCTACGCTGTCCCTAGTCGACGCATTGTTAACAGAGAGCCAGGAGTGGGACTCGAACAACCTTGTCAACCGACGGATCCTTGTGGATGAGGGACCGTGGCGGGATACGGATATGACGATAGCATGGGAGCTGTACTTCCAAGCGCAAGGACTTGCGCCAGCGGCTAGGTGCGGACAAGTAGGATGTGCGCCCAAGCAGCCACATGTCATTCTGGCCAACGTCGAAGGAGATGGAAAACAACAGCAACCCAGGAGGCAACTAGTGGGTTTCTGTGACGACCGTTGGAAGCATGTGAGCCTTCGCCAAGGAAGAGACGATATCCCTGACATGAGCTTCCTCTTTGACGCAGGCGTTACAGAAGAGTTGACCCGCGAGCACGGTTGAAAGGCAAGGTCACCGACAATGAGTTCAGAAACTTCGTAGACAGTTGTCTTAAGATAAACAAATCACCGGGCCCTGATGGACATACGAATGAATCGGTCAAGACGATGTCGTACGCAGAACTTGAAATACTTCGGCAGTGGGCCAATGAAATCCTAGCGACGGAAGGAGCGAGGGTGATGACGGTGGAGGAGATGAATGGCACGATTCGACTGCTTCACAAGGGGGGAGTGACGGATGACAAACCACAAGACTGGCGACCAGTGGTCCTGCTCAATTGCACTAATCAATTGGTGATGCACATTCTCAATGCCCGGCTCAGAACCATTGTGGAAAAGGCAGGCATCCTTGAACCAGGTCAGTCAGGGGGAAGACAGGGCAGAAGCACCGACATCAACCTGACCAAGCTTGAATGGGTCACCCGGGAAGCATTAACTCAAAACCAGCGGGTGTACAGAGTTGATGTAGACTTCACCAATGCCTTCAATGCCATGTCACAGGCAGCACTCTGGGCGGTAATGCGCGCATACGGCATCCCTGATGTGGACCTGCTCATGTCACTATATGAGCATTCCACAGTCAGGATGGCGCCCAACGACCCGCAGTGTGCAACGATCACCTTCGATACAGGGGTAGCGCAAGGCAGCGCACTGTCCCCACTACTCTTCCTGATTTTCATGAACGCCCTGTTAGGGCTCATCACGGATAGAGGACAGAAACTACGCATATCCCATGGGCTCAAGTGTGAAGTGCAGCTGCGCAAGAAGAGGGCAACTCAAGACATGAAGCATGAAGAGAGTGTGGGCCAGTTTAACCTGATTGGCTTTGTGGACGACCTGTCTTTGTTTGCGCAGACCTTGGGAGGAGCACAGGCGCTCTTGGAAGCGATTCAAGAGTTTGAACTCTGGAGCGGGTTGAAAGTTAATAGGAAAAAAACATGTGCGATGGTTGTTGAGAGGCAAAGCACCATCCCGCACCAGGTGGATGGAACCTTGGTGTACATGGGGCAAGAGGTAACCTTCCTAGCACCCTCGACCGCGTGCAGATATCTGGGGGTATGGGGAACACCAACAGGAGATATGTCGAGCACGAAAGAGAGAATCTTCAAGAAAACTGAGGAGGCCCGGGATTTACTTCGGCATCACCCTCTCACACCTGAGCAGGCGATTGACCTCTTCACGAGCATTGGCGTCGGAGCGTTTAGGTACTCGGCCGCGTTAGTGCCATGGACGAAGAAGGAGCTGGAACGGCTCGAGGCTGTGTGGATTCAAGCGTACAAATGGGCCTGGGGCCTGCCGAGATCCACGGCATCCGATGTGTTTACCCTCCCGGTTGGCATGGAATATCTCCGACCAACCGGTGTGATGGCACAGGAGCTGTGCCGACACCTTCAACGGTGCCTCAAACATGAAGATGTGGCCCGGCAGTTAACACTGCGCGACCTCAGTCTAGCGTGTGAACAGTGGGCGTGTGGATCGATGAGGGAGCTCACAGAGGAGATGCAAATGTGGGGATGGGACAGTGCGTTACACAACAAATGGGCGCGAGCAGCCAAATGTTCACAACTGCTCAATCTTCCTATTGAGATGCCAGGGGACACCCAGGAAGAGCTACGAGGCACGAGTTGGGCGAGAGCGACCCGAGAACTGCGACGACTGAGACATCGGATCGAAGCGGTGGGGGGTGGCAAAGATCAGTGGGAAGCTGGAGTGTGGCACATGGACAGGGAGCAATGGGACCTGCTATGGACGGGAGAACAGGCCTTCTGGAGGGCAGTGCCCCACCTCCTTGCTGCAGGGTACCACACGGTGGAGGAGCTTCTGGAAACTAGAAAGCAAGGTACTGGTCGACCATACAAAATCCCACGACTCATGGCGGCACAAGAGGACGAGCGCACTCAAACCATGAGGCTTATATTGTCGAGGGGCATAAGGGGAATTGATGAAAGGACCAGAGGGCTCACTCAGCGGTGGTTTGACATGGTTGACTGGAGGTCGGCGTCGGTTGGAAATGCCAAGCTGGGAGTTAGTCGGAGCATTGAAGGTTATGCGAAAACGGTGGAGAGCGAGGTGAGCCAACAACACCCAGCTCGCACTTGGGTAGAGCGTCAGGAAAGAAAATCCAGGGAGTATCAACTCGGACAACCGCCAACCACCCACGAGTGTGGACAACACCTGTTGCAGATCATCAGGCAACCGAAACAGGGGGCAGACGAGGAGGAAGGATGGAGGGAAGCTGATCCAAGCAGGCACCCGCAGCAAGTTTGTAGAGGCCTAGCACACCTGCTGTCACAGGCGACAGTAGATGGTGAAGGTGCGAGACGGTTGGCGAGACAGATTGGCAACAGGCTTCCTCCAGGGTGGGGAGCAGTGTGGAAGGAGAAAGGGTGCAGCGAACTCCAAGGCACCCTCACTGACCAGTTACGACTAGTAGTGGACTACCTACGAGACATGGAGGTTCGGTGTGCATGTTGTCAAGGGCGACAAGCTGGCACATGCCAACGGTGTCAATTAAGGTGGTGCACAATCTGTCAACAGGAAAAAGAGAAATGTGATGTGTGCAATGGCCCAATCCCACTCATAACCGATCCAGGAGCAGGAAGCGCGAAGTCCTACGCGCAGAGATTGCAGGCGAAAGGAATGAAGAGCGCCAGAGTGGTTAGTGTTAACATGCACCAATTGGGGGAGAGCTTTGTTGAAAAGGTAACTGATGTTCGAAGGCGAATTACAGGGAACGGCGAGACAGTGGCTCCAGGAGAATCATTGGAATTTCTCGCGCATATTCGTGGATGGCAATCAGAAGTCAGGCGGCAAAGGCGGGATAAACTGTTAAAACTGCACGACATCGGCCTGAGAGTGGCATTGGAAAATGCAGCAGGGAAGGACATCTTCTTCATCCCAGAAGTGCACTTTGCCCAAGAAACACCAAAGCTGGAAGATGATGAAGGATGGTGGTATCAGGTACGATCGATCATATGGTGCAGAGAGTGTCGAAAATGTAGAGTCCGCAAGGAACGAGCAGGGTTCGAGGAGAATGAGTGGACAAAAACGCGACCGGCGATTTGCACACGGTGTAACGGGAAGAGCGGCGCGAGAAAAGCTCCCTCGGGAATGAGGAAACAGAGGCAGAAACGGGTCAAAAGCTCCCCAAATCTTCAAGCAAGGCGGCCCCGAGCAGCCCATGGGAAAGGAGTTGCAATCCAGGATGCATCATCTGAATCTGATGAAGATAAGGCGGAGGGAGTGGACTGGGGCGCATGTCAGTATGGGGTCAAGATGTCTCCAGCACACCCTTGGTATGTTGGGCGAGGCGACGACGTATGTGGAGGAGAGGTGGTGTACTCCATACAAGAAATCAGGCAACTCCTCAGCTCTCAACCTGACGACATGAAGCGATGGCTAACCACGAGTCAGATGGGATGGGCTCTCACGCGAGAAGAGAACGAGGTCGTTAATCAACAAGACGAGCGTGAAGGCAAACCGGTGGCGAGACAGCTAGCTCCAATGATCTCCGCGTTTATTAGAGCACAGTGGGAATCAGGGGACCTAGAGGACGTGGAAGACGAAAGGCGGCGGATTCTTGAGGAAGCGATGGAGCTTGACCACATTTGGGGTATCTGGGAGGAGGAGAAGGGCCCGATAAACGCTCCTCACAACTGGATCAAGCAACCATCCCAACGTGGAAACGACATGAGGCATCATGTCGAGGTACATTCCTCACACCGAGTGATGGAGTGGGAGTCACCGTCGGCATCACTGATCGAGCAGGATCCAGACGTGGTCCCTGACGTGGATATTGCGGCACAGGTGGGCAAAGATTTCTTCCTTGATGAAAAGATCCCGCGACACGAATCAGGCCAGGGATATGTGAGGGTTCTGGAGCACTCAGTTATGTGGAAGGACACGGCTGCTTCTAAGATCTTCACCTACCAAGGGTTAACAACGTGCACAGAAGTGGACAATGGATGGACGGTCAAAAGCAGCACGTACAACCACCTGCGGCAAGAAAGCAAAAGAAGCATCAGTGAACTGAAAGCGTTCATTCGAAAGGAAGGAGAGCAACAAGAACACCTCGAAGCGCGAGGATATCGATCTCCCACGTGGAGGCTGCTTCGAGCCCTGCAATCTTTGTTTTCAGCAGTACAGTTGCAAGGAGAGTCAGCGGTCACAGCGCCCCCCTTCTTTCCCAGCGCAGGAAGAGGTGCAACCAAGTTCTGGGGTGAAGAACAAGGACCAACGGTTTTTTTGTGGGAAAGTTTGGGTGATAAAGAACGAGAAGAATGTGAAAAAGCGATCCGTGAGCGAAAGGACTGGGTCGTGTGGAGTCGAGCGCGACCAAAGAAAGGGGATTGCACGTTGAGAGGATTTGAGCACGTGGGAAGAGCCATCTTCTGTGGGAAAGTAAACAAGGGGCGACAAGGAGGCGGAGTGCTGGCGACAGACGAAGAGACAGAAAACGACACCGCAGACGACAACGCGGAAGGGGGTGGACGTGCGTGTAAGCAAAAGGGGTGGTGGAAGCGGGGTGATGTGGAAGCCAACCTGAACACAGTTAACATGACTGCATGGGTACACCAGGAATGTGACACCATTGTGGCAGATGCCCTTGCCAAGCTCCAAGCAGCATGGAACAGCTCAGAACAAAAGGATGAATGCATCGTGTGCTTGAACGACTTGGAAAGGGCCTACTGGATGGGCACTGAAATCGGCCAATTGGGAGGCTACAGATTTCAGGGAGTGACACTAGGGGTAGATGGGTCGTGCAAAGACGGAAAAATGGGGTCTGGGTGCCACAAATTCAACGAGGAAGGTGAGGACAAATGTGCGCGAGTTGGCAGAGAGGAGGAAGGCACGAGCTCAAACAGACCAGAATTGGGGGGGGTGGTACTGGCGTTGCGGTCAGCAGCCCTCAGTGACGACGCCCTTCTGCTGTGCGACAACGAAGCCGTTTTGCGTGTAATCAAGAAATGGGTGGGACAAGGGGGAAAAGCAACGTTAGCTACAGCACCAGACGCTGATATCCTGAGAGAGATAGTTTGCCTGCTAACGCAGCGCGTACGGGCAGGGAGAGCTACTTTTCTGGTGAAGGTGAAGTCGCATCGTGGAGAACCGATCAACGAGCGAGCGGACACCCTGGCGGAGGAGGGAAGGACGCTTTCGGAGGAGGAGAAGAGGTGGGACGATCGGACCGATCGCATGACGTTCGAGGTCCGCAAAGGGGATACAACAGTCAGCTCGGTGTGGACGAATAGTGTGCGCAACGCCTTCCGAAAACAAGCAGGATGGGCCAAACTGCAGGAGGCAAGAGCAGCAGCAGCACAACACTGGACAGAACGGGTGTGGTATCGCCACAACCAACGCTGGCTGCAAGCGTCACAGGATGGACAGGAAGCGGCAAAGAGAGGAAGTTTCAAAAATGACCAGGAGTGGGGCAAGAAATGCTTTGAAGATCTAGACCAACGGAGCATGGGAAGACCAGCAACGCGCACGTGGAGCACGGACTTCCTCCTTCGAGAAGGGTTAAGCAGAGAAGAGATTGGTAAGTGGTTGAAAAACAAGTCCATACCATGGCAACGGCGGAGAAGACTGCTTCAGGTAGTGACTGGTACATTCCCGTGTGGACAGCAAATGGTGAAGTATGGCTACAAGGGAAAAGCAGAATGCACACTGTGTAGAAAGGCACACGAAGAGAGTGGCAGCAGATGGAACGGAGAGCTACCAAAAGAGACGATTGGTCATATCCAGAGTGCGGGATGCCTGGGACAAAAAGAGGTAGTCACGGCAGCACACAATGCGTGCATCCGAGAGCTGCTGCAGGAAATTGCTGCGCATGGGAAAAAGGACAGGCACATGAAGCTTCTCACGGTTGAGACGGAAAGCAGATTAGGTACACTATGGGATCAAGAGCAGTGCACACAACTCTGCTCGAAGGAAGAACTGTGGGAAGCGGCGAAGGAGGAGGAAATGAAAATCCCGTGGAAGAATGCGAATGAGGAGTCACCAGTGTCGGAGGAGCAGTATCAAGAAAGATTCTGGCGACGAAGACTAGACGGAATTGGATTGGACACGGTAAACAAAGAGTTCCTAGCCATTGAATTCAAACGAACTCAAGACGCGAGAAGCAACTACATGGAAAGGGCGACAGCGGTTGCTCAGGAGCAGTACACAAGTTTACTAACAGGTCTCCAAGCGGTCGGTCAAGTCAAAGGGTGGAAGGTACGACAGATTGTGTTTGTAGGCGGGACGTGCGGATCTGTTCATGTTGGGTCATTCAACACGAACATGAAGACATTGGGAGTCCTTGAGAGCAAGTGGGACCCTATTCGTCAAAAGCTAGTAAGACGCCTACTTGAGGAGCAGGACAAGGTGTTACGGTCCTACTTTGCACAAAAGGGGGGGGCAAGTAAAGGGGTTCACGGCAAGGGTCGAGAGCATGTTAAATGGGACATGTATGCGTGAAAGGAAACGAATCGCGGTTAAGGGAAGGACGAGAAAGAGCTCCCAGCTCTCTTGGTGCCGTTCTTGGTTAAGGTTAGGTTCTTTGAGCTGTCAATAATTAAGTTGGTGTTGTAGATGTATATAAGGAAGGTCTGAACCAGGTGGAGGGGCGAGGGAGATGGGCCCATGGGTTGGAAGAAAGGCTGGAGGTGAGGTGGCGGAGGAGCTGATGGAAGTCAGAGAGCGCCCGCTGCATGTTGACGGGACGTAAGTTGAGGGAAGAAGACCACAGTTCCGGGGAAAGAGTGAGTAACCGGAGGTTCAACGGTTGAGAAACCGGGGAAGGTCCGAGAGCATACATACACGAAATCACAAACATACGGTGATGGGAGGAAGACTAAGGGTTAAATGGCGGAGGATCCTGTGTGAGTTAGGGAGACGTCCGCCGCAGGTTGGTAAGGCATGAGGCGAAGTGAGAAAGCCAGAGTGCCGAGGCAGGAGCTGGTAACCGGAAGCTTGTAGGTCAGGAGACCTGCGGCGGTCCGAGAACATACTTACACGTAATCACAAACACCCCCCCCCCCCCCCCCGGCCCCGTGTTGGTGGCTTCCTCACCGGGGGGAGGGGTTTCGGTTTGATATTCCAAAAAAAAAAAACCCCCCCCC
>JACCDJ011477842.1_pt1 | contig 10740 bp, 18 predicted proteins | sample 7444481 | NCBI WGS metagenome assembly JACCDJ01 (sample SAMN15323435, study PRJNA562643) | freshwater metagenome | isolation source: river surface water | place: USA:Blue River Watershed | collected 2017-08-15 | reverse complement strand
CCCCTTACAATACAATATATTTCATTACCATTGGATTCACCTTCATCGTTTGTTAAAGATACTACCAGTTGTTTACCATAAGATTCGGATTTAGATGCTTCACTATCAAATTTGGTAGTGGATAATGGAAATTGTGTAACCTTAATACCATAATCCTTATTAGCTGGGAAATTGGTTTGTTCTATATTAGAAACTATTTCCTTAATTTGATTCTTAATCAAATCATTCAGCTTAATAGTACCCACCTTTGTATAATTGCCGGTAGTAGTTTCATACGATACTGGCAATTCCGATTGGGTTAATATTCTCTGGTCTAATCTTTCACTAAAGTGTTTTTTATTTTTCTCCATTTGTTTTTGCTACAATTTCCAAATCACCCTGAACAATTACCGTCCTTCCATATACATCATCAAACATAATACCCTTACCATAAATCCTAAATGAATTTGCGTAATATCGTTTACCATTTTCCGATGTGATTTCATACTTTGCTTTATCTTTTTTGCCAGGTATTGCAAATGTAAGTGCCACCACAATTGAAACAATTAGTAATGCACCCAATCCAGCCAATATATTTTTAAATGCTACCATCCTTATCAAATTTTTTAAAATCGTTAATTAAATAAACCAAACCACCAAAATATAGTGATGCTAGTAAGAATAGATATATTCCGTCTACTACATAATCTATTGTACTATAAATGTATCCTAACATAATTTTATAAATAACATTGTTTATTTGTAAGTGCTAATAATTTAATAACTCGCAGATTATCACTATCTGCACGAGTAACAGCTCCAACCAAATCATTGGCACATACTGCTTCAACGAATCCTCCTCCCGCGTAAGAGGTTTTATCTCGCGTAACCATAATTGACACCATAGTATCAATATTATGCTCACTAACAACAGGAAATTGACTTTTCCAGTCATTGATAAATTCAATAGCTCGCTCTCTATACTTGTCTCTAATATCCATAAATTTATTTTTTAATTAAAATGTTTAAATCAAATTGTTTCTGAATGAAGAAATCTAATTTCCGATGTATGTGGTCTATTTCATAGATGTCTTCGTTTTTAACTGCTTCTACTAATCTAGATGTCCAATACTGAATTTTTTCAAAATACCCATTTTCGTAAGTTCTCATATCTTATTTGTTTAGGATTAAAATATCAACTAATAATCGTTCTGTCTTTTTGTAGAATGCTTTTCCAATATAATCATTGAAATACATTAAATCGTTTTTGGTAATCAAATCAACAACCATAGTACGATTAAGAAAACGGAGTTCTAAACCACCTGTTAAAAACTCTAAATAGTGAGGGAGATTTTTGAATTTCATAACTTTATTATTTTATGTTTAACTGATGTTTAGTAAAGGTAAGTATAATAAATGAAAAAGTCAAGTCTTTTTTAAAATATTTTACAAACTATGTCCAAGCTTTTTATTGATTGAAATCATATGTTTACAAGGTGTGTATCTACGGAACTCTCTAGCTTCACAATTACAGCCGGTAATTTTCCAATCTTCAACTGTTACTTTGTAGTATTTTAACTTACCAGTCTTTTTATCCCTACTACCCATTTCTGTATAAAACCACTTCATATTTTTATTGTTTAGTAACCTAACATTTTTAAAACTCGCAAACCAAACCAAATTGAATCAAAAATTAAAACTTTCATATCATTAACTCTTATTACATAGTAAAGGTACGCAACAATAAGCAAAATGTCAAGTCTTTTCTAAAATATTTTTAATTATTTTTAGGCATAAAAAAACCCACCGAAGTGGGTTTAGATACTTTGTAAGTCGAATTATTCTAAAATAATAACTGCACCAGATACAATTGTTAAACCTGCTGGGTAACAAGGGAATATTTGATGATTATCAATTGATGCTAAATTTAAAATTCCACCACCCTGTAATGATAAACTACCACTTGGGTTTCCTTCACCCCTCATTATACCCCAACATTTTGGATAGTCTGAACCTGGTCCTAATGCAACCGAACCACTTACGGTTGATACTTTATATGCTCTATATTCTGCCATTTTATTTTTTATTTATAATATATTAAATTATTTGAACCCAAGCACCATTAAAGAAATATAAGTTAGAACCACTAACTGCTAATGAACCTGTTGGAGCCGTACCTAATGTTGCTTGTGGTGCTAATGATAATACCGATGATAATGATATATATCCGTTTGAACCATTATATCCCAATGTTGGTGTAGTTGCACCACTACCAAATTTAATATATCCACTACCACTAGCTTGTACACCGGATACTTGCATTGTATTGGCAAGATTTACATCACCAATCCAAACATCATCACCAACTTTGAAGTTTTGTCCACCACCATTATTGGTTGCGTAGTATTTATCTTGCGATGCGTAACTACCGCTAACACCAATTTGGCTTTGTAAATCTGCTATATCAGCATCAGTTGCTAAACCAGCCACATCTAATGGTGATTGAATTGCTTCTACTGTTGAATATGCAAATTGAAATCCATCTTCCGTTACTACCATCACTTTGGTACTACCGCTTGGTGCTATAATATCTAAATCGTATGCTCTATGTAATGAGTTTGCCATTTTAATCCTATTGTTTTTATATTATATAAATATATAGTTTTCACATAAACAAAAAAAAGAGAGGATTTCTCCTCTCTCTTTTTTCACTTATCCGTTATGGGTAAGATTAGATGTTAGCTAAACCTTCAACTAAAATCTTACCGTAGAACTCTGGACGAACTAACTTCTTCGCGTAACGAGTCATAACACCTCTACGTGGAGTAAAGTTATCTGGGTCGTACACTAATGGAGTTAAAATCAATGGTACATATGGAGCGTAAACCGCACCTGTCTCAAGGAAGTTGTTTCCTTTGTAACCTAACAAGATTTCGTTAGAAGTCATGTAAGGGTTTTTGTAAACAGTGTAACGATTTGCCAATGAACCTACTTGAGTTACACCAGCTGCAAATTGTTTAGCATCTTTATCAGCGTTTACAGAGAAAGCTGGGATTGATTCTAAAATAGTACAAACGTCAGGAGAAGCAACGATAAAGTTAGCTCCACCACGCATTGTCAATTGGTGAATCTTGTTAGATACTTTGTTCAATTTAGTTCCCAAAGTCTGGAACCAAGTGTTTTTAGTGTAAGCACTTGCGTTAGATGAATCAGAATCAATTGCGAATGCTGAACCATTCCACTCATTACCAATCTTTGTAGACCAGTATTCAGTAGTCAATGCATTTCCTTTCAATAAATCCAAGATTTCCAAGTCAATCTCTAATGAGATATATTCAGATAACATAGCAGTCAATTCAGCTTCTGCATCAATTGAGTGGTATGCGTTCAAATCTTGTGCCAATTCAGGAGTCCACACTGCTTTCAACTTACGAGTTTTAGCAACGATTGCTTCTGATTTCAATTCTAAGTCAACTTGTGGGATGTTCAAGTTAGTACCTGAAGATGGGTTAGAGATTGGGTCTCTATCTTCGAAGTCACCACGAGAAGTTGCAGTTGGTTGTACAGAGTAAACCAAACCTACAGTTGCAGAAGTTGAACCTGATGCCAATACTGATGAACTTACGATTAACGAAACAGTTCCGTTAGAAGAGTAAGTAGTCAATGCTGGGTAGTAAGTGTTGATTGAACCAGAAGTTCCACCTTGTAATGAACCAGATACATAGAATGAACGAACTGCGTTAGTATCAGCAGATAATGCTGCTACTGAAGCAGATGCTAAAGTAATTTTGTACAAGTTACCAGCAGCCATAGATGCAGATAAAGATGTATCAAAGTTCAAATCAGACATTGCAGTAACTTTAGCTGCAGTAGCGAAAGATACGATAGCAGATTGGTCATTAACCGAATATGCATAACGACCATCGCCGTAAAGACCGTTTTGAGGAGCGTTAGTTGAACCTAACTTCGCTGCTGATGTTCCACCATACAAAGATGTGCTAGATGCATCACCATATCCTTTTCCAGTTGTACCATATTTGAAATCCATGTAGAAAATCAAACCTGATGGTAAGTTCATTGGTTGTACCGAAACAAATTCCTTTGCTGCGATTTCACCGAAGATACGGCGAACCAATGGTAAAGCTACACCAGACCATTCTTCTGAACCAGCAGAAAAACCTGTCTTTGTAGTCTCATCTAATAATTGTTTTGCTTGGTTTTCCAAGATTACAGCCATTCCGTGCTCTTCTGTTGCACCAGCTAAACCTTCCAATAAACCAGTTTTTTCCCACTTGTTTTTCAACCCGCGAGTTTGCTCAAGCATAACCGCAGTTGGGTTTTTGCCTTCCATAAGCTTGTTTAAATCAAATTGTGCCATTTGTTTTTGTTCCTTATTTTTTATTTAATTAGTCCTGCCAATTTTTTGAATCTATCAGAGTAAGCAGAATTTTCGCTGATGATTTGTTTTTTAACACCTGTACTTTTTTGTGGTTTAGAAGCTCCTTCTGTGATTCTTTTTACAGATTCTACTTTCTTAACACTTCCACCCATTTTCATAGATTCGGCGATTGTTGAGTAAACCAATTTAACTTCACGAATTGTTCCAGTTCTATCGAATGAATCAATAACTTTAGATTTTTGTTCGTTAGTTAAGTTGTATCCTCTAAATAATTTGTTAGAATATAAAAGTTTAGCGTTCAACAAGTTAATCTCATTGATTGTAGACTTCAAAGTTTTGATTACAGAAATTGCTTGTGCTAATTCATTTTTCAATGATTTTGCTTCTGCTACTGCTGCTTTCTCTTCTTCTTCTGCTGCTTCTTCATCTTCTAATTCTTTGATGATTGCTTCGATGTTTAATTCTTCTTCGCCATCTTCTTCTTCTTCCATTGAATCTGCTTCTTCATCTTCTTCGGAGATTGCTGAATCTGAATCGTCAGCGTTCATGTAAGTATCAACATCATCTGCATCTTCTTCCATTTCTTCTTCCTCTTCTTCTTCCATTGTCTCTGCGCCCAATTCGTCTTCTAATTCACGAATGATAGCTTCTAAATCTAAATCATCGTCAGATGGTGCATCCATTTCGTCTTCACCTTCTTCCATTTCATCTTCACCATACTCACCTTCTTCCATTTCCATTTCGTCTTCACCTTCTTCCATTTCCTCTTCCTCTTCTTCTGTGATTGATTTAGCGAAATCATAATCTTCAACTTCATCCTCTGGCTTACCAGAAGTTTTAGTTACGTCTGCTGCACCCAACTCATCTTCATCAGCTGCTGAATCTAATGTTGGTTGTGCACCACCCCCAATGTTAGAAGAACCTAATTCTTCTTCCATTTTCTCTTCTTCTTCTTCCTCATGCATTTCATCAGCTTCCATATCTTCAGCTTCTGCACGCAATTTTTGAGAAAGAATGTTCTTCAAACGAGGAGTAAATGCTTCCTCTAATTGAAGTTTTGCGTTTGCTAATGCAGTTTCTCTAACAGCTTTAGCATCGGCGATTGCTTCTTTTAACAATTTTGAACTTGCCATTCTTTATACTTGATTTTTCTAAACCTATTGATTTCAGGTTTAATAGAATTTTGTTAGATTTTCGGTGAGTTTATATACGGATAAACTATTCATCAACTAACAGGATATTAACCAAATGATATTGGTATTACATAATATACATATATACTTTTTGAAAAAAAAGTAAATTATTTGTATAAACTACGGAATTTTTTTGGAATTTCTTTTAATTTTTTACCTCTATAAAGGTCTTTTTGCTGAATTAGTTGTTTTCTTTCAGCTTTTTCCATCATTTCTCTTTTAGTAACAGATGGTTTTGTAAATTGTTGTCTATCTCTTAATTCTTTAACAACACCAATTGCATCAAACTTTTTCTTTAATTTTTTTAATGCTCCAGCAATATTGCCGTCTTTTACTTCAATGTTAATCATAACTTTTACTTTTGTTCTACTTTTGTATATCTTTGATTTGTATCGTTTTGGATTCTTTTCTTTGTTGATTTTACTTTATCATAAGATGGAGCACCATTGATATATCCACCAGGTAATGATAAACCTACACCAGCTCCACCTGGAAAACCATCTTCTGAAACTACACCCTCTAATCTACCAGTCTTTTTTATTTGGTCTAATTTAGATAATGTATCGTTTTTAATTTTAGTATATCTACGAACTTCATTATCGTTTGTAGCTTTTTTTATTTGATTAGTAACCCATTGTAATTGCTTCATCAATTCTTTCTTCATAGATTCCGCACTTTCTTTAACTACGGATTCAGAGCAACCTATTGCATTATAGAATTTACTATAATCAAATTTGATTCCTTCATCTTTGAATTGTCTTACCATATTATCGGCAATAGATTTACGATTTTCTACATCTAATACTTGATTTAGAATATCAATAATTCCGTCTACCATTTCGTATTCGTTATTATCTAACTTTTCGTTTAATATAGTTTTTAACTTTATCATTATCCTATTTTATTTAAATCTTTCAGTATAGAATTTACTTCACTATTACTAAAATTATGTTCCGATGCTATTTGTGACCTAGTTATATTTTTCCATATAGGAGTTCCGTTTACACTTATATCGGATAGTATATCGTTTTTGCTTCTACACCCATTATAATCACAATACTTCCCATTATATAAAATACAAACGTGAACCATTGCGTTTGTTTTAGGTTCAATCACAGCTACATACTTACCTTTATTTCCTAAATACTTATTTAGTGCATCGGCAAATACATAACATCCCCCACTCATATACCAATCTGTCCAATTAGTATTCTTTCTATTTTGTTCTAAAACATCATCCAAATCTGATACGGATTTTACCCCTTCTACCAAATCCTTTAACTTTATCATTATAGTTTTTTTAATAAAGTATCCATATCAATTTCAAATGCGTAACCTGCTCCACTATGTCTCTTATCTACAATGACTTTCAATCCTAATTTCTTTTCCAAATGTTGTTTTAATAATTCTAAAAAATCAGCATCTCCACCTTTACCCATTCCCTTTTTAGATAATGTATATTGAGTAGCTTTTCCACCTAACTTTTGTTTTATTAAATCAATACCATCTACATCTTTCATTGAGCTAGGAACTAAAATAATTTTACCATCTTTTGATAATGGTGTAAATTTTACATTTCCAGACCAATGTGGGAACTCAAAGCTGGTACTTTCTTTTATTTGTGGTGCAAATGCGGTATGATATGGATTAGAATAAACAACTCCTTGTTGAAAACTTACACCTTCTTTTTTTAGAGTTCTTTTTTTAAGAATTATTTGTTGGATTTGTGAAAATATAGATTGTATATCTTTATCCAATTGCTTTTCTTCTGGACTCATTGGTGTTGTCATATCAACATTTGAGTAAAGTTTTTTCTTTTTAGCAATTAAAACATCTACTTTTTTAATCAAATCGTTTTTTACTTTATCCAAGTCTTTTACGATTTCAGGTGCAGTTTCTTCTTTTACATATCCTTTGGATGTGTAATTTTTTCTTGCTTTTAAATAATCAGTTTTATTCTTCTTTATATATGCAAGTAATTCTGCGGTTGTATCAAATGATTTTTGACCTGAACCTTTTATATTATCAATCCAAAATGAGTCAGAGTCTCTATCGTATGAATAATCACCAACTTTCTTGCCATCTAATGTTATTACACTTTTTTCGGCTTTCCAAGTCTCTTCTTTTAAGAATTTATTTAACTTTATCATTAGTTAATATAGCAGTTAAGTTCGTATCCGTTTTTCATTCCGTATACCTGAATGTGCAATTGTTTGTTTGTTGGTTTACCACCTTTAGTCAATTCAACTGATACTTTATTGGTCTTTCCTTCCGATGGTCTTTTTGGTCCCATTCCTATCTTTCTAAATGAGTCATCTTCATCTACCATATATCCTCTTTTCAACGCATATTCTTTAGCAGTTTGAATTGCTTCAGTATAAGATTTGTGATATACTTTCAAATCGTTTGCTTCGTTTACCGATTCTTTGATAGAATACTTCATATGAGATGGAGCAGCATTTTGTAATGCCTTCATAGCAATCATCAAATCACCTTTACCTTTTCCAGATAACACCTCATGTTTTTCACCCGTCTTTTCATTATGAACAAATACTTTTGCTTCGTTTACTTTTTTACCAGCTCTTAAATCTGCTAAATCATCTGCTCCAATATCACCATCACCATCTACATCCAATTTGTGTTGATTACCAACTAAATCTTCACTACGAATACCCAATCTTTGATTTACTTCTTCTTCACTCAATTCACTAACACCATAGTATCTACCTATAATGTGTCCCATATCTTCGTATAGGTTTTCCATTTGTGAATGTAATGATTTTGCTTCGTTTGCAATCTTTTCAAATTGAGCAGATAATTTACCCAATTCATTCATATTGCGCTTTACAGTTGCTTCGTCAAAGTGATTACCAGCTTCTTTATTAGCAAACTCACTAGCTGCATCTGTGATTGCACCTAATGTTTCAGCAATTTGTGCTAAATCATTCTCACTCTTTAATTTTGGTCCAAATGAACCATAAGTAGAAATGATTTCTAAAAAGTGTCTTCTTGCTTCGTTACTTAAAGTTTGTTTAGGTGATTGTTTATCTTCACCTTCTCCTAATAATTTCTTTAACTTTATCATCTTATTTTGCTTCAAATTGTTCTATAAGTTTGATTGCCATATCAATATGTTTGATAGCTTCTTTACTATAAGGTGCAATGTTGTGCTTAACCTCTTTCAATCTATCTAATGATTTTTCACGAGTCATTGCGTGCATTGCTGCTTCTAACAATTCTCTTCTTTGTTGCTCATCCGATTTGGCTTTAATCTTATTAGAAGCCATATATTTTGTTATATCAAATGCCATATTCTTATTAGTTTAATTCTTCTATAATTTGCATCATTAAATCTTGTGCCTTACACCACTTACCACACTCTTCAATTTCTCGTTTGATACTTTCGTTCATAGCAGTTGGAGACATAAATGCTCCATGTGTAGATGGGTTAGATACAAAATCCCACCCAATTAGTTCAAAATCTTCCTGAACCATTACAGTATTTTCTCTCATAGGTTTAACCGAACCCATACCTCTACTACTAATACCCAAACGGATATTGTGCTTGAACAACTCTTTTAAGATGTTACCAGATGGAGTTGAAAGAACTTCTACTGTCCCACACAAATCTTTACCATCCCACCAAATCTCTTTGATGTTGTGTGATACATTCTTTAAGTTGATAACAGTTGAGTCTGGGTGGTCTAATTCACCTAATGCTCTACGCTCTTGTATTAGTGTTTCGTATTTCTTTGCTTCCCTCTGTAATATATTATAAGGATAGATACGATGATTTTGATTAGGAGCATCCGCGCGTTGCAATACACCCTTAACCAAAAATTTGCCATTTGCATCTTCCTGTATAGTTCCTTCAAAAAGGTTATGTTCTATTAGTAATCCCATGTCCTATGATAATAAATGATAATACTCTCTAAAATGTTTTTGTCTGTCAGCCAAGCCGATTGTACCGCCATTTACTCTTTTTGTAATTTTTGTTACTACCGCATCTGAACTACCCTCATCTGCTATTTTGTTCAATCCGTTTTTAGAAAAGAACCAAGCTGCTGATAATAATGCGTATTGTGATGCAACCTTATCGGGATTGATTGTTAAATCCTCACCAATTGCTTTACCAAATGCAGTATAATTTTCTTTACCTGTCAATTGGATATACCCTCTACCTCTAAACTTATACCCCTCACGAGATGCTTCGTTTCCGTTACCCATTCTACTTGCATATACTCTACTTGCAATTAGTTCTGGCTTTCTTTCGTATTGTTGTGCTAATGCTACTGTTGGAAAGTATTTCTTAAATATACCCAACAAACCTTTTGCTGAATAGTTTAGATTTTCTTGTGTTGCTCTAAATCCACCACTTTCGTGTCCACATTGTGCTAAAAAGTGTGCTAATCTTAAAGGTGTGTTGATGTTAAACTTTGCAGCCGTATCAGGTATCATTGCTATTACATTAGCAGGAATGTGTCCTTTTAATTTATCTAACTTTAAGCCAGGATACGATGCTAATGCCGGAGCAGGTGCTGTAACGGGTGCAGAAGTTGGTGTAGGTGTTGGTTGTGCTACTGGTTTAGGAACTACGGTAATACCCATAATCTTATTCCAAGTATTAGGTCCAACTATACCATCAGCTGCTAAACCATTTTTGGCTTGCCATGCTTTTACTGCATCTTCTGTTTTTGGTCCAAAATTACCAACTGGTTCTAATCCCAATTTAACCTGTAATTTCTTTACATCTTCGTTATTATCACCCCTTTTTAACAACATAATTATTTTCCCTCACTTTTAGCTTTCCAAGCTGCATCTACTTTATTAAAAAATGCTTTCTTTTCATCATCACTCATAGATGGAATAGATTTACCAGCTTTATCCAATACTTTTTGGAAAAACTTTTGGTATTCTGCTTCCTCTTGCATTACTTCTCTTACGATTGATTTTAATGCTTCTCTCTTTAATGATTTTTGTTTACCCATAGTTTGTGGTAACCCATTTGCTACATTTTCAATACCTTCTTTTACTACTTCTTCTTTAATTTTTTTAGATGCTAATTTAGAATCGTGTTTTGATTTATTAGATGTATATGAACCATCACCCCACCATGCTACAATTGCATCAGTATCAGTAGTTGAATGAAACCCAGAACCTGCATTAAAT
>JACCDJ010260934.1_pt1 | contig 10741 bp, 15 predicted proteins | sample 7444481 | NCBI WGS metagenome assembly JACCDJ01 (sample SAMN15323435, study PRJNA562643) | freshwater metagenome | isolation source: river surface water | place: USA:Blue River Watershed | collected 2017-08-15 | reverse complement strand
TGAAAACGATCACCTTTTCGCTCTTCGCCTGGGCGATGATTTCGGCCGAAACGACGACGCCCTTGGCATCCTTCACTTCGCCGCCGTCACCAGCCAGCAGGACATCACCAAGCGTGATGGTTTCACCGGCTTCACCAGCCAGCTTCTCAACCGCGATCTTGTCTCCGGCGGCAACCCGGTATTGCTTGCCGCCAGTGCGCACTACAGCGAACATGTGACCTATTCCGTCTTTAAAGCATAGCAGCTGCCCCGCATGTGCGGGGTGCCGCAAGAAGGTGCGCCCCTAGTCCAAGCCCCCAGTGCTGTCAACCAAGAGAGCCAAGGAATCTTGCGCGCTGGCGCGCTTTGTCGAGCGTGCTATGGCGATAACGATGAATCGCCTGCCTGTCAGCCTGATCCCTGTATTACTGCTGGGCGCCTGCGCTTCTGCGCAGGGCGAATACCCTTCTTTGGCCCGCCGCCCGATCGAACGGGTGACGGGTACGCTGCAATCGCCGCCTGCGCCGCCGCCGCCCGCAGCGGTTGAGCCCGCAGTCGCCCGCCAGCTCGATTCGCTGCTTGCCCGCGTTCGCGCCGCGGATGCGAAGTTCCAGGCGCGCGAAGCCCGGGTGCGGCAGGTGATCAGCGCGGCGAATGGCGCCGCAAAGGCAAGCGAGGCCTGGTCTCGGGCGATGATCGCGCTGGCCGAGCTCGATGCAGCCCGCAGCGAGGGCATGGTCGCCCTGGCCGATATCGATGCGATCTACGCCGCGAGCCGAATCGAAGGCGAACCTGCCAGCGAGGCGCGGGCTGCGCGCGATGCCGGCACCGCACTGATCATCGCGCAGGACAAGGTGATCGCCGACCTGCAGGCCCAGCTGGCACCTTAAACCCAGCGCTTCAGATCCGCGTGATCCTGATCACGGGGTTCGATCCAGGTCCAGACACCATCGCGCAGTTCGCGTTTCCAGAACCACGAATCGCTCTTGAGGTGGTCCATCGCGAAGTCGACCGCATCGAAGGCGGCGCGGCGATGCTCGGCGGCAGCGCTGACGCAGACGATCGGCTCGCCCGGATACATCTTGCCGACGCGGTGCAGCATCAGCATTCCCATCAGGCCGAATCGGCTTGCCGCCGTCTCCGCGAGGGCCTGCATCCCCGACAGGGTCAGGGGTTCGTAGTGCGATAGCTCCAACGCCTCGACGCCACCAGCGCCGCGCACCTCTCCCACGAAGGTGCAGACCCCGCCCAGTCCCGGATGGGCATTGGTGAAGGGGCCGATGAAGGCACCGGGAATGAATGGCTCGGTCAGCAGGCGAACATCAAGCATGGCCTAGCCCCCGCTGACCGGCGGCAGGAAGGCGATCTCGTCATCCGTCCGCAGGACAACCCCGCCCGGATTGATCAGAAGCTCCCCATTGCGGGCGATCCGCACCTTCTCATCAAGCAGCGCCACCGCCAGCCCGGCGGGTAGCGCCGCCAGGACGGATTCGAGCGGGCCTGGTTCGACGTCGCGCTCTCCGCAACCCGCCAGATCGGCAAGACGGCCCAAGAAAACCAGCTTGGCCATATCAGCCGCCGGTCATCGACATATGGCGGGCCAAGGCCGGTTCGGCGCCGGGCGCATCAATCCGGAAGTTATGGCGCAGCGGCTTGATCTTCATAGCCATGTCCAGGGCCTCAGCCAGTGCGGCATCGGCATTGCCGGAGCGCAACGCGCTGCGCAGGTCGACCAGCTCACCCCCGCCAAGGCAGGGATAAAGCTGGCCCGTGGCCGTGACCCGAACGCGGTTGCAGCCATCGCAGAAATTGTTGGTCAGCGGGGTGATAAAGCCGATCCGGCCGCCAGTCTGCGCCACATCGAAGTAGCGCGCCGGGCCACCGGTCCGATGGTCACTGGGCGTCAGGGTCCAGCGCCGCTCCAGATCAGCCCGCACCGCGCTGAGCGGCAGGTGCTGGTCGAAACGATCCTCCTCCACCTCACCCAAGGGCATGACCTCGATCAGGGTCAGTTCCAGCCCGCGGGCATGGGCCCATTCGATCAGCGCGGGGATCTCTGTGGCGTTATCGCCCTTCAGCGCCACGGTGTTGAGCTTGACCTGCAAGCCCGCCGCCTGCGCGGCTGCAATCCCATCCAGCACCTGCGGCAGACTGTCGCGCCGCGCGAGCCGGGCAAAGACCTGGCGATCCAGCGTATCAAGCGAGACGTTGATCCGCCGCACCCCGGCCGCGAACAGATCATCCGCGAACTGCGCCAGCCGCGTCCCGTTGGTGGTCAGTGTCAGCTCTTCCAGTCCGTCCCCGATCTTGCGCCCCAGCGCCCGGACCAGATCGATCATGTCGCGCCGTACCAGCGGCTCTCCGCCCGTCAGGCGCAACTTGGTCACGCCCCGGGCGATGAAGCCCAGCGCCAGCCGGTGCAACTCGTCCAGGCTAAGCACATCCTTGCGCGGCAGGAAGGTCTGGCTTTCCGGCATGCAATAGGCACAGCGCAGATCACAGCGATCCGTTACCGACAGGCGCAGGTAGGAAATCCGTCGCTGGAACTGGTCGACAAGCGTCATGCAGGCAGTGGTAACACCGCTCCGGCACCCAAGTCATCCAATGAAATCAATTGCCCGGTCATTCCAGGCGCGCGGACAAGGTATTCCAATGCCGCGGCAATCGTCGCGTCGCTGCCACCCGATACGGCATTGATCCGCAGCGGCGCCATGGCCCGCGCCAGCATTTGCGTGGCGGCCAATCGCCAGCCCTTATGAGTATGGTCAGCCACGGGAAAGGCGATCAGAAGATCGGTCGCGGCAGCCCGCAACCTGGCTGCGTGTTCAGCATGGAACGCTGCTGCCGCCGCCAGCGGATCGTCCGGCAGGCCTGCGATCCGCACCAGTTCCATCAGCGCCGCTCACGCGTCAAAGTGATGCCGATCTTCTCACCCGCCTCGCTGATCGCCAGCTTGACGATCTTGACCGTCACCGCCTCCACCCGCTCATCCTGCACAAACAGGGTATCGCAGATATGGTCGGCCACGGCCTCAATCAGGGTGAAGTGCACGCCCTTGGGCAGTGCGTCCGAAGCGGCGAACTTCAGGTCCATGTAATTCTTGCTGGCGCTGAGCGGCGTTTCGGGCGCGTAGCGGTCTGCCACCTTGAGCCGCACCTGGATGGTGAAGCGCAGCGGCTGCGGCTTGCCGGTTTCCTCCGAATAGATGCCGGTCAGGACATCATGCTCAAAGTCGGCCACTTCCAGGATCAGCGAATCGGTCATCGGCGCCCTTTAGCGGGGATTTGACCAACGCGCGAAAATCGCGGTGGGCAGCAGACGGCCATCCTCACCTGTCTCGCGCACGGCGAGGTCACCGTGTTCGATCCTGCCGGGCAGATGTTCGAAGACCTCATCCAGCAAGCCAGCCAGCGCGAGGCTGCTCATCCGCACGGCATAGACCGTCAGGAACAGGAAGTTGCTGTCCCCATCCAGCAGGCGGCTGCAATCGCCGACCAGCGGGGCCAGGTGTTCTTCAATCCGCCAAACCTCACCCTCTGGTCCGCGCCCGAACTTGGGCGGATCGAGGATGATCCCGTCATAACGCTTGCCGCGCCGCACTTCGCGCGCGGTGAACTTGGCGGCGTCATCGATGATCCAGCGGATCGGTCGTTCAGCCATACCTGACAGCGCGGCGTTCTCCCGCGCCTGGGCGACGGACTTCTTGCTGGCATCGACGTGGGTCACCGGTCCGTACTGCGACAGCGAGAGCGTGCCGACACCGGTATAACCGAACAGGTTCATCGTCTGCGCATCGGTCCGCCCGGTGAGCTGTTCCCCCATCCAATCCCACACCGGGGCCATATCGGGGAAGAAGCCGAGGTGGCGGAACGGGGTGCACTGGGCGGTGAACTGCACATCGCCGCGGCTTAACGGCCAGCCTTCACGCGGAACCGGATTGGCATAGGACCAGCGCCCCCCGCCATCATCGTCCGAGGCGGGGACGAACTCCCCGTCCGAGGCCCAGCGGTCAAGCCGCGGCCGCCACAGCGCCTGCGGTTCGGGCCGGATGAAGCGATAGGGGCCATAGCTTTCCAGCTTGCGGCCATGGCCGCTGTCGAGCAGGCCATAGTCGGGCCAGCCCTGGCCGGTCATCACGACCGGCGCCTCGATTAGCTCAGCCACGCGGCACCGCGCGGGCGGCGACATAGTCGGCAATCGCCGCATAGTCGCCCAGCAGTTCGACGAGACGCTCCTCGCGCTCGTACAAATCGCCAACGCGCTGCGGCAGCACCGGTCGCTGGCCGGTGGCCTGCTCAACCGCATCGCCGAACTTGGCCGGGTGGGCCGTTGCCAGCGTTACCACCGGCACGGTGGGATCGATCCCCGCCTGCTGCGCGGCGTGGAGGCCGATCGCGGTATGCGGATCGAGCAGTTCACCCGTCTGCTCCCAGGCCCAACGCAGCGCACGGGCCATATCATTGGCATCGGCGCGCGCGCTGGCGAACAGGGCGGCGGCGCCCTCGCGCTGGGCATTGGTCAGCTGCATCGCCTTGGTCGCCTCAAACTCGGCCATCTGCGCGGCCAGTGCCGGGCCATCGCGGCCGCCAAGGTCAAACAACAGCCGTTCGAAGTTGGACGAGACCTGGATGTCCATCGACGGCGCCGCCGTCGGTGTAACGGTTCCGGCCGAATAGTCGCCGCTGGTCAGCGCGCGATGCAGAATGTCGTTGACGTTGGTGGCCACGATCAGCCGCTCAATCGGCAGGCCCATCTGCGCCGCGACGTAACCGGCGAAGACATCGCCGAAGTTGCCAGTCGGGACCGAGAAGGCGACCTTGCGGTGCGGTGCGCCAAGCTGGAGCCCGGCGGCAAAGTAATAGACCACCTGCGCCATCAGCCGCGCCCAGTTGATCGAATTGACCGCGCCGATCGCGAAGCGGTCGGTCATCGCCGCATCGTTGAACATCCGCTTCACCATCGCCTGGGCATCATCAAAAGTGCCCTCGATCGCGATGTTGTGAACGTTGGGGGCCAGCACCGTGGTCATCTGGCGGCGCTGGACCTCGCTCACCCGGCCCTTGGGGTGGAGCATGAAGATCTCAACCCGGGCGCGGCCGGCAACAGCGTCAATCGCAGCCGAACCGGTATCGCCCGAAGTGGCGCCAACGATTGTCAGCGGGTCACCACCGCGGCCAAGGAATTCCTCGAACAGCAGACCCAGCAATTGCAGCGCGACATCCTTGAAGGCCAGGGTCGGGCCGTGGAACAGTTCCAGCAGCCATTGCTGCTCATCCAGCTGCTTAAGCGGGGTGACCGCGGCATGGGCGAAGCGGCCATAGGCTTGGGTCGTCAGTTCCAGCAGCCGCTCAGGCGTCAGACTGTCCCCCACGAAGGGCTGCATCACCCGTGCTGCCAGCTCGGCATAGGATAGACCGGCCATGGCGGCGATCTCTTCAGAGGTGAAGCGCGGCCATTGGCGGGGCACGTATAGCCCCCCATCACTGGCGAGGCCCGCAAGCGTCGCTCCGGCGAAATCCAGCGCTGGGGCGCTGCCACGGGTCGAGATATAGTCCATCACGGAGGGCCGTTAGCCCTCGCCGCCCCGCGCGGCAAGGCGCTTGCGCAAGGCAAGGGCATAGATCACCAGCGCCACCCCGGCGAACAGGAACCACTGGATCGCATAGGACCAGTGGTTGTTGGGAATGGTCTTGGGATCCGGCAGAGCGCTGGCGGCAAGACCAGCCACAGGGGGATCGGCAATCAGGCGGACCGCATGACCGGCCCCCGGCGCGATCACGCCCTGAACCCTGCCGCCGGCCCACTGCCGTTCGGCGAGGTCCTTGGCCCAACCCAGCACCACCTCGGCGCGGGCACCGTTCGGAAGCACGCACATGACCGCATGGGCCCAGCCCACCGTGCCCCGGCGATCATAGCCGGCGAGCGGAGCATCCTTGCCCGCCACCCGGCAATCCAGCGTGGTGCGGCGGAACAGGGCCAGTTCCTGTTCCGCGGGATTGCTGGGCCACGGCACTTCGGCGCTCAGCGTCTGGGCCACCGCATAGCGGGCCAGCATCGCTTCCTTCTGAGCCTTGCGATCCAGCTGCCACAAGCCCAGCGCGATCATCACGCCGACCGCGGCCAGGACCAGCAGGGTCGAAAGGATCGGCAGGCGGCGCATCAGGGCTGGCGCAAGTCTTTGCTCGTCGCCTCAATCGCCTTGCGGCGGTACTCGGCGGCCAGCAGCGCGGCCTTGCTGACCCGCAGGCCCCACAGGGTTAGCCCAACCACCAGCGGCACCCACAGGATGATATGGAGCCAGAACGGCGGGTGAACCGCAAACTCCAGCCAGACCGCCAGGCCGACGACCAGCGCGCCGACGATCATCGTCAGGAAGGCTGCCGGGCCATCACCCACGTTGAACTGGGCATAATCCAAGCCGCAGGACGCACAGCTTGGCGCGAACCTGGCCGGACCGGCGAACAGGCTGCGTTCGCCGCATTGCGGACACAGACCGAAAAGGGCAGCCGCGGGGATGCCGGGCTGCCCTTTCGTGTCTTGGTTGGAACCGTTGACCATCAGTGGATCGGGTGGCCCCAGCCGCCCCAAACATAGACAGCAACGAACAGGAACAGCCAGACCACGTCAACGAAGTGCCAATACCAGGCGGCTGCTTCGAAGCCGAAGTGCTGCTTGGGGGTAAAGTCACCATTGTAAGCACGCTTGAGGCAGACGATCAGGAAGATCGTGCCGACCAGGACGTGGAAACCGTGGAACCCGGTCGCCATGTAGAAGGCCGAACCATAGGTGTTCTGGCCAAAGGCGAACGGTGCGTGGGCATATTCGTAAGCCTGGATGCAGGTGAACAGCGCACCCAGAGCGATCGTGGCCCACAGCCCCTTCTTCAGACCATCGCGATCACCGTGGATCAGCGAGTGGTGCGCCCAGGTAACCGTGGTGCCCGAGCAGAGCAGGATCAGGGTGTTGAGCAGCGGCAGATCGAACGGATCGAGCACGGCTTCGATCGCCTTGGGCGGCCATTGCCCGCCCACCACTTCGGCCAGATCGCTTGGGAACAGCGAAAAGTCGAAGAAGGCCCAGAACCAGCCGACGAAGAACATCACTTCCGAAGCGATGAAGGTGATCATGCCATAGCGCAGGTGCAGCTGCACCACCGGGGTGTGGTGGCCCTGGTTCGCTTCACGGACAACCTTGGTCCACCACTGGAACATGGTGAACAGGATGCCGAAGAAGCCGACCAGCAGCACGTACTTGCCGGCCGCCATGTCATGCATCGTCAGCACGCCACCGCTGGTTGCGGTGACTGCCGAGACCGAGCCGAGGAACGGCAGAATATCGGGCTCTAGGATGTGGTAATCGTGGTTCTTGGTGCCGGCCATGTCCGTGGTCCCCAATTGATTCCCTAAGGCGCCCGCGGAAGTCCGCGACGCGCAAATTCTCGACGCCCTTATCGTGCGGCTGGCGACTGGTCCAGTGCCTTTGACGGCTGATCCGCAGCAAGGTGGAAAGTGTAGCTGAGCGTAATCTGCTCGATGTCCTTCGTCTCCGGATCCTCAAGGATCTTGGGGTCGACATAATAGATCACCGGCATGTTCACGCGCTGCCCAGGCTGGAGGGTCTGCTCGTTGAAGCAGAAGCACTGGATCTTGTTGAAGTACTTGCCGGCCAGTTCGGGCTCGACATTGAATGAGGCGACCCCGGTAACCGGACGATCGGCCATATTCTCCGCGTGGTAGAACGCCATCTTGCGTGCGCCAATGCGCAGGTCTTGCGTGGTCTGTTCGGCGCCGAACTTCCAAGGCATCTGCCGATCGACATTGGCGTCGAACCGAACCGAAATGGTCTTGCCGGTTGCCTTGACCGTCGCGGCCTGGGCCTCGCTGACACGCATGGTGGTGCCGCCGAAACCGGTAACCTGGCAGAAGATGCGGTAAAGTGGGACCGAAGCGAAGCCCAGCGCCAGCATGGCACAGGCACCCAACAAGGCCAGCACCCCGGTACGTGCGTTTGGATCCTTTGGCAGGGTCAGGACGGCCATGGCCTTACCCTCCCAAGCGGGCGATGCTGATGAAGTAGAACAGCACGACCATCGCGCCGAGCAGGCCGCCCAGCATCAGGTTGCGCTGCTTGATGATCCGCTTGCGTTCGGCTTGGGGGTCTTCGGGAAATTGGGGCATCTGCTTTATCCCATGATCCAACGGTCCGCCACCAGGGCAGCGAACAGGGCAAAAAGGTAGAACACCGAAAAAGCGAACAAGCGCTTTTCGGGTCCCATGTCGGTTTCCCCCACCCCCTGCCGGAACACTGCAACCCGCAGCGCCAGCATCAGGAAGATCGCCGAAAGCACCAGGGCCGAAGCCCCGTAGACCACGCCCGCCCCGGCGATCCAGAAAGGCAGCATGGCAAGCGGCAGCAGCAGGACGGCATAGATCAGGATCTGCCGTCGGGTTGAATGTTGGCCGGCCACCACCGGCATCATCGGAATGCCCGCCTTGGCATAGTCCGTCTCGACAAACAGGGCGAGCGCCCAGAAATGCGGCGGGGTCCAGAAGAAGATGATCGCGAACAGCAGGATCGGCATCAGCGTGATATCGCCCGTCGCGGCGATCCAGCCAATCATCGGGGGGAAAGCCCCAGCTCCGCCACCGATCACGATATTCTGCGGCGTGCGCGGCTTCAGCCACATGGTGTAGATCACCGCGTAGTAGAAGATCGAGAAGGCGAGGACCGCGGCGGCCAGATAGCCGACGCCCACCGCCATCATCAGCACCGAGAAGAATGACAAAGCCATGCCGAAATCGCGCGCCGATTCGCGTGGCATGCGACCAGCCGGGAGCGGCCGCCCGGCGGTGCGCTTCATCTTTGCGTCGATGTCCGCTTCCCACCACATGTTGAGTGCGGCCGAACCGCCAGCGCCCACCGCGATGCAAAGAATGGCGGTAAAGCCCAGCACCGGGTTCACCGGAACCGGCGCTGCCAGCAGACCGCACAGGCCGGTGAAGATCACCAGGCTCATCACACGCGGCTTGGTCAGCGCGAAGAAATCGCGCCAGTCGGTCGGCAGGGCCGGTGCAGTTTGGCTGGCGGCAGTCATGGTTGATCGCGCCTATAGTCGCCAGTCAGAGCCGCTTCAACCAATCGATGAGCAGGGCGTTCACTTCTTCGGGCCGCTCCTGCTGCGTCCAGTGGCCAACCCCTTCCAGAACATGGCCTTCAACCTTCGGCGCGAACATTCGCATCATCGCTACGGGATCAGCAACAGCGCCAAACAGGCTGGTTGCCGGATCGCGGGTGCCGCCGATGAACAGGCAGGGCTGTTCGAGCTGCTTGCCTTGCCAGGCCTTCAGCCATGCGTAATCGCGCTCGTGATTGCGATAGCGGTTGAGCGGGCCGCGAAAGCCCGAAGCCTTGAACTCACCTTCATAGTAATCGAGGTCCACCTCGCTCAGCCATGGCACTGGTTGCGGATCGGGCAGGCCTTCCAGGAAGGTCGCGCCATAGGGCTTGTCCCAGTAGTTGCCTGGCGGCACGTCGCCCGAGATCGAGTACATCATCCGGGCCACGAAATCGCGCGGGTCAGCCTCGGCTTCGGCTTCCGCCACGCCAGGTTCCTGGAAGAACTCCTGGTAGAAGAATCGTCCCTGGCTGGTGAAGTGCTCGCGGAACACCTCGGTGAACGGACGCATTGGCGCGCCCGAAAACGGCACCGATAAGCCAGCGACGGCGGCGATTCGATCGGGATTGGTAAAGGCCGTGTTCCAGACAATCGGCGCCCCCCAATCGTGGCCGATCAGCGCCACGCACTGACCCGGGGCCAGGGCATCCGCCAGCCCGATCAGGTCTGCTGCGATCTTTTGGAGGCTATAGGCCTCAACCGGCTGCGGCTTGTCCGAACCGCCATAGCCGCGCACGTCGATGGCGCAGGCGGTGTAGCCTGCTGCGGCCACCGGCTCGAGTTGATGGCGCCAGGAATACCAGCTTTCCGGAAAGCCATGGACCATGATCGCCAGCGGCGCGGTGCCCACGGCAGGGCCGGTAATCGCGCAGCGCAAGCTGACTTCGCCGCAATTAACCATCCGGAATTCAGGCATCGCTATCGCTCCAAAGAAAACGCCCCGACCTTGCGGGCCGGGGCGGATTCTGTCCAGTCGGTTCGGACCGGGGTTACCTTAGTGGTGACCCTTGTCCTCGATCACCGGCAGGGTTTCGAACTGGTGGAACGGCGGCGGGCTGGACAGGGTCCATTCCAGCGTCGTGGCACCTTCGCCCCAGTAGTTGTCAGCAGCCTTCTTGCCCAGGGTGAAGGCATAGATGATGTTGACGAACCAGATCACCAGCGAGCTCGCCATGATGACGTAGCCGATCGAGGAGACATAGTTCCAGTAGGCGTAGGCTTCGGTGTAGTCCGGATAACGGCGCGGCATCCCCTGCAGACCCAGGAAGTGCTGCGGGAAGAAGATCGTGTTCACGCCGATGAAGAACACCCAGAAGTGCAGGTGCGACAGGAATTCGGAGTGCATCCGGCCGCTCATCTTCGGGAACCAGTAATAGAACCCGGCGAAGAGCGCGGTCACCGCACCCAGCGACAGCACGTAGTGGAAGTGCGCCACCACATAATAGGTGTCGTGCAGCACATCGTCCACGCCGCCATTGGCCAGGACCACGCCGGTCACGCCACCAACGGTGAACAGGAAGATGAAGCCCATCGCCCAGACCAGCGGCGACTTGAACTCAAGGCTGCCGCCCCACATCGTCGCGATCC
>JACCDJ011461989.1_pt1 | contig 10751 bp, 9 predicted proteins | sample 7444481 | NCBI WGS metagenome assembly JACCDJ01 (sample SAMN15323435, study PRJNA562643) | freshwater metagenome | isolation source: river surface water | place: USA:Blue River Watershed | collected 2017-08-15 | reverse complement strand
TCTTCAAGCTCGGCATTGATGAAAATCCGAAAAGCCTGAAATGTGCGCGTTGCAGGGTCCTGGCCCGGCTCGCGGGTTTTGACCGTGCCAGCCACGAGCTGGGCCAGCTCAGCGGTGGTTGCAGGAGTGCCCCGTTCCTGTCGGCGAGCAACAATCGCCTTTGCAATCGGAACAGCAAACCGTTCTTCGCCATAGTCACGAATGATCTCCGCAATATCCTGCTGTGTCGCTGTCTCCAGCCACTCCCGCACACTCTGACCGCGCGTGGGATCCATGCGCATGTCCAGCGGTCCATCGGCGCGAAAGGAAAAGCCCCGCGCCGGGTTGTCGATTTGGGGTGAGCTCACGCCCAGGTCCATCAGCACGCCGGCCACCGAGCTGGACGGCAAACTCGACAGCGCTGCAAAGCCTTCGTGCCGGATGGTGATGCGGGGATCGCTCAGTGCCTGCGCCTGCGCGATGGCCTCCGGGTCCTTGTCGAACACGATCAAGCGGCCCTGGGGCCCCAGCTGCGACAGAATGAGGCGCGAGTGCCCGCCACGTCCAAACGTGGCGTCCACGTAGGTGCCCTGCGGTTGCACCTGCAGCGCCTGGACTGCCTCTTGCAACAAAACCGTGGTGTGTGTCCATGTCGAATCCACCGCCTGCTCTCAGAAGGAGAAGTCCTTGAACACATCCGGCATCTCGCCTTGCAGGGCTTGCGCCTCCTGCGCGTCGTAGCTGGCGCGGTCCCACAGTTCGAAGTGATTGCCCATGCCCAACAGCATGGTGTCTTTCTGAATACCGGCAGCGCTGCGCAACTCAGGGGAAATCAGCACACGACCAGTGCCATCCATGTCCACGTCCATGGCGTTGCCCATGAAGATACGCTTCCACCACTGGGCGCTCATCGGCAGGGAAGCGATGCGCTCACGGAATTTCTCCCACTCGGGACGCGGGAACACCATCAGACACCCGTGCGGATGACGCGTGATGGTCAACTGCCCCTGTGCAGTGGCGAGCAACACGTCACGATGACGCGTTGGCACCGACAAGCGACCCTTGCCATCGAGACTCAGCGAAGATGCACCTTGAAACACGACTGTTTCGACCCTGTTGGAAACAACAGCAACCCCGTGGTGAAAAGTCAAGATGACACTTTTCACCACTTAATTGCACTTTCTTGCACTGTAACAGGAAATTACACGGCCGCAAGGGGTGGAATGCGGTTTTTTTCAATGAAATCAAGGACTTAGAGTCGACTCCGCCGAGCCGATCGAGACAATTTTTCGTTCTAAATTAAGTACTTAGAAAACCCACTGAATGTGGGACTTGAGGAATAAAAAAGCCTCCCGCGGGAGGCTTGTGAATGTGGTGGCGCCCACAAAGCGCCTGCACCCAGAAATTCAGCCGGAATTCAATCCCCGAACATTTTTTGCTTCAATTCGCGGCGTTGCTGGGCTTCGAGCGACAAAGTGGCAGTGGGGCGTGCGAGCAAACGGCCCACCCCGATCGGCTCGCCGGTTTCATCGCAGTAACCGTAGTCACCCGAGTCAATGTGCTGGATGGATTGCTCGATCTTCTTGAGCAGCTTGCGTTCGCGGTCGCGGGTGCGCAGCTCCAGGGCATGCTCCTCTTCGATGGTGGCGCGATCGGCCGGGTCAGGGACGATCACGGTGTCTTCGCGCAAGTGCTCGGTGGTTTCACCGGCATTGGCCAGGATGTCCTGCTTGAGTTGCACGAGTTTGCGACGGAAGTAGGCCATCTGCACGTCGTTCATGTACTCGGCATCGGGCATGGCGATCAGGTCGGCATCGGTGAGCTGCTCGATCGACTTGGTCTTCCAGTTGTTGGCGAGTTTGGCGTCTTTTTTGGGAATCACAGGCACTAATGAGGGGGGTGGGGCTTTGGCGGGTCCATAGCTGGCTTTCGCTGCCGTGGAGGCCACCACGGGGGCCGGAGGAGGGGGCACCATCGCGGCGGCCTTCGCAGCCCGGGAGGACTTGCGCGGCGTGGCTTCTGGTGCAACGGGAGGAGTTGTGGCGGGCACTGCGGGTGCTTGGGCAGCCTTGGCCACCGGTGCAAGCACAGGCTTGCTCGGGACAGCGGCGGCCTTGGCCACCGGTTTGGCAGGGGCTTTGGGCGCAGCAGCGGGCTTGGCCGCAAGCTTGCCAGTTGGCTGGCTCACGGCCTTGGGGGTGGGGACTTTGGCCGCGGCCTTGGGTTGGGCTTTAGCTTGAACCTTGGGTGCAACGGTCGGTGCGGCCTTGGACGCTGTTTTGGATGCGACTTTGGAGGAGGCTTTGACGGCGGATTTTCCTGCGTTTGATGTTGGCTTGGCCGCGGGTTTAGCCGCGGGTTTAGCCGCGGGTTTGGCCACGGGTTTGGCCGCAGATTTGGCTGGCACTTTGGCAGGGGCCTTCGCCGCTGGTTTCGGGGCGGCTTTGGTAGCTGCCTTGGCCTGGGGCTTGGCCGCCGGTTTGGCAGATTTGCTCGTGGCTTTGCTGGGCGACTTGCCAGCCGCTGCTTTCGCCGCCTTGGCTACCGGCTTTGCAGCCTGCTTCACCGCCGGTTTAGCGGCCGTTTTGGTGACCGCTTTGGCCACTGGCTTTTTGGCAGCAGGCTTGGCTTTGGGCGCGGCAGCGGGCCGCGCGGGGGATGTGGCCTTGGCGGTATGGGAACGGGCAGGGGCTTTCACAGGCGTCTCCTCACGATCCGACAGCGCTGCCTCAAAAGGGCTGTGTCAATGGCGCTGTGGGTGTCGTGCATGTTCTACGGAATAGGTACCCCAGACGACCCGGGACATCAAGACCCCGGCGTGAGCGGCGCGCGGATTGTACTCAGACTAAGGACTGTTCCAGACCCTGGACAAAAATATCGCGCGGCAAATCGATGCCAATGAACACCATTTTGCTAATCCGGGCCTCATCCGGCCCCCAGGCCGGCCCCAAATCGCTGCCCATGAGCTGGTGCACGCCCTGGAAGATCACCTTGCGCTCGGTGCCTTTCATGTTCAGCACGCCCTTGTAGCGCAGCATGCGGGGGCCATAGATGTTGACGATGGCGCCCAGGAAGTCCTCGAGCTTGGCCGGGTCAAAGGCGCGCGGCGACTTGAAGACAAAGCTCTTGACGTCGTCATCGTGATGGTGGTGATGGCCGGGGTGGTGCGAGGGGTGGTCGCAGTGCTCGCCATGCTCGTGGTCATGGTCATGGCCGCCATGCGCATGGCCATGGTCGTGGCCATGTTGATGCGACGGGTGGTCACAGTGTTCCCCGTGCTCGTGGTCGTGCCCGTCGTTCAGGAAATCCGGGTCGATGTCGAGCTTGGCGTTAAGGTTGAAGCCGCGCAGGTCAAACACCTCGGCCAGCGACACATCGCCAAAATGCACGGCCTTTTGCGGCGCACGGGGGTTCATGTGCTTGAGGCGGTGTTGCAGGGCGTCCAGCTCCTGCGGCGACACCAGGTCCGACTTGCTGATGAAGATCTGGTCGGCAAACCCCACCTGGCGACGCGCCTCCTGGCGGTCATTGAGTTGCTGGGCCGAGTGCTTGGCGTCCACCAGGGTGAGGATGGAGTCGAGCAGGAAACCTTCGGCAATTTCGTCGTCCATGAAGAAGGTCTGGGCCACGGGGCCGGGGTCGGCCAGGCCGGTGGTTTCAATCACCACACGCTCGAAGTCCAGTTCACCCTTGCGGCGCTTTTCCGCCAGGTCACGCAGGGTGGTGCGCAGGTCCTCGCGGATGGTGCAACACACGCAACCGTTGCTCATCTGGATGATTTGCTCGTTGGTGTCCGACACCAGAATGTCGTTGTCGATGTTTTCCTCGCCAAACTCGTTCTCGATGACGGCAATTTTCTGGCCGTGGGCCTCGGTGAGCACACGCTTGAGCAGGGTGGTTTTTCCAGAGCCCAGAAAACCGGTGAGGATGGTGGCAGGAATCAGCATGGGGAGACAGTCTTGAGTAGGCCCGGTGGGGCACAAACAGGTCAATCCGGCAGTGTAGCCGCCATTTGAAGCCCATACGGGCCGGCTTGGCTCCCCGGCGGGCTTGTGTGCGGTATCGCACCCAGCCAGCCATCGCCGGCTGCCCGCTGAAACTCTCCCCAGCGTTGAGGATGAACGGGTTCTGGCGCCGGTTCAGCCCGCTTTCTTGACCACGATCAGTCCCTTGAGGTACTCGCCCTCGGGGAAGGTGATGGTCATGGGGTGGTCGGGTGCGCCTTGCAGGCGCGCCGAAATGTAGCCATCCACCCCCGCGTCCGTGCCCGCCGAGGCCACGATCTTGTGGAACAACTCGGCCCCAATGCCGCCGGAACAGCTGAAGGTGAACAGCACGCCGCCCGGCTCCAGGATCTTGAAGGCCAGCCGATTGATGTCCTTGTAGGCGCGCGCGGCACGGTCGGCATGGGCCGCCGTCGGGGCAAATTTGGGCGGGTCGAGCACGATGGCGTCAAACGTGCGACCTTCGCGGTGGAATTGGCGCAGAGACTGGTTGACGTCGGCATCGAGGAACGTGGCGTTGGCCTCCTCAAAGCCATTGAGCTGCGCATTGCCGCGGGCACGGGCGATGGCGGGCCCCGACGAGTCGATCGAGGTCACATGCCCGCCTTGCGCCAGCAGGCCGCTTCGGCGCATGCCGGCCAAGGCCGCCACGCTGAAGCCCCCGGTGTAGCAGTAGCAATTGAGCACGCGGGCCAGGTTCAAGCGGGCGACATGCTCGGCAAACAGGTGCCGGCTGTCGCGCTGATCCAGGTAAAAGCCGGTTTTGTGGCCTTCGACGATGTCCAGCGTGAGTTGCCAGTCGTGCTCGCGCAAGGTCAATTCGGTGCGCCCCTCGTCGCCTGCGGGGCAGCGCAGCCAACCGGTGGCAGCGGGCAAGCCTTCGAGCTGGCGCACGCCGGAATCCGAGCGCTCGTACAGGCGGGTCAGGCCCGTCAACGACAGCAGGGCGTCGGCGATGGCGCTTTTCCAGCGCTCGGTGCCGCTGGAGAGAAATTGCGCGACCAGCGTATCGCCATAACGGTCCACAATCAGACCCGGCAGGCCGTCGGATTCACCGTGAACCAGCCGCTGGCCGTCGCTTCGAATGTCAAAGCGGCTGCGCGCCGCGAGGGCCTGGGACAGCCGACGCTCGAAGAAACCCGCATCGATGCGCTCGGTCTCGTCAAAGCTCCAGATGCGCGCACGGATCTTGGAGGTGGGGCTGAAAGCGGCCCAGCCCAGAAACTGCCCCGTGTCCGACTCCACCCGAACCGTCTCGCCCGGGTCTGCGCCGCCACGCCCCACAGCGCTGTCAAAAATCCAGGGATGTCGGCGCAGCGCCGAGCGCTCCTTGCCGGGACGCAGTTTTATCGTTTTCATGCCGGCTATTGTCCTTCAGGCTGGCTGCTCGCAGTGCCTCACCCGAGGCACTGTGCCAATGGGTGTGACAGAGGCAACCCTGTCGCTGAAGTCAGACACGCGGCGACCGCAACCCAGTCACGCCAAGCAACCCCGTCGACCGACCGACCTACGGCTTCTTGCGCGCCCGTGGATGGGCCGCTTCGTAGACCTTGGCCAGGTGCTGAAAGTCCAGTCGCGTGTACACCTGGGTGGTGCTGATGCTCGCGTGGCCCAGCAACTCCTGCACCGCGCGCAAATCGCCACTGGACTGCAACACATGGCTGGCAAACGAATGCCGCAGCATGTGCGGGTGCACCGGCACAGCCACACCGGCGCGCTGGCTGCGGGTACGCAAACGCTGCCACACGGCCTGGGCGGTGATGCGCCGCCCACGCGGACCCACGAAAAGCGCCGACTCATCCAGCGCCATGCCAGGGGGTGCAGCCGAGACGCGCACCGCGAGCCAGCGCTGCACCGCCTGCACCGAAGGCGCGCCCAACGGCACACTGCGTCGTTTGCTCCCTTTGCCCAGCACGTGGGCCAGCCCAGCCCCCATGTCCAGCCACCCCCGTGCCTGGTCAGAGGGGGCACGGTCCAGACCCACCAGCTCGCCAACGCGCAACCCACTGCCATAGAGCAACTCAACCATGGCCGCATCACGAGCCTCCGCCCAGGGATCAGCGTCGGGCTCCTGGTGGTTGGCCAGCTGCAGCGCCTCCTCCACGCTCAGGGCCTTGGGCAAGGGCTTGGCCTGTCGCGGGGCCCGAAGGCCTTGTACCGGGTTGGCCAAGATGTGACCTTCGCGCGCCAGCCAGGTGTAAAAGCCACGCCACCCCGACAGAATCAGCGCAATGCCGCGACCGCTGCGGCCGGACGCGTGCATGCCCGCCATCCAGCGCCGGATGTGAGCAGGCTGCACCTGCTCCAGCTGCACACCGGCCTGTTGCGCCGACGCGCACAACTTGCGCAAGTCTTCGGTGTAGAGAGCCAGGGTGCGAGCGGCCAGGCGCTTTTCAAATTGCACATGGTCGAGGTAACGCCGCGCGAGTGGTGGCAGGCTGTCGGGTGTCTCGTCCTGCGGTGCGGGCGTTGAGCGCATGACCAGGTCTGTCGAGCTGTTCAGCAAGCGTCAGGCCGGGTGGCACATCGGGCCATGGCGGGGCCGCTCAGCGCAGTCGACTCAGGGCAGCGCTGGCGATCTCGCCCATGCGCTCCAGAAACTCGGTGCCCATGCCCGCGTGGTAACGCTGCGGGTCGGGTGAGGCAAGCACCAGCAGCCCAATGGCCGGGGGTTGGGTGGTGCGCTCGGGTGCACCGCCCAAGGCCGCGGGTTGTGGCTCGGTGTGGGGGCGCAAGGCCACCATCGCCACCGACTGGGCCACGGCAGGCTCAGGCAGCCACTGCACCGCTTCGAAACCGGTGTTGACACCGCAGTACGGTTGCTGAAGGCCACTGGCAAAGGTGCGCACCTCCTCGCTGCAGCCTTGTGCGAAGGGTTCGATGGTGAACTCATCGGCCACGCCCCACACGCGCAGGGCCACCTGCGGCACCATGAATTGCGCCTGCAGTTGCTCGGCGAGGGTATGGGGCAGATCGCGGCTCACCCGCGTGAGCAACAGGCTTTGCGACCAGCGATGCAAACGGTCTGCCAGTATGGCGTTGTCGTTGCCATTGCGAATCATGTCCATCATGCGCAGCTCGAGCGCGCGGATCTTTTCACGCAGCATCTCGGCCTGACGCTCTTGCAGGCTGACCGCGCGCTGACCGTGCGGGCTGGTCAAACGAACCGCCGAGAGCAGTTCGGCATGGCGCGCAAAAAAGTCCGGCGTGTTCACCAGAAAGTTGGCGATGTCGTCTTCGGTGATGGGGTTCATGGAGGAAGGGTTCATATCGGAATATCGATCTCGCCGTGAAAGACAGTGGTGGCTGGGCCACGCATGAAAACAGGTTGCGACAAGGCCGCGGTGGAGGTGCCTACACCGTCCCAGGCAATGGTGAGCACGCCCCCGTGGGTGTGCACCTGCACCTCGGGGTCGAGACGCCCCAGGCGGATACCCGCCACCACGGCGGCGCAGGCACCGGTGCCGCAAGCCAGCGTCTCGCCGGCTCCGCGCTCAAACACACGCAAGCGTACGTGCGAGCGGCTGAGGGTTTGCAGAAAACCCACATTGACGCGGCGCGGAAACGCCACATGGTGTTCGATCAAAGGGCCCTGGGTGAGCACTGGCGCGGTGTCAACATTGTCGACCCACTGCACCGCATGCGGATTGCCCATGGACACCACGGCCACCTCGGCTGCGCTGCCATCGGGCAGGCGCAAGCGCCAGGTTTCCCAGCCCACGTCCGGTTGCGGCACGCGGGTGGCGTGGGCCGAGTCGAAGGGCACGCGGGGCAACTCGAACACAGGAGCGCCCATGTCCACCCGCACCTGACCATCGCTCAGTTCATGCAATGCAATCACGCCCCCGTGGACCTTGACGCGCACCGAGGTTTTGTCGGTCAGCCCTTGCTCGCGCACAAAACGCACAAAGCAACGCGCCCCATTGCCGCAGTGCTCCACCTCGGCGCCATCGGCGTTGTGAATGACGTATTCAAAATCCACATCCGGCTGGGGCGCGGCACGCACGCTGAGGATCTGATCGGCCCCGATGCCGAAATGACGGTCAGCCAGCCAGCGGTACTGGGCTGTGCTCAGCCCCAGGCGACCGCGGGTTTCGTCCAGCACGATGAAATCGTTGCCAGCACCCTGCATCTTGGTGAAACGGATGTGCATGGGCCAGCATTATCGGGCCATGCGCAGGCGTTGTCGCCGACAGGCGCAAGCGCCATGGACAGCCGCCCCCTCTCGCGGTGTAATTCATCGACTCAGCCGGTGTCTCCCACGCTGGCTGCTGCAGAGCTCACCGCCCCTCTTACAACCGTCCCCTTGCTGCATCAACCCCTCACCATGACCTCTCCCACGTCCACCACCCCCCGCATCACGCCCTGGACCCCCGAGCTCAAACCCCAACCCGCCGAGCTCGTGGACACCATCCTGGCCCGACGCAAAGGCCGCTTGCTCAACCTCGACCACGTGTTGTTGTGGAGCGAGCCCGTGGCGCGGGGCTGGAACACCTTCATGGGCAACGTGCGCACCGGGCTGTCGGTCGAGCGCAAATGGCTGGAGCTGGGGATCTGCACCGTGGCACTGCTGACCGGGGCCCGCTACGAGTACCACCACCACCGACCGGACTTTCTGTCGGCAGGGGGCCAGCCTGAGGAACTCGACGCCCTGGAGCGCGTGATCGCAGCCGACCCCTGCCAGCGTGTTGACGACCCGGGCCTGGGGACCGTGGAGCGGCTGATAGTCCAATACGCCGCACAGATCACGCGCCAGATCCAGGTAGACGACGCCTTGTTTGCCGCCTTGCAGCAGCACCTGGACACCACGGGCCTGGTCGAACTGACCATGTCCATCTCGGCCTACAACATGGTGGCCCGCGTGCTCATTGCCACCGGCATACAGCCGGAAGACTGAGCTGCTTGGTCATAATGCGCCATGGTCCGCTCTTCACAACGCCTCCACGCCCCTCGCACCCCTGCGCCCACACGCCCTGCCGCAACGGTCCTGCTGTTGCGCGACAGCCCTGAGGGCCTGGAAGTGCTGATGACGCGCCGCGCCATGACGGCGAGCTTCGCGCCCGGTGCCTACGTTTTTCCAGGCGGCGGCATTGATGCCGCCGATGCGCAAGCCCATGCACAGGCGCGTCGGCGCCCCACCCAAACCGACGAGTGCCTCACGCAGGCCATTGCGGCCATTCGCGAAAGCTTTGAGGAGCTGGGCATTCTCCTGGCCCGACGGGCGGATGGCTCGCATGCAGACACCCACGACATTGCGCGTCTTGACCGCCAGGCTTCCTTTCTCCCGCAATGCCTGGCGCACCAGCTCACCCTGGCTGCTGATGAGGTGTTTCTGCTGGCCCACTGGATCACCGACCGCGACTTGCCGCGTCGCTTCGACGTGCCGTTTCTGGTGGCCCGCATGCCCGAGGGACAAACGCCCGTGGCGGATGAGACCGAGCAGTTCGAGCCGGTGTGGGTGCGCCCCGCTGACGCGCTGGAGCGGCATGCCAACGGACAGTTCTTCATCATCTTTCCCACCATCCGCACCCTGCAACGCTTGAAAGCCTTCACCACCGTGGAAGCGGTGCTGGCTGCGTGTGCCAGCGAGCAACCCTGGTTCACCAGCTGCCCACGCGCAGGTTTTCTGGCGGGACGCGAAGAGCGCTACATGGAACACGAGAGTCCGTTTGGCGAACTGGCCCTCACCTGCCCCGACGGGCAACTGCTGCACCACCTGGACTGGCAGTCTGAACAACCCGTGCCGCTGCTGCGCAACCTGCAACGCCTGACCTGCCCCAACCCCGGCGTGATGACCGGCCCCGGCACCAACAGCTACCTGGTAGGCGACCCCGACAGTGGTTATGTGGCGATCGACCCGGGCCCTGACGACACCGAGCACCTGGAGCGGCTGTGGCGCGCGGCGGGCGGTGATATTCGCTTGATCGTCTGCACCCACTCGCACCCGGATCACTCGCCAGGCGCCAAGCCCTTGCAAGCGCTGTGCGAACGCCATGGCGCCAAGCCCCCGGTACTGGGCCTCAGCTCGGCGCCCAGCGCGCGCACCGCCAGCCATTTCGTGCCGGACCGTGAACTCAAGGACGGTGAAACCCTGGTGCTGTCCGGCCCGGAGTACACCCACACCCTGCGCGTGCTGCACACCCCGGGGCACGCCGCCAACCACCTGTGCCTGGTGCTCGAAGAAGACGGTCTGCTCTTCAGCGGTGACCATGTGCTCAATGGCAGCACCACCGTGGTCGATCCGCCCGATGGCCACATGAGCGACTACCTCGACTCGCTGGACAAACTGCTGGCGGCTTGCGCAAGTGATGGCATCGAGTTCATCCTGCCCGCGCATGGCTATGTGTTGGGCAACGAAGCGGGCCGTGCCCATGACGCTGCCGATGTGATCCGCCGCCTCAAGGGCCATCGCCTGCAACGTGAGGCCAAGATTCTGGGGGTGATGCGCGCCCTGCCCCACGGCAGCATGCAGGACTGGGTGGAGCGCGCGTATGACGACGTGCCGCCTCGCCTGTGGCCAGTGGCCATGCGATCTTTGACCGCCCATGTCGAGCGGATCAAAGAGATCATGTAAAAAGTGTGAAGCCCGCCGATACGCCGGATTCTGTGCACGGGGTTGCCCCCGCGTGACCGCCATTCATCTGGGCCGGGGGTCGCCCACCCGGCTCGGTGCTACCTACCCGCCCACACCCCACGGAACCATGGGGGAGCGCCTTGCGGCACCTTGTGGGCCTACTTGGTATTGCTGCGCGCAGAGATTGCCCGTTT
>JACCDJ011328091.1_pt1 | contig 10752 bp, 10 predicted proteins | sample 7444481 | NCBI WGS metagenome assembly JACCDJ01 (sample SAMN15323435, study PRJNA562643) | freshwater metagenome | isolation source: river surface water | place: USA:Blue River Watershed | collected 2017-08-15 | reverse complement strand
TATATCAGCATCGGTTCCTGTATTTTGTGAATGTGGCGGTAAAACATTTCTACCAGCTATGAAGATGAGAAAATTATCAAAGTTAGCATATGGTGGTGACCAGGATATGATGATACCTTTTGAGGTATATCTATGTGGTGACTGTGGTGCAGAGCAAGAACTTTTTAAACCTGTTCAATTACGAGCACTGGAACAAAAAGATAAATTATCTACTCAACCTAAAATTGATTTAGATACAAATGGCTAAAGGATTATTTGACCATATCAACGCAATTACAAAAGAACAAGACCCAAAGTATTGGGATAAGCTAGAGGATGCGGATAAAAAAACTTGGAGTAATTGGTTAATTATTCGTTATATGTCTATGAATCCAGATTGGATTGAGATGATAGCGGAAATACAACCTTACATCCAAGAAGCACCACCTAAAGCTGTTTACAAAGCTCTTATTGGGATTATACCAAAAGGTAAAACATATCTTCGTTATATGAAAGGTAAATCTGTAAAAGATTACGAAGAATGGATTATACAATTAGTTGCTAAATGGTATGAGGTTTCAACTAAAGAAGCATCGGAGTATTTGGACATACTCTATGAAAGTACTAGTGGCAGAGAAGAAATTAAACGAATCGCTGAAGCATATGGTACTGACCCTAAATTAATTACTAAATTAAAACTTAAAGTTTAATTTGGTAAATTCCCCATTTTTTCGTATCTTTATATTATGGCAAAAGTATCATTTTCGCAGTACTCAATGTGGAGTAGCTGCCCTCAACAATATAAGTTAAATTATATAGATAAACTCGGAGAATCTTCGGGTAATATCCACACAATCTTTGGTAGTTCAATGCATGAAACTATCCAACATTATCTTTCGGTGATGTATGGTGTATCCAAAAAGCAAGCCGATGAAATTGACTTGGATAAGTTATTATTAGAAAGATTGAAAGAAAATTTCAAAAAAGAAAAAGAAGCATTATCTGAAGGAATTCCTTGCGAACAAATTGAATTAGAAGAATTTTATGGCGATGGTAGACGAATTCTTACTTGGTTTAAAAAATATTGTAGTAAATTCTATTCTAAATCAGGATATGAATTAGTAGGTATTGAAATTCCACTAAACGCAAAAGTTAAAGAAGGTGTTCACTTTATTGGATTTATTGATATTGTGTTAAGAGATTTAGCAGAAAATTCAATCATTATTGTTGACTTAAAAACATCTACACAAGGTTGGAATCAGTATCAGAAAGCGGATGAAATGAAAAACTCTCAAATTCTTTTGTATAAAAAGTATTATTCGGAGTTGTTTAATATTCCACTTACTAAAATAAAAGTTGAATATCAGATAATGAGAAGGAAACTGCCAGAAGATACTGCATTTCCCGTCCCATATATTTCAAAACACATTCCATCTAATGGAACACCATCGGTTAATAAAGCGTATGATGGTTTTATGAACTTTGTAGAAACGGTATTCGATGATGAAGGGAATTATAAAGATATACCATATCCTAAAGTTCCTGGTAATAATAAGAAAAATTGTAAGTGGTGTGAGTTTTTGGGAAAACATTGTGATGGAAAACCTTAAAAAAACTTTTTAAAAAGCAATTGTTTTTTTAATTCTAATATACTTATATATACAAATATATTAAATTAAAATTACAATGAGTCAAGAAAACACAAAACTTACAACTGTGAAAATCTTGAAAGATGTGTATTCATCATTTAAAAAGGTATCGTTTAATTCCGATGTTACCCTTCAAAAATTAGTTAATAGAACAGTGGAAAGATACGTTTCAGATGAAGATTTCAGAAACGAAATGAATGAATATGTAAAACTTCAAATTTCAGGTTCACAATTTTAAAATAAGTTATGGCAAAGAAAAAAATATTGTTACTTTCAGATGATTTAAGAATGGCAAGTGGTATAGCCACTGTCTCAAAAGAATTGGTTTTAGGAACGGCACACAAATACGATTGGTTTCAGGTTGGAGCTGCTATAAACCATCCGGAAGCTGGTAAGATTTTAGATGTTAGTGAGGATATTCAAAAAAATTATGGTATTCCAGATGCTAGTGTAAAAATTTTACCTTGGAATGGATATGGTAACGCAGATTTAATTAGACAATTAATTAATTCAGAAAAACCAGATGCTATCTTACACTTTACTGACCCTCGTTATTGGACATGGCTATACGATATAGAGCATGAAATTAGACAAAATGTTCCTTTATTATTCTATGCAATTTGGGATGACCTACCAGACCCAATGTATAATCGTAACTTCTATGAAAGTTGTGATTGGATTGGGTGTATTTCAAGACAGACGTATGGTATAATCACAAGAATTGGACAACGTTCTGATAAACCAACTTGGAAAACTAAAAAGGATTGGCAGGTAAGTTATGTACCACATGGTATCAATACTGATTTGTATAAACCAACCGATGTACCTGCAGAGTATCGTAAAGAAATCTTAGGTGATAAAGAATATGATTTTGTGTTGTATTGGAGTAACCGAAATATCCGTAGAAAACAACCTGCAGATGTAATATACGCTTTCAAATTATTTTGTGATAAAATTGGTAAGGAAAATGCAGATAAATGTGCATTAGTAATGCATACACAACCGGTAGATGAAAACGGAACAGATTTGCCAGCAGTTATTGAAGCTATAGCACCAGATGTAAACATTATTTTTTCTGAAAAGAGAAGACCTCAGCACGAACTTAATTACAATTATAATATAGCCGATTGTACAATCAACATCGCCAACAACGAAGGATTTGGATTGGCAACTGCAGAATCAGTAATGGCTGGAACTCCAATTATTGTAAACGTAACTGGTGGATTGCAAGACCAATGTGGATTTAAAGTAGAAGGTAACGTATTAGTTGCAGATGATTATATTAAAATTGGTTCTTTACATGAATGGAGAAAATGGGAAGGTAAAGCAGAACCTGGTCCTTGGGCTATTCCTGTTTGGAGTAGAGCATTAGCATTAGCGGGTTCAGTACCTACTCCGTATATTTGGGATGATAGAGTTGATTTGCATGATGTTGCGGAAGCAATTGAAAAGGTATATAACACTCCAAAAGCACAAAGAAAAGCAAACGCTTTAATTGGTAGAGAATTCTTTATTAATGAAGCCGGATTAAATCACACAAATATGTGTCAAACTTTGATTGATGGTATAGAATCAACGTTTGAAAATTGGAAACCAAGAAAAAGATTTGAAGTATTCAAAATTAAATAAGTTATGAGTAAACCAACATTAGTATTTCAGGGACCTATTTTTACGAGAAGTGGATATGGTGACCATTGTAGAGATTTGATGAAATCACTTCGTAAGATGGATAAGTTTGATATAAAAATTATTCCACTTCGTTGGGGTAACACTCCACAAAATCAGGTAAGTGACCAGGATGAATTTGGCCGTTGGATGTTAGAAAGAGTAATTGGAGAAGTTGGTCAAAAGCCAGATGTTTTTATGCAGGTTTCTGTAGCAAATGAATTTGAACCAAAAGGACATTTTAATATTGGTATAACCGCAGGTGTTGAAACTACAATAGCGCCTAAAGATTTTATTGATGGTTCTAACAAAATGAATTTAATAATAGTTCCATCTGTTTTTACAAAACAAAATTTAGGTGGAACTGTATATCAACAAAAAGACCAAGCAACTGGACAAATTGTTGGTGAAATAAAAACAAATACTCCAATTGAAGTTCTTTTTGAGGGAGTTGATACTAATGTATTTCAGGCCCCATCATCAAAAAATAACGATGATATATTGGAAAATGTAAAAGAAGATTTTTGTTTTCTAACTGTTGGGCATTGGTTAAAGGGTTCTTTGGGACAAGATAGAAAAGATATTGGAATGGTAATTAAAACATTTGCAACCGTATTTCAATATCTACCAAAAGAAAAACAACCGGCACTTTTAATAAAAACATCGCATGCTGGATTTTCTATAATTGATAGAGAAACAACTAGACAAAAAATAGAAGAAGTATTAAAATCATTTGGTGATAAATGCCCTCCTATTTATTTAATACATGGTGATTTAGAAGAAAAAGATATGGCATCATTGTATCATCATCCAAAAGTTAAAGCAATGATTTCATTTGCTAAAGGTGAGGGATATGGTAGACCAATGGCTGAATTTACTTTGACAGGTAAACCAATTATAGCAAGTGGATGGAGTGGTCATATGGATTTCCTACCAGGAGCACATACCGTTTTGTTAGAAGGACAATTAACGGCAGTTGATGAATCTGCGGCTGACCAGTTTATTATGAAAGAAGCACAATGGTTTACAGTAAACTATTCAAATGCGGCAAATAAAATATACGATGTGTATAAAAAATATGATACATATTTAAAACAATCTCAAGGGTTAAAAGAAAATACTTTAAACTACTTTACTTTGGATAAAATGCATAGTAGATTTACTCAGATACTTGATACTTATGTAAAAGCTGCACCAAAGGTAGTTCCATTTAATGTTCCACAGTTAAATAAAGCTAAAATACAAATACCAAAACTTAATAAAGTTTAAAAATGGGATTTCATTTAGAATATATTCCTTTAATAGTTGAACAAAATAAAGTTTCTAAAACTTCTATTGAACCAAGAAATATTTATAGAATTAATTCATATAAATACAAAGAAGGAGTTACGAAACCTTTATCGGGTGTGGATACTGCTCTTGTCTTTGTTGTTGGTATTACTCCACAAAAGACTGTTTGTTGTATTAAGATAAGTGAAATAAAATCTAAAATATTTTTTAATTGGTTGCAAAAACTTGCAAAAAAAGGATTATCGGGTGAAGAAATTGATAATAGTGAGCAGTTAAGTGATTTACTTATTTTAGATGCGAGAGACGGTAAACGAATTTTTAATCAATTTGTAAAGACAAGTAGATTATATACATCAGACCCGTTCCCATACAGAACCTACATCCTAAGTAGTATAAAAAACGTAGAAGAAATAAAAATAGATAAAAACTTACTCAAAAGGGTTTTAGGTTCTAAGTAGAATCATCATTTCTCCTTTTATTTATATTTATTTGTGTATTATTAGAAAAATCGCGATAAGTATAAAAAATGGCAATTACAAAACGAATTATAAAGGGAGCTCCAATCACCGCAAATGAAATGGATGCAAATTTAACGATTCTGGAACAAACTTCTGGATCGTTTACCGCTTTAATGACGGGTTCATTCTTGGCAGTTTCCCAATCAATATCCAATCTATCAACACTACAAGGTACTCTTAGTGGACAATTTACAGGAAGTGCATTAATCTCTGGTAGTAATTCTTCATTGATAATTTCTGGAGCAATCAAAATTGATAGTAATAACCTTCCAAATAATAGTTCATCAAATAGAGTATTAGTTCATGATTCGGCAACTAACCAAATTGGTTGGAATACCGTAGCAGGTGTTAGTACATCTGGAACATCAGGTACATCTGGTGTTGTTGGACCACAGGGAACTGGTGGAAGCGGTGGTACATCTGGTACTTCTGGATTAAACGGTACATTTTTTGGTTCATCCGGCACCGATGGCTCATCTGGTTCATCCGGCTCATCTGGAAGTTCTGGAACATCTGGTGCAAACGGTACATCTGGTGTAAACGGAACAAATGGTTCGGCTGGCACAACAGGTACAGCAGGTTCTTCCGGTAGTTCTGGAACAACTGGTTCTGCGGGTACATCTGGTACTGCTGCAAATGTTTCTGCATTAAATAGTTTTACCGGCTCTATAAGAGGAGAACTTAATGGATTAGAAGCATATACAGCATCATTAAAGAGTGCAACAATAATTTCTGGAGCAGCACAAATAACTGCTTTAGGATTTAGTGCTGGCGGTGGTAGTGGAATATTTACACAAACCGGTTCTATATATGCAACTGTAAATAACATACAAATTACAGGCTCATTAGATATAAATGGCCCTTTAACTTCATCTTTACCTAGTGGGTATATGTGGGTTGGGGGTATAAATAATAGAGTAACTTTAGCTACAACTTCATCTCTTACCGCAGGTGCTTTGACTTTAAATGGTACTACCTTAAATGGTGTTGTAACATTCAATGTACCGAATTCAAGTGTAAATGCAAATTTATTATTTGATGGTAGTTTGTTAACCGTAAAAGGTAGAATATCAGCATCAAACGCATTAACCGCATCATTGAGAGAAGGATATGCATGGGTAGGTGGACAGGGTAGTGTGAGTGTGTTAGTAGCAACATCGTCATTTGGAAGTGGTATATTTACACAAATTGGTTCATCAAATGCATATGGAACTGCGAATGATGTACAAATATCTGGTTCATTTTCAGCATCATTAGCTAGTGGCTATATGTGGGTTGGGGGAGCTAATAATATAACACGAATAATACCAACATCTTCATTAGGTGGTACAATTAGAGTTAGAAATTATAGTGGGGCAAGTTATGGCGCATTTGATTTAACAGGAATTACAACACTTGCACTTAGTGGTTCGGCCGTATCAATATCCGATAATGGTGGTGGTGAAGCAAAAATTGAAATAACTGCAACTGCAGGTGGTGGTACATCGGGTACATCGGGCACATCTGGTACTTCAGTAGGCGGTGCAGCGGGGTCAGCGGGTACATCTGGAACATCAGGCTCAAGTGGAGCAAATGGTTTAGCAGGTTCATCTGGAACTTCTGGTTCTTCTGGACTATCAGCAGTTGCGGGTACTGCGGGCACAGGCGGTTCATCTGGTTCATCTGGTACATCTGGCGTTGACGGTAACGGAACATCTGGTACATCTGGTACTACCGGTATAGATGGTACTTCTGGTAGCGGCGGCTCATCCGGTACATCTGGAACAAACGGATTAACTGGTGGCGGTGGTACATCCGGTTCATCCGGTTCATCAGGTTCATCTGGTAGTTCTGGAGCACTTGCTTTAACCGGAACAACTGATAATGGTGTAATAACATATAATAATGTTACAGCGGATGGTGTTGTAGAATCATCAATGACTTTTGATGCAAGTAGTAGATTTTTGACAGTTAGTGGTTCTTTGGATTTATACGCATTGGCTAGAATTCGTCCACTCACATTTAATGGTTCTTTGCCACCCGCGTATGTTAGTGCACAATCCGGTATGTTGATGGTATCATCATCTACATTTGGAGATGCTTTAATATTTTACAATGGTAGTAATTGGGTGAAAGTAGCCGGTACATAGTAAATAAAATATATCATTAAAAATAAAGGGTAATTTAAAAAAAGTTACCCTTTTTTTATCGTTTAAACTGTTTTCTTAATATTTATATCTATATATACATATACATAAATTACATTTGGTAATTTCACAAAAAAATAGTATATTTGGATTATGATAAATGTTACTTACGCAATTACGGTTTGCAACGAACTCTTAGAGATTACAAACCTTTTAAATTTTCTTCATCCTAGAATTAAATCCGAAGATGAAATACTAATTCAATACGATTCGGAATCAGTTACAAAAGAAGTAAAGGATTATCTTGCAATAATTTCTCAATTAAACAAGCAAACAAAAGTAATTGAATTTCCATTAAATAAAGATTTTGCATCTTTTAAAAATAATCTTAAAAATCATGCAAAAGGAATTTTTATTTTTCAAATTGATGCGGATGAAATCCCATCCGAATACCTTGTTGATAATATTCATGAATTATTAGATTATAACAAAGATGTAGACCTTTTCTTTGTTCCTAGAATTAATACAGTCAATGGATTGACAGATGAACATATTCAAAAATGGAATTGGAATGTTAATGATAAAGGGTGGATAAACTTTCCAGACTATCAAACAAGACTTTATAGAAGAACTTCTGAAATAGAATGGCAAGGAAAAGTACATGAAAGAATTGTTGGTTACAATACACTTTCGGTATTACCGCAGGAAGAATTTTATTGTTTGTTTCATCATAAGCAAATTGAGAGACAGGAAAAACAAAACGCTTATTACGAAACAATATGAAAATAGCTTTCCTAACTGAAATGGGGTTTGTTGGTAAAATTCCAGCTAATCATCCAAATATGAGAACTGAATTTGCTTGGATGCATGCTTTAGACGCTGACCACTATAATATTCATTTATTTGGTTCGGATAAAAATCTAATTAATTATGACCATGTCTTTATTATATTTCCAAAAGGTAAAACTTTTTTAAGTTCCGAAGGAAGTGCTTTAGTAGAAGGAATTAATCCTGTTGCTGAATTATTGGAACAACCAATAGTTCAGAAGCTAAAAGAAAGGGGAAACAAAAAAGTACATTATGTGCAAGAAGGTCCACATTGGTGGTGGAATGATTATTCGGTAAATGAACAAATTTATTTTTATAATTTTCTACAAAGTTGTGATTCTATTTTTACACATAACACATCTGATGTAAATTATTACAAAGGTCTTTTTTGGGATAAAGAAGTTAGACCTATCTTTACTCTAATGATTGATGAACTTATAAAAGATATAGTACCAGTAAAAGAAAATAAAGCAATTATAGGCGGTAACTTTGCAAGATGGTATGGTGGGTTTGAAAGTTTTATAATAGCAGATACATTCGAATGTGATATATGGGCACAAACTTCACATGCTATGAGAAACGGTGAAGATATTGGCGGTACAATAAAACATTTACCAAGGTTAATGTGGATAGATTGGATGAAAAATCTTGCATCATTTAAATACGCAGTACATATGATGCCAACTGTAGCAGCTGGTACATTTGCACTCAATTGTGCATATTTTGGGATACCCTGTATTGGTAATAAAGATGTAGATACACAACAACTTTGTCATCCAGCTCTTTCAGTTGATGTAGAAGATATTGATAGTGCGAGAAGATTGGCAATTACATTGAGAGATAATCCTGAATTTTATCAAAAGTGTAGTGATTATGCAAAAGAAGCATATCAAACACATTATTCTCAGGAAGTTTGGACAAATAGAATAAAAAATTATTTAGCATGATAAGTGTTATATTAAATGGTTACAAAAGAGCAGAGAATCTTAACGAACAATTAGAGGCTCTGAAAAATCAATCATTACCACCGGATGAAATACTTTTTTGGTATAATAATCCTGGTGATAATGATTTGATTAATTACGATATAGGAACTGAAATTGCAGGAGCATATTGTAATTACAACTTTGGTGTGTGGGCACGATTTGCTTTTGCATTTATGGCTAGAAATCCTTATGTGTGTATTTTTGATGATGATACAATACCTGGCCGTAGATGGTTAGAGAATTGTATGGAAACAATGAAAACAAACGAAGGACTTTTGGGTACGGTTGGATTACTTTATCCTGTTCCACTTCCACCACAACATTCATCTTATTATGAACACTATCTTCGTTTTGGGTGGCCGGAGCAAGGTAACAACGATAAGACAGTTCAAGTTGATTTGGTTGGACATAGTTGGTTCTTTAAAAAAGAATGGTTATCTCATATGTGGAGAGAACAACCAGACCCTAAGTATAACACTTGCGGTGAGGATATGCACTTCTCTTATATGTTACAAAAGTATGCAGGAATAAAAACATTTGTACCACCACATCCTCGTTCAGATATGGAACTATGGGGAAGTATTAAAGGTGGAACTTATGGTGGCGATGCTAATTCCCTTTGGGAAAGTAATCAAAGAAGTGTAGAAGGAGTTCCTTTCAAAGAATTGATGAACCAGTATTTTAGAGAACAAAGATTAAAAGGTTGGAAATTAGTAAATGAGTAAAGAATATCCGATATTAATATGTTTTGGTACTAGACCTGAATGGTTGAAGGTAAAACCATTGATTGATATATTACCAAAAAAGCATTACAAAACATTATTTACAGGTCAGCATGAAGATTTATTAAAAGATGTTCATGTTGATTTTAGAGTTAATATAGAAGAAAGTTTTCGTCATACTAGATTAGATTCTATTATGATGGGTTGTATGGAATATTTTCCAAATTACAACTTTAGCGGTGTGTTGGTGCAGGGTGATACTGCTTCCGCTTTTGCATGTGCATTAGCTGCTTACCATAGAGGAATTAAAATTTATTATATGGAAGCTGGATTAAGAAGTTATGATTTAGAAAATCCTTATCCAGAGGAAGGTTACAGACAAATGATAGCTCGTTTGGCAGATATTAACTTTGCACCAACACAGCTATCCGCTGAAAACTTAGATGCGGAAAGAGTAAAAGGAGATATTCATATAGTTGGAAATACTGTATTGGATAATCTTATGAAGTATGAAAAGGGATTCTATGGTGATACTATTTTAGTAACAATGCATCGTAGAGAAAATCATCATTGGTTAGATGAATGGTTCAAAACTATTAATCAGTTAGCAATTGATTATCCACAATATAAATTTATAATTCCATTACATCCAAATCCAAACGTTCAAAAGCATAAAGGTTTATTAACTAATCTACAAATTACAGAACCGCTTTCACATGATGAAACGATACACATACTAAGAACTGCAAAATTGGTAATAACTGATAGTGGTGGATTACAAGAAGAAGGTTCTTTCTTTGATAAAAAAGTAATAGTATGTAGAAAAACAACCGAAAGACCAGAAGGTATAAAAACAGGACATCTTTATATGTGTGAAACTCCAGAAAAACTTACTCAATTATTTGGTGAGTTGGAAAAGAATTCGTATATTTGTAAACCTTGTCCTTATGGTGATGGTAGAGCAGCTGAAAAGATTAAAAAGATATTAG
>JACCDJ010587806.1_pt1 | contig 10752 bp, 7 predicted proteins | sample 7444481 | NCBI WGS metagenome assembly JACCDJ01 (sample SAMN15323435, study PRJNA562643) | freshwater metagenome | isolation source: river surface water | place: USA:Blue River Watershed | collected 2017-08-15 | reverse complement strand
TCATCTTAATTTTCTCGGCTTTAGGTTGGATCAACTACAACGAAATAATCACACGTCTCTCGGAACCAGTTTGCGATCTAAAACTCGCACAAGAATCTGGGTTGAGTCAGTGTGGGGCGCTATTTATTTCCGGCGTTCTGGGGCCTCTTAACCTCCAGCTCAAAGTCTCATTTCTTTCTGGCTTAATTTTCGCTGCACCTTTTTGGCTTTATCAAATTTGGGCATTTGTTGCTCCAGCTCTATCTAAAAAAGAAAAGCGAAATTCGGTATTTTTCATCATCGCCGCAACTCCATTCTTCGCTGCCGGTGCGTATTTAGCTTTCTATATACTTCCGATGGCAATACGGGTTCTATTTGGATTTACTCCAGAGGCTCTCGGAAACCTCGTACGATTTGATGATTATCTTGATTTTGTTCTAAGACTAATCATTGTTTTCGGGCTAGCATTCGAATTGCCGGTATTTCTGGTTTCCTTAAATCTGGTTGGCGTACTTTCCGGTAAATCAATTCTTAGACCCTGGAGATTTGCAATCTTTGGAATAACTTTCTTTGTTGCAGCATTTTCGCCAACTGCCGATCCATTATCGATGGCCGCATTAGCTCTTCCGTTAATCGCTCTGTATTTTGGTGCCGGCGGTATTGCGATTCTTGTCGATAAAAGACGCGACCGAAGAAAATCCAAAATATCGATAGATGAAGCTGCTCCGATTGACCGCCCCGAATCGATTTAGTTGTGCATCTGTTATTGATTAACCCTACTTCTGGTGGGGGTAAAGGCGCCAAAATAGGTGATTTGGTCCGTAAAAAACTTCGTGAGGACGGAAGGCCATTTAGCGAGATCCCAACTACAAGCGCAGAGAGCGCAATCGCGGCCCTTAATGACGCAATATCGCGAGGAGGCATTAGTGGGGTAATAGCAGTTGGTGGAGATGGCTTAATGAATATTGCAATGCAAATTCTTGCTTTAAAAAAGATTCCATTGCTCCCAATCGCAGCGGGCACCGGTAATGATTTTGTGCGCACCCTGGGGATTCCCATGGATTTATCAGTCCTTGATCTATTAGGTGATCCGCCGATTAGTGTCGACTTGGGTAAAGTTAATAATCGATATTTTGGAAATATTCTAAGTACTGGATTTGATTCTTTAGTTAATGAAAGAGCTAACCGGATGAAAATTCAAAATCGCGTCAAGTACAACTTGGCTATGATCATGGAACTCCCGCTATTTAAGCCAAAGATGTATAGATTTAATGTCGATGGAGAATCTTTTGAGAGCGAAGCAATGCTGATCGCAATAGGTAACGGTCGTTCATATGGAGGAGGCATGCTCGTAACCCCGCAAGCCGATATCCACGACAACACACTGGATCTTATGGTTCTTGCTCCCGTTTCGAAGTTCGAGTTTCTCCGCGTGTTTCCAAGAGTTTATAAAGGATCTCATATTTCGCATCCCAAGGTTTCGATCATCCGTGGTTCTAAAATTGAAGTTTTTGCGGACGCTGTTGCGTATGCCGATGGCGAGAGAGTAGGGGAGCTTCCTATTAGCGCTCATTCTGTTGCAGATGCTCTTCTTACCTGGACAGCGTAATGTCAAAATCCCCAGCGGAGAAATTCGCAGAATCTAAGCTGCGTACAAAATATTCAAACTTTAGAACATTCTCGGAAGGTTACGCTTTTCCTCTTGATGATTTTCAAAATATCGGATGTCGGCATCTTGAGGATGGTAAATCGGTGTTAATTGCGGCACCAACTGGGGCCGGTAAAACGATTGTAGGTGAGTTTGCAACTTTTTTAGCAATGCAACAAGGCGTTCGCTGTTATTACACAACACCAATCAAAGCGCTTTCGAATCAAAAGTACCAAGAATTCGTAGCAAAATATGGCGAGGGACGTGTTGGCCTACTAACTGGTGATTCTTCGATAAATTCTTCTGCGGAGATCCTCGTGATGACGACGGAAGTATTAAGAAATATGATCTATGCGAAATCTCCTGATATTGAGAGTCTCGGATATGTAGTTTTGGATGAAGTTCACTACCTCGCAGATAGATTTCGAGGCGCTGTGTGGGAGGAGATTTTGATTCATCTCCCGGAGCGAATTCAGGTTGTCGCCCTCTCGGCGACGGTGTCGAACGCGGAAGAGTTTGGGGAATGGTTAGGGAAAGTGCGTGGTGATACAGAAGTTGTACTTAGCGAAATACGTCCAGTACCGCTGTATCAGCACATCCTAATCAGTGATCGACTTCTGGATCTCTTCGTAGATGAAGGTCGAGTAAACCCAGAAATCATACGTCTTGAAAAGAGATCTCGAACAGGCCATCGAGGAAATTGGAGAGAGCGAAATAGTCAGATTAGGCAGTTAGCTCGACCAGAGATCATCGATATCCTTAATGAGCGCAATTATCTACCTGCTATTTACTTCATCTTTTCACGTGCCGGATGTGATGCTGCGGTTGAGCAAGCTTTAAGAGCAAATATCAATCTAACGAATCGCGATGAGAAGATATTAATTCGCGAGATTATCGATCGAAAAACGGCCGAACTTTCCAGCGAAGATTTTGGCATCCTAGGCTTTGATGCTTGGTGCGAATCTGCGGAACGCGGAATTGCTGCTCATCACGCCGGTTTGCTTCCGATGTTCAAAGAGGCAATAGAAGAGCTTTTTCAAAAAGGGCTTCTGAAAATTGTCTTTGCTACAGAAACTCTGGCTCTCGGAATAAACATGCCCGCTCGCACAGTTTTCCTTGAAAAGTTAATCAAATGGAATGGCGAAGCTCACGCACCGATTTCCCCTGGAGAATACACGCAGCTAACTGGTCGAGCCGGGCGCAGAGGAATTGATATAGAAGGTAATGCGGTTGTTATGTGGAGTGACCAAATTGATAGTTCGATGGCGGCAAGTTTAGCTAGTACGCGAACATATCCTTTGAGGTCGTCATTTAATCCAACATATAACATGTCAGCAAATTTGATTTCACGTTTCGGAAGAGATCGAGCTAGATCATCCCTCGGCGCATCATTTGCTCAGTTTCAAGCGGATCGTTCAGTTTCTGGTTTACTGCGTCAAATCAGCAAAAACCGTGAAGCAATTGAATCACTTCGCCAGTCTGAGGTTTGTCATCTTGGTGATTTCGCTTCATACGCGAAAGCACGTGAAGAAATTGCCACCCTTGAACGTTCATATCGATCACGAGAAAAGCGGAACCGAGTTGAAATTGATCGCAAGATTGGCGAACTACGCAAAGAACTAAAATCGCATCCGAGTCATCAATGCCCAGAACGTGAAAATCACGCTCGAAAATATGAAAAGGCCTTTCGATTAGAAAGGGAAACTAATGGTTTGTTGGAGCGAGTGAATTCAAGAACGAATGTAATCCCAAGAACCTTCGATCGAGTTGTGAATGTTTTACGTGAGATGCAATATCTTCAGGAAGAGAAACTCAGCGATAAAGGTAAAACTTTGATTCGAATCTATGCTGAATCGGACCTATTATTGGCTGAGATTATTCATTCAGAGGTCTTTGAGAAACTCACAGCTCCCGATCTGGTAGCGGTTCTGTCCGCGCTTGTTTACGAAGGTCGCGGTGAAAAGAGCAAGATTCCAAGGATTCCAAAGAGCGTTGAAACACCTATGAAAGAGGTAGTTTCGACCTGGAGAAAAATCATTGATCTAGAGGATGAATATGGACTTTCCAGCCAACGTGAACCAAATTTCGACTTAGCTTGGAGCGCGTATAGATGGGCCAACGGTTACCAGTTAAATTCGATTTTGAGAGAGACCGAAATTCCGGTCGGAGATTTTGTTCGAAATATGCGGCAAATAATCGACTTACTTGGTCAGTTGAGAAATGCAAACATCGCTTTGAAGCCTATTGTTGAAGATGCAATACATCGAATTGATCGAGGCGTAATTGCATACTCTTCGGTGGTTTCATGACACTTCTGCTTATAGATAGCGCTTCACTTTGGTATCGGGCTTATTACGGCATGCCAGACACCCTCGTTTCTCCAACAGGTCAACCAGTTAATGCAATACGGGGTTTTCTCGACATGACAGCCCGCCTGATCAATTTATACAACCCGAATCGAATTGCGCTTTGTTTAGATGGAGACTGGCGCCCTTCGTGGCGCGTTGAACTCTTCCCTGAATATAAGAGTAATCGGCTGGGTGATGGTGATGAAGAGGAAGAGCCGGATACTCTCACTCCTCAAATACCCGTAATTATTGATCTTTTTGACTCATTGGGTTTTCCGATACTTGGCGCAGACGATTATGAAGCTGATGATGTGATCGCGACATTAGCAAAAACTCAACGCGGTCCGGTGAGAATTGCAACGGGAGATCGAGACCTTTTTCAAGTTGTTTCGGATAATCAGGATGTGAAAGTTATCTATCTCGCTAAAGGAATTTCGTCTCACGACCTTGTTGATGAAAATTGGATAACAGAAAAATATCAGATACCCGGAAATCGCTATGGGTTTTTCGCCGCTATTAGGGGAGACTCCTCAGACGGTTTACCTGGAATAAATGGGATAGGGGAGAAGGGCGCTGCTCTAATAGTCAATCAATTTCAGGATATGGATTCGCTGATTACTGATGTAACTGGCCCTACACCAAAATCACCAGAAAAGTTTGTAAAGAAGATTCTCAGCGACCTTGACTACGCCAAAAAAGCAACAAAATTGGTCTCTTGCGCTGCCGATGTCAGGCTGCCAGACGTCAATCTTCAAATACCTACTAAACCAGTGAATCCCAAGAAGTTAGAAGATCTAGAGACCGTATATGGATTAAAGACAAGCATTCAGCGAGTTAAGAGCGCTCTGAAATGGCTCTGATTCTCTCCGTTATTTCGGGTATCTTTCTAAATTTGGCGTTTGCTCCTTTTAATTTCTGGCCGGCGGCGTTTGTTTCTCTCGGAGCTCTCTTTCTTGTTCTATCAAATCTAGGTTTTTGGAAACGTATGTTGATTGCGTTCATATTTGCTCTTTCGTTCTTCTTATTATTGCTTCATTGGTCAGGAAGTTATGTCGGATGGTTTCCCTGGATTTCACTCGCTTTACTTCAAGCAGGAATTTTCGCTCTTATTGGTCTAATTCGGTTTGAGAGAGATTTTTTGGGAGCAATCGGTTTTGCTGGCTGGTTTTTATTGATTGAACTGCTTAGGATGAAAATGCCCTTTGGTGGTTTCGGTTGGGGCCGAATTGGTCATACTCAGACTTATTCGCTTTCATCTTTATATCCAATTATTGGAATTGCCGGAATCTCTTTCCTTGTGGTGCTAGTTTCGGTTCTTTTCTCATTGCGAAAATGGAAAGCGCTATCACTTCTGGCTTTGGTGGCATCAATATCTTTCATCATGCCAGCACATCTCAGAGAAACCGGCAAAATCAATGTTTTAGCTGTCCAAGGGGGAGTCGATCAACTTGGCCTAGAATTCAATCAAAGAGCGCTTAGCGTGCTTCGCAGGCATATTGCGGCCACTAATCCGAAAACATCAAATTTGGATCTTGTGGTGTGGCCGGAGAATGCATCTGATTTGGATCCCGAGAAGAATCCGATAGCCAAGAAGGAAATTTCTGATCTATTAGTAAGAATAAACAAACCGATTCTGGTCGGTGCGGTTGAGAGATCAAATGCGGGGCCATTAAATGTTTCGATACTTTACAATCCCGATGGGAACAAAATTAAATATGTAAAACAAGATTTGGCCCCCTTTGGTGAATACATTCCACTACGGTCCTTAGCTGAGAGGATCGAGCCAACTGCTAAGCGGGTTGTGGATTTCCAACCAGGTCGCGAACCGGTCGTTTTCCAAATAGAGAAAAGCACCTTTGCCACGCTTATTTGCTTTGAAATCTTGGATGACGACCTTGTCAGACGATCTACTCGAGGAGCATCTTTTCTGATTAATCAGACCAATAACGCTACTTTTGGTAAGAGCAATCAAGCGGCACAACAACTGCAAATTGCTTCGGCAAGAGCCGCCGAGCTTCAAAAGAGTCTGGTTGCCGTTAGTACGACCGGGTTTACTTCATATATTGATAGCTCTGGAAGATCGATTGCAACTCTGCCTCAGTTTCAACCCGGATCGTTAAGCGCTGACGTGGTAACAAACGAAGGTAGCAGCTTGGCTAGTTCGCTGGGGAGTTTTTTCTGGTTCGGCTTTGGAGCGCTCGCGGTAAGCCTTCGCAGGCTTCGGTATTTAAACCGATAATTGACATTATGTAAACTAATTAATGGCTAAAGCAGAGATAGGCTCGCACGAGCAGACCAGGTTCCTATCCCCGTAAGCGCTATCAATCCGCCCGCTGGTTGGCCAATACTTGCCGCGGCGACCGATCCCAAAAGATTCTGAGATTGGAAACGCTGCCTGTTCTCTGGAGTAAGGCTTATTCCATTCGCCAGAAAGAACCGAGCCTATGGTGTGCGGAGCATGTCGTAGAGCTGAATCTTCAACAGCGACTTTACCGTTTTCTATTTCTCGAATTTCATCACGGATGCTCTTCATTGCAGAAATGAAGCGATCTAATTCGGCGATATCTTCACTTTCGGTGGGTTCAATCATCAAAGTACCAGGAACCGGGAAACTCATAGTTGGGGCATGGAAACCGAAGTCCATCAATCGTTTCGCGATATCGTCAACAGTTACGCCCGTTTCTTTTGTAATGCCACGAATATCAATAATGCATTCATGTGCAACTAAACCCTTATCCCCTGTGTAAAGCGTCGGATAATCATCAGAGAGTTTCTTTGATATGTAATTTGCGGAGAGAATGGCAACTTGAGTTGCGCGCTGGAGGCCAGCTGCACCCATCATCCGGATATAACTCCAAGAAATCGGAAGAATTAACGCTGATCCAAAGGGTGCAGCGCTAATTGGCCCCGGACCGGTTGCCGGGCCAGCGCTTGGATCAAGTGGATGATTTGGAAGAAATGGTCCTAAATGTCTTCGCGCGATTACCGGTCCAACGCCAGGTCCGCCACCTCCGTGTGGAATGCAGAAAGTTTTATGGAGATTTAGGTGAGAAACATCTGCGCCGAATTTGCCCGGTTTGGCTAAGCCAACAAGTGCATTGAGATTAGCGCCATCAACATAAACCTGTCCCCCAGCATCGTGCACTAGTGCACAGATATTTGTTATCTCGGATTCGAAGACGCCATGCGTAGATGGGTAAGTAACCATTAGCGCCGCTAGTCGATTACCGTATTCTTTAATCTTGGACTTGATGTCATCAATCGAAACATTTCCTTTTTCGTCACATTCGATTACTACGACTTTCATTCCAGCCATTACTGCGCTCGCAGCATTAGTTCCATGAGCGCTCGATGGAATAAGACAGATATCGCGATCCGTTTCGCCAATTGAATCAAGGTAATTCTTTATCGCCAACAAACCGGCGAATTCTCCTTGAGATCCCGCGTTAGGTTGTAGCGATACTGTTTCATACCCAGTTATCTCTAGTAACCATTGTGATAACTCGCGAACAATTCGACGCGTGCCAGCAGAGTGAGCCATCGGTGAAAACGGATGGAGATTGGCAAACTCGGGCCAAGTAATGGCCTCCATCTCGGTAGTTGCATTTAATTTCATGGTGCAAGATCCCAGTGGAATCATGGTTCTGTCTAACGCTAAATCGCGATCGGAAAGGGTCCTCAGATAACGCAGCATCGCCGTTTCTGATTGATAAGAATTAAAAATAGGATGGTTCAAGTACGCAGTTTTTCGAAGAACAGGTAGTGAACCGATTCCTTCTTTAGCTTCATATCGAAGCGCCCAGGCTTTCGCTAATCTCTGAAGAAGTTCTTCATCTACGGTTTCATCCATCGCAATTGAAATACCATCTTGAATTTTGCGCACATTAATTCCCGCACGGAGCGCGCTCTCAACGAGGGCATCGGCATTACTTGCTTTGAATGAAATGGTGTCGAAGAAATGGTCGCTTAATAACTCAAAACCGCCAGCCCGCAGCGCGGCCGCAAATGTTCTAGCTAGTCGATGAACTCGATAGGCAATCTCTCGTAATCCCTCAGGGCCATGCCAAGCTCCGTATAGAGCGGCTATATTCGCAAGTAGAACTTGAGCGGTGCAAATATTGCTCGTTGCCTTATCTCTTCTTATATGTTGTTCGCGAGTCTGTAGCGCTAGTCGCAGCGCCGGATTGCCATGGCTATCAACGCTCTGCCCCACTAATCGCCCGGGAAGAGCTCGCTCGAAACCTTCTTTGACAGACATAAAGCCAGCGTGGGGACCGCCAAAGCCCATCGGTACGCCAAACCTCTGCGCCGAACCGACTGCGATATCCGCACCCATTTCTCCTGGAGTTTTAATTAGCGTTAGGGCAAGTAAATCTGTTGCAACGATAACAATCACATCTCGAGCTTTGGCTCGAGCAATCAACTGATCTAAATCAAGTGCTCTTCCGTATGTATCCGGATATTGAATCAATAGCGCAAAACTTCTCTCCAAAGCCTCATCGGAAACCTCTCCAAGAATGCTTTCGACTACTTCGATACCCAAAGGTTTGGCTCTAGTTGTGATCACTGCAGAATTTTGGGGATGACAATTTTTATCAATAATAAATACCGCATCATCAGTCTTTTTGGAAACTCTTCTTGCTAACGTCATTGCTTCTGCAGCTGCTGTTGCCTCATCAAGCATGGAAGCATTTGAAATCGCCAAACCAGTGAGGTCTGAAACCATTGTTTGAAAAGCAAAGAGTGCTTCTAGTCGACCTTGAGAAATTTCAGGTTGGTATGGAGTGTATGCGGTGTACCAAGATGGATTCTCCAAAACATTTCGAAGAATTACTGGCGGGGTCACCGTTCCGTAGTAACCCATTCCAATGAGAGAGTTATTTACTTGATTTAATTTTGCGATTTCACGTAGCTCAGCGATTACTTGAGTTTCAGAGAGCGGCGCTGGAAGATTTGTTCCGAAAACTTCATTCAGCTTAATTGAATTAGGAAGAACATCGGCTGTGAAACTCTCTAAATCGGAGTAACCAAGCTCATGGAGCATGGTTGCAATCTGTTCACTAGAAGGACCAATATGTCGGTCTGCGAACTCTCGTCTAATCACACGAGAAGAATAGAGGGCAGATGCGCCTTATGCGCCGCGAAGTTTCCTTCTTTGAGCGAGCTCATCGTTGGCCCCGTCGGCAACAATCTCGCCTTGGGAATCTTCACCTTGGAGATGGGTCAAGCTACCTTCAACCTCATTCCATACTTTTCCGATGGCGATACCGAATACGCCTTGACCGCCTTGAAGGAGGTCGAATATCTCTTCGGAACTAGTGCATTCATAGATAGATGCACCGTCGCTCATCAGAGTGATCTTTGATAGATCCTCTGCTCCTCTGTCGCGAAGGTGGGTAACTGCGCTTCGGATGTTCTGAAGGGAGACGCCGGCATCAAGAAGTCGTTTAACAATTTTCAAAACCAAGATATCTCTAAATCCATACAATCTTTGAGAGCCTGAACCAGTTGCTGACCTAATCGTTGGTTCCACTAAACCCGTTCGTGCCCAATAATCCAGTTGACGATAAGAAATTCCGGCGGCAGAGCAAGCGGTAGCTCCGCGATAGCCAATTTCCATACTCATAGGGGGAAGCCTTCCACGTCAGTGCGATAACGGTAGGTCACTTAAGGCATAGATACCAGTAACGACACACTCTAAATCTCAAGTAACGATTGAGAGTTAAGCCTGGAAATCTTCGGGATTTATCCCCTCTAAAAACTCTTTGAAGCGCTCGACTTCATCTTCGGCCTGGTCCGGAATCTCTATCCCGGCCTCGGCTAGTAACTCTGAACTACCAAAAATTGGGCTCCCGGTTCGAAGCGCGAGGGCAATTGCATCGCTTGGTCTCGCCGAGACGCTCCGGCCCCCTTCAAACTTGATTGCTGAGTAAAAGACGCCTTCCTTTATTTCGGTTATCTGAATTGAATCAATTTTGGCATTTAGAGAGTCAAGTAAATCTTTCATCAGATCGTGAGTTAAGGGACGAGGCGGCGTAACTCCTTGTTGCGCAAAGGCAATCGATGTTGCCTCAACCGCACCTACCCAGATTGGTAGATAACGCGTTCCACCGATTTCTTTGAGAAGAACGATTGGTTGATTAGAGGGCATTTCAACTCGAACACCAATTACATCGAGCGCGAGAAGATTCATTTTGCGCGATGAAGACCTGCGCGAACCAGCGCAGCATGCAGCCTTACCGATAATGAAGCTATCTCGCGAGAAACTTCTTCGGCTCGCGCCTTTGAGTCGGTATTCTTTTGACGTAGAAGTGGTGTTATAACTTGTTCGACTAAACCAACCTCACGATCCGCAGCTGATTTAAACGCTCTTAGATGTCGTCCTTCGATACCAAATATTGATAATTCCGAGACAACCTTGGCAATCATTAGAGCATCCCCATCGAAATATCTACCTTTTATTTCAATTAGACCATAACTCTCTAGTTCGGTTAACTGCTCATCAGAGATACCGGAGGTTTCCAAAAGTTCTTGTCTTGATAGACGAAGTTCGCTCTGTTCGGCAAAAGAGGAGGGGGCAATAGCTGTGTCTAGTGCAACCATCCGTGGCTTGGGAGTGGATCCTGGAGAAGGCTCTAATCCTCTATCAAGAGCGTCCAGGTTCTCTTTTATTACTTTGAGCGGAAGATACTGGTCTCGTTGCGCCAATAAAACGTATCGCAATCTTTCCAAATCAACACTAGTGAATTTTCGATAACCACTTGGAGTTCGCTGTGG
>JACCDJ010434685.1_pt1 | contig 10752 bp, 10 predicted proteins | sample 7444481 | NCBI WGS metagenome assembly JACCDJ01 (sample SAMN15323435, study PRJNA562643) | freshwater metagenome | isolation source: river surface water | place: USA:Blue River Watershed | collected 2017-08-15 | reverse complement strand
GCCAATAAAGCTCTTGATGAAAGAGTAGATGGTTTCAAGCCACAAATTCCGGCAAATAGATTGACCTCCAGACTTCGAGATCCAGAGATTCCAACTTTTGTTTACATGGTTAGACATGGCGAAACTATTCTGACTCCAGATCGAAAATTCTCAGGTATTGGAAAATTAAATCCCCCACTTACAGATGAAGGAAGAATTCAAGCTCAGAAAGTTGCAGCGGAAATTGCAAAAATTAAACCAGATGTACTGATTGCATCACCTCTACAAAGAACTAGAGAAACTGCTGAAGAGATCTCCAAATTAACTGGTTTAGAACCAATTTATGATGAGATTTGGTATGAATGTAGTTTCGGTGAATGGGATGGATTATCCGTTGATGAGGTAAAGGCAAAATGGCCAGAGGAATATTTAGCCTGGATCTCAAGTAGCGCATTTACCCCACCAGGTGGAGAGTCTTACGATGATTTGGCGGCTCGCATCGAACCGGGATTTGATGCGTTAGCAGAAAAATATCCGCATAAAAAAGTCGTGGTGGTTACTCATAACGGCGTTATCAAGCAATTAGCAAGTATTGTTCTCGAAGGTAATCCGAATTCGCTCTTCCATATTGATATCAGTCCCTGTTCGATATCATCATTCTCAATATGGCCAAGCGATGGACTACGTGCGATTAGATCCATAAATGAAAGAGGACACTTCCGTTGATCACAAGTGCTGAATGGACATACACAATTATGGCTTTGGTGGCTTTTGCTACCGTAGACATGATTGCGGCTATAGTCAGGCGAAATAAGCGCACCACTATTTTTGAAGCTGCGTTCTGGACCATTGTTTATGTTGGCGCTGCAATTACTTTTGGCTTGCTCTTGCCCAATTGGGGAAGCGACCAGATGCAAAAAGAATTCTTTGCAGGATGGCTGACTGAATATGCACTTTCAGTAGATAACATCTTTGTATTTATTTTGATTCTAACCAAGTTAAAGATCGATAAAGAGAAGCAGCACTTAGTCCTACTTATTGGCATTCTTCTTGCAATTGTGCTTCGCGCAATCATGATCTCAGCCGGTGTTACCTTGATTGAACGTTTTGGCTGGATGTTCTTCCTATTCGGAGCATTCCTTGTATATACCGCTTGGAAATTAGCTTTCGAGTCCAAAGAAGAAGAGTGGCATGAAGGCAGGGTCATCCAATTCTTGCGCAGTAAAGGGCTCAAGAATTTTACTATCGCTTTATTTGCACTTGGAATTACTGACTTGCTATTTGCCTTTGATTCCATCCCAGCGATATTTGGCTTAACCCAAGATCGCTATGTTGTGATCACAGCCAACGTCTTTGCGCTCATGGGACTTCGCCAACTTTACTTCTTGCTTGAAGAGCTATTGGAGCGCTTGGTCTATCTTTCTAAGGGTTTGTCAGTCGTTTTAGGTTTCATCGGCTTCAAGCTCTTTATTGAGGGCTTCCATCAAATAGGAATTCACGAAATTGCTGGAATTCATTTGATTAAAATTCCAATTGAAGCCAGCTTGATGACAATTGCCAGCATCTTGGCAGTTACTGCGGTCACCAGCTTGGCAGCTACACGAAACAAGTCATCTTAATTTGAAGCGGCATCAATTGCTGCTTCAATTATCGGAGTTGCTTCATCAAAAGATTGAATGAAGGCAGCGCCCAATTGAATCCAAAGATCACCGATCAACAAATTAACACGCCATGCAGGCATATTGTCTGCACTGGTTGCACCTTCTGGAAGTTTGTATGCGGCACTTTCTTCAATTCCTGGGATATCTACTGACTCCAAACCTTCTGTTTTCCAAGCAGCGACTCTTTCATCCCATAAACCATCTTTGTTGATTGCCCACATCACTGTGCCACCAACTTCCGCATCTTGATCGCCATACGTACACGCAATGCCGCCTGAATTAATTACAGCGTAAAGATCAGTGCCTTCGGCTGCCTTCCATGCAGTTGGAATGTATTTGGATGGGGGAATGATCTTGGCAAATGCGCTATTTACCGAATCTAGCTCGCAACTTGCGGGTACTTTATAAATCGAAGTCTTCTCGTTAGATGAATTTATCTCGTCACCACTAGTTGAACATCCAACCAGTAGTGATGCAGCAAGACTAATGCCAACACTGAAACTGAAAATTCTCTTCATATTTAACATCCTACTTGGTTGACGGTCATTATTACTGAAGGAATAGCAGGAATTGACGGGTTGGTTTGCTCAGGAACATACAAAATCTGTGCATCTGTGGATTCGGAGTACCACATGATTTGGTAGAAATCAGTGCTTGGATCCATCACATTGACGAAGAAATTCCAGGCAGCAACGTACCGTGCATTCTGTTTATCCAAATAAACAGTAGTGTTTGTTAAAGCCACATCGCCATTTTTATCCCTTAGCCAAATATCTATATTGACAGCGTTTTTGCCTTTGTCATAAAGCTGAAAAGAGAATGCGATGTTGTACGCACCGGCATTAGTGAATTTGATTTTGGAGCCGTCAACAATCGAGATTCCGACTCCACTGCCACTGTTATAGGTAACCGCCTTGGGTGCAGGCGTTGCATCCATTGATTGCGTTAAGTTTGATGTAAATGATCCATAATCACCAAGAGTTGTGATTCCTGGTGCACCAGTTGGGCCTTGCGATCCGGTGGCTCCACTAGAACCTGATGGGCCGGCTGGACCTTGCGCACCGGTATCTCCTTTATCGCCCTTCTCGCCCTTTTCACCTTGAGGACCGGTGTCACCTTTAGTGCCAACATTTCCAGCCACTGCAAATTGCCAACTTGAATACGAACCGGTTCCGGTAAAAGTATCTACAAATACTGTGATGCGTTTACCTTCGATATTAGTGATGGTTCCTTCTAGATAAGCAACAGGGCAAGCAAGCAGAGTTTCAGTTGCATTTAAAGGGCCAGTCTCGGCATTAACGCGAACTCGCATTCCGATTGTAAAAGCTCCGACATCTTTAACATCAAATATCTTTTCACCATTTGATACTTCGACATTCGTCTTAGAAAAAGTATCTGCATAACCCAAACCACGCGGACCTTCTGGCCCAATAAATTGATAAATCAAATCTTCTTCATTTACTTTGCAATTAAATGCAAGACGTAATTTTAAAGAACCAGGTTCATGACAAATTTTTGCTGAAAGTGGATTATTGCTATACGCATCCGTAGAAAGATCATAAATTGGACTAAATAAAAAAGCTAAAGCCAAAATAAATATACTTGCTGACATCGCTAATTTATCTTGGCTTTTCATAGATACATATTAACTTTTATAACTCTTTAAAGTAGAGAACTGACCAAACACTAACTAAGAGAATGAAAGTGAAAATTGAGTGCAATTTGAGCGTAGAGAGAGCAAAATTGGTTTACCCAATGCTTTAACTGGTTTAGTATTCACCTCAGAGTCGCCCGGATCACCGCGATAGTTTGGATAAAACTAAGCTACCGAGGAAAGTCCGGACTCCACAGAGCAAAGCGGTGGGTAACTCCCACTCGGAGCAATCCGCGAGAAAGTGCAACAGAAAGAAAACCGCCAGGTTCCAATTGTTTGGAATTTGGTAAGGGTGAAACGGTGGTGTAAGAGACCACCAGCAGGTGTAGTGATATGCCTGGCTAGGTAAACCTCGCTTGGAGCAAGACCGCATAGTTAACGCTTGAGAGCTGCTCGCTCGAGTTAACGGGTAGGTCGCTTGAGTCTGTAAGTAATTACAGGCCTAGATGGATGGTGATCGATCACAGAATCCGGCTTATAGGGTGGCTCGCCTTTTAAGAGGTTGTTCCTGTCAGAAGCGATAGGAACAACCTCTTTAATTTTTTTTAATCTGTTTGATTAAGTTGTTTATGAATTTTTAGATTATTTTGCTTTATGAAATGCTAACTTTTCGCAAGCAAAGCTTTCTAAAATCAAATTGTAAGTTAACCAAAATTTTAGGAGCAGAAAAATGGCAAGCACATTAGAAAAAAGAGATAACAATCGTTCGCTATTCCCATCATTATCAAGATTCTTTCCAGATCTTCGCGCTTGGTCTGTTGGTTTTGATCAGGAATGGGACATGTTAGATGAATTGCAAAATACCTTAATTAAAGCAACCCCTTCATATCCGCCTTATAACATCAAGAAAGTTAACGGAGATAAGTACGAGATCGAAATGGCTGTAGCTGGCTTTGCAAAGCCAGATTTGAAAGTTGAGGTAAAGAACAATCAATTGGTTATCGAAGGCACCAAAAAGAGCAAGGAAGAATCATCTGATGTGGATTATGTCTATAAAGGCATCGCTTCACGCCATTTTCGTCAGTCCTTCGCTTTGGCGGATCATCTAAAGGTAAAGGGGAGCGAATTTAAAGATGGCATCCTTACCGTGCATCTAGAGGGCGAAATGCCAGCGGAGAACAAAGGTCAAGTGATCGAAATTCACTAGGGACTCTTATCAACTAGAGATTCTTCGGCCTTTAGCGAACCCCAAAAATTAGAAGGAAAGTTCGTTAATTTAATTGGTGAATGTTAAGGCAACGCAGCAAAGAGGATAAATGAGCTGAAAATGCTCAGGTGAATCACAGCTTGTAGAAGTGTTGCTTTGCCAAAGATCACGGTGAATGCTGAGACCACGAAAGTCAGCGTCATTAAAACGATCTCAGCGGTGTTGAGTCCCAAATTAATTTGGTAATCAAAGAAAATTGAGATTACAGCAATCGCAGGGATCGTAAGTCCGATGCTGGCTAACGCCGAGCCGTAAGCCAAGTTCAAACTTGTCTGAGTACGGCCATACTTTGCTGCCTTGAAGGCAGAGATTGATTCTGGCAAAAGCACCACTAAGGCGATACTGATTGCCACCATCATCTTGGGTAACTCGAGCTCATCTACCGCGCTTTGCACCAATGGGCTTGAAACTTTTGCAAGTCCCACAACTGCAACTAGTGAGATGAATAGTCCAAAAACCGAACGTAGCGCTTGGCTATTGGTTGGTGGATCAACATGCTCTTCTTCTCGTTGATCTTCGCCTTCACGCTTTGGTGGTAGAAAGTAATCGCGATGGCGCACTGTCTGTACCGCGACAAAGGTCAAATAAATTGCCAGCGATACCACTGCAGCAAAAAGGAGCTGAATATCGTTAAAGGTTGGACCTGGAGATGAAATTGTCACAGTTGGCAAGATCAAGCAAAGGGTGCTTAAAGCAATAATCGAAGCTACTGCACCGCTTGCGCCAAAGGAGTTAAAGGTCGCAAATTTCTTCTGCAAAGTCTTGATTAATAGCGAAATTCCGACGATTCCATTGGTGGTAATCATGATTGCTGCAAAGACCGTATCGCGTGGCAAATCTTGATTTTTGGTAGGGGATTCGATGATCAAGACCAAGATCATGCCAACTTCGATAATTGTTACGGCAACAGCCAAAATTAACGATCCAAATGGCTCGCCAACGCGAAGTGCGATTACCTCGGCATGATGAACTGCTGTAAAAACTGCGGCAACCAAGACCGCTCCGGCTAATCCAAGTACGAAGCCAGATAAATCGCGATTCCAAGTAAAGGCGAGCAGCAGTAAGCCAATAATCGGTATTAAGTAATACCGATTACTTTGGATTTTTGCAGGTAGCGCCATGGCGTAATTCTAGTAGAGATACGCCAATGCAGGCTGAGAGTTTTTATTCCGTATCTGTGATTTTGAAGCGGGTATGACTGTTTTGTGAATTAGATGTAGAAGAGATCCGAATCGTTATTTTTGGTCACATCTTCAATCACAACCGAGTTGTAAGAGATCCGAACATCATCCGCGATTTTTACTGGCCCTAGAATCTTTGCGCCAGCGCCGATGATCACACGATTACCGATAGTTGGGTGGCGTTTGCCAGTTGCAAAGCGGCGCGCTCCCAGAGTCACGTTGTGATACAGCATCACATCATCGCCAATCTCAGTGGTCTCACCAATTACGACGCCGATACCGTGATCAATGAAGAAGCGGCGGCCAATCTTGGCTCCTGGATGAATTTCGATTCCGGTACGTCGACGCGCTCGGTTTGAGAACATCCTGGCTAGCAATTTAATGTTGCGTTGCCATAACCAATGCGAAATTCGGTAATTCCAAACTGCATGCACACCTGGGTAAGTCATAAAGACTTCGACCTTGTTACGCGCAGCAGGATCTTGCTTTAAAGCGGTTTCAAGATCCTCTTTGATGTAGGTAATTGGGGATGGCAATTGTTAATCCATCAAATCTGCATATAACTTGGTTGATAGATAGCGCTCACCAAATGAAGGAATGATCACAACAATGATCTTTCCTTTAAATTCTGGGCGCTTAGCAACTTGGGATGCTCCCCAAAGTGCAGCTCCTGATGAGATACCCACCATTAACCCTTCTTCTTTTGCAGCGCGGCGTGCGTATTCAAAAGCGGTATCACTTGGCGCATCTAAAACTTCGTCATAGATCTTGGTATCTAAAATCGGCGGTACGAAGTTTGGGCCGATTCCTTGAATTGGATGTCCACTTGGTGTTCCGCCATTTAATATCGGGCTAGCCTCTGGTTCAACTGCAAATATTTTGATATTTGGATTCTTCTCTTTTAAAACTTGTCCGATACCAGTGATGGTGCCGCCAGTTCCGATACCAGCAACTACTGCAGCAACTTGTCCATCGGTGTCATTCCAAATCTCTTGCGCGGTGGTCTTGCGGTGAATCTCAGGGTTTGCTGCATTCTCAAATTGGCGAACTAAAACTGCGCCTTGGGTTGCGCCAATTTCTTCTGCTTTTGCTACGCAACCTTTCATTCCCTCAGCAGCTGGAGTAAGCACCAACTCTGCACCAAATGCGCGAAGCAATGCGCGACGTTCTTTAGACATCGAATCTGGCATAGTCAAAATAGTTTTGTAGCCGCGAGCTGCGCCAACCATTGCCAGTGCAATTCCGGTATTGCCAGAGGTAGCTTCAACGATGGTGCCGCCTGGCTTAAGTGCACCTGATGCTTCAGCGGCGTCAACCATTGCAATTCCGATGCGATCTTTTACGGTGCTAGTTGGATTGTAAAACTCTAACTTTGCAAAAACTTGCGCCTCAGCGCCATCGGTGATTTTATTTATGCGAACTAGTGGAGTATTGCCGACGATCTCTGTGATGTTTGAATATACCTTCATGTTGAGCTCCTAGTTCAAATTATTTAATCATTACTTGAGTTGCTGGTTTTTTATTCTCAAGTTAGGTGGAAATAGTAAATAAACAATCAGAAAAAGACTAAACGCAAAGATTTTGCAGGTAAAAGGGGATTGCACCACTAGGGCATCATTGGGGCATCATTAAGAATTATTTGATGTCGCTTATTATTGCCTCATGGCAAATCAAGTCGAAACCCTTATCGAAATTACTACTGAAAACCGCGACCGGGCTAGCGTCTTTTTTCGCTGGTTATTGGTGCTTCCAGTTGTCGTGCTGATCTCCCTATTTGAACCAAGTAGTGAGATGGGAACGACAACGCTGGTCTTTTTCATCCCAGTGGTGCTCACGCTTCTGTTTCGGCAGGTTTACCCAAGTTGGGTGCTGACTTTCAATCATGCGATCTTAGAGTTCTCAATGCGTATTACTAGCTACGCCCTCTTTTTGACTGATAAGTATCCAACTCTCGAACCAAATCGCAGCGTCGCTGTGATCTTGCCAGATGTCGAAGGTGGCAAGAAATTAAATCGCTGGTTGCCGCTTGTGAAGTGGTTCCTTGCGATTCCGCTATATGTGGTTGGTCTCGTTTACATTCTTTACATGGCAATTGCGGTTCTTGTACTTTGGATTCAAATCTCATTGACCGGAAAAGGCTCACAGTGGGCATTTGATGTGGTGTACGGAACATTAAAGTTTTGGAATCGAGTCTTGGGTTACGCATTCTTGTTGGTTACTGACGAATACCCAACTTTTTCTTTGAACTAAATCTCCGATAGATTACTTTCATGCAATTTTCTTTTGGGTTAGACACTTTTGGTGATACTCAATCTGACAAAAACGGTAATCCAATCTCTGCCGCGCAAACCATCAGAAACGTGGTGGCAGAGGCAGAACTTGCAGACCAAATTGGAATAGATCATTTCAATGTCGGAGAACATCACCGAGATGACTTCGCAGTCTCCGCGCCAGATTCGGTATTGGCTGGAATTGCAACCAGAACCAAGCGCATAACTTTAGGTTCTGGCGTCACGGTCCTATCTAGTGATGATCCAGTACGCGTCTATCAAAGATTTGCAACGGTAGATGCCTTATCAAATGGCAGAGCAGAGATCACTGCAGGTCGTGGTTCCTTTATCGAATCTTTCCCGCTATTTGGTTATGACTTATCAGATTATGCGCTCTTATTTGAAGAGAAATTAGAACTATTAGTTGAATTATTAAAGGAGCGCCCGGTTAATTGGTCTGGCCAAACACGTGCGCCCCTAAATAATCAGAATGTATTTCCGAAGACTGAAAGAGGTGCGATCCCGCTTCGCGTAGGTGTTGGCGGCACCCCTGAATCAGTGGTTAGAGCTGCCAGATTAAATGCAAAGTTAGCTCTAGCGATTATCGGTGGAGATCCAGCGCGTTTTGCGCCTTTTGCCAATCTCTATCGCAAATCAATGGAGGAGTTTGGTAATTCGCAATTACCGATCTCAATCCACTCGCCGGGCTTTGTCGCCGATACCGACGAAGAGGCGATTGAACGCCATTGGCCAAATCATGAAAAGATGTTTGGACGAATTGGTAGAGAACGTGGCTGGGCGCCAATTACTAAAGAGCATTATTTGCAAGAAGTTAAATATGGATCGTTATATGTAGGTTCGCCCGATACCGTGGCGAAGAAGATTGTGCACGCGATTAAGTCAGTTGGGGCACAGCGCTTTGATTTCAAATATGCAAATGGGCCGCAAACTCACGAGGAACTTTTGAAGTGCATTGAACTTTACGGAACTAAAGTTATTCCGCTAGTAAAAGCAACTCTCTAAGCACCTTTTGGTTTTAGATATTTGCGCCAATCAATTTTGGCAATCAGATAGATCAGTGCGATTGAGAAGATTTGCAAGATCCATGCATATGTAGAGGTAAAAGCCTCAGAGAGTAATTCACCAAAATTAGTACTCTTTAATTGGCTAGCGCTGGTTGCGTAAATCGAATAGGTGACGATTCTTCCGGAGAAAAATGCCAGAGTTAAGCGGAGCAAATTCATATACATAAGGCCAGCTGCTTCAAATAGCTGCGCAGAGGGAAGTGGTGAAATTACAAAGAGCGCTAACACGCCAAATTTGCGGGTTTGGTTCTCTTCAAAGACTCGGCCAGCATCATAAAGATTTTTTCGGGCTCTCATCGGGATGTAATTTCGTAGCGCTCTAGTTGCAGACCCAAGTAGAAATCGACCGAGCCCTGCAGAGAGCGCGCCAATGATTACTACTTCTGGTACCGAAAGTTCATTAGCAATCAAAAAATAGACCAGTACCGACCAAGTAGGCGGCGCAAAAATTGGGGCTAAATTACAGAGAAAGACCACCAGCGCCAAAGTTGCCAGAGTTGGAAAGGTAATTATCACTGGTATCAATTAAGGGGATAGAGAACATCAAGTTTTGGAACGATTGCAGTCCAACCGAGCTTATCTTTGATTAATTTTGCGAAGATATCTGCAGATTCGGACTCTCCGTGAACTGCATATACTGCCTTCGGAACAGTATCAGCGCTACTAAACCATTTCAGAAGTTCTTGGCTATCGGCATGCACAGAGAACTCTTCGATCTGCACGATCTCAGCGTGCACATCTACCCATTTTCCAAACATTTTTATGCTCTTCGCACCGGTAAGAAGGTGCTGGCCACGAGTACCGGCTGCTTGATAGCCAACTAAGAGAATCGAATTATTTGGATTGGGCAACATATTTTCAAGATGATGCACAACGCGACCACCAGTTGCCATGCCGCTTGCAGAGATGATGATCGATGGGCGATTTAAATCATTGAGCGCCTTAGATTCTTCGACGGTAGTAGCTTCAAAAAGCGTGCCCGGATCAAATGGGTCTTCTGTTAAATTTAACAATTCTGGTCGAATCTCAGGTGATTTGTTATTTATTGCCTCTCGATAAAAACGAAGCGCGGCAAGCGCCATTGGAGAATCAACGTAGATCGGTAAATTAGGAATCTGCGAAGTCTTAATTAATCTCTTAAGGGTCATCAATATAATTTCAGTGCGGTCAACTGCAAAAGCGGGTATCAAAATAGATCCATTGCGTTTTATTGTCCGGTTAATAGCGTTGGCGAGTGAATCATCGCTAGTAGGGTGGGTGCGATTTCCATAAGTAGATTCGGTAATTAACGCCGAGATTTCTCCAGCTGGGATTAGATCGGGATTTGTGAGAATTGAATGGTTACCGCGACCAATATCTCCGGTAAATACCAAACGCTTCCCGTCAACTTTTAAATCTACAAACGATGAGCCCAAGATATGGCCGCTTCGATGGAAGGTGAGCAGAACATCATCGGCAACTTGCTGATCATGATGAAATGGAATTACTTTGAATCTTTCGATGGCGCGTTCAGCCTCTTCGGCGTTATATAGTGGAAGTGGTTCTTTATGTTTTGAGTACCCCTTCTTCTTTGCATACTTTGCATCTTCTACCTGTAATTTCGCAGCATCTCGTAAAACAATTCCAGCTAACTTTGCAGTATTTGGAGTGCAGTAAATCGGCCCTGTAAATCCTTCTCGAACCAATTTTGGAAGATAACCGCAGTGATCTAGATG
>JACCDJ010539431.1_pt1 | contig 10755 bp, 8 predicted proteins | sample 7444481 | NCBI WGS metagenome assembly JACCDJ01 (sample SAMN15323435, study PRJNA562643) | freshwater metagenome | isolation source: river surface water | place: USA:Blue River Watershed | collected 2017-08-15 | reverse complement strand
CTTTCCAGGAAATACACTGGTTGGTTGGCTTCGATGTCTGGGTTTACCCTGATGGCATTGGCCGGCATTGTATTGGTCCTCATTTATTATTTATTGCTGTGGTTGCAACACGAATTTTTACGCGTAACCGGAACAGGGCATCGGCAATTGCGATTACTGCAGGGATTGCGATCCAGATTTCCTATCCCCAGTGGCAAAGACCTGTTCATTAGTTCTCGATTGCAATTGTATGTAACATGGATTGTGTTTGCCACGTTTGTGGTGGTATTGTTGGTAACGGTGAATTATTTTGTTCAGAGTTACACCCGAGATCAAGTGAATGGTTTGCGCGATAAAACAGCCAAGATAGCGCAAATGTTAACCACGAAAGTGAATATCAGCGCAGTGTTTGAGCGCAATTATACGGCTCTGATGTACGACTTGGGGGATTATTACAATACCGATATAAACCTGTATACCGCCGATGGGCAGTTGTATGCATCCACCAACGATCAGCTGATAGAATCTGGCGTAAAAGCCCCGTTGATGAATCCTGAGGTATACGCTATTTTACAAACCGAGGGCTCTTCCGCTGCGGTTATAAACGAGCAATTGGGCGAATTGAATTATTTATCGTCCTACACCGCATTGTTTGATAAGGATTTAAATGTAAAGGGGTATTTGAACCTACCGTATTTTTCAAATCGCAGGGATTTGTTTCGAGAGATTTCGGATTATACAGTTACAATACTCAATTTGTTTGCGGTGGTGTTTGCCATTGCTATTTTGGTGGCGTATTTGTTGGCTCAGCGAATTGCATTGCCCTTGAATATCATCCGAAAACAGATGTCATTGGTAAAAATCGGAGAGAGAAACCAAGCCTTGCAGTGGGATAGAAACGATGAAATTGGGCTGTTGGTGAGGGAATACAACAAAATGTTGGAGGAGTTGGATTCCAGTTTGAATCGATTGGCCGAAAGCGAACGACAGGGTGCATGGCGAGAAATGGCCAAACAGGTAGCCCATGAGATCAAAAATCCGCTGACCCCTATGCGATTGTCGTTGCAGCATTTGCAGTATTCCATTCAGCGAAACGACGATAACCTAAAAGAAAAAATTCAGAAAACGTCGGATCTGTTGATTCGTCAGATTGATGCATTGAGCGAAATGGCAGAAGAGTTCTCATCGTTTGCAAAAATGCCTGATCCGCAAAGCAGTAAAGTAAACCTTACGCAAACGTTACGAGATGCGGTTGCATTGATGGGTAGAGAAAATTCCGTACAACCTCAAATGTTGGGAGATTTCCCCGATTATCATGTTTGGGCCGATGCCAACATGTTGGTTAGGATTTTTAATAACATTCTTAAAAACGCCGTTCAAGCCATACCGGAAGAAAGAGCAGGTAAGATAGAGGTTTGGATTGAAACGGTTAACTCAAAAGGGAGACCTTCTGTGGTGGTGAACATTCGGGACAACGGCAAGGGGATTCCAGAAGCGTTGCGGGATAGAATTTTTTCTCCGAATTTTTCCACTAAAAATAGCGGAATGGGCTTGGGCTTAGCCATGGTTAAAAAGATGGTGGAGCAGTTTGAGGGTTCGATTGATTATACTACCGAATTGGAAGTAGGGACCACATTTAAGGTTCAATTCCCCTTATTACAATCGGTGAGTTAGGAATTTCCGAGCAAACGCTGCGCTTCCAAAAGGATTTTTTCATGTCCGGTGCGTTCTGCAGCGGTTGATTTTAGTAGGGCTTGAAATTCGTTGGGATGGGTTATCCAGTGCTGCCATTGGGAATTATCGGCATGGGCATAGCTTTTAGGGCTAAATCTGGGCTCTTCGTTGGGTTCGGCGAATCGGTTCCACGGACACACTTCTTGGCATATATCGCATCCATAAACCCAACCTTGATGTTGTTCTACGGAGAGACTGGAAGGACTATTTTTTTCTATGGTTTGGTAGGATATACATCGGTTGCTATCGACAACCTGAGCCTGGACAATGGCTTGGGTGGGGCAAGCATCCATGCAAGCCGTGCAAGTACCGCAATGATCGGTGAGTAGGGGTTGATCCTGCGGAAAGCAAATGTTGCAAATGATTTCGGCTAGAAAAAAATAGCTGCCGGTACCTTTACGGAGGAGCAAGCTGTTTTTTCCAATCCAACCCAATCCGGCGCGTTGCGCTAGCTGTCTTTCCATGACCGGAGCCGAATCGGTGAATGCCCGGCCTTGAAAGTTGGATGCGCGGTCTGCAATGCGTTGCATCAAAAGATGAACTTTGTCTTTTACCACGCGGTGGTAATCTTCGCCCCAGGCATACCGTGCTACTTTTAAGGAATTATTGGGGGATAGGTTTGTGGGGATTTCCGTGGAAGATGGGTTAGGGAAGTAGTTGTAGGCCAGGCAGATAACCGATTGTGCACCAGGTACCAATAGGCTGGGTTGCACACGTTTATCGATGTTTTTTTCCATGTATTGCATTTCCCCGTGGTACCCGGCTTCTAACCATTGGGTTAAATGCGTTTGTTCGGAGGGATGAATCCCATCGGCTGAAGTTATGCCACACGCCAAAAAACCGAGTTCTGAAGCCCAGCGCTTGATTTGTTCTGCAAGTTCCGCCTCCATGGGTTGAGAAATTAAAACAAGGTGTTCGGATTGCGTCTATCCAATTTGCCTAAGTGTTTGTAGGCATGGGCTGTGGCTTCTCGTCCACGCGCAGTTCGTTGTAAATATCCTTCTTGAATTAAAAACGGTTCGTATACTTCTTCGATGGTTCCTGCGTCTTCTCCCACTGCGGTAGCGATGGTATTTAAACCTACCGGTCCGCCTTTGAATTTTTCGATGATGGTATGAAGAATTTTATTGTCCATTTCGTCCAAACCGTTGGCATCTACGTTTAAGGCGGTAAGGGCCATTTTGGCTATGTCGATGGTAATTTTGCCATCCCCTTTGATCTGCGCAAAATCTCGGGTTCTGCGCAGCAATGCGTTGGCAATTCTCGGGGTGCCTCGGGATCTTCTGGCAATTTCGTAGGCTGCTTCTTCGGTTATGGGAGTGTTTAGGATGTAAGCACTTCGCATCACGATGCCGCATAGCGTTTCGGCGTCGTAATATTCCAGCCTACAATTGATGCCAAATCGAGCGCGTAAAGGAGCCGTGAGCATGCCCGAACGGGTAGTGGCACCAACGAGGGTAAAGGGCTGCAAGGCAATTTGAACCGAGCGTGCATTCGGGCCCGTATCGATCATGATATCAATGCGATAATCCTCCATGGCCGAGTACAGGTATTCTTCTATTACAGGGCTTAGTCGGTGTATTTCATCGATGAACAACACATCGCCTTTTTGCAAATTGGTGAGTAGTCCGGCCAGATCTCCAGGTTTTTCCAAAACGGGACCCGATGTAATTTTCATGCTACTGCCCATTGCATTGGCCACAATATGGGACAAGGTGGTTTTCCCTAATCCTGGAGGGCCGTGCAGAAGCACATGGTCCAACGCTTCGCCTCGTTGTATGGCTGCTTGCACAAATACCCTAAGATTTTCAATGATTGCTGGTTGACCCGAGAAATCGCCAAAATCCGCTGGACGTAATACACGTTCGATTTCTTTTTCCGTGGAATTTAACGGTTCCAAGTTGGGGTTCAAATTAGGATTCATGGTGCAACTTTTTTGGATTTGTACTTATAAACCCAAGGAGGCTAACCTGCGTAAATTGGCCTCTACCGACGCATTTACACCCCACAAGGGAGGCCTAACGGTGGTTTCGCACAATCCCATTTCGTTGAGCATGGTTTTAATTCCCCCTGGACTTCCATCGGCAAAAATAGCCAAACTGCCTTCCAGTGTTTGGTTGTGCAATGTTCGTGCAGTTTTGATATCGCCCTGCAAGGCGGCTTTAACCATGGCGGTGAACGTCTTTGGATATGCGTGGTTGATTACGGAAATTACCCCACTGCCACCGCAGGCGAGGATGGGGAAGGTTAGGGCATCATCGCCACTGATTACAAGGAAATCGTCTGGTTTGTTTGCCAAAATACTCATGACTTGTTCCATGTTGCCGGAGGCTTCTTTGGTGGCCACAATGTGCGGTAATTCTGCTAGGCGCAACTGGGTTTCAGCGGTCATGTTGGAGCCCGTTCTTCCGGGAACATTGTAAATGATGATGGGGAGTTTGGTTACCGCATCTAAGGATTTGTAGTGTCTGTAAATACCTTCTTGGTTGGGTTTATTGTAGTAAGGGCTAACCGATAAAATGGCACAAAACCCGGTCAAATCGGAAGTGCTAAACGATTCCTCCAGGGCCGATGTGTTGTTGCCGCCTATTCCTAAAACTAGGGGTAAACGTTGGGCGTTTGCCTCTCGAATGCAAGCAATTACCGATTGCTGCTCTGCTTTGCTGAGCGTAGCGCTTTCACCGGTAGTGCCTAACACCACAAAATAGTTGGTTCCATGGGTGATTTGGTGCTCTACGATATTTCCAAGGGCTTCAAAATCGATGGTGAAATCTTTTTTGAAGGGTGTGATTAACGCCGTTCCGGTTCCCAATAACTCTTTCATCCTAATTTCATTAAAGTTTCTTTGACACTGCAAAGGTACTGATTCAAAGTGGGCTTCTCCGAATTTTGACGGAGTAGAATGTCGTATATACTCAAATGCTGGGGTTGGTAATAGCCTATTTTACAAGCCGCCTTGCCAACGGCTGCCATCCCCACATAATGCCAATCGCCTGTTAAATCAAAGGAAATTAGAAAGTCGTAATCCCTCCTAAGCACATTTTTCATGGCTTCGCTTTTAGGGAATCGGGTTCTGTCGAAATCCCATTTCCCCACGTAATAGGTGTTCGACTCGGGTACCAAGGGCAACTCTTCTTTTTTCTTTACATCGAAATAAACCAAGCGAGTAACTTGCTTGCCATCGGACAGCAATTCCTTGATGAATTCTTGAATTTGAATTTTATCGGCCGTAGACGCATTTCCATTCCATACCAAGGCAAAGGATTTTGCCCTTTGGTAATTGGGGGCGAAGTATAATTTGCTGAATTGACGGGCTTTCCGCTTGTGGAGCTTGCCAATGATGGATGTTACCAGTCCCGTTTTACTCATGGTGAATTAAATTTAATAATTGTTGTTCGTCGATGATGGTTATTTTCAAATCCTGTGCCTTTTGCAACTTGGACGGACCTATTCCATCGCCGGCCACCAAATAGTTGGTTTTTCCGGTAACCCCTGAACCTATTTTCCCACCGTAAGATTCGATCATTGCTTTGAGTTCGTCTCGTTCAAAATTGGCGAAAACACCGGATATTACAAATATCTTTCCTTGCAATGAATTGCCCATGCTCTCCTTGGCTTGGGTTGCAAATTGCAAACCGTGGGCTTGTAATTTTTGAATATCGGCAAGATTTTTTTCTTCTTGGAAATAAGACACCAATGATTCTGCGATGCGCTGACCAATTTCATCAATTTGGGTAAGTTCTTCTAGCGTAGCTTCCTTCAATCGTTCAATGGTAAGTAGCGCTTGGCAAAGTTTCTTCGCAACGGTTTCGCCTACATATCGTATCCCCAAGCCAAACAGTACGCGTTCGAATGGCTGTGATTTACTGGCCTGCAATCCATCGATTATATTTTGAGCCGATTTTTGTCCCATTCGATCCAAGGCCAACAATTGATCGATCTGAATATCGTACAAGTCTGGAATTCGTTTTACCAATCCTTGTTGGTATAAGGTTTCGGCCATTTCGCTGCCGATACTCTGGATGTCCATGGCTTTTCGAGATACGAAATGCTCAATTTTCCCTATTACTTGCGGGGGGCACTCTTCCGAATTGGGGCAGTAATGCTGGGCTTCGCCTTCGTTTCGAATTAAAGTGGATCCACATTCTGGGCAATGGGTGATGTATTCCACGGGTTGTGCCGTTTGTGAGCGTCTTGAGAAATCGATCCCCACAATTTTTGGGATAATTTCTCCTCCTTTTTCTACAAAAACATAATCGCCCACTGAAATTCCCAACCGTTGAATTTCGTTGGCGTTGTGCAAGCTTGCCCGTTTTACGGTAGTGCCGAGCAACGCTACAGGGGTTAATTCGGCTACGGGAGTAATGGCCCCTGTTCTACCCACTTGGTAGGTTATGCCGGTGAGTTGCGTGCAGGCAGTTTCAGTTTGGAATTTGTAGGCAATGGCCCAACGAGGAACCTTGGCCGTGAATCCTAATTCTTCTTGGTATCGCAGATTATTCACTTTAATAACAACACCATCGGTGTCGTAACTCAATGATTTTCTTGCTTCATCCCAATGGTCTAAGAAGTTGAAAACCTCTTGCAATCCATGACACAATGTGCTGTGGCCGGATGTTTTGATTCCCCAAGTTTTAGCCGATTCTAAGGATTCTAAATGCGTGTTAAAGGTATTGTTATCGCTGAGGAAATGGTACAACGTGATATCTAAGGGACGTTTTGCTACTTCGTTTGGATCTTTAATTTTCAAAGAGCCGGAAGCTACGTTTCGGGGATTCGCATACAAAGGTTCGCCTTGCTGGGCACGATGCTGGTTCAATTTCTCAAAGCCCTTTCGGTGCATGTATATTTCGCCTCGAATTTCAAATTCTGCCGGGTAGTTTCCGTGCAAGTGGTGGGCTAAGGATCGAATGGTTTTAACGTTCTCGGTTACATCGTCTCCTTGAAATCCATCCCCTCGGGTTACCGCTTGCACCAATCGACCGTGTTGGTAAAAGATAGAAATGGCCAGCCCATCTATTTTTAGTTCGCATACATAGTCCACTTCTTCTACGCCCAACGCGGAACATACGCGTTGATTGAAATCGATAAGTTCATCTTTGGAATAGGCGTTTCCCAAGGATAACATTCGGCGTTTGTGCGGAACAGTTTTGAAGTCTTCGAGCAATCCACCCCCTACGTGTTGGGTTGGGCTATTGATAAGTTTGTATTGGGGGTATTGCGTTTCAAGATGCTCTAACTCTTTGAGCATCAAATCGAATTCTTGATCGGATATACTGGGCTCCGCCAATACGTAATACCGGTAATTGTGGTCTGATAACTCTTGGGAAAGTTGTAAAATCCGTTGCTTGGGATCGAGATTCATAAAACTGCAAAATAGTAAAATCTTAGGGTAGGGAATCAAGGATTGGAGCCAATAGTTATGCACAATCAGACATTGTTGTCTTTGATTTTTTGGACTGCCATGGAAATGGGGTTAACTTGCAGTGTTTTTTAACTATGCAACAAATTTCCCCCAATCACGTAGTAGGTGTTACTTACACGCTTACATTGAGTAATGGCGAAGTCGCTGATTTTGCCGAAGAAGCCAATCCGTTGATGTTTATCCACGGTATCGGACAAACGTTACCCGCTTTTGATGAACATTTAAACGGTTTGAAAATTGGGGATGGTTTCACTTTTTCTCTTTCGGCAGAGGAAGGTTATGGCGAATACGATAGCAATTGGGTGATTACCCTACCTCGCAGCGTATTCGGTGGAGACGATGTTCCTGCCGATTTATTGCAAGTTGGCGCCATGTTGCCGATGCAAGATCAAGAAGGCAATCCCTTGGACGGTAAAGTTGTTTCCTTTGATGAGAATATTGTTACGATGGATTTCAATCATCCGTTGGCCGGACAAACCTTGAGTTTTACCGGTAAGGTAATGTCGATTCGCGAAGCAACCGAAGAAGAATTGGACCACGGTCACGTTCACGGTGCGGGCGGACATCACCATTAATCATTATTCGAATCGGGGGTCTGATTGATAAGGCAACTTTTGTTGCCGAGATACTTCTAAGTTGAATACCCCGAAATCTTCGGTAATCGTTCCCCAAATTCGGTAGACGCCTCTGCCTCTAAAAGGCGATGCGGCTATGGAAGGAGGGAAATGAACCGTATCAAAATAGTAGCCATCTGCATCCAGCCAGGTGCCAAAATTCATTTCTTTGCCCCCAGTAGTTCGGGTAGGCTTAACGGTGACCAGGTATCCTTCTAGGGTGATTTTTTTACCCAACAACTGAGGGAAATGTCGACTTCGGATGGTGGATAGGTGTGGGTTTTCTATTCCGTGTGGAGCTATTTCTTTGGTGAAAGGAGAGCCTTGTATTAAGTGAAATGGGTTGTACAAGGTAAATCCAAGCAATTGGAGTTGATCGTGTGCAATTTCCAACCACGAATCTTCTAGGGAGGGCAGTTGGTATTCTTTGGGAGTTTCTTCGAATAGCTTGGGGGTGGCCACCTTGTTTTTCTTAGGGCCGTATAGTCCGTGAATTTCCCAGAAAAGTGATTTTCTAGGAGTCTTTAAACTTCGAAGTGCACCAACTTGCACCAACAATTTGAGCTGTTCTAGCCCTGGTTCTAGTCGAGATTTTAAGTTTACAACGGATTCGAATAGGCCATTCAACGTTCTGCATGCTACGATGCGGTGAGTTAATTTTTCTTCTAGTCCGTCAATTAATCCCAATCCCAACCACAAGGTATTGCCCTCAATTCGTGTAAGAATTTCACTGTTATTGATGCATGGCGCTTCGATGGTAGCTCCACTTTTTCTAGCGGCGTGTATGTAGAATTCTGTGCGATAGAACCCACCAAAATTATTGATTACGGCGGTGTAGAACTCCAGTGGGTAATAGGCCTTTAAGAACAAACTTTGGTAACTTTCTACCGCATAGCTGGCGCTGTGTCCTTTGGCAAAACTGTAGCCGGCAAAACTTTCTATTTGGTGCCATACTTCGGCAATTAATTCAGGTTTGTGTCCTTTTTCTTTGGCGCAGTGGAAGAATTTTTCTTGCACTTTGAGAAATTCCTCCCGGCTGCGGAATTTTCCACTCATTCCCCGTCTCAGCACATCGCTTTCGGCCAATCCCAAGCCTGCAAAATGGTGTGCTACCTTAATGACGTCTTCCTGATAGACCATAATTCCGTAGGTATCTGGCATGATTTCCCAAAGTACGGGATGGGCCTCCTTGCGTTTTTCGGGTTGTACATGTCGTTCGATAAAGGTTCTCATCATTCCGCTGCGTGCCACCCCGGGGCGGATTACACTGCTGGCCGCTACAAGCGTAAGGTAGTCTTTGCAGTTGAGTTTTCGCAGTAATTGTCGCATGGCCGGACTTTCTACATAAAAGCAGCCAGTGGTATGTCCGGTAGCGATTAAGCGTTCGATTCTGGGGTCTTGCTTAAATCGTTCAATTTGGTGTGGATCAACAACTTCCTTTTTGTTGGCAGCGATGTAGGTGATGGCGTCTTTGATGTGGCCTAATCCGCGTTGACTTAAAATATCGAATTTTGCCAGTCCCAAATCTTCTGCTTCTAGCATACTGAATTGTACGATGGGGAATCCTTTGGGTGGGAGTTCCAATGCGGAATAATAAAAAATATGCTTTTCTGGAATAAGTACCCCACCTACGTGGATACTTAAATGATTGGGTAGGTTATGAATCCTATGGGCGTGTTTGAGTAGTTCCGAATACAGCATTTTTTTGTGCTGCTGCCGAGTTTCATTTGGCATTTCATGGGATACAGCGATGGTTGTTGATTGAGCGGTTGTGCCATGGGAGGGGGACGATTTTTTTCCCAATGAACGGTTTCGAATCCCTTGGCCTATGCCGGGTTGAGAGTAAATGTCTTGGCGGTTGGGTGCGAATTCTTCAAATAAAGCAGCACTGTAATAACTGGGTTTGTCCAATAAAGCGTCAATTTCGGCTTTAGGCAGTCCATATACTTTGCCAAGTTCTCGAACAACAGCATTGGTTTGAAAGGTGCTGTAGGTGGCCAATAGGGCTGCTCCTTGTTTTTGGTACTTGTTCAGAATATACGCGGTTACTTCGTCTCGATCTTGCCATGAAAAATCAATATCAAAATCCGGGGGGCTGCTGCGGTGAGGGTTGATGAATCGTTCGAAGTACAGGTCTAGGTCGATGGGGTCCACATCGGTAATTCGAAGGCAATAAGCCACCAAGGAATTGGCACCGCTCCCTCTGCCAACGTAAAAGAAGCCACGCTCTCTAGCAAATCTGCAGATATCCCAATTGATTAAAAAGTAGGCGGTGAAACCAAGTTCGTAAATCAGTTGCATTTCTTTTTCCAATCGTTGGGTAATTCGGTAGGTATATTCTGGGTAGCGGTACCGCAGTCCTTCCAATGCGAGTTCACGCAACAGCCGAAAGTCTTCGTTGGGGTCTTCGGTAAACAGTTTTTTATTCTGCTGTATTCCCCATTCAAATTGCCAAGAGCATCCTTCAATGAGAGCCATTCCGGTTTTCAACAGTTGGGGATGTTCCTTGTATCGCACCCATAAATCTCGAATTCCTTTCCAATGTTGCCAAGGTTTAGCGGTAGCCGTATTTGGCAAACGGGTGCGCAAGCAGTTGTGGGCAATGCAACGCAGTAAGCAATGCGTTTCAAAATCTACATCGTCTCGGTACGTAGTAGTATGCCACGCAATGAATGCTGGGACGGGAGTAAGCGGAATATCCGTGTGTGGAGTGGAATTGGTTGATATCACCTTGGAGGGGATGGAATTGGGCGTTGAACCGCCGGTGCTGTTTCGATGCTCCAAACGCCAAGAGCCTAGTAAATCAGCTTCTATGGCCAATGCGGATATACTCTCTCACTGGACTTTTTTCTGATTTTTGGGCTGATAATATTGGATTGCTAAAACATGGTCTAATGTAGGAGGGTTTGTTGGGAATGCGGTTTTGGTACTGAGATGCGTACTTAAAAATCCATTGATGGAGGCATATCCGGTTTGGTTTTTACTAATGAGTACATACAGTGG
>JACCDJ010376585.1_pt1 | contig 10755 bp, 6 predicted proteins | sample 7444481 | NCBI WGS metagenome assembly JACCDJ01 (sample SAMN15323435, study PRJNA562643) | freshwater metagenome | isolation source: river surface water | place: USA:Blue River Watershed | collected 2017-08-15 | reverse complement strand
GTCTCAAACCAAGGAGCCAAGAAATCTGCGCAAAAGTGCGATACCCCCGTGACCCCAAACCCAATTCCGAGGATTACCAAAATATCTGTTAAACTAGGAATAGCAATACTGGCCTCCCTTGCCTTCGCAATTCGGTCCCTGAGTTCGTAAATAGCAGTTGTATCAGCCTTTAAGAATTTATCGATCTTCTCTGGTTTGGCAGCCCAATACAATAAAATGGCCATCCAGAAATTCGCCACCAACACGTCTACCGCAATCATCTGCCCAAACAATACTGGACTTGCTCCAAATACCTCCAGCATGGCGGTTTGATTGGCCCCACCTCCTATCCAACTCCCGGCAATCGTAGACAACCCTCTCCACAATTCATCTGGACCAGTCCCGGCATACAAATCAGGCTGAATCCATCCGACTATAAGCAAGGATACTGGACCACCCAAAATGATTCCGACAGTACCGGTAAGGAAAAGAATTAAAGCTTTAGGACCCAAACGTAGGATGCCTTTTAGATCCACGCTGATAGTGAACAACACCAAAGAAGCCGGCAACAAGTAACGAGAAGCCACTTTATACAAATTCGAAGACTCCCCGGAAATCAAGCCCATGGAATTGTATACTGCAGGGATAAAATAGCAAAGCAACACCGCAGGTACATAGGTGTAAAACTTTACCCAAAAAGGATGCTTACTGGAAGAGGTAGCAAAAATCAAAGCCAAGGTGGCCATCAGTAGCCCAAAAACTACTGCATCATTTGTCAATAAAGGACCTGTACTTTCTTCCATAAACTACTTTTTACTGGTTACAACAATACCCACAATTGTCAAAACGAACAACACTTACCCTATTTTTTGCTTCACTACATGAATGAGTTCGCTCAAAATCATGGCCGTAGCACCCCAGACCACCTCCCCAGCAATGTCGAAATAAGGAGTTTCTAGGTACTTCCCACCTCCTAATGAAATGGAGGTATGCTTGACGATTTCTGGCTGAATCAATTGGTGGAGAGCGAAAGGGAGAATCTTGTCTACTTCCCGCTGCTCGGGAATAAAGGTGGGTTTGTGATCCAAAAAACCCACAATTGGCGTGACCAAAAAATTACTAATCGGAATGTACAATTCCGTCAAACTTCCAACCACCTCTACTTTGCCCGCATCAATTCCAATCTCTTCCTCTGCCTCTCGGAGCGCAGTAAATACCACATCCGGATCCCCTTCCTCCACCTTTCCTCCGGGCAAAGCTACTTGCCCACTATGTGCACCGGGATATTGCGGGCGCTTGATTAAGGGAAAATAGATAGTAGAGGCATCCGGATAGAATAAAAGTAAAACCCCACTCTTTCGATGATCCTCTGGAACCTTGGCAGCAATTCGACGGGGATCAAGGGGTAGCGGAGCCATAAGCAGTTGGGCCTCCTTACCGGGAAGTGCCCCTTTAAATGCCAGATGCAACTGTGCTCGGAGTTGTTCAACAGGCATACACAACTCGTATTTTTATGGGTAAGTAAGGCATCGAATACAAGGATTTCTCCACTAAATAACAAAAAAAAGGCCGGAATAAAATCCCGACCTTTTCCTGCTCTCAAACCTATTAAACCTATTGTAGATATTCAATTCATGAATACCTCCGAAAAATAGAAAATGTTTTTTTCTCTTCAAACAATCGATTGCGAAAAATTTTCAAAATATTATTCGGTGCTCATTTTAATCAAAATTGAAGCTATTTTTTTTATTGAAATAAGTGAATTTCCACTAGGTCAACTCTCTAGTTGATCTGTAACTATCGCTAAATCGTACACCGACAGACCCCTTTGGATTAATGCATAGAATACCATACATTTAAGTATTCACTTTTTAATCTTTTTTTATGAAGCCTAGCCTGATTTTTTGCTTTTGGCTGATGTTTTCTATTCATACATCTGCCCAAATAGACCTTTCCACCCAAGCCTTTGGAGCCAAAAGCCTTGGATTAGGAAGCACCAAATTGTATCATCATGATGCCTGGAGCCTTGCGAACAATGTAGGTGCACTTGACAGAATCACTGAATCTGAAATCGGCATCGCAGTAGATCAGCGATTTGGAATCCAAGAACTTAGCACGGCAGCCCTATCGGGTGTTATTAAAAGCCAAAAAGGAAGCATCGGAATTGGCATTGCCCGTTATGGAGGAGAGCTATTCAATCAGCATCGAATCGAATTGGGGCTAGGCACTACCCGAGGGATTTTAAGCTTTGGGCTCAAGGCAGGTTGGTTTCAAACCCAGATTGAAGGCTTTGGAACAGGTAATGCCTTTCAATTCTCCTTGGGGGGATTGGCAGAATTAGGTCCTAAATTTTTCTTCGGAACGCAGCTCTCCAATGTGAACCAAGCCAGAATCAGTACCTATTCCTCCCAGCGTCTCCCGACCCTACTTCAACTAGGAACTACTTATCTACCCTCCAAAAACCTTGAAATCCATACTGAGCTTGAGAAAGAATTAGACCAGCCACCAATTTTTAAATTTGGCCTTCAATACAGCCTTGAAAAGTGGATTATCCTCCGAACTGGCATTCACTCCTACCCTACTGCACTCAACTTTGGTCTAGGCCTGCAAAAGAAAAACTACGGCTTTGACTATGCCTATGGACAAAATACTGCCTTAGGAAGCACACACCATCTGTCGCTATTCTTAAAGCGCTAGGCATGAAGATGATTGTGTTTATATTCAGCTTTCTCCTGCTTTCCACGCCTACAATCGCACAAGATAACAGGCCTCCAACCTTGGATATTCTACAGCTGATGGAGCGACTCTTTCCCATCCAGGACGAGGACTTGGACTACGAAGCACTGTATGAATTACTTCTAGAAATCTACCAGAATCCCCTCGAAATCAACAGAGTAACGGCCAATGAATTGCAAGCAACTTACCTCCTTTCACCACCTCAAATTCAAGCTTTACTAGAGCACCGAAGTACTTGGGGTGATTTTCTTTCACTTTACGAGCTGCAAACTCTTCCCAATTGGGATAGTACCACATTGGTCACTATCCTGCCTTTCCTAACCCTTGAAAGCACTGCGACTAGCAACAAGACCTTTTTTGAGCGTTTGCGGAGCGAAGAAAACAACTATTTAGTGATTCGTCACCGACGAACCTGGGAATTGCGTAAGGGCTATTCCAAAAATGACAGCACCCTCAATCCCACAAGCACGTACTTGGGCGATCCAAACGATTTGTTCCTGCGGTATAGAGCTCAGCATGCCAAAGATTTCAGTCTGGGACTTATCTTGGAGAAGGATGCAGGTGAGGCCCTTACCTGGGATACCAAAACTAGCCGATATGGGTTCAATTTTGCTTCTTTCCACTTCACTCGCTACGGAATTAGAAAATGGAAAACCATTTCCCTTGGAGATTACCAAGCTAGCTTTGGTCAGGGGCTAGTATTTGGTGCGGGGTTTAGTTTAGGGAAAGGCGCAGAAACAGTCCCCACCGTACGCAGAAGCAGCTTGGGGGTGTTACCCTACACAGCAAGTATCGAAACGGGATTTTTTAGAGGGATTGGATTGACTCGGCAAATAGGTCAATGGCAAAACAGTCTTATTGTCTCTTCGGTTGGCAAAGATGGGCGCGTAACGGAGTTGAGTGATTCTCTTTGGACAGCACCCCAGACGCTTACTAGCCTGTCTCAAACGGGGCTTCACCGTAGTTTGAGCGAGCTATACACAAAAAATCAAGTTCGAGAAACCAACCTAGGCAGTAACCTACAATATAGCGCTACCTCGGGACGATGGTCAGCTGGATTAAACTACCTGCATACCCAGTTTAGAATTCCCTGGATTCGAAATGCCACCAGCTACAATGCCTTTGATTTTTCGGGCCAAACGAATCAGGTTGGCAGCTTCTACGCCAACCTTACCTGGAAGAATTTTGCATTCTTCGGTGAATCGGCACGATCGAGGAGTCAAGGGCATGGAACTGTTCTTGGTTTGGTGAGTAGCTTGAGCAGAACGGTGGATTTTTCACTGCTTTGGAGGAGCTATGATCGAAACTTCCACAGTTTATATGCCACATCATTTGCAGAGAGTACCCACCCTAGCAACGAACGAGGGGTGTATTTAGGGTTTCAAGTCAAGCCTTCGGCAACCCTCAAACTCAATGCTTACGTAGACTTCTTCACTTTTCCATGGCTTAAGTTCCGAGTATCTACTCCCTCCAAGGGACAGGAATGGCTAGTTCGCTGGAGCTACCAGCCACAAAAAACTAGGCAAGTGATTGTTCAATTTAAGCAGGAACATAAAATGAGGAACCTTACAGAAGAAGTGGAATTTACACCGACTCAACAAGTTGGACCGATCTTAAAAAGCCAAGCCCAGGCAAGCTTGGAGCTGGATTTTTCACCTGAATTGAGCAGTAGATCTCGAGTACTTTGGAATCAAGTCACCTTCAATCAGAAAAAAACGCAGGGATGGATGCTGGTTCAAGAATGTTCTTTTGCCCGAGGTAACTGGAAGCTTACAGCTCGAATGGCCTTATTTGATACCGACACCTTTGACAATAGGCTCTATGCCTACGAGCAAAATGCAGTGGGAACTTTTGCAATTCCTGCCTTCTCGGGTAGAGGCATCAGGCAGTATTTATTGGCCCAATACAAGATTCATTCGCGACTTACAGCCTATTTTCGAATTGCTCAGACAATCTACTCGGACCGGAAAATAATTAGTTCGGGCATGCAGGCCATTTCAGGTCCAAAACAAACCGACACTGTGCTCTTGCTTCGCTATGCCTTGCATTAATTTTTTTAGGAGTGGTAGAATAGCCACCTAGCTTTTTGATAAATTGACAAAAAAATGCACGCTCATGAAAAAAATTGGTCTTCTACTCCTTCTGGTCTTGTTACAGCAAAACTGGCTCCTTGCTCAGGATTTTTCAAAAATGACAAAAAAGGAAGGGTTTGTTCCCTACTATTTGGATGAAGAAAAAGGAAAGATTTACTTAGAAATTTCCTCCCTTAACCAAGAACTCCTGTATGTCAATGCCTTGACTGCTGGTATCGGATCCAATGACATTGGATTGGATCGAGGACAATTGGGGGATACGCGAGTGGTGGAATTTCGTAAGACAGGATCTAAAATCCTGATGGTGCACAAAAATTACGACTACCGAGCCTATACCAAAAACCCATACGAGGCCAAATCCATTCAAGATGCCTTTGCTCAATCCACATTATGGGGATTTGAAGTAGTAAAATCCGAAGGAAATGCCCATATCGTTGATGCAACAAACTTTTTTCTACAGGATGTCCATGGAGTCAGTGAAACGCTCGCACGGACAAAACAAGGAAGCTACAAAGTAGACCCAAGTCGCTCTGCTTTGTACTACCCCAGTACCAAAAACTTCCCTAAAAACACAGAAGTAGAAGCTACCATCACTTTAACGGGAACAGGTGCAGGATCAAATTTACGATCCGTAACACCAAGTCCAGATGCAGTAACTGTCAGGATGAGGCATTCCTTTATTGAATTACCAGATCTTTATGCGACTCGCAAATTTGATCCCCGTGCTGGTTACTTCTTTATCAGCTACCAAGATTACACCACCCCCATAGATCAACCTTTGGTAAAGCGTTTTATCTCTAGACATCGATTGGAGAAAAAAGATCCTACTGCAGCAGTTTCTGAAGTGGTTGAACCCATTGTTTATTACCTAGATCGTGGTACTCCAGAACCTGTAGCAAGTGCATTGATTGAAGGAGGCAACTGGTGGGCTCAAGCCTTTGAAGCAGCTGGATTTAAAAATGCATTCCGTGTAGAACTTGCCCCAGAGGGTATGGATCTAAGCGATGTACGCTATAATGTCATTCAGTGGATCCATCGCTCTACTCGAGGATGGTCTTATGGATCTAGTATTCAAGACCCACGAACTGGTGAAATCATCAAAGGTCAAGTGTCCCTCGGTTCCCTCCGGGTACGTCAAGATTACTTGATCGGCCAAGGGCTACTTCAGCCCTTCGAAGATGGGAATACAGCAGATCCAAAATTGATGGAGTTTGCATTGAACCGCTTGAAGCAGCTTTCAGCGCATGAGATCGGACATACCATAGGATTGGCACACAGCTATGCCACTTCCGCTACGGGGCGCTCTTCAGTCATGGATTATCCACATCCTTTGATTACAGAAAATGAAAAAGGGGAAATTGATTTTGGAAATGCTTATGACCTAAAAATTGGTGAATGGGACAAGTTGGCCATCACCTATGGATATGGACAGCCAGCAGCGAACCAAAGCGAGGAAGAGTTTTTAGAAAAAACGCTCCAAGCCACCTACGCTGCAGGCTATGAATTTATCACCGATTCAGATTCAAGAAATCCAAGTGGGGTACACCCACGTTCTCACCTTTGGGATAATGGTGCATCTGCATCTGAAGAACTCAAGCGATTATTGGATTTGCGTGAAAAACGAATGAAAACATTCGGGCTCAATTCCATCAAAACAGGAGAGCCGCAAGCAATCTTGGAAGAGGTATTTGTTCCTCTTTATCTGATGCACCGTTACCAATTGGAGGCAACAAGCAAGTTGGTTGGTGGCCTAGACTACACCTATAAAGTCAAAGGAGATAACCAAACCGCACACCAGTGGATCTCATCCAAAAACCAAAACGAGGCATTGGATGCATTATTGCTTTCTATTAGCACGAAACAATTGGAGATTCCTGCATCAATTTTGGCTTTAATTCCACCAAGACCTTATGGCTATGGCAAAAACAGAGAAACTTTCCCTTCACGGACAGGACCTGTATTTGATCCCATCGCCCCTGCTGAAAACGTAGTGGATGCTACTTTTACCTTCCTCTTTGAACCAGGAAGAGTTAATCGGATTTATTTGCAGCAGCTTCAAAATTCTTCCTTACCTGGATTGGAAAACGTGCTTAGCAAAGTGCGAAGTCAAGTATTCAACAATACCATGCCAGCGGGTCTTGGCACAGAAATTAAACTGATGACCGAGGCAAAATTAGTAGACCATTTGATAGCTCTATCCAAAAATGCAGGTGCATCGCAAACCGTTCGTGCAATAGTACGAAGGGAACTTCGTCAAATCAGCACATCTTCAAGTGGATCTTCTACCCTGCTCGAAGCACACCGAGCGTACTTGAAACAAAAGATTGAAGCCTACCTAAGCCTACCGGAGGAATTGACTCCTCAGCAAGTGCTCAGCATCCCCGATGGAGCTCCCATCGGTATGGAAAGTATGACTTGTGACTTTCACTAAGGGTTACAAAGGCCAGGAATTCCTGGCCTTTGTTTATTTATACGCACTGGTCGGGAAAATGCCTACAAAAAGGGGTTAAAATCCCCTACAAATCGGTAATTTTGGGATTGTATTTCAGGTAAAACCAATTGATACCCTCCATCGATTTCATGAGCAATCCCTTACTTTCTACATTCCATACTCCCTTTACTACTGCTCCATTTTCTGAGATTTCACCCAATCATTTTAAACCTGCATTTATTGCGGCAATAGCAGATGCAAAAAAAGAAATTGATGCAATCAAAGCCCTGCCGCTACCCAGCTTTGAAAACACGGTAGAAGCCTTGGAAAAAAGTGGAAAGCACCTTGGCGTGATATCTTCCATTTTTTTTAACCTAAATTCAGCTGAGACCAACGATGAAATCCAAAAGTTAGCGAGGGAAATTTCCCCTCTCCTAACCGCTCATGCCAATGATGTTTTATTGGATCAAGAGCTATTTCAACGCATTGCACAGGTTTTTGAACAACGAGCTCAGCTTTCCCTTAGTCCTGAACAAACGACCCTCTTGGAGAAAACTTACAAGTCCTTTGTGCGCAATGGTGCCCAGTTGGGTAAATCCGATGCAGCAACCCTCCGGAAATTGGATCAGGATCTTGCACAGCTTAGCCTTCAATTTGGCGAGCATGTACTGGAAGAAACAAACAAGTTTGTGCACTTTGTAGACCAGGCATCTGAACTCGAAGGACTCCCCAAGGGAGCACTGGAAGCTGCCGCGCAACTCGCAGCTGAAAAGGGAAAGGAAGGCCAATGGGCGTTCACATTGGACTATCCCTCTTACATCCCCGTAATGACTTATGCCAAAAATAGAGGCCTCCGAAAGACACTATTTATGGCTTTTAATACCAAATGCGCAAAAGGAGATGACTTGGATAACCAAGAAATTGTTCGTCAGCTAGTCACACTAAAACAGCAGCGCGCCAAGCTTTTGGGTTACGATAGCCATGCCCAATTCACCTTGGAAGAGCGAATGGCGAAAAACCCAGAGACCGTTTTTGAATTTTTGAATTCCCTTTTGGAAAAAGCCAAACCCAAAGCAATACAGGAGGTTCAGGAGGTTGAAGCTTTAGCCAAGAGATTAGACCAACTAGAGGTTCTTGAAAAATGGGATTTTGGTTACTATTCCGAATTGCTAAAGAAAGAAAAATATGCCTTCGACGAAGAGCAACTACGCCCCTACTTCAGCCTGGAGAATGTGATTTCCGGCGTATTTGCCACTGCTTCTCGCATGTTTGGACTCCGCTTTGTGGCGAATGCAGAAATTCAAGTTTACCACCCAGAGGTGACTGCATACGAGGTCTATGATAGAGACAATCAATTTTTATCTGTATTTTATGCTGACTTTTTTCCTAGACCTGGCAAACGTAATGGAGCTTGGATGACCTCCTACCGAGGACAATTTAAAGAAGGGAATGCAGATCACAGACCACATATCTCCATAGTCTGCAATTTTACTAAGCCAACTAAGACTAGCCCTAGCCTATTGACCTTCAACGAGGTCACCACCTTATTTCATGAGTTTGGACATGCACTGCATGGTATGCTGGCTCGGGGAGTCTATGAAAGCCTATCCGGCACAAGCGTATTCTGGGATTTTGTGGAACTCCCTTCCCAGATCTTTGAAAACTGGTGCTATGAAAAAGAATGCCTTGACCTATTTGCAAAGCACTACCAAACTGGAGAAGTTATCCCGGCTGAGCTGGTTGAAAAAATAAAGAAGGCTGCCAATTTCCAACAAGGCTACATGACCCTTCGTCAACTGAGTTTTGCGCTTTTAGACATGGTCTATCATAGTCAAGATCCGAGCCAAATAGGAGAAATCAAGGCCTTTGAAAAGGAAACTTTAAAGGCTACAGAATTACTTCCATCTGTTGAAGCTACGCGAATAAGCACAAGCTTCTCCCATATTTTTCAGGGAGGATACGCCGCAGGTTACTACAGCTATAAATGGGCGGAAGTACTGGATGCCGATGCCTTTGAATTATTTCAAGAGAAAGGCATTTTCAATGGAGAAACTTCACTTTCCTTTGAAAAAAATATCCTTTCAGCTGGAGGCAGCGAGCATCCTTCCCTCCTATACGCGCGTTTTAGAGGACGTGACCCCAAACCAGACGCCTTACTCAAGCGTAGTGGATTGGTAATAGGATAAAACTATCCCATTAAATAACCGAATTAAAGCTTATTTCTATGAAAGCTAAAACCCTTCAATTACCTCCTTATCTCAAGGCATTGGCGGTTTTATCGTTATTGATTGTAGTGATTTTCATACTCATCGTGGGAAAATCTATTCTTATACCCTTGGCTTTGGGTGGTTTTTTTGCAGTGCTTTTTACCCCACAAAGCTTATTTTTAGAGCGGCACAGAATCCCAAGAATCCTTTCAAGCTTTATTTCTCTGGTCGTGATGATAGGCCTAGTAGTGGGATTGCTGAGTTTTGTTGTGGGCAACTTGATTAGTTTTTCAAATGACTTCGCGAATGTAACTTCTCGAATCACCACTTTGATTCAAGATATAGACGAGTTTACGAATTCAAAACTCGGTTTTCGTGAAAAATTAGCTGATCGGTTGGATCCAAACGCAGTCCTTGGACTACTGAATGAAAATAGCAGAAGCATTTCCGCGTTTGCCATAGGAGCTATAGGTTCCTTGAGTAGCTTAATTCTAATTCCCCTGTTCATGTTTTTCTTTTTGCTCTATCGGGATCACTTAGTTCAAGTTTTGGTGTCCATCTATCGAGACAATGATCCCATGCTGGTTACTCAAAAAATTGTAGAACTTCGAAAGGTGGTTTTGAATTACATCTCAGGTGTGGGGAAAGTGATGGTGATTCTTGCCATTTTGAATGTTACTGCTTATTCCATCATTGGAATAAAGCATGCTATTTTCTTTGGAATCATTGGTGCCATACTAAATATCATCCCATACATAGGCCCGTTGATAGGCGCGTTACTCCCAATGAGCTATGCATTCTTAACGATGGAAAGCCTTATTTCTCCACTTTTGGTCCTTGGCGCATACCAGGCGATCCAAGTACTCGAAGGAAATTTCCTAACACCAAAGATCGTAGGAAGCCAAGTTAATTTGAATGCATTTATTACCCTTCTCGGACTCCTATTGGGTGCATCCATTTGGGGTGTAGCAGGAATGATTCTGATTATTCCAATTCTTGCCATCCTTCGTGAAATTTTTGACCTTTCCGATTCCACCAAACCCTATGCTTTACTCTTGGGAGAAGAGGTAAAAGCATCGACAACAAAACCAACTCAAGATGAAAAATCTGATCAGTAAACTCCTTCTTTTCATTCCAATCCTTTGGATAGGATGCGATAGCATTGATGACCAAAAAGGCAGGTTCCTACTCAAAGGAAACAAGAAAATGGAGGAGAATGATCCAAAAACTGCCCTGGGATTTTATGAAGAAGCCATCGCCCTTGATTCCAATTTTAGTGATGCTTATTACAACAAAGGGATGGCACATC
>JACCDJ011155000.1_pt1 | contig 10760 bp, 7 predicted proteins | sample 7444481 | NCBI WGS metagenome assembly JACCDJ01 (sample SAMN15323435, study PRJNA562643) | freshwater metagenome | isolation source: river surface water | place: USA:Blue River Watershed | collected 2017-08-15 | reverse complement strand
CCCCTTCCGTTATCCCTCTCTAAATCCTGAGTTTTGAACATGACATCCACGCCAAACACATGGAAACCAGCGGCGACCTCTGGGTATTTATATAAAGTCGCGGCGAGGGCCCGAGCCAATCCAGCCATGGCTTCACCTAATGACTCCTGTGCGGTACAGGCTTCAAGCCATGTACAATCTATATCTCGAGGCCAATCTAGGAACTCGCTAGTGAATGCGCCTCCAGAAATGTGAATATCCCGGTCGGACCAATTACTGGCAATATATTTCTTCTTTGCCGTCATGATCTTACTTGCATCGCTGGCATAATATACCCGAACTATTCCTCCAGTGATATATGCTGCCATATAGACCCTGAGATGCATCTTTTTCCCGCGAGAAAGTAGTGGGTTCTTGATGTATTCTTGTACGACCCCTCCGGTTTTGGCGCACTTGTCTAAGGCCGCGTTATATTCTTTGGCGGTTTCAGCAAGGTAAACACCTTCTTGGCCTGAGGATCCTCTCTGCTTAACTATAAATATGTCTTTTCCTTCACGGAAAGTCGGTAGAGATTTAGTGCTGTCTCCTGGCTTGAACTCCCAAGTGGCCGGCAAGAACTGATCGGCAAAAACACGTTTCATTGTGGCTCTTAGGCGAGTCTTATCACAAGTATGTTCACGCCCACCGAGAGCAGAATGCATGATTGCTTTTACTTGCTGAAAATCCTTTCCTAGACCGCCCTCCATTGAACCAGGTTCGGCATAGGCTAGGTGTACGCCTCGGGACTTTGCCACGGATAGACTCTCTCTGATCATATTCATTTCACGGAACCATTCTGAGAGAGTTTCCTTAGTTGTGGCTGCATCAGGAGCATCCGGTGGTAGGACCCAGACAGTTCTCTGGGGATATTGTTTCTTCACAGTTGGGATACTGTGTGTGTCTTTCCAGGACAATCCTATTGGGGGTTCGAATGGAAAATCATTCATGATTTTTTGGCGGAAATGTAAGGGCTTAGGAAGTTCTCTGGATTTTATGGCTAGCTCTTTGAGAACTTTGGCAGCCTCGAGGTTTCCCGTGTAGGCCCAATTAGTCCCGGGAATGCGAGAGGAACTATCAATAGATGTTTTTTCTCCAAATTGCTGTGTGATTTCCCAAGCGAATGTATTCATGAGGTCGTTTATGTATGGCGTGAGTGCCCCGGGGGCCGAGCCAACAAATACACCATCTGGTTTTTGAGTGGGAGATGCGATTCCAAAGAATGGCCTAATGATGTTTTCCACTTGGAAGCGGCCATGCATGGCCGAGATGGCTGCCGAGCGGGAATCATAATTTTTTGCTAACCATGAGGGTCTGCGGTTTATCTCAATGAACCAGCATTTTCCAGTTGCGTCCGGGAGAATGTCTGCTCCAAATAGATGATAACCCGCTGGAGCCTCTGGGTAACATTGAAGTTCGCTTGAGGCGACATCAGCGAGCTTGAGAATGCATTGTTTTGCAGATGCTTCTACGGCATCCCGGGCAGGCTTAGTCATTCTCATATGCCATGCGGCATCTCGTTCCCACCAGAATTCTTTGAGTGTTCTGGAACCACCAGTGAGGTGAATATCTTTGTTCGCATAATCACTGGAGACGAATGGAATCTTTGCCGTCATGATTTTCATAAAATTAGGGATCCATGTATATACGACTCCGTCTCGGACGAGAAATATAACAAAGACTCTCAAGTGAAACTTCTTGCCAGCATTGGCATCTTCTGGCTCTGGCGATTCTGCGGCGCTTGGTCGATCATACCATAATAGCGGCGGGGAAATATATTGATTTATTGTAGTCCTAGGATTGCCTTGTAAAGTATGTGTGCTAGCGACGAGTTCTTCCATTTCCTCGCGGGATTCTACGACCCAGACCCCCATCTGTACGCTAGCATCTGGGTCTTTGACCAGCACCGGGAAGTAGTTTGATGATGGATTGTTATCGAGCTCTTTGATGAAGTCTCCTATGAGCCAACTACGCGGGACGATCTCTAGATTTTCTGGTTTGCGTGCTAAAAGATTGAAAACTTGACTTTTGTCGACCATAACGGCCATTTTAGATTCGTCTAGCTGATTTTTGAGCGAACACGGCTGGCGACCTTGATTATACGTATATACATATTCTCTTGCGGGGTCTGCTATTGGGCTTAACCACCAGACTAAATGAACTGGCCCGGTATAGTCTGCCGTGGGCCATCCTATACATCTACGAATAACATCTACTGGGGCATATGCAGAAGCACAGCAAATACTTGCGGTTCCTTTCCATGCTTGGACTTCGTTAGATTCATTGCCATGGTACGTATCGGATTCTTCGGCCGAGCCAGAGATTTGTTGACGGTCGAGCATAAGTGCACTAAAAACATATGTCGCGCCGATAATGAATGTGATCAACACCAAGCACGCGACTACAATCAGGCCAAAGATCATTTCTATGTTTTACCAGGCGTATATATGATGTGCGCCGTATATATTGTATATTTTTTGATCTGCCGTAGGACAAAAAAATAAAAACGCTCAAGCGCAATCATCATTCGGTGACATTTCGTGCGGGGTATGTTTTGATGCTGGCCTTAATATGAAGCTGTCGGTTTCCGGTGGCGGCTACAAGGAGCCTCATCATGGCGCATATTTTCCGAGGCATCGAGTCAGATTCAGATATGATGTTAGATAATGTATACACATGGGAGGCCTCGCGGGCTATAAGATATTCTTGGAATATGAGTGATTCCACAGCGCAGTCATTACAATTATCAAGATGTAGACGCCTTGCTTGGCTTGTGGTTTCTTGAGATATAGCCGATACATACCTTGGGCCTGGTCTCATCTGTGTGTTATAAAAGAATAGTTTGCCATCGTATTCATCCGGAGAAGGATGAGTTATTACAGGCGCATCTTTAGTAAATACTAGGCGTGTCTCCGCTGAAACCATTCCGGCATAGGGCTGAATATAGACAACTCCGTTAGGATATCTGAGCGTTTGCGTCGCATAATCGGCCAAGAAGTCGACGCCAAGGAATCTATGCTCGGCACCAGTAGAATCTATGTAGATTCCTTGGCGGCTAATGTCGAAATCATCTCGGACAAATTTAGGAATGTCTGCTAGCTTCCGGGATGTTGGGGCCTGATAGCGAGGGCGGGATGCGGGATGCCCATCACTAGAAATAGTTGGCGCTCCGAGCTCATTCGTACCTAGTTTATCCCAAATATATAGAGACTCATCTTCGGACAAGTAGAAACATCGGCGCCACTTCATCATTGTTGCAGCAGGGACTAGGAGGCTAGACCAAATGTATTGTTGGGCCATATTCCATGTGATGTCGATGTCTCGCGGGAAAATCTCCTCTCGTATATTAGTTCGTATGTCTGAGAAGAAGTACACATCTGGGGCAGGTTGAGAGCTCATCTTGTTTATAGCATGCCTAATGGCGATGCTGTGTTCTGGAGTATATATAGTATTGATAATGAAGATTCGTTCTCTGGGGTCTTTGTTAAGGGGAGTTTCAGAGAGGCTAATGATATTTTGTAGTTTTGCAAAGACCTCGCCAAGAGAAAGATCTATTTTTTCTCTTGTGAGTCCATTGGATTCCGAGCGGCGAATAATATATCTAGGAAGTTCTGCGCTATCACCATAAGGGCTGTCACGGTCATACCAGCTCGGAGGAAATACATTAAATGGGTTCGGGTCGACCAACAAGAATACTGCTTTTGGGAAAAGGTTAGCTAGGAATGCTATTTTGTTAGAGGGCGCCCCCCCGGCATATACGACTAACCCAGGGTGATCTATTCCCACATGTCTGGTCATAAATTGGAGTTCGCTCAGGAATAATTTGCGTTGGCCTATGTGTTGGTTCAAGCGAGTTCGCGGATCTCTAGAAGTATACTCGGTGCGTCCCGGGATATCCGTGTATGTGACTACGGGCGCCGGTAAGGTCTCATTAGTCTGTACATTGAAGATATTCCTTAGGAATAGCTCTGGTGGCAGCCTCTTATTTGCCCGTTCTGCCGCACCGGTGTACTGCCACTCAGCAGCCTCGTATAAGACTAGTAGTCCTGACAAACATATCACTATCGCCACACAAGCAATGGCCGCGAAAAACATCATTTACTTCGTGAAGGGATTCATATAAAACTCGGCTGAAATTTTGCGATAACTATGTGCAAAAAATAAAGAAGATCGGAAGCGATACAAAAAATAGTTTTTACTATTAACTTGAACTATTTTTTTGATTTTTACCTTTACTGATAACCTACATAACCAAACGAAAACAAACAAACTCACACATTAGAATCTACTCAAATACTCTTCCGCTAATCTTTCCCTTTCAGGATCGCTATCCGGATCACGCCTTAAACTTTCCATCATTTCTTCTCCTAGTCGTGCGTAAAATGCATCATCGGAATCACTGTCGTATATGAAATTAGGTAAAGGAGGGATAAAATTACTCTCTCTTTCATCATAGTCATATTCCTCTACGTTATAACCATACGCCGTAATATACCTATTATTTCCAATGCCGTCATCATCCTCTTCAGCCCAATCGTCCATATAATAAGGATCAACCGAGACAATCACGAAATTAGGATAACTATTGCGATAATTCTCATCTTCAGCATAGCCACTCATCAAATATTCCTTCAAAAACTCCTCACCTTCGGACACTGGAACTTTACCTCTCTCTAAATCACATACAATCCCGTTCAACTTTAAGGCCCTCGCGAGCCTCATTGCGAAATACTTACAGTTAACCAATACGTGGAACACATGATTGAAAGTATCAATCAGGTCCATATCGATCAACAGATTAATCCAGATGTCGGCAGCATAATCAAACTTAGCTGGACTGCCGGCAGAACCAAAGTATCTGCGTGACCCTAGATTAATATGTGTGAAATCATGATAATACATCATTTCTTCAATTCCTCCTAATCCCATTAAAAATGCCTCGAAATGCCACATTAGCAACCGCGTGGGCGGTAAGCTAATGAACATCTCCAATGTGAATCTATGACAGAACATATAGAAAGCACATGAGTCATCAAATAAATCTCTGAATTGCTTCAGATAATCTTCAATGTAAATCGACAAATCCTCTATTTCCTCCAACCATTCATCACATTCCTTCTCCCGTCTTAGACGCCACATCAAATCCATTGGTGCATCGCAGAATTCGTAATAGCGCATATCCTGCGGCCTTCTACTGAGATTAAGGTTCCACAATCTCTTCACTGTATTTATATCGGCTGCTTGCGCAGTCATTGCCTTGATGTATTTATGGACTTCATTAAGGGAAGCGTCCTCGTTATCCAAACCGGCAATCCCCATAAGGAAATTGCGGAAAGATAGTGAAATTGCTAGCGGGTAGCCAGCCTTTGTCCGTTGTATAAACGCACGAACATCGTTATCAGTTGCTCCGGAAAACCTAGCGAACTGATCCGTGGAATTACCCCCACGTAAGGTAAAGTCCTCTAGAGGACTATTGAGTGTTCCCATGTATACAGATCGCATATATGGGACGCATAGTTTCATTAGAGTATATAACTCCTTGCATGTTTGCGCTAGAGTAACGGCGCAAATTAGATTTTTGCCAGTAATTGCTTCTGGAAAAACGGCTACTACAACGTCGGAGAGGCGGTAAACATTAGTGTCTGGAAAATCGAACCCTGCAAATTCGATTTCAAACACTAATGCGTTTTGCGCCTCGTCAATCATCATAGTTCTAAATAGGTTGCGCGGGCGGAAATCAATTTTATTTTTTAGGCCGAAAAAATGAAATCTGCCTCGTAAATGTTCAACAGTGGACATGTCGGAGGCGCTTATGAGCAATTATGCTAGAGATTACTTGTTTGAATTATATTCGATTATCATTTCCGAGGAGTTTCCTGGTATTTATGATACGAAGAAGTGTATATGTATGTGTCTGTTAAGCCGCGTGGACTTTGAGTTACTGGAACATCTTATAAAGCACACAGGTATATTTTACTTGCCGGTTTGTCGTTATGTTATATCGGGGAACCGCGCGGACATAAAAAATCTTCGGGATCGGCTATGGAGCGTTAGAGAAATAGATCAAATCCGATCCATTAGAACCGCATATTGGGGCCTTATGAATATCATATCGCAACGATATGATGACGAGACAATCGCTGGCGATATGGCGTGGGAATCAAATACATATCTTATGGATATTAAGCATGAGTTTGCTCATGCGAAAAGACATACCTCACAAAGATTGATTCGTATGTTCTAAGGATGTACACTTAATTCAAACAGGGCTCGGTGTTATTTTTTGATATCTTGAGATGGAGATTTCCCGGTCAAGTACCTTCGAGAGAAGATGGGTTTTATCTTTTTTACCTCGATAGAATTAGCCTATCAAATAACACACTATGGACGCCCCAATAATAACCCTAGGAGATATCTCTGGTAAGGCTAGTTACACCCCTTACTCTCCGGACACTCGAGGAAATCGCCATATCGGCCAGAGAAAATTATTCTTGAATGAAGTGCAGTATTTGACCCGGTCGGCCGGCTATCAGGATTATGCTATTATTGTATACGCCGGGGCCGCGCCATCTAATAAAACAGCATTCTTAGCACAGTTATTCCCGAAATGTATTTTTATTCTTGTAGATCCTAACCCGTTCGCAGTATTCGCGCCGACATTCTGGGATAAGAATAGCATCTTTGGGCCAAACAAGGAACTACCAATGATGCTAGTGACTGGATCGCAAGAAGATGGGCTAAGACGACATGTTATTGAGAATGCTATGAGGAAAGTAAAATCTTTCTGGGACTCGATGATCCACACAGGGGCTCCTGCTTCAGATGACCCCAGAGCGAGACTATTTATATTCAACACTTATTACACGCCTGAGCATTCTGCCGTAATAAAAGAGACTTTTCCCGGAGAAAGGATATTCTTCTTGTCAGATATAAGGACGTCAATAAATGACACGCGGCACCCATCTGATCTAGATATAATATGGAATGGCGCACAACAATATATCTGGACGGCTATCCTCGGGGCGGGCAAATCTATGATGAAGTGGAGGTACCCACATAGAAATCCAGAGGACACATCTATGGTCTCGCCGAACCCATTCACACTAGAGGACTTTAGAATATCGGAATTGGGCAAATACATAGATGAAACTGGAAAGTCGCATGAGTTTGCCCCAATAGATTTTCTAGCGAATTATTACGCTGGTGAGTTAAAGTACCCTGCTGGGGAGACATTTATTCAACCATGGGCTAGGATTGACTCAGCGGAGACTAGACTTATATTTTCACCTACATCTCCTATAGTTGTCTATCCTGAGCATAAGGACTATGAAGAGTCGCTATTCTTCTACAATTCACGATTGCGTTCTGGGCCTAGAGATAATCTAGCGCTCTCTGGGGCTTCCGAGAAACAGCTTGAATATCTCGGCATAGATAATTGTAATGATTGCGCTCTCGAGACGCGAATCTGGCTTGAATATATCTCGAGCAACATTGGGTCTAGTTTGGATGAACTGCGGGCCGATTCTCGGACGCCGAATAGACTCCGAGGGCTTATTAAGCTACTCATAGATGCAACTGGTCGCAGGCCTTGTCATCCTAATAAGGTTAACGGGAAAAAATAAATGATTATATCTTTCCCGCTGATGTATAAGATTCAAACAGGTGAAGAACCATATATTTTTTATGTCGTGAATGTGATTGTATAGATAGGCCGTATGGGTTAGAAAAAATGAATCTCGTGCATCAAAACTATTACCACATAATGTCAGGATCAGGATTAGGATCAAAATTGGAATTACTTTCTGAGATGTTGACATCGGCGAACCCTGCCATTCTAAAAGGTGCTTACTTTGAGGATTTGCTAGCGCTATGCATGGTATCTAAGAGCGTATATTTAGATACTCGACACATTCCCCGGGATGAGTTTAACTTTGGATTGGCAAGATGGGAGCTAGAACTTTATGAAAATCTCAAAGAGAGTCCCGAGATAAATGAGAAATATATAGCCCTGGAATCTCTGGATATCTCTGGGGTTTACTCGGTAGCCGCTCGGGTTTTCTATCAATTATGCGAATCTATTTGTAAGGGTATTTGTCCGGTAAAGTTGAATCAAGGTATGTTCCTTGATGAGGAGTTTTTCAGACTTTACTTAGCTAAGAGTCGCACAAAAACTCTTATTCGCGCAAGATCAAGCAAGGAATGGTCGGATCCGGCAGAGATGACGGCAAAAATATATTTATGTTTGCGCAGGGTCTACTTTTGGAGTATATTTGAAGAAAAAATTAAGGTTAATGACATTTCGGAAAGGTTCAGTTTAGATGACGTGACGTGTAAATGTATGAATCATACAGCTATGTGCATGAGGCCGGCGGTGGGCTTTCAAATACTGGAATATGGTATTCCTGGAAATCTAGATAAGATGAATGAACTATTTGTAAATTACGATCTATGGGATTTATTCTCCGAGAAGTTAGTGTCTACATTATCACCTGGCCGAGTGGACTATGAGACTCAAGCGGAGGATCCATATTATGAATGGTTATGCGATTGGGCAGAATATTTGCTGGCTCATCCAGGGGAAGTACTAGATTTCTTCATGCATGCCGATGACACATATGGGAGTTTCACTGATGCGTGCCGGCATGCCATTATAATATCGCGGATAAACAGAGACAAGACTCCGCTCAATGTCCCGGCGGGGAATCTATATGACGGCCTAAGAAAGGCAGTCAGTAAATACATCATCTAACTTTTGCAGTTGGGCGGTTGTTCTTATTTTTTGCACACACTACGTGTTATCAAAAATTGATTTTCGCACATCTAACCTATAACGATCTACTCTGGGATGTGCGACACTGAAGTGAACGCTTGTGAAACTGTATTCAGCTTGCCTGAGTTGGTCACAACGATCTGTTGTGGCATCAGGCATGAAAGTCTCAAAGTGCTCTTATGTGTTTCTCGCGGTATTAACAATATTGTGAGTGATTCTATTGATCAAAAAATTAAACATATTACTCAAGGCGATCATCCTGAGCATGTGTTGGAATTATTTGAAAAGTTGTTCACATTGTGTATTTGCGATGATAAATGGGATGATTTATGGGACTTCAATTTCATAAGTGGTTATTTAGCAAGAAAGCATCCTGAATATTTGGTTAATCGATACAATATGGAAGATTACGCGGATGAAATCATTGATTTGTATTCGAGCAGTGATGATAATTGCCACGCATCTTATTTGATTACTTTGCCGGAAAAGTATTATATTAATTGGATGAAATATGCTGTAAAAATGCTAGTTAATGAAGCGCAGGTTTACAAATGGATAGATCTAGATATGACTGATAAGTTGACGATGGATGGGATGGATAATTCGGCATTTAAGAAGTTGATTAGCGAGGAACTAGATAATCGTAAGAAGAGGTCGAGTGAGTGTCAATATGCGTTTAGTTGGAATTATATTGCGCGTGATGATTCTGAGGAAAGTTATTAGAAAGTTATTAATGTTGTTGGAAAAAAGTTATATAATTTTTTTGATTCATACCGGCATAAAAGAAGAGAGAGAACGCCCATATTCTCCACCACTTCCTCTCCGACTCCGTTCCGCACATACCACAAGAGTGGGTGTGTGTTTACTTTTTTACGGCTATCATCTAGATCCACCCAAGTAAGAACAAAAAAATATAATAACCGGCATCAAGACTCGATTAACATCGTATAGGTATGACGAATTGTAATCTCACTAGCACGAATCTGAGGAAATATATTCAGACATAGTCGCCGGGATGAGCCCCAGGAAATATGTTTCTCATGCCTGACCGAGATGAACTCGAGTAAATGTATTTTTTATATTGGGGGTATGGCCACTGAGATGAATCCCAGAAAATATGTTTTTATGTCTAGCCTGTATGTTCACTAGGCCTGAGCCCCAGGAAATATATTCCTCATGTTTGGCCGGGATGAACCATAGGAAATATGTTTCTCATGTTTAGCCGGGATGAACCATAGGAAATATGTTTCTCATATCTGACCAGACCAATCCCAGGAAATGTGTCACACCATCCACTAGGCTAAACCCCAAAAAATATGTCATACTATTCACTAGGCTAAGCCTGGGGAAATATGTTTTTTATGTCTATCCAACATGACCGCTAGAATGATATCAAGTAAATATATTTCTTATGCTTGAGTAACACGTTCACTAGGGTGAGCCCCGAGACGTAGTCTTTTTATGTCTGACCAGGATGAACTATAGGAAATATGTTTGGACATGGTCACTAGGATGAGCCCCGAGACGTAGTCTTTTTATGTCTGGCCGGGATGAGCTCGAGTAAATATGTTTGGACATGATTACTAGGATGAGCTCGAGTAAATATGTTTGGACATGATTACTAGGATGAGCTCGGGGAAATATATTTCTCATGTTTGGCCGGGATGATCTCGAGTAAATATGTTTGGTCACGTTCACTAGGATGAACCCGGGGAAATATGTTTCTCATGGTCACTAGGATAAGCCTCAAAAAATATATTTCTCATGTTTGGCCGGGATGATCTCGAGTAAATATGTTTGGTCACGTTCACTAGGATGAACCATAGGAAATATGTTTGGTCATGTTCACTAGGCTAAACCCCAAGTAAATGTCTCACTACGCACGACCAAAATAAACTCCAGGAAATACATTTCTCACCGTCCGACTAGGCTAAGCCCCGAGACGTAGTCTTTTTATGTCTGGCCGGGATGTGCT
>JACCDJ010266871.1_pt1 | contig 10760 bp, 10 predicted proteins | sample 7444481 | NCBI WGS metagenome assembly JACCDJ01 (sample SAMN15323435, study PRJNA562643) | freshwater metagenome | isolation source: river surface water | place: USA:Blue River Watershed | collected 2017-08-15 | reverse complement strand
GGCTCGACCCGCTTGCTGAGGGGGTCTTGGTATTACTTGCGGGTGAGGAATGTTTAAAAAAGGATACGTACAATGCTCTTTCAAAAGAATATGTTGTAACCATGCTTCTTGGTTTTGCGACCGATACCTATGACAGTATGGGACTTGTCGAGGATTTTGTACCAGAAGATATGTATAACGGAGAGGAATTTTTACAAGGACTAATGCCTGTATATCCTCAGTATACAGGTCGTATTCGTCAGTCGTATCCACCATATTCATCTCGGACGGTATTAGGGAAACCACTCTTTGCGTGGGCGCGAGAAGGACGGTTGGATGAAATTACAATACCCGCACACGATGTATCTGTTGAATCTATTGAACAGATAGAAACAGGGGAGATTTCTCGAGATGCTCTTCAAAAGAAAATACGAGAAGATATTGGTCGCGTGTCGGGGGATTTTCGACAAAAAGAAATTCTTGAACGATGGGATGCGGTTCTTGCTCCATATTCTGATTTTCTTTTTAAGACAGTTACTTTGAAAATTGTATGTGGAAGTGGGGTATATGTTCGAGCCCTTGTTCATGAAATAGGGAAGACGTCTGGCGTTCCATCTCTTGCACTTAGGATTATCCGAACAAAAGTGGGGGAGTATACGTTACCGTATGAGTAAAAACTATTTTTATATTATAAAAAACAAAAGCACCCCTAGGGGTGTAATGTTTTGTGGCGTCGTAGAGTACTACGATCCACAGGACTGCGATTTTCTCCATTTTCATATTTCAATGGGAAAATCGGGAGCATACTATAAAAATATACTCGTGCAAGCACTCGTTATTTTTGTGGAGATGCTGGGCTGTTTCGCCCTACGGTCGCGGGTACTTTTCCGTCTCGCTTTGCTCGTATAGAAAAGTCTTTCACCTCCCAGACGCAGGCAAACCCAGTAGGTCATTTTACTAAATGAGCAGTTTGCCTGCTCATCTCCACTCAAAAAACAAAAACACCCCTAAGGGTGTAATGTTTTTACGAGTGGAGATGCTGGGAGTTGAACCCAGATGCAAAAAGCAGTTCTCTATGAATCTACGCGTGTATCTTGTTCAGTGGGTTTAGGTATGTATTCAAAAGAGCAAGAAAGAAAAATACATACCGAGCTTTATATTGTCGGGACGAAAGGCAAGCTTTCTTTTGTCCGTATTCCGATAGTATTATGCCCTACTCTTTATATCGGATATCAAAAGAGAGGACACTCACACAGCCGTTTTGTTAGGCGAATGCGAGAGCAAAGTTACCAGCGTATGGTGACTTTACTGAAGCGACGTTCTTTGCAGATAGTCTTTTACAAGAAGTTTAAAAAGATTCCTGTGGACTTTACGCGCACGTAGAGAATGACACTTCTTGTCGAAGCCCGTCATCCCCAATAATAGATTATCAACGATCTTTATATTCTCTCCGAATCTCTCGGTCTGTTTCGCGTTTTTTGATTGTTTCTCGCTTGTCGTGGATTTTCTTACCTCGTGCAATGGCGATTTCAACCTTAATACGTCGACCCTTACTATACAATGAAATAGGAATAATCGTCAATCCTTTTGTGTTGTCAGCATCAGCAAGATGCTTAATTTCCTTTTTAGAGAGTAGGAGTTTTCGTTCTCGGTCGGGATTGTGCCCGATATTGTTCATTGGTTGATACGGGGTGATATGCATACCAACAAGGAAAATCTCACCACCTCGAATTGAACAATAGGAACCCGAAAGACTTGCAGACCCATTCTTGAGAGATTTTACTTCGTGTCCGAGAAGTTCAATACCCGCTTCGAATTTCTCTTCGATTTCATAATTAAAGTGGGCTTTTCTATTGTCTATGTGGACTGTCATCCCAGTAGTAAAATTATAGTAATAAATTTATGTATAATCCAGTGTATTTCTCTCGTAGTATAAGAACCTTGATACTGTTGTTTACTCTAATTTACTACGGGACAAGTATAGGTCTATCGTATCAGTAATAGGTGATAATATCAAAATATAGCCTTATAGTATCTATTTTCCTATATGCGGATGTTATATTGACAAATTTTGTATATTATATATAATGTTAAAAACAATTTATTGTATAACTTTAAATAATTGGTTATGAAAAAGAAGGCTATTATTGGCTCCATTATCCTTGTTGGGATATGTGTTGCCGTGGCTACTGGATTTTCGGTACACGATGTTTTGGGTGGAAAGCTTGTTTTCACTATTATTATCGGTATCGTTGGTGGGCTCGTTGGTTCATTCTTTGCTTTCTTATTTTTCTTTGGGAATACTCCCGTTGATGAAATTGGAAAGACTCCACAAAAAGAATAATGTTCCTCAGAAAAGCGATTCTCTATAGAGGTCGCTTTTTTTGTTTTTGTGTTGCTTTGTGTATACTACGAGGTATGGATTCTAAAAAGAAAAAAACAAAAAATAAAGTCCCTGGTATCGGTAATCAATTTATCGTCGCTATCTTTATATTTATTAGTATTGTACTCGTGTATTCACTCGTGGCAAAAAAACCAGAAGAGATCAAAAATCTCACTCTTTCTGATGTTGCCCGTGAGGTTCAGAATGGCACAATCAAAAAACTCGAAGTTGCAGGAGATACGATTGCTGTCGTGTTTACTGATGATTCAAAGGGTGAAGCAAAGAAAGAGTCAGAAAGTGCACTCTCTGAAACACTCTTTAATTACGGAGTAACACCAGCGCAACTTTCATCCACACCGATTGAAATCAAAGATGAAGGTGGGTTCTCGTATTGGATGCGGAGTATACTTCCATTTCTCATTCCACTTTTGTTTGGCGTCTTTTTGATTTGGATGCTGACACGATCGGCAAAAGGTGCGGGGATGCAGGCATTTACCTTTGGTCAATCACGAGCTCGTATTACTGATCCGAATGATAAAAATAACAAAGTGACATTTGATGATGTCGCAGGCAACAAAGAAGCAAAAGAAGAATTAAAAGAAATTGTAGATTTCTTGCGTAACCCAAAAAAGTTTCTAGATATTGGCGCGCGAATTCCAAAAGGGGTGCTTCTCACGGGAAATCCCGGTACTGGTAAGACGCTCCTTGCTCGTGCAGTTGCAGGTGAGGCAGGTGTACCATTTTTTCATCTTTCTGGTTCTGAATTCGTAGAGATGTTTGTGGGTGTTGGTGCCTCACGCGTTCGAGACCTTTTTGCAACAGCAAAGAAATCTGCACCCGCGATTGTCTTTATCGATGAAATCGATGCCGTTGGCCGTTCTCGAGGGACTGGTGTCGGTGGTGGTAATGACGAGAGAGAGCAGACGCTTAACCAAATTCTTGTAGAGATGGATGGTTTTGATCCAAATGAAAAAGTGATTGTCATGGCTGCAACAAATCGCTCAGACGTACTCGATACGGCACTTCTTCGCCCAGGTCGTTTTGACCGACGTGTAAAACTTGATCTTCCTGATCGTGCAGACCGTGAAGAAATACTTACAATTCACTCAAAGAAAAAGCCATTTGCTGAAGATGTGAATTTACGTGTAATAGCAGAGCGTACTCCAGGATTCTCTGGTGCTGATCTTTTTTCTCTTATGAACGAAGGTGCGATACTCGCTGCACGTGAAGACAGAAAGACTATTGCACAACTTGATCTTATTCGTTCAATAGAAAAAGTAATGATGGGTCCTGAACGTAAAAGTCATCTCCTCTCAAAAGAAGAAAAGAAAATCACTGCGTATCACGAGGCTGGTCATGCACTCATCGCATCAGTACTTCCATATGCTGATCCTGTCCACAAAGTTTCAATTGTTTCTCGAGGAAGTGCTGGTGGGTATACACTCAAGCTTCCACTCGAAGAACGTAAACTTCAAAGTAAGAAAGAATTTCTCGATGATATTGCAATGGCACTCGGTGGGTATTCTGCAGAGCAAATGATTTTCGGGGATATTACAACTGGTCCATCAAATGATTTGCAGGTAGCGACTTCTATGGCTCGTGCGATGGTGACACGATGGGGGATGAGTGATGAGATTGGCCCGATTGCTCTTGAGTCAGATGGTGGACGAACACTTTTTGGGCGTGGAGTTGATGATAAAGAATATTCGGAACGTGTATCAGCTCTGATTGATTCTGAGGTTTCAAAGATTATGAACAATGCGCTTATTGTCGCAAATCAAGTTCTCACTGAAAAGCGCACGGTCCTTGATGCGATTGCGAATAAGTTGATTGAAGTTGAAACACTCGAACAAGATGAATATGATGCAATTATTATTGCGCACGGTATTACACCAAAGAAAAACCCTCCGATTTTATAACAACATAAAACCCTCCGATGCGTCGGAGGGTTTTATGTTGTTGTTTTTTATATAGTCCATCCTCCTGGACTCGAACCAGGGACCCCAGAGGTATATGAATTATTTCAAAGTCCATCCTCCTGGACTCGAACCAGGGACCCCAGAGGTATAAGCTCTGTGCTCTAACCAGCTGAGCTAAGGATGGACTTTGAAATTTTCAATTCATATAATTTCTTCATTTGGACAGTATAAGAGCAAGCTCTCATCTGCTCCTCATTCGAAATTATAAGCTCTGTGCTCTAACCAGCTGAGCTAAGGATGGAAGAACAAACACTATTATCCTACCTAAAATAGCGTATATACGCAAATAAAAAGAGCTCGCATAATGCAAACTCTTTTTATTAATGTGCGTGAGGAATAATCATAAGACTTGCAGTCAGGAGAACAACACCAATGAAGAATCCAAATACTGTCTTTGCGGTCCATTTTGCATGAAGGATGTCTGTTGAGATTTTCCAGAGAATAATACCAGCCGAGAGGGTAATTAAGATTGCTTCAAGGGATTCATTTTCACTAAAGAATAATCCAAAGAAAATACTGAGTGACACAAGAAGTGAAATCAAGATTGCTTTTTTACTTTGCACGCCACTCTCAACGAGAAGTACTTGTTGTCCTGCTTGTTGGATTGTCTGATGTCCGAGTACGCCAATAAATGAAGTAAATCCAATTACTGGGTTTAGTGCAAATCCTGAAATAACAGCAATACCATCTACGATGTTGTGAAAGAAATCAGATACAAGTATACGCCACATACTCGCACGAGTATGGTGTTTGTGTTCTTCTTCATTGTTATGGTGATGGTGAAATTCTTTAAAGACAAGTCCGATACATACGCTGACACCGAGTCCGACAGCACCCCAGATGAGTGTTGTCCCTACTCCGCCACGTTCAAGGCCTTCGCGGAGAAGCATAAGAACAAGTGATGCATACACACCCAATCCAAAACCTTTTACAAGGGGGTTATGGAAAAACTGTTCGCGTTTTGGTAATCCCGCAACAATAGCGAGGGGAACAACTGAAATAGCAATAAGCGCTAAAAAGGTATAAGTATTCATCCTTTTATAATACCATAGTCGTCAAGTATCTATTCAAAGTGAAGTTCAAAATTCTTTTCTTTAAGTATATCTCTCAGGAGTGGGTTTTCTCCAAGGTCTTTGTCTTTTGTGATAAGTGCGAGTGCTTCGGTGCGAGCAGCTTCAACCATTTTTATATTTTTAATTGCTTCCATGCCAAGGTCGGTTACACCCCATTGTTTATCACCTCCGAGTAATCCCGCACCACGGAGTTCGAGATCGAGTTCTGCAAGTTCAAATCCATTCGCTGCTTTTGTGAGTGCTTTAAGTCGTTCTATTGTTTTATCTGTTTTTGCATCAGCAAAGAGATAACAGTATGCTTGGTGTTCTGAACGGATCACACGTCCTCGAAGTTGGTGTAATTGTGCAAGTCCAAATCGTTCAGCTCCTTCGATAATGATAGATGTAGCATTGGGTACATTCACACCGACTTCAATAACTGATGTTGATACGAGGATATCAATTTCGTGGTCTTTGAATTCTTGCATGATATCTTCTTTTTTCTGTTTTGTCATTTTACTGTGCATGACGCCGATGCGATACGTAGGATAGACTTCTTTTGCGAGACGTTTCGCTTCAGCGAGAACAGACTTGGCTTGGACTGCTTGTGCTTTCTCTCTGTCTGGTTCATCGATACGTGGACAAATAACATACGCCTGTCTACCTGCTTTGAGTTCTGTGCGGATTGCTTCATATGCAGAATCTCGTTTATTTGGTGCGATGATTTCCGTGATAACTTTTTTACGCCCAGCAGGCATTTCATCAACAATAGACAAATCAAGGTCACCGTAAATAGTGAGTGCGAGTGTTCGGGGGATGGGTGTTGCTGTCATGGAGAGATAGTGTGGAGCGTGACCTTCTTTTTTTGCGAGTTTCATTCGTTGGTTTGTGCCGAAACGATGCTGTTCATCGATTACTACGAGACCAAGGTCTTCGAATTCAACTGACTTTGAAATAAGTGCGTGTGTGCCGATGACGATTGGAATCTCTCCATTTTTTACCCATTTTAAAAGTTGCGCACGCGAGATTGGTGTCCATGTTTTTTCTTGGACGCCGTTTCTCCATACTGCTGATTTGCTCGGATATTTACGGCATCCACTTCCAGTGATGAGCCCAATAGAAATCCCTGTGTGTTCAAAATACCCCGTAAAACTTTCAAAGAGTTGTGTTGCGAGAACTTCTGTTGGTGCCATATATGCAACCTGAATATTACCAAATGTTTGTCCTACTGGTCTGTTTTTTATCACTGCGTAAGCTACTGTTGCAGCGATAAATGTCTTACCCGACCCGACATCACCTTCGACGAGACGAGACATTGGTTTATCCATCTTAAGATCATTTAAAATAGTTTTGATTGTCGTGCTCTGTGCTTTTGTTGGGGTAAATAGAAAACGTGAAATAAAATCTTTGATATCTTTTTCGGGAATGGCGAGTTTGTATGAATAGAGTTCCTCGTATTCTTTGCGCTCTCTTTGTCTTTCGAGTTGTATAAAAAACACTTCTTCAAATGCAAAACGCTTGCGAGCAATATCCGCATGCTCTTTCTTTTGAGGAATGTGTATCCATATGAGTGCAGTATGGAGAAGAGGGAGATTGTATTTTTCTCTAATTGAAACAGGGAGGTATTCAGGGATATCTTTGAGTGATGGGTCTTTGAGTATTTTTTGGATTGCGTGATATATCCACAGAGAGGTGATACCCTTTGATTCTGCATAGACAGGGTATCCAAATTGATGTGTATCACCTGTGGTAAAGAGAGAATCGTGCGTATCAATAGGAAGAATATCTTCTTTTGTCATTTGAGGGTTTTGTAGAGTAAATCCGTATGAATCACTGTGAGATATTTTTCCAGTGACTCGGACAACGGTTCCTTCTGTGAGCATCTTTGCGAGATATGGTTGATTGAACCAGACAACATGGATTGACCCAGAGATATCTGTCAGTGTTGCAGTACCCATCGGAATCTTTGAACGGAATCCTTTTTTTGTAGATAGTTTTGAAAGTGTCCCGATGAGTGTTACGGTCTCACCAGCAGTAATGGATTTGATTGAACGAACAGATGAAATATCTGTGTATCGAGAGGGAAAGTGATACAAAAGGTCCCGCACGGTGTAGAGCTTGAGACGGTTGAGTGCTGTTATTTGTGTTTGGTTGATCCGAAAACAGGTTGTGAGTTTATCTGTTAGTTTCATACGATGTTTCGTGTGGAGTTCCATAGAGAACGATACCTCCAAGTGCAATCATGATACACAGGAGAATAAGTGCTCGTCGCTCTACGGGGCTTTTCATATGAGGGCAGTATATCATATCTCTTTCATATAAAAATCACCCGCACAGAGTGCGGGTGATTTTTATTTCAAGATTGTATTGATTCGTTCAACCAATTCATCGAGAGTGAAGTTTGATTTCACCATGAAATCTGTTGAGCCGAGTTTCTCTGCTTTTTTGATGTCTTTATCTTCTGAAAGATTTGAGAAGACAATCACAGGGAGTTTCTTTATGCTATCTGTGTCTCTGATTTTTCCAAGAATTTCAAAACCATCAAATTGGGGGAGTACAAGGTCAAGAAGGATTAATTCAACACCATCTTCGGTGATTTTCTTCATACCCTCTTCTCCTGTTGAAGCGGTGATTACTTCGTAGCCTTCCTTTTTAAGCTTTGTTGCTTCAAGTCCTTGAAGGAAACTGTCATCTTCGATTATAAGTATTTTTTTGCTCATATATGTATCCTAGTATATCACACTGATTATTCAAGGGGCAATGATACAAAAAAGGTTGTTCCTTTTTCTTTTGAACTTTCAAACCAGATAGTGCCCTTGTGTCGTTCGACGATATTTTTTGTTGCATAGAGACCAAGACCTGATCCGACGATTTCCTTTTCTTTTGCATTGTCTGTACGGAAGAATTTTTGGAAAATCTGTGCTTTGTCTTTTTCCTCAATACCAATACCAGTATCATGCACAGAGAATTCAACTATCTTTTTTTCTTCATTGTATTTGAGAGAGACAAATACCTTGTCGCCCTTGTTGCTATACTTGAGTGCATTCTCAATAAGATTTTGGAGTACGACACGAGTCATTTCTTCGTCGCACATAATCATCGGTATTGGTGCATCTGGTTTTAAGAATACAAGTGCAACTTCTTTTTTGGCAGTCTCACCAGAGAATTCAAAGATAGTTTGCTCGACGAGGTAGAGAGGATCTACTTTTTTAAAATTAAATTTAATCTCAGCATCTTCTGTGTGGTTAAGAGTAAGAAGATCATTTACCAATGCAATCATACGTTCATTACTATTGAATGCTTTTTGGATAAACCCTTCTTGTTCTGTGGTAATAGGCCCCACATCTTTATCGAGAAACATTTTTAATATCCACTTGAGCGCAGAGAGTGAGGTCCGGAGTTGGTGTGCAGAGATTGAAATCACGTCAGACTTAACCGCATTTGTTTTCTTGAGTTTCTCATTCTCTGTTTTTAATTGTTCGAGTTCGTTTTCCATAATTTATTTTTTGATTATATCGTGATCGATTTTTAGTAATTTGAAACTTGCGTATACGACAAATGCAATGATGATAAAATCAATTCCTGTACTGAGAAATGTTCCGTATTTAACCGCAGACCCTCCGACGTATACAACTTGTGTGGTGAGGTCTCCTACTCCACCCAAGAGTCCATTTAATACGGGATAGATAATATCAGTCACGAGAGAACTTACGAATTTTGAAACTGCTCCACCTAAAATGAAACCGACTGCGAGTCCGAACACGCCCTGATTTTTAATAAATTCTCTGAAGCCTTGTAATCCTTTCATGTCATAAAGTATACCAAAAAGAGACACCAGAGGCATTTGCTTTTTTGTAAAAATGTGCTACAATGTTTAAAAAGCACAATTATAAATATGAGTAAAGAAATATCCGAAGTAGAAACTATCCGCGAATTAGTTGAATCACTTATCCCGCACATCGCTAATCATCGTCCTGTTATGAAAATAATGAACATGGAGGGTTCATTTGCTGGTTGTCGTGAGCGATTCAAGATTCCCACAGGTGCACCTGTGTATTCACTTGTGGTTGCAGTAAGTAAAATAAGTAAAATTACAAACTTTTTCAATCAAAAGAGAACAGCTACTCGTTTTGTTGAATGGATCAACAAAACAACAAATCTTAGTTACAAAGAGGCGCTTACACTACCTGCATATTGCGATGAGGAGAGACTGGATACTTTTCCATTGTATATCTATTCATTTCGGTATGGATTTTTATTTTTATGGATTTGTTACGAAGAAGAAACCATTGAATTATTTGATCGTAACATTCAGAGGATTTCTGTTCATCAGCCAGTGGAGAAACCAGCGGAGAAACCAGCAGAGGAAGAAGTAGGGTATCTTGCTTCACCAGGAGATTGGGGTGCGTGCTAAAATATTTTGTTCTTATTTTGAATCAGAAGACAGTGTACCAATGTGTACACTGTTTTTTATTTGAGAGGTGTAGGTAAATGTGATAGGGTGTACAAAGAGAGTAATATATGGAGTCGTGTCAGAGTGGTCGAACGTACCTCTTTGCTAAAGAGGCAGGGTGTAATAACCCTCGCGGGTTCGAATCCCGCCGACTCCGCCAAAAAACGAAATCGGATTTTAGAGCCGAAATGGGGTCGCGCCGAAGGCGCGACACTAATGCATTCCCCCCGCCGAATTCAGAATCCAAAAGGGTTTTCCACGCTCCGCGTGGCTCAAAAAGTACGGTTCGATCAAGAATTTTAAAGTTCGAACCGACTTTTTTGAATTCCCGAAGTATTTCTTCGGGAATTCCCTCGTTTGCCAATTCCGTATTGGTAATATTGGCTTTTAGAAATTTTTCTGTAAGTTCGAACCGATTATTCGCTTTTTGTTCAAAAGATGATAATTTTTCTTTGAAAAGCTGTTTTTGGTTTACTAACTGATTTTTTGTTTCTCGATATTCTTCAAGTGATAACGAATTATCAAGATAGAGCGTCATCAGCTTTTCAAGCTTCTTTTCGATTGAAAAAATTTCATCTTTTGTATTTTGAACAAAAAGCGTAGACGATTGGACTTCTGATTGCCGATTTTTTGCATTTTCGGCAATCATCCATTTTGCCCAATCGTCTGGCAAAGAAACTTTTTTGATTTCATTTTGAATTTGAGAAGTGATGAGCTCCTCACGAATATATTTTTGAGTACAAGGATTTTTCCGTTTGGTACAGCGCAAATAATGATGACCTTTTTGTTCTTCGGTGGTTATAAAACATCCACATTCTCCGCAACGAAAAAATCCTCTGTACAAAAATGGTTTCAATCCTTTGCTATGCGGTTTAGATTTTCGGCTCATCACTTCTTGAACGGAATCAAAAAGT
>JACCDJ011186837.1_pt1 | contig 10761 bp, 4 predicted proteins | sample 7444481 | NCBI WGS metagenome assembly JACCDJ01 (sample SAMN15323435, study PRJNA562643) | freshwater metagenome | isolation source: river surface water | place: USA:Blue River Watershed | collected 2017-08-15 | reverse complement strand
TCTTTTAGTTTTTTGCGCATGGTAATGACAAAATCATCCCAAGCATCAATCCAACGCAATTCCGATTCGTTAAGTGCTACTTCAGCTTTTTTGGCTTTAGTTGTAAGCTTTTCAAGAGGAAGGTGTTTCGAAAGGTTCCAGTCCTTTGCATTCCAATCTTTCATTGCTTTACTTAAGTCTGGAACGACTGGACGACTATTGAATTTTGAAGTGCCTTCCGGAATCTTTGTGGCTGCGATGAAAACTCTTTCGCGAACTTGGGGTCTTCCTCCAAAGTTTGGATGTATCTGGTGTGGAGAGACAATTAATGGGTCATCGCTTACGCGATATCCCAGTTCGCGAAGTGTGTGAATGATTACATTCCACTCATGGATATGACGAGGTCCGGCTAAATTTCTGACATTTTCGAGTAAAACAAGTGAAGGTCTGTGATCTTTGATGATCGTGGCGATGTTCCAGAAAAGAGTTCCACGGACTTCTTCCATACCTTTTTGAAGTCCAGACTTACTAAACGGCTGGCAAGGGAAGCCACCAACTAAAACGTCGTGGGGGGGAACATCCATAACAAACTCATTGGCATGTTTTGTGATGTCATCATCAGGACGCTGCCCCCAGTTACGGAGGTAGATTTCAGAAGCAGCCTTGTCAATCTCAGAGGCATAAACACACGTGCCACCAAGGCTGGCTAGCGCGGCATGAAACCCACCGATCCCCGCGAAGAGGTCTACAAATTTGAAACTCATGGGGATAGCTTAGGGGACATCACTGACAATTTCTGTAAATCCCAATTAGAGCCGTCTAAGAATTGTGTTGGGCTTAAATTCAAGGCTGGCCTGTGAGAAGAACTGCATAGGCCCGGATAAGTGAATTACATCGCCTATTTCGACTCGATGACCTACAGGAACTTTGCTCACATCGTAGGACTTCGCAGGGATCTGGGAGTTATCCTCCAAGGCAATGGCCACGTATTGATCGGTTAACCCTTTGACCATAGTGACCTTGCCTTTAACCGCAAGCGGGATGTCATTCTCGGCGGTGATACCAGAATCATTGAAATCTTTACACACCGGTTTGAATGAGCAGAATCGACAGTTTTTCAGGGATGGCGCGGCCTTCGATGAACCATTATCACTCACTTCTAGTGCCCCAGCAATATCTTTTTCCAGATCAGATAGGAAGCTATCTTGAAAATTAAAGGCATGCTCTTTCCCAACCCCAGCAATAATTGACGCCTTCTGGACTTTCACGCCAAAATTTTGAGTGGTTAAAATGGAGTAAATTCCCATTTGTATCTTGTATTCATGAGAATCCAAAGAACTTTGACCAAATTTGTAATCGTAAACAAGAGCATGATCTTGGAACACAATTAATCGATCTATATACCCATGAAGACGAAGGTTTTCGTCACTCAGAAATTTCTCTGAATAAACCTGCACATCACCACCAACATTTGGCGCATACTCAGAATTCTTGAACTTTGTCTCTATTCTCGAACCTACCAAACCTTTAGCCGCAATCTTCGTCTTGAAGTAAGATTTCCAAGAAGTAATTGGGGCTACAGGATTCGGCTCCCAGGTTAGTTTATACTTTTCAAAATAATCGGACTCAATCTCTTTCCAAGTTGTTTCAAACCAATCATTCCAATGAGACTGCTCAATCTTATGCGAACTTTCTGATGCAATTTCGAGAACCTTGTGTGCAATTTGCCCAAGTAAAGCTTTTTGGGGTGTCTTGACCTTAATGTCCCTATGCACAGTTCTTAAAGCAACAGATTGATTACAAGAGAGAAATCTCAAGTAGGAAGATGGTGAGAAAAAGAACTTTTCTTCAAGGGACAAGACTAGATCAACTCCATAAGTATCTTGTTCGGGTTTCTGTTGTATGTGAAGGCGCTAGAAAGTGAGACACTCTCCAAATCAAATTCTGCTTTCAACTCCTCAGATATCTCAGAAGCTAGGGGTCCGTAGTAGTCCTCATCCTTAAGCCAGAGTGGGTGAACGAAAATAACGGCTTTTTTGGAGTTTTCTGAAATGAGAGCAGGCCATCCCGATTTTTCAGCATATGTGAGATTAATACCAAGGAGACCATTTTCAATAATGTCTGAAACAATTTTTTTCGAGAATGGTTTCCAGATATCTGATCTAAATTGTTTCCCTCTAATGGCTGAAGTGAGATCCAAGGCGAGTCTCCAGTCGAGCATTGGATGAAGATGTCGATTATTAAAACTTCTAATGCAGTCAGGGCATGATGTCGAACATGCATTGTGACCATCAGATAGCCATTTAGCCTCAAAGCTTTTCTCTATTTCATCCAAAATTCTTGCGAACTCCTCGGGTTTACCAATTTGAACCGAATAGCCAGCACCATTTGCATGTGCATCAGCAATAAAAAGTCTTGCGGTTTTCATCTCATGATGCTGGGCATTCTTTCTTTGATGTCCCACGATGAACTCCTCAGAGTCAACTCCTAGAACTATTTTGCAAGCATTTCTTAAAGCCTCAGAGAAAGAGATAAAGGCAGAGACGCCGCTGGTGAGATTGATCTTTCTTGGATCAGCATTTGGCATCGCAACTGGAATTTCTCCAAAAACATGTGAAAGTTCAGCTTCGTTAGTTTCTATATCTATTGTCAGCGCGTCTGTAACACGGATATCACCTATAGTGATTAATCGTTCACTCCCCTGATTTAGAGGCACTCTGCTACTTACAAATTCGGGTACAACCACCGTATTGTCGGATGTATCTACAACTTCAAATCTATTTCCTTTGTTGTCGTTCACCGTGACTAAGCGGGATTGCTCAAAAATAGTCAAGGTTGCAGAGCCAACTTTTGTAATGGAGGCTTCTGCGTCATCAGGCAAAACAAGTGAGGGAAAACCGCTTGCTGCACCCATTGAGAGTTCACCATCGTAATCTGATGGAATTTCATAGTCGGTCCTGAAGCCGAGCGGTTCATACATGACGAAAGGAGTAGAAGGACTCATGCAAATTGAGCAATTCACATTTTGGCCATCGTCGAATGAGATAGCTCCGCAAGTCTCGCATTTACGTAAATTGTTCGGAGTTCCTAGAGGGTCAACGGTTAAGACTTTTGAGCCTTGAAATTCATAGGCTGCAAAACCCGCAATCTGATACACCGAGTGATCCTTTATCATCTCAACGCCTGGTGTAAACATAGTGACTGCAGCATCTATCGGTCTTGACGACAAAATCGTGCTATCGTCAAAAACATTCTTAGGTTTGGACCTGAAAAGTTCTCGCACACGTGTTGGGAAGCCAAACATTGGAAGAAGGCCCTGCTCCGCAAGGTGCAAACTTAATGGGTAATCAGCCCTTTCTGATTTTCTCACAGCCGTGTCAATTTTCGAGATTAATTCTTCTTTGAGTGCCAATGTGAACTCCACAGCTTCATTCGCAAATGGAGTTCCAACAATCATGCTAGCTACAACTTGACTGACCTCTGGAGATGAATTCAAAAAACTTGCCACATGGGATTTATATACAGCAGCCCAATCACCAGTACATCCGAAGACGCCATGAATATCATCCGCAGTTTTGTCAGGTTGCAAATTAATTGGCAAAGCCGCAAATGCTCTTCGTAGAACTTCGGCATTAATAACACGAGTTACAACGTTCAATCTACCCATTTGGAGAAATGGTTCAGGTGGATTGTCGCTCGTCATGCGCAGTGGGTTGTTGAAATAGAATTCATCATGAGTTTTGTCTCTACAGAGAGTTATGGCATATGAAAACACTTGGCCAAAACGCCCTGCGCGCCCAACACGTTGTTGATAATTGAATCTCTGAGGTGGAACATTTCCCATTAAGGTTGCGCGAAGTGTTCCTATGTCGACACCAACCTCCATCGTCGTTGTAACACTCAAAACATCTATGCCATGAGTCAACGGGCTCTCCTGAGGTGTTGGTCTGAAAGCATCATTTCTGAAGAATCTTTGGCGTTCGCGCTGCAAAGAAAGCGGTTTTGTTTGACCAGTCAACTCTTCAATTCTTAAGCGTGATGGCTCCTTACGGGAAAGCCAAGCGAAATAGTCTGTATCAAAAATGCTCGTATCTTCATTGGCTGTAAGTGATGTGCCATGACATGTATCACGTATGCAAATTCCAGCACTTCCATGCAAATGTCTTGCTGCGCATCTGTCACAGACAAACACTTGCTTCTCCGGTTTATTGACAGAGAGGGGCAAATTTCCTGTGTGCAAGTTGATTGACCAATCGGTCAATAATCCCGAGTTGTGAAGAGCGGTCTTAACCCAAGCTGCCAATTCCTTCGCATCTAAATTCTCAACAGCCGCTACTGCTTCAAGATAATGCTTCACCTTGGTCGGGATAGTTTGCGAAGTATTATTAGCTCCCCTCTTCGCACTTACGTAATAGCCTGAAAGCCCGAGCAAACGCACGACTGAATCAAGAATTTCACTAGTTGTCTCGGCCGAAATGCCCAATGGATTGCTTAAATCTCCACTGAAATGCAGGTAGGCAATTCCGACTGACTCTAAATCTCGATCGGCTCTCCCAAAGAGAACTTCTGAAGCCAAACTTGAACGGAGTGACATGAGATAAAAATCGTAACCTCTTTGCTTCTCAGTTGCATTCGCCACTTGAGTCCACAAACCATTCTTGGAACTGAAATATTTAAACCAAGGTGTTCTATTTCTCGAAGTTACTTTTGGCCCATATCCAAGTGGCGGAACTCCTAGTTCAACCAATGCTTCAAGAATATCTTCAGTAAGGACCGTCCAACTATTGTTGCCACTGTTAGCCAAGATGTTTTCATATTCACGGATCTTCATCTCGTCATTTGAATTCCCTAGCCCTCGAGACAAAAGATCACGCAGATGATCTATCTCCATCTGGATTCGCTCAGGACTTTCCTTCTTCATTTCATATAGTTTTCGGGTGAAGAGTTGACGAAGTAAGTCAAAGTGATTGTTGAAGGCAACTCCAGCGGCAGTTCCTGAGGCATCCGCAACGCTGTCGGTAAACACGATTGTCTTGGATGATTCTTGCTCACCTTGAACGGGTATTTTGAGGGAACGAACAAGTTGAGAAAGTATTATTTGAATTGCTATTGATTGACCAGTGGTATGAGCTCGAATGGGAGACCTTAATTTATGTTGCTTCCAGAAAGCGTTTGCGGACTTAACGTACCCCTCAGCAGCACATGACGGACATTTAAGTGGGAGCGCAGGGTAAGCCTGATCAATACTCTGAGGTTGATCATGGCCAAAGCGCAGGACTTGAATGAAACCTTCTTCTAACTCAGAATTAGAATCATAAAAACCTGTTAGTGAATGAATGCGTGCAGGTGCAAAATCAAACTTGAATGTTTTCGAAGTGCCTCGGGCAATGTCTTCATATTTCTGATTCCAACCAGTCGCATTAATCGTTGTGTTTGGTGAAATCCAGACAAAATCTTTCGAAGAACGTTGCTCAGCCAACTCCTTTCCCGAATTATCCGGTTCACTCCGGGAAAGTGAACTTAGATAAATCTGTGGCTCACCCATCTCAACAGGGTCTGAGTTAGAAATAAATCCACCAAGTGAAACATCTCCGCAATCAAAGCAATATAGAAGCTCCAGCACTCTAGAACTGCAAACATCGCAGCACACAGTAGGAATGTCAAAGAGTTTTCCTAAAGTTCTACCCTCGTAGAAATAATCTTTTGCACCTTCACAGGTTGGGTTCAAGCAAGCCCACAGTCCACGTGGAGTTCTGAAAAACACATGACCCCGAAGGCGATTTAATCCGCTAGCTTGTGAATCGGCAAATTGTTCCAATACATTTGCTAGAACACTTTCTCTACGTTCATCATCACCGAATAATCGTTGAGCAATATCAGAAAATGTATGTCCGCGGTACGAACCACCTTCATCTTTACAAGCATTCACGACTGCAGCCGATAGTTGCACTACAGGCACTTTATTATCTAAGACATCTTCCACTGTAAACTTCGGTACCTCAGGTACTTCACGTGGAGTTCCTGAGGTAATTTCAAAGGAATCCTTTTCGGCTCCAAAAAAATCAGCAGCAAAATTCCTTCCAATCTCAACGTCTGTCATGGAAGCTGATGTTGCTATAAAGCGAACTTGCTTTGAATTCGGCGAGAGCCCCACGCGTTGCAACAGATTACGGACAACCATGGCAACTTCACTGCCCTGAGTGCCTCGATACAAATGTAATTCGTCTACAACAAGGGTGAGGAAATTCTCTTCTGATTGCCCTAACCACTGGCGAGTCTGCTCAAACATTGCATTCTCTTGGTCACGCATCAACATTGCATTAAGCATTGAGTAGTTCGTTACCAATATATCAGGCGCATGAGCTGCCATATCCCAGCGAGCAACCATCTCAGCCCCTGATGGATTTGTAAACTGATCTAAACTTTCTTTTTCTCCAAAAATTGATTCAAACTCTTCAAACTCTCGATCCTGAGAATTAATCTCAGTCTTATCCCGTTCAAAACGCTCTGTAATTTTCTTTGGAGCTTCGCCACCTCCAAGAGTCACACCTGTATATCGACCAAACCAAATAGGACGATTTTCAGTCAATTTGTTCGCAAGTCGCACGACTCTTCTCAAACGAATAATCTGATCTTCAACCAGTGCATTCATTGGATACAGAATCAAAGTGCGAATTCCAGGTGTCCTTGTTTCGTTTTTTCTAAGTGGAGTCCACTTTCCACCTGGTGTTTTCCACCACTTTTCAGAATCCGCTTGTTTTGCCCAAGTAGAAGCTTCGATGGCGAGATTTGTCAGAATAGGCAAAAGGAAAGCCTCCGTTTTACCTGAACCGGTTCCAGATGTAACAATCACATTTCGTCTTGAAGTGCCACTGAAGTATGTTCTGAAAGCAGTGGCAACGTGTTCGCGTAACGCAATTTCCTCATGTTCTTCATAGAATTTTCCAAAAATAGCGCGGCCTACTCCAAGACCGATATTCTCATTTAAGCCACACTCATTCAATAGATCGCGGAGCGAAATATCCGCATCGTATGACATCACTGGCTCAATGACTACATCAGCGAGTAATCTGGAATTTCTCGTCAATAAGTCACGACGTTCACGCATCAATTCTGGATACTTCAACCAATATTGTGTGTCGTAATAACGTAAATAAGTTTCAAGTAGTTCTCTGCTCAGAGATATCGGCGTCAGAGGATGGACTTTTTCACTCAAGATCATGCCCCCATTTTAGTAATCAGACGTCTAACAAATTCCTCTGATATTGACTCGTACACTCTTAACTTGCCTGTTGAATCAACGGATGGTGAACGTCCGGACGCCAAAATCGCCGCTCGTTGAAAGAGGCCGGGTAACGGGGCGCCCACTGGGACAAATAACTGCTCGGAACTTTCAACATAACCAAACAGTGGCTTCCCATGATTAACAATTGCCTCAAAATGCTTCGCCGTAGCAGCTGAGACGCTCTTAATTTTTCCTTTTGTCCAAGATTCTTCCGTGACGACACAATATTCAATCTTATATGCACTCTTGAGCCGATATCCACCTGTTCCATCAAAATCATTACCAGGTAACCAAGAATTGGATTTGGGATCATATTTGGCAACTTCTTCATATAGTCCAGCTTGTTTCTCAGGTAGATCAGATAATGCATCGAGGAAATTTGGAAGAGCTGCAACCATAATCAAATCTGAATCTATTGTTACGTTTACATCTATCTCTTCCTCAGCGCAGATAGATACGACCTCGTCTAACGTTACTCCCTTGAGTATATTGAGAGAGACAGAATCTTCAATTTCTTGAATCACGAACCGATCCTTAAATCGTTCTTTTAGAATCTTCCTGGAGTTCTTTGGCCAGTAGCCGAGAAGAAGAACTCCATCACTGACTTCTACTGCAAAACTAGGGTTGATTTCCCAGCCTATAATTTGCGCATTGTTATCGCGCTGAATATCAATATGGCCCAAATCTTCTAGCGTATTCGTGAAGTTATGCCGAAAAAGTGAGGACGAATCTATATTTGCAGCTACCGCAGAGATGTACGACTCGCTCCCCCCTCCTAAGTGCATTAGTGCATCGAGCGCCATGTCCCACGTGACCGAAAAATCAGTCACTCGTGGAAGGGCGCTCACATTCACCTTTGAAGTTTGACGGACTTCTATCCGACTATTCGAATCTAATTGATCAAGCCGGAGCCGAGCATGCCAATGTGTAGCGGGGAACATTTTCTTGATGCCACAATTCTTGCACTGACCATCCACTTGATTGTTTGTAGCTCTCGTATGTCCATCACGTCGAGAATTGGGCAATGCTGGCTCAATCTGCCAATTATGCGTCCCGTTCTCGAAGCAAATGGAGGTGCCAAGAGTATTCAACTTCAGTTCCTGCTCGGCAATCGCCTCAGTCTTTGAAACGGTAGACCACCACCGCTCAGTCGGTAAACCCCCTGTAAAAAACTCTTCAGTTCTTGGATCGCTATCCATCACTGTAAAGGGGCCGTCAATTACATCAAAATCTATTGAATCGGGATTCGCTGCTGAAAAAAGTCCAACTCCATCTCGGCCAATCGGATACACCAATCTATCCGCGCGCTTCCAGGTAATTGCGTCAGGGCTATCTGATGATGCAACACGGAGTACCTTTGATGCGAATGGTTCTTCCGCATCATCAACTGAGACTTGAATTTCATATCGCCCATCTTCGAAGAATCCAGAATCAAAACTTCGAATAAATGTCTCGGCAACGAAAACTTCGTTGACAATTTCAATGCGCTCTTCTTCAATCACTTTTGAGATTTGCAGTTTAAGGTTATGTGCTCCCACCACAAAACTCCGGATTTCTATAGGAAATTCCTGATGCCATTTAGGAGGATTACCAGGTAATTGGAATCCTGCAGATATTGTCAAATCTCCAGTTCTGTTGGGGCGCAAAGCCTCTAGAAGCACATGTTTTTTTAGTAACTCTTGAGGGGGAATCTGTACCAGTTCAACGTCAGTGAAGACGACCCAATTATCAGGGATTCCTTTCATATTGGAAGAATCAACTTCCTTGAAGCCGCTGCGTGCGGAATCTAGAAGTATGTTTCTGACTGATTCAATATTAGATTTATGATCATTGACAATTATCATCATGCGCGTATGTAATTCAGCGCGTTCGATTTCACGAAATCTTCGAGTGGTTTGATCTAATCTAAGGACAGCAATTCTCTTTGGAGTTCTCGTTACCTCGATTGACTCATCAAATTTTCCAGTTATTGATTTTTCTAGTAAATCAGTAGTCGCTATCGGCAGTTTTGCAACATTTGGGTACATCCAACCTGAAGAGTCGGCCACCATAGAAATTTCTCTATAGTGTCCGTCGCTATCAAGAATCTTAAATCTGGACTCTTTTTGCCCAACAATTCCTGAAACACCAAAAGAAAATTTAAGTTGCACGCCGCCGAAGGTTGAAATTGTGGCTTCGAGGGCTATTTGAATATCATCCTTTAACTGACCCTCTAAGGTTCTCACTTGAGGAATTCGACCGTCCCAGAGCTCTAATTCCCTGCATACGATTTCAGACATTCTTATTCGGGCTTCTGGGTAACTCCAAAGATTCTGAAATGGTTTGCTTGGTGCAGAGTCATAACCACTCCAAACCTCGACACTTGCAATCCAATCATCCAGGACTGACTGCATATCAATCCTTGAAATTGAAGCGTTTCGGCTGAGGCCATTTTTTCGAAACAATGCTGGAAGTTTCTTTCTATCTCCAGATCTCACCAAAGCCTGGGATAGCGCATAGCCAACATGTCTCGCAGACCCAATTGAGTAGGCGGTTCCGATACCACGCTCTCCATTGAGAATTGAGTCAAGCCAGTAGTTCCAATTACTCCAGAGCATATTGGAGTGATCTCGGTAGCTCTCTGCCAGATCATCTTTCTCCGCAATATTCAAGATCGCTGCGAGCCGTGGGTAATAGGCGAGTGAGTTAAACTCTTTGTCTCCCCCCATTTCTGAAGCCGCTGTAGTTAGGCAAACGAGTAGAGGAAGCTCTGGGTAACAAAGCGAATTATCATGAACTACTTCTTTTCTCCACCTCATTATTGCCCTTGCAGCAACTTGAAAAATCCCACCTGGGAGAGCTAGTGACGCGTAGTGCTCGGACGTTACCCGTTGAATATGAGGAATAACTTCATCTAAACCACATTCAATCGACTCAGCAAGCAACGAACGCATTTCTTCATCGAGTTCAATGTAAGCTGGTCGATTTCTATTCTGTTCAGTAAACAGGATTTGACTCAATAGAACATTTAATTCGCTGTAGTCATTGAAAGCCATTAATCCCTCTTTTCGCATTCACATAATTCCATGTAATTTCCTTTTTTGGGGAACTTTTCTGGATTTTTTTTTCAAGACCCAGAGTGCATCCTTGAGGGCCCTCAAGTTTGTTTACGTGCCTTTTCATCCTCCACCTGATGCATGGCAGACCAAACCTTCATCAACGGATGAGCGAATTCATACCCTCGAGTGGCCGCCACCTCGGATTTAAAGTTCTTGTAGGTGATGTTGCTGGCCATCTGAGCCACCCACTTGGCAAAGAACTCATGAGTGACAATCACGCGGTAGGGGTAATCATTCTGAGGGGTTGAGATGATCTCCATTTTGGCGGATTCTGCAATTGGCCCAAGTGATTCCTTGTCCCGAGCTCGGACAATCAGGTCCCTGCCATTGCTGACTGCGCTGACAAACCCAGTATTAGTAAATAGCCACATAGTTATTCTCCTTCTGTTTGTGAAATTG
>JACCDJ010512303.1_pt1 | contig 10763 bp, 11 predicted proteins | sample 7444481 | NCBI WGS metagenome assembly JACCDJ01 (sample SAMN15323435, study PRJNA562643) | freshwater metagenome | isolation source: river surface water | place: USA:Blue River Watershed | collected 2017-08-15 | reverse complement strand
TAGAATGACCTTTGACGAATTTGGCGCTGTAATTACCAAAAGCGGTAAAGATTTCTCTGGCTTAGGCGGTAGTGTAGCCAAAGGTGGGCAAGTATTCACAGAATTCAGTAAAACATTTTTTGATAGTGGACTAACAGAAAATCTACGTCAAATGGGCTACTCTAGCAAAGACTTAAACGAAGTCCTTGCACTGCAAATTGGTTTTCAAAAATCATCAACTGACACTAGTGTCGAAGGACAACTAAAATCAGCCAAAGCTGCCGCAGATCTTGCTGCCGAAATGGATATGGTGGCAAAATTAACTGGTGTATCTAGAAAAGAACAGGAAGCAGCCTTAGAAAAATCCAAGGTAGATGGACAAATTGAAGCTAAGATGCGTTTAATTGGTCTTACTCAAGGTGCAGATGCTGAAAAGGCTGCTCGAGAAAACTTTGCCAAACAATTAGTATCGGCGCAGGCAATGGGTACTGATACAATTTTTAAAGAAATGTTTGCTACTGGTACTGTACGTAGTAGGGAAGCAGCCATTCAAATGGGCATAATGGGTGAAGCTGCCAGAGAAACAGCTAATAGTGCCAAAGCACTGAGTAAAGGTCAAGTAGCTGCCGCTGAATCTGCTATGGAGCAGGCTAAAGTAGGCAATATGAATAATCAAAAAAATGCTGCCTACTTACAGATAGCCGCAGCAGGTGTTGGTGATGTTGGTAAGGCTGCTATTAAAAACATCGAGACAAACGATGTCGCTTATCAAGGCATGGTAAAGACGCAGAAAGCAGCAGAAGCCATGGGCATACAATTAAACAGCACTACTGAAATTTTAAAAGTACAGCGTGAAGCTATTCGAGATGAACAAAAAGCTAGACATGGATTGACACAATCTATAATTACTACCCAAGCAAGAGGCCAGGATTTAAATGCCGCTATAGCAAATAAAATTATCGATCCTTTGAATAAAGGTGAAATTGATAAAGCCGCTAGAAAACTCAGTGAAAGATTCGATAACGGTGTCAAAGCTATGGATGATTCTAATAAAACTGTGAATCAGTATAGACAAGGCTTAATTAATCAATCGAAAATGGGCGGACCAGATAAAGCTCCGTTATCATCAAGAGAGAAGATTGAATCTACAGTGCCTAAGGATCTTGTATCAGGTATGGATAAAACTGGCGCTGCCGCTGTAAAACTATTTGAAGCAGGTGTTGTAAAAGCATATACATTTAGTGCTGAAGTATTAAATGTGGCAAAGTATAATGAAATTAACAGCAGAGATGCTGGAACACTAGGAAAAACTGGACAGCCATTTGAACCAGCAGATATTGTAGCAAAAATACACAAAGGTGAAATGGTTCTAACTCCTGAACAGATAAAAAATCTTGTAACTGGAACTAAATCAGAAGGTGTAGCATCAGCAGTAACTGAAATGTCAAAGGCTATGCCAAAAATAGATATAGGCAGTTTGACTAGAAACGTGCCAGTAACAACGTCAACAGCTACATCAGGAACTGCAACAGAACAGGCAAGATCATCTACATTTGAAATGCCATCAATGGATCAAATTAGTTTTGGTCCAGACGGCATGCCGAGAATAAGTGCAAGACCACAGGCTCAGGCTATGGCCAACAGTGTGGCCGCAGAAAGAGAAGCTCAAACGCAGCCACCACAAGGTGCAGAAAATACAGCGGCTAACCAAGGAAATACGGCTAACCAGTCTGCATCAAATGCACAACCAGAAGCTGCCGCTGGTACAAATTCCTCAACTCTAGACGACGTGGTCAAAGAACTTAATCACTTAAATATTACTATGGCACAATTAGCAAAATTAACCGGTGAAACAAATAGTTTGGTTGAACGCCAAGTAAAAGCTACCAAATCTATGAGCGGTAATATATTTGGAGCTCAATAATGAGTTGGAAGAAATACTTTACACCAGTACCTGTAGCAAATCCTGGAAACGTTAGCCCGTTTACCAGTGCTAATCGCGCAGGGCCGGCTAGAACTAATTACAGTTCTTATTTGCCTGATGTTTATACAGGCAGTCCCAATCGTATTGAGCGTTATATGCAGTATGATACTATGGACATGGATCCAGAAATCAATGCTGCCTTAGACATTTTAGCAGAGTTTTGCACACAAAAGAACAAAGAAAATAACACAGGATTTAGTTTAGGTTTTAAAAACAAAGCCACAAACACAGAAATTCGTGTGTTAAGAGAATATTTGCAACAGTGGTTTAAACTACAGCAGTTCGACGTTAGATTTTTCCGTGTAGTACGCAACACTTTCAAATATGGTGATGCGTTTTTTATACGAGATCCTGAAACACAAAAGTGGTTTTATGTTGATCCAGGTAAGTTAGTTAAAGTAATTGTCAATGAAAGCGAAGGTAAAAAGCCAGAGCAGTATGTTATCCGTGATCTAGCACCTAATTTTCAGAATTTAGTTGCTACACAGATACAGCCTAACAGTATGCAGACCAACAATCGCGGCAGCAGTTACGTTGCTGGCGGTGGACTGACCAGAGGTGCTACAGGCGCATACCCACAACAAAATGGTGATAGATTTAGTTTAGGAGAAAACGAAGCCGCCGTAGACGCAGCTCATGTTATTCATCTAAGCCTAAGCGAAGGCCTAGACAACAACTATCCATTTGGCAATAGTTTACTTGAACAAGTATTCAAAGTCTACAAGCAAAAAGAATTGCTTGAAGATGCTATATTGATATATCGTATACAACGTGCTCCTGAGCGCAGGATTTTCTATATTGACGTAGGAAATATGCCTACACATATGGCTATGGCGTTTGTTGAACGTGTTAAAAATGAAATACATCAACGTCGTATACCTAGTCAAACAGGCGGTGGAGTCAATGTCATCGACAGTGCTTACAATCCGTTGAGTATTAACGAGGATTATTTCTTCCCACAGACAGAAAATGGCAGGGGTAGTAAAGTTGACACATTGCCAGGTGGTACAAATCTTGGTGAAATCGACGATTTAAAATACTTTACCAACAAACTTTTCCGTGCTTTGCGTATTCCCAGTAGCTATTTGCCCACAGGTGCAGACGACAGTCAAGCACAATATAATGATGGACGTGTAGGCACTGCTTATATTCAAGAACTACGTTTTAACAACTACTGTATGCGTTTACAAACACTGTTAACATCGGTGTTTGATCAAGAATTCAAACGTTATCTACACAATCGTGGAGTTAACATTGACAGCAGTTTGTTTGAATTAAAGTTCCAACCACCACAGAACTTTGCCAGCTATCGTCAAGCTGAAGTAGATGGTCAGCGTATCAATACGTTTAATACTATTCAAGCTATTCCATATATGAGTAAACGTTTTGCTCTTAGACGTTTCTTAGGTTTAACTGAAGAAGAGATCGCAGAAAACGAACATCTATGGAAAGAAGAGAAGAAGATGAGCAAGATCACTGGCACAGATGCCAGCGGTGAGCTACGCAGTGCTGGTCTCAGTGCCGCAGGCATTGACAGTGACTTGGAAATGGCCGGTGATCTCAGCGCACCAGATGATATGGAAGGTGCCGAAGGCGCACCTCCGCCAGGCGCAGACACCGGAGTAGGAGCAACAGCGGCAGCTACACCACCAGCACCAGCACCGGCCTGATAAATATTAATATGATTTTACGTGAACTTTTTTATTTGAACCCAGAAACACAGAGCGTTAGCAACGATTTTCGCTTTGATGCCGCACGAGATATTGAAGAATTACAGCGCAGTGACACACGTAAAACACGTCTTACACTAAAACAAATCAACGAAATTCGTAGAGCCAGCGAAGCACACATACTGGAACAAGAAGAAGAAATAGAATTTGTTCATCAGATGTATGGTGTTGCTCCACCTCCAGCAGCCTAACAATTACTAAAAGATAAATTCTTTTATGAGAAGTTTTGTCTTTGGCAACGGGCGCAGCCGCCTAAATATTAAATTCGACGAAGTAAAACCCTACGGTAAAGTCTATGCCTGTAACGCAGTTTACAGAGAATATACACCAGATTATCTAGTGGCTGTGGATCCTAAAATGATCATAGAGATTGAAGCATCCGGATATCAGATGCGCAATCAAGTATGGACTAATCCTAATAGTAGATACAAAGATTTCAAAGGATTTAACTACTTTAGTCCCAGTTTAGGATGGAGCAGTGGGCCCACTGCACTGCATTTGGCCACACAACATGCACCAGATGAAGTTTATATTTTTGGATTTGATTACACAGGCGTAAATGGATTTCTCAACAATGTCTACGGCGACACACCTAACTATAAAAAGAATTCTGAGCCTGCTACTTTTTATGGAAACTGGACTAGACAAACAGAGACCATAATAAAAGACAACAAAAGAATTAAATACTTTAGAATTGTAGAAAGAGAATACCACGATCCAAAGTGGCAATACCCTAACTTTAAACATTTGACTTACGAAAGTTTTAGGGAAATTATGTCTACCTGGGCAAAAAATGCCTAAAATCACACCGTTTCGCAATGTATTTCGTCATTATATGTAAATATAACATGACAGCTCATAACCTATAGGAGATTTCTAACATGACTGACCGTTCTAAATTCGAGCAGATGCTTGAACATTTAATTAATGAAGACGAGGCAAGAGCTCGTGAACTGTTTCACGATATCGTAGTAGCAAAGTCTCGCGAGATTTACGAAGAATTACTAGCAGAAGATTTTACCAGCGAAGAAGAAATGCCAGCTGAAGAACCAGCTGATATGGCTGCTGCTGAAGCCGGTGATATGGATGCTGGTGATGACCTATTAAAAGATATCGAAGCTGACGATGAAGGCGACATGGGCGACGAAGGCGACATGGGCGACGAAGAAGTTACATTGTCTGGCAGCGAAGTTGATGAATTAGAAGATCGCGTTGTTGATCTTGAAGATGCACTAGATGCTCTACGTGATGAGTTCGAGCAGCTAATGGGTGCAGAAGAAGGTGGCGAAGAAGACATGGGCGGTGAAATGGACGATGAGCCAACACCAGAAATGGGCGACATGGGTGGCGAAGAAGAAATGCCAGCTATGGAAGTTCGCGATGATGAAGAAGATCCAGACATGGACGAGCAATTCATCCGTGAATACACAGAAAAAGTTACAGCAAAGATGGGCGACAACGGTGCTAACACCAAGTCTATCGTAGCTAAAGCAAACAATATGGGTGGTACAGCAGGTAACCTAAACCAGAGTTTTGAAGACAAAGGTAAGGGTGGCACACAAGGTGGCCTAGCAAATCCTAGTACCAAAGAAGAGAACTTCGGTAACGTAAACGTACCGGGTGGTAAGGCAGGTGTTAAGCACCTAAAAAATGTTCCAGCAGGACATGGGGCAGAGAAGAAAGGCAGTAAACCTGATAGCGAAAAGAGCTTATTAGGTAGATAATGATGCAAGGAATGAACTACTTACGTGAAAATCTTAGCTTCGACCAGGCGCGAGTCGTGGTCGAAAGCGAAGGTGAAAACGGCAAAAACCTTTATATGAAGGGTATCTGCATTCAAGGTGGCATACGCAATGCTAACCAACGCATATATCCTGTAGACGAGATTGAGCGAGCTGTCAAAACTTTGAACGATCAAATTGCAGGCGGATACTCGGTATTAGGTGAAGTAGATCATCCGGATGACTTAAAGATCAATTTGGACCGTGTCAGTCACATGATTACAGAAATGTGGATGGACGGTCCAAATGGTTATGGAAAATTCAAGATATTGCCAACCCCAATGGGCCAGCTTGTTCGTACTATGTTGGAATCCGGAGTAAAGTTGGGAGTGTCCAGTCGTGGCTCAGGTAATGTCAGTCCAGACGGAACTGGAAGAGTTAGCGATTTCGAGATTATCACAGTGGATGTGGTAGCTCAACCCAGTGCACCAGGTGCATATCCAACACCAATCTATGAACACTTGATGAATAATCGTGGTGGTCTTAGAGCCTTGCGTATAGCGCAAGAGGTCAAGGGTGATCCTGCGGCACAGCGTTATCTAAAAGAGAGCTTATTAGGAATAATAAGCAAACTCCAATAAGAGGAGAATCACATGTTGGATGTTCTAAAACAATTATTTGAAAACAATGTGATTTCGGAAGATATCAAAGCTCAGATCGAAGAAGCATGGCAAGCTCGTGTAAACGAGAACCGTGAACTAGTATCAGCAGAGCTAAGAGAAGAGTTCAGCAAGCGTTATGAACACGATAGAGCAGTAATGGTTGAAGCCATTGACCGCATGGTCACTGATCAACTAACACCTGAGATCGCCGAGTTTGTAACAGATCGTGCTCAACTAGCAGAAGCAAAAGCCAAGTATGCAGTTAAGATGAAGCAAGATGCAAAGTTAATGAAGGAATTCGTTACACGTCAACTAGCTTCTGAAGTAAAAGAATTGCATGAAGACCAAAAAGTCATGGCTGACAAGTTCTTCAAACTAGAAGAGTTCGTAGTTGAGGCTCTAGCTAACGAAATTGCAGAGTTTTACAAAGATAAGAAAGACTTGGCTGAAACCAAAGTCAAACTTATTAAAGAAGGTAGAGAACAACTTGCTAAAATTAAATCCGACTTTGTGGCACGTGCCGCAACAATGGTTGAAGCAGTGGTCGAAGACAGTCTCAAGACTGAACTTGGACAACTACGTGAAGACATTGATGCTGCTCGTAAAGCAGATTTTGGACGTAGGATTTTCGAAGCATTCAGCAACGAATTCCAAGCAAGTTATTTGAATGAAAAATCTGAAACCAGCAAATTGCTCAAGGTCATAGACAAGAAAGACTTCGAGATTGCAGAAGCTCAAAGCGTCGCAATCAAGGCACAGAAAGTCATTGAAAGCAAACAAGCTGAAATCCATAGTCTCATAGACAATATGGAAAGACAAAAAACCATGACAGAACTTTTAGCGCCTTTAGCGGCAGACCAAAAGGAAATCATGAGCGAACTATTAGAAAGTGTGCAAACACATAAACTAATGGAAAGTTTTAACAAGTATTTGCCAGCAGTCATTGAGGGCAATGCTCCGCAGAAGAAACAGGCACTTGTAGAGGCAAAAGAAATTACCGGTAATAAAAATACCAACGCAAACCGTAGCGCCGAGCAGGACAACAATATTGTTGACATTCGTCGCTTGGCCGGACTAAAAAATTAAGGAGATTTTAAATGTCTGAACTACTAACAAGCCGTTGGGCAGAGACTAAAGAGGCCCTATTAGAAGGCCTACAAGGAACAAAGAAATCAGTAATGGGCGTGACTCTCGAAAATACTCGCAAGTATCTTCAAGAATCTGCTACAGCTGGTGCTACTTCTGCCGGCAACGTCGCAACTTTAAACCGCGTGATCCTTCCAGTGATCCGTCGTGTTATGCCAACCGTTATTGCTAACGAGTTGGTTGGTGTACAACCAATGACTGGACCAGTTGGTCAGATCCATACTCTACGTGTTCGCTACAGCGACACAGCAGGTAGTGGTGCTTCTGGCGCAGTAGCTGGTGAAGAGGCTCTAAGCCCATTCAAGATTGCAGAAGCATATTCTGGTAACACAAGTACAGCTAAAGCAGCCGCAACTGCTGCTCTAGAAGGTGCTGCTGGTAACAGACTAAGCATTCAAATCTTGAAACAAACAGTTGAAGCTAAGACACGTAAATTGTCTGCTCGCTGGACATTTGAAGCTGCTCAAGATGCACAAGCCCAACAAGGTATTGACATCGAAGCAGAAATTATGGCTGCTCTAGCACAAGAAATTACTGCTGAAATCGACCAAGAAATCCTAGCAAGCCTAGGTACATTGGCTGGTTCTGCATTACAAACTTATGATCAAGCATCTGTAAGTGGTACAGCTACATTCGTTGGTGACGAGCATGCCGCATTGGCAGTTCAAATCAACCGTGTTGCTAACGTGATCGCTCAGCGTACACGTCGTGGCGCAGGTAACTGGGCAGTTGTAAGTCCATTTGCACTTACAATTCTTCAGTCTGCTACAACTAGTGCGTTTGCTCGTACAACAGAAGGCACATTCGAAGCTCCTACAAACACCAAGTTTGTTGGTACATTGAATGGCGCAATGAAGGTATATGTAAACAGCTATGCCGCAGACAGCGCAGATGTGTTGATCGGTTACAAAGGCACCAGCGAAAGCGATGCCGCAGCATTCTATTGCCCATACATTCCATTGATGAGCAGTGGTGTTGTGCTTGATCCATCAACTTTTGAACCAGTCGTATCTTTCATGACACGTTATGGTTATGTAGAGTTGAACAACACAGCAAGTTCTCTTGGTAACGCAGCAGATTACTTAGGTAAAGTTGCTATTACCAGTGGTAACGTTAAGTTTAGTTAATCTAATCTTAGTAGAGAACTACAAAATCAAGAAAGCACCTTCGGGTGCTTTTTTGTTGAGTGATAAATACTTTGTCTAATATAAGAACCGTAGATTCGGACTTATGCGGCAACCCACCGCGTAGACCTAAAACGTCAATTTAAGGAGAAAACAAATGGGACGTCCATTAAGAAAAGATGTAAATGGTGTTGATGTTATCGGCACATTTGCAAGTAATACAGGTATTCGTGTTGAATTTTATGATTCTGCACTAAGAACAGATGGTGTGATTATCAAACAACGTGGTGCAAAAACTTTTGTTGTTTCAAGAGTTGGTGACATCGGAACAACTACAGCATACACAACTGGCGTATTGAAAAACGGAGCACCAAGTGCTGCCGGAGAAATGCGTATGTTTGGATATGTAACATCAAACAGCGGAACAGAAGTTAACATCGCTAAAATTACCAAGCGTGTGGCCACAGACTTCAGTGGTAACCGTTATACTTGGTACTTAGAAAACGATAGTTCTAACGATTACATTGTTCTAACAGCGATCTAATATGTCAAAAGTAGTCAGAGTTCAAGACGGTGACTATAAAGTAGTCACCCAACTAAACGGTACAATAACCTTAGACACTGGTAACCAGATAGGTCAGGTTATTGTCACAGGCGATTTGTTGGTACAGGGTAACACAACCACTGTAGAGTCTGAGACTATGACTGTCAAAGACAATATTATCTATTTGAACTATGGAGAAACTGGTTCTGGTGTAAGTTTAGGAACTGCTGGAATCAGTATCGAAAGAGGATCTCAAGCAGATGTTAGTTTATTCTTTGACGAAACAACTGATACTTTTAGATTTATTGATGCACTAGGCAATTTAATACCGTTGCAGTCAAACAGCATTACAACTGGCAGCGGCGATTTACAAATTTTTACAGGTACAACTGGTACTGGTGTAATATCAGTATCAGCAGTACCTAATTATGAAACTCGTTGTACTGATCCTGATGATATTCCCAACGTTCAATTTCTATATAATTATGTATTGGCCAGCAGCGGTGTTGCGCTAGTCGATAGATTTTATAGCTACAGTGGAACTACATCATTAAACACTGGCGCCCGTGCATATGATACTGGAGCAGGTGATCCTACAAGTAGAATTAGTTTTGAAGTAGATGGATCAATTATTGCTGAATTAAACAGTGCTGGATTATCAGTCACTGGTTCAATCACAGCAGACGAAGTACAGATCACAGACAATTATATTACTACTACAAACAGTAATAATAATTTAGAATTACGTGCCAGTGGCACAGGCGTTGTTTTAATAGATGACGTGTTAGGCCTTAAAAATCAAGGAGCAGCACCCAGCGCCATCGCAGGACAAACAAACATATATACTACTGGAACTTTAGGAACGGGCGGCACAGGAGTATATTTTAAAAATACATCACAGACTGGTGAACTTATAAGTAGTAAAAAAGCCCTTTTATATGCGTTATTATTCTAAGGACAGAACATGGCAATAGCAAGTACATTGATAACTAACAGCCCAAGTGCTATTTTTACAGTTCCAAGCGGACAGGAAGTAGCGTTGACTACCATGTTCTTCTGTAATTACAGTGCTTCTGATGTTACATTAAATTCGTTAAATTTAGTCACTAGCGGCGGATCAGCCAGTGATACAAATCGAGTAGTTAAAGATCTTTTAATCCCAGCAGGTGAAACATTGACGTTTGACACTGAAAAAATAGTGTTAAGCTCTGGAGATTTTGTCAGTGCAGTGGCCAGCGATAACAGTAGATTAAACGTTACAATCTGCTCACTACAGGTAAGCTAATATGCGATTTTTAAAAGCATCAACAATATCTAGAAAAAATATCAAAGACGACACGTTGGCTGTTGACATTAAAAAACAAGTATTAATGGACAGTAACAATGTTCTTTTAATGCCTAAAGGATCAACAGCAAATCGTCCTGGTGAAGTTGGTGCGCCCACAGCAACACCTGTAAATGGCCACATACGTTACAACACAACTACTAATGAAGTGGAAGTATATCAAAACAGTGCTTGGCGTAATATTAGATTCAAAGAAGCCAGTTCTATAACACAGCAGACAGTGGGCACCGGTGATGATACAGAAACTGTTTTTGGACCACTAAGTCCTGCCCCCAGTGCCACACAACAGGCACAAAATTATATTGTTTTAGTAGAAAACGTTATGCAGTTAGCCACAACAAACTATACACTGGAACAAAGTGTCAGTGGCAGTCTAACTGGACCAAACGCTCCATATGCTAACGGCTATTATATCAAGTTTAGCAGTGCAGTGCCCACAGGCAAACCTGTAACTGTGTTACACGGTTTCGATCTCTAAACACAACTTATTCCCAAAATACAATAAATACACTAGCACATGCCGTATGG